>C688J18823_10001632_pt1 | contig 13961 bp, 12 predicted proteins | sample HopSoiMetagenom1_FD_18823 | JGI IMG/M metagenome (IMG submission 18823)
CGCGGAGAGATGGCAGAGTGGTCGAATGCGGCAGACTCGAAATCTGTTGTACCCATCGGGTACCGGGGGTTCGAATCCCTCTCTCTCCGCCACTTCTTTTCGCCGCTACATCGGCTGCGGCGTGTGCGTTCCCCAGACGGCCCAGTATTCGCCGCCGCGCTTTTCGACCTTGAAGCGCAGCACGGTCTCCGGATCGGCGCCGTGCACGCTTTGCGCGCGCTCCTCGGGTAGATGGCCCTCGAGCGCGGTGCCATGAATCAGGATGCCCTCGGCAGCGCCGCGCTCGATCGCGGTCTCGCAGTGCGCCAGGCGCTCGAGACCGGCCGCCGTATCGGACCAGGGGCGCGAGCCGTTCTCGTTCGGCGCCCATAGCAGTACCTGGCAGCCGCCGGATTTGGACTCCACCGCGCCGGCCCACACCGCGAAGACAATTTCACCATCCGACTTGCGGATGCCGCTCCAGCTCGTGCGCTCGGCCTGCAGCCACACGCCGCGCGCCTGGAAGGCGCGCGTGCGCGGCATCAGCCGCGCGCGCTGCTTCGCGGCCGCGGCTGCGCCGCCGCCGCGCGCCGGGCGCTTTTTCAGGACCTCCGCGCACAGCTCGGCGAGCTGCGTCTCGGCGAGGCGCTCGGCGTTGGCACGCAGCTGGAGGAGCTCCTGTCTATCGAGCTTCTCCACGCGGTCGCGCGTCCACGATTCGGCGCGTCCTCTTTTGATAATCGGCGGGGCAACCTTCATGGCCCACTTTAGCACACGCAGGTGCGGCTAATCGGCCGCGAGAGCGAGCATCAGCGCATTCGCGCGCTTGACGAAGCCGGCCGGATCCTCGAGCTGGCCGCCTTCGGCGAGCAGCGCCTGATCGTAGAGGAGCTGCGCCCAATCGGTGAAGCGCTCATCCGATGGATTCAGGCGCTTGATGATGAAGTGGCCGGGATTGATCTCGAGGATCGGCTTCGCAGCCGGCACCTTCTGGCCGGCGGCCTTCAGGATGCGCGCGAGGTTGCCGCCCATCTCGTGCTCGTCGGCCACGAGGCAAGAAGGCGATTCGTGCAGGCGGCGAGAGAGCCGTACGTCCTTCAGCCGGTCGCCGAGCGCGCTCTTCAGCGCGCGCAGCAATTCGGCATGCTCGCCGACGGACCAGTCCGGTTCTTCTGAATTACCTTCGATCTTCGTCAAATCGATATCGCCTCGCGCAACGGATGCGAGCGCCTTGCCCTCGAACTCCGTGAGGCTCGCCACCAGCCATTCATCCACGCGATCATGCAGGAGCAGCACCTCGATGCCGCGCTTGCGGAAGATCTCGAGATGCGGGCTGCCCTTCGCCGCGGGAAAAGTCTCCGCGGTGACGTAGTAGATCCGGTCCTGCCCCGGTTTCATGCGCGCGACGTAGTCGGCGAGCGAAACCGTCTGCTCCTCCTTGTCCGTATGCGTGGAGGAGAAGCGCAGCAGGTTGGCGATGCGCGCCCGGTTGGCGGAATCCTCGGCGACTCCTTCCTTCAGCACGCGGCCGAACTCGCTCCAGAACTGCGCATACTTCTCCGGCGGCAGTTCGGCGATGAGATCGAGCGCGCGCTTCGTGCAGCCGGCGCGGATCGCATCGATGTCGCGGCTCTGCTGGAGGATCTCGCGCGAGAGGTTGAGCGGCAGGTCGTTGGAGTCGACCACGCCGCGCATGAAGCGCAGATAACCGGGCAGCAGCTGCTCGGCGTCGTCCATGATGAACACGCGCCGCACGTAGAGCTTGAGGCCATGACGATGCTCGCGGCTCCACAGATCGAAGGGCGCGCGCGCCGGGATGTAGAGAAGCTGCGTGTACTCCTGCCGGCCCTCGACGCGGTTGTGCGTCCAGGCGAGCGGTGCGTCGAAGTCGTGGCCGACGTGCTTGTAGAACTCGATGTACTGCTCTTCGGTTATTTCGGACTTCGGTCGCGTCCATAGCGCGCTCGCCTGATTCACCTTCTCGTCGCCGACCATGATCGGGATGCCGATGTGGTCGGAGTATTTGTGGATGATCGACTTCAGGCGGAACTCGTCGAGCAGCTCATCCTCGCCATCGCGCAGATGCAGCGTGACGTCGGTGCCGCGTTGCGCCTTGTCGGCCGGCTCGATGCTGTACGAGGCGGCGTCCTTCGACATGTCGCATTCCCAGCGCACTGAGGCACTAGCCGGCATGCCGGCGCGTCGCGTGACGAGGGTGACGCGCTGCGCGACGATGAACGCGGAGTAGAAGCCGACGCCGAACTGGCCAATGAGGCGCGCGTCCTTGGCCTGGTCGCCCGTAAGCGACTGGAAGAACTCTCGGGTACCCGAGCGCGCGATGGTGCCGATGTTCTGCACCACTTCTTCGCGCGACATGCCGATGCCGTTGTCCGAAATGGTCAGGCTGCGGGCCGCCTTGTCGACGGCGATGCGAATCTTCAGCTCCGAGTCGCCCTCGTAGAGCGAGTTGTCGGCGAGCGCCGCGAAGCGCAGCTTGTCCGCCGCGTCGGAGGCGTTGGAAATCAGCTCGCGCAGGCAAATCTCCTTGTTGGAGTACAAGGAGTGGATCATCAGGTCGAGAAGCTGTTTTACTTCCGCCTGGAAGCCCAGGGTTTCTTTTGCCGGCGCCATGGTGTTCGGAAGAGTGGCGGCCGGGCGCGAAAATTTCAAGCCTTGCTAGAATCGCCGGCCTCTCCGGTTGCAAACCGCTCATGACTGACACCACGCTGCAGGTCCAGTTCGATCCTACGTCTGCGCGCTTTGGCGCTTCCCGCTCGCAAAAGCGCCTGGAGGATGATCGTCTCCTCACCGGCAAGGGTCGCTATAGCGACGACCTCGAGCTGCCCGGGCAATGCTGGATGGTCCTCGTGCGCTCTCCGCACGCGCATGCGCGCCTTAAGGGGATCGACCTCACCGAATCGAAACAGGGACCCGGCGTGATCGCCGCGTGGTCCATGGCGGATTTGGCCGCGGATGGCGTGGGCCACATTCCTTTCCCGCCGCTCTTCAAGCGCGCCGACGGCTCGCCAATGGCCGCGCCGCCCCGCACGCTGCTGGCGGAAGGCACGGTGTACTACGTCGGCCAGCCCGTGGCGGCCATCGTCGCCGCCACTCGCGTGCAGGCCCAGGACGCGGCCGAACTTGTCGCGGTCGATTACGAGGATCTGCCCTGCGTGGTGGATGCGAAAGACGCGCTCGCGCCCGGCGCCCCTCTCGTCTGGCCGGAGGCGACGGGCAACATTGCCGCCGAAAGTGAATACGGCGACCCGGCGGCGGTGCAAGCGGCGTTCGCCAAGGCGGCGCATGTGACCAGCATCGAGAACCGCAACCAGCGCGTGATCGCCATGGCTCTCGAGCCGCGCGCGTGCCTCGCCATCCACGAAGGGGGCCGCACGACCTTGTACACGCAGAACCAGACGCCGACTGGGGCGCGCGAGCTGCTGGGCGCCGTGTTCAAGACCAAGCCCGAAGCGTTCCGCGTCCGCGTCGGCGACATTGGCGGTGGCTTCGGCATGAAGACCGGCCTCACCCCCGAGGACGCGCTCGTCTGCCATGCGACGCGCAAGCTTGGCCGNCCGGTGCGCTGGCGCGCCGAGCGTGCAGAAGATTTCCTGGCAGCGCACATGGGGCGCGACCAGTACAACACGGCGCGGCTCGCCCTGGACGCCGACGGCCGCATCCTCGCGCTCGACGTGGACACGCTCGGCAACATCGGCGCAACGCCGGTCGGCTCCTCGGCGATCATCCCGCTCGTGCTCGGCCCCAAGGTGCAGACCACCGTGTACCACGTGCCGGTGGTGCACTACCGCGTGCGCGCGATGCTCACCCATACGATGGCCACCGGGGCCTATCGCGGGGCCGGCCGCCCGGAGGCGAACTTCCTGATGGAGCGCCTGATCGAGAAGGCGGCGCGGGAAATGAAGCTCGATCCGGTCGAGGTGCGCCGCAGGAATTTCATCCGGCGCGCGCAGTTCCCGTACCGCACGCATCTTGGCGATACCTACGACGGCGGTAACTTCGACGCGGTCCTCGCCAAGCTGCTCGCACAGGCCGACTGGAACGGCTTCGCCGCGCGACGCGAAGCGTCCAAGCGGGCGGGCCGCCTGCGCGGTCGCGGGCTCTCGGTGTACCTCGAATGGACGGGCGCCATCCCCACCGAGACCGTGGATATCGAGGTCAACGCCGAAGGGGAGGTGACCGTTTTCTCGGGAACCCAGGCGATGGGGCAGGGGCTCGAGACCTCTTACACGCAGCTCGTTACCGAGGTGCTGGGCGTGCCGGCAGCGAAAGTAAAGATCGTGCAGGGCGACACCGACCGCGCGAACGGCGTGGGCAGCGTCGGCTCGCGCTCCGCGTTCGTCGGCGGTTCGGCGCTCGTGGCGGCGGGCCACAAAGTGGTCGTCGAAGGCCGGGCGCTCGCTGCGGAGGCGCTCGAAGCGGCTGCGGCCGACGTCGAGTACCGCGATGGGCGCTTCCGCATCGCTGGGACCGACCGGTCCATCGAGCTCAGCGAGGTGGCGGCGCGGCAACCGACGCGCGTTTTCCGGGTTTCGGCCACGCAAACGCCGTCGACGCCCTCGTGGCCGAACGGGGCGCAGGCTTGCGAGGTGGAGGTGGATGCGGAAACGGGACAAGTGACGATCGCCCGCATGGCGAGCTGCGACGATGTCGGCCGCATCATCAACCACATGATCGTGGAAGGGCAGGTGCATGGCGGCATCGCGCAAGGCGCGGGGCAGGCGCTCTTCGAGGAGGCGGTTTACGACGCGCAGAGCGGGCAGCTCCTCACCGGATCGCTCATGGACTATTGCGTGCCGCGCGCGGCCGACCTGCCGCCGCTCGCGCCGGCCTTCGACGAGAGCGAGCCGTGCAAGACCAATCTGCTCGGCGTGAAGGGCGTCGGTGAGCTCGGCACGATCGGCGCCGCGCCCGCAGTCACGCACGCGGTGCTCGACGCGCTTGGCGTGCTCGACGCCGACATGCCGCTCACTGCGCACAAGGTCTGGCGCCTGCTGCGTGAACGAGCACGTTGACTCGCGTGCATTCACCTATGCCGTAGGCGCTTCGCTCGCCTTGCACGCGCTGCTCTTCGTACTGCGTGCGCCCGAATCCCAGCCGGCCCGGCCGGCCAGCGCGCCGATCGTGGCGCACATCGCGGAGCCCGAGGCGCCGGCGCCCGCGCCCGTGATCGAGCCGCAGCCGGTGCCGCCACCGCCCAAGCCCAAGGTCGAGAAGGCGAGGCCGCCGTCCAAAGTCGTGCAACCGGAACCGGCGCCAGCGGCGCCAAGCCCGATTACGGTTGCGCCGGCACCCGCGCCGGTTCCCGAAATCACTTCGGAACCGGCGCCCGCTCCAGCGCCGGCAGCTGTAGTACCGGGCCCCGTGGTCACTGCGCCTCCGGCGCCGCCGGCACCCGATCCGTCAACGCTGATCGCGCAATACCGCAGCCGGTTGATCGGCGCGGCGGTGCGCTACAAGCGCTATCCGCTACCGGCTCGGGACAACGGCTGGGAAGGCGACGTAATCGTGCACCTGGAAATCGCGGCAAGCGGCGAGCTCGCGGAAGTCAAAATAAAGCGCGGTTCCGGGCATCCCGTGCTGGACGAGCAGGCGCTGGAGATGTTCCGGCTCGCCGCACCCGAGGTGCCAGTGCCGCCGGCGCTGCGTGGCGGCGCTTTCGGCTTCGACGTGCGCGCCGTGTACAGCCTGAAAGACTAGGACGCCGGCGGGTCGAGGCGCCGGGCGCCGCTGAAGCGCGCCCGCCAATACGGGTTGTCGACGTTTTCGAGCCGCACGCGCTGGCCGCGGCGCGGCGCGTGAACGAAGACACCGTCGCCGAGATAAATGCCGACGTGCGAGTAAGGGCGGTTGCGCGTGTTGTAGAAAACCAGGTCGCCCGGCTCGAGGCTTGCGCGCTTGACCGCGTGCCCGACCGAACGCTGCTCGGAGGTGCTGCGCGGGAGCGAGACGCCCCAAGCGCGCTCGAAGACGTAAGCCACGAGGCCGCTGCAATCGAAGCCCTGCTCGGGCGACATCCCGCCATAGCGGTAGTGAATGCCGACCTTGACGAGCGCCTCCTTGGCAGCGGCGGCACGGTACGCCGCCGCGTCCTCCTGCCCGGCGACGGCGTCGAACGGCGCCAGCGCGGTGAAGAAGACGCAGAAGGCGAGAATTTTGTATCTCATAATGGTTCCCGTAGACGGCCGGCAGCTTGGCGCGTTGAGGAATAAACATGAACCGTTGCGCCTTGGTCCTAACCGCTTGTCTCGCCTGGCCGACGTTTGGCGCGCTCGCGCAGAACACGTTGAAAAACAGCGCGCTGGAGATTTCGGTGCGTTTCGATGATGAGCCGCGTGTCGATCAGCGCATCCGAACGGTGGAGGGCGGCCGCGCCCTCATCCTCACTGGACCGTCCCGTCCGGCTCAGAAGCGCCAGTACATCCAGACCCCGGCTGGCGTGATTGCGCAGGAAGTGACCGTCGTGCAGGAGCAGACGCCCTCTTTCGAGGTGGTGCCGCGCGTGCTGGGCGACACGGTCCACGTCCAGGCCGCCGGCACGGCAGCGCAAGGGCGCCTTGGAGAATGGCTGAGGCTCGGCGCGGTAGCCGCCGGCGGCGCGACGCGCACCGTGTGGATCAAGGTCGATGAAATCCCTTAGCCAGGCCTTTGCGCCCGACGGGGCGCTCGAAGCGGCGATCCCCGGCTATCGGGAGCGCCGCCAGCAGGTGGAGATGGCCGAGGCCATCGCGCAAGCGATCGAGTCGACCAGCGTGCTGGTCGCCGAGGCGGGCACCGGAACGGGGAAGACCTTCGCCTATCTCGTGCCGGCGCTCCTCGCGGGCGGCAAGGTCATCGTCTCCACCGGCACGAAGACCCTGCAGGATCAGCTCTTCGACCGCGACTTGCCCGCCGTGCGGCAGGCGCTCGCCTCGGGGGCGAGCTCGGCCTTGCTCAAGGGACGCTCCAACTACGTTTGCCTCTATCGGCTGCGGCGGGCGGGAACCGAAGGCCGCTTCAATACTCGCGAGGAGGCGGGACAGCTGCAAAGCATCGAACGCTTCGCCATGGCGAGCGCCACCGGCGATCGCGCCGACCTCGCCGACGTGCCCGAGGATGCGCCGATCTGGGCGCAGGCGACTTCCACGCGCGAGAACTGCCTCGGCCAGGGGTGCCCCGACTACGGCGACTGTTTCGTCATGCGCGCGCGGCGCAACGCGCTGGCGGCCGACGTAGTGGTCATCAACCACCATCTCTTTTTCGCCGACGTGGTGCTGCGCGACGAGGGCATTTCGGAGCTCTTGCCGGCATGCAATACCGTGATCTTCGACGAGGCGCACCAGCTTCCCGAAACCGCGCGGCTCTTCTTTGGCGAGAGCATCACCACCAGCCAGGTGATCGAGCTCGCGCGCGATGCGCGCGTGGAGCTGCGCTCGGCCGGGGGCGCCTCGCCCGAGCTCGAGGCGCTCGCCAACCGCCTCGACAAGGCGGCGCGCGAGCTGCGCCTCGCGATGGGCGAAGCGCCTGTGCGCCTCGGCTGGCCGCACGCGCTTGCGCGGCAGGGATTCCCCGAAGCACTGATTCGCCTGCGTTCCGCAATGAAGATGCTCGATGGCGCGCTCTCGGCGCAGGCCGAGCGCTCCGAAGGCCTCGGCACCTGCGCCCGGCGCGCCGGCAATGCGTACGCGGTGCTTACGCGCCTGATGGAGACCGACGCCGGCGAGGACGTGCGCTGGGCCGAAGTGTTCGGCCAGTCGGTGCAGCTGCACGTGACGCCGCTGCACTCGGGCGAGCTCTTCCGGCGGCAGATGGAAGATCATCCGCGCGCCTGGATCTTCACCTCCGCGACGCTCGCCGTGGGCGAGGATTTCAACCACTTCACGCGCGAGATCGGCATCCCCGAGGCGCGCACCGCGCGCTGGCAAAGCCCGTTCGACTTCGCCTCCCAGGCGCTCATCTACCTGCCGCCGGGCCTGCCGCCCGACCCGAATGATGCGGCCTTCACCGATGCGGTGATCGAGGCCGCGTTTCCGGTCCTGCAGGCGAGCGGCGGACGCGCATTCCTCCTTTTCACCACGCTGCGGGCGCTGCGGCGCGCGCACGATCTGCTGCGGGGGCGCATCGAGTTCCCGCTGCTCGTGCAGGGCACGGGTTCGCGCAGCGAGCTGCTCGCGCGCTTTCGCAGCCTCGGCAATGCGGTGCTCCTCGGCAGCGCGTCCTTCTGGGAAGGAGTGGACGTGCGGGGCGAGGCGCTCTCGCTCGTCGTGATCGACAAGCTGCCCTTCGCGCCGCCCGATGATCCGGTGCTCGCCGCGCGCATCGATGCGCTCAAGAACGAGGGCCGCAACGCGTTCAACGAATTGCAGTTGCCGCAGGCGGTGCTGCAGCTCAAGCAAGGCGCGGGACGATTGATCCGCGACGAGAACGATCGCGGCGTGCTGATGCTGTGCGACCCGCGCCTTCTATCCAAGCCCTACGGCGCGAGGGTGCTGAAGAGCCTGCCGCCGATGAAGCGAACGCGCAGCCTGGAAGAAGTGCAGGAGTTCTTCGCTACGCTTTCAGCCTGAATACCGGCCGCCGAGCTCGTCCTCGATGTGGATGCGAATGATCTCGTCGAAGCTGGAATCCGCCTTGAACCCGAGTTGCAGCGCGCGCTGCGGGTCGAAATTCCTTGGCCAGCCTTCGACGATTTTCTGAACCGTCGCATCCGGCTCTTCGCGGATGCGCTTCACCGCGCCTTCTCCCGCAATCCGGCGCAGCGCCTCGATCTGCTCACCAACCGTCACCGACACGCCCGGCATGGAGAGATTGCGCCGTGTGCCGAGCTTCGCCGTGTCGAGCGTTGCCGCGTGCAGGAGGAAACCGATCGCGGCGCGCGGAGAGGCGTGCCAGTGGCGCACGCTCTTCGGCACCGGCAGCCGCGCTTCCTGTCCGGCGAGCGGCTCGCGGATGATGCCCGAGAAGAACCCGGACGCCGCGAGGTTGGGTTTGCCGGGCCGCACGCAGATCGTCGGCAGGCGAATGCCGACGCCGTCGAAGAAACCGCGCCGGCTATAGTCGGATAGCAGCAGCTCGCCGACCGCCTTTTGCGTGCCGTAGCTCGTGAGCGGCGCGCTAAGGAACTCGTCGGCGATCGCGTCCGGGAACGGCGCGCCGAACACCGCAATGGACGAGGTGAACACCAGCCTCGGACGGTAGCCGTCGCCGATCCTGCGAATCGCTTCGAAGAGCTGCCAGGTGCCCGCCATGTTGATGCGGTAGCCCTTCTCGAAATTCGCCTCTGCCTCGCCGGACACGATGGCCGCGAGGTGGAAGATCACGTCGGGGCGATTCTCGAGCAGCTTCTCGGCTTCACCGATGCCCGAGATGTCCGAGACCACCGCCTTCGCGCCCGGCGGCGCGGTGGGCGGCACGACATCGTTCAGGATCAGCTCGCCCCAGCCGCCGTCGCGCGCAAGGCGCTCCGTCAGCTTGCGGCCGATCATGCCGGCCGCGCCGATGATCAGGGTTCGCTTTACCAATCCGGATCCCACAGCCGCCACCACGGCACCTTCTTCTTTACGCCCTTGAGATACCGGCTGTTCGGAAAATTCTTTTCCAGCACGCGCATCGTCGAGTCGGAAAGCTCCTTCATTCCGAGCGCGTCATAGGCCTGCTTGAGCACCACCATCGCTTCTTCGACGGCGGGCGCCTGCGGGTAATGCTGGATCGCGTACTGGGCCCGGTTGGCGGCGGCGAGATACGCGGTGCGCTTCATGTAGTACTTGGCCACATAAACTTCGTTGGACGCGAGTGCGTTGACCAGGTATCGCATGCGTTCGGCGGAGTCGGGCGCGTAGGGCGAGTCCGGGAAGCGCGTCACTACTTCCTTGAAGGCGAGGAACGCCTCGCGCGAGGCCTTCGGATCGCGGTCGCTCATGTCCGGCGTAGTGAGCCACGACAGCGTGCCCTGCAGCTCGTTGAAGTTGACCAACCCCTTCAGGTACCAGGCGTAATCCACGTTCGGATGGTTGGGGTATAGCTTGATGAAGCGATCGGCCGCGGCGACCGCCGAGGCGCGCTCGCCGTCCTTCCAGTAGCAGTAGCCGACCTCGAGCTGCGCCTGCTGCGCGAAGCGTCCATAGGGAAAGCGCGCCTCGAGCTTCTCGAGGTACTTGATCGCCTTCTGCCAGTCGCGATTGCCCATTGCGTCCTTCGCCTCGCCGTAAAGGCGCTGCGCGGACCAATTGACGGTCTCGTCACCGGTGGGGTCGCTGCTGCAGCCGCTCAGAACGAGCGAGACGGCCAGCAGCACGCCAGCAAGTACACTTCGAAGCATGGGGCGCGAAGATTATAACGATTGGGATGCGACGTTCGTCGCGCCGCTGACGGCGACGGTTCCCTCCGAGATGGGCGGCTTGCGTCTCGACCAGGCGCTCGCGCGGCTCTTCCACCAATACTCGAGGAACCGGCTGCAGGAATGGCTGCGCGCCGGGCACATCAAGGTCGACGGCCGCCAGCCGGCGCCCCGCGCGCCGGTGATGGGCGGCGAGACCATCGTCGTCGCGCCGCCGCGCCTGCCCGACGCCGCGGCGCCGCGCGCTCAGAAGATGCCGCTCAAGATCGTGCACGAGGACGCGGCGCTGATCATCATCGACAAGCCGGCCGGCCTGGTCGTGCATCCCGGTGCCGGACAGCCGGATCGCACGCTGCTAAACGCGCTCCTCGCCCATGCCCCGGCGCTGGCCGGTGTGCCGCGCGCCGGTATCGTGCACCGCCTCGACAAGGAGACGAGCGGGCTGCTCGTCGTCGCGAAGACGGTCGAGGCGCAGACCGATCTCGTGAAGCAGCTCGCCGAGCGCACCGTGCGCCGCGTGTACCTTGCGCTCGTGCAGGGCGATCCGCCAGCGAGCGGCGCCATCGATGCGCCGGTCGGGCGCGACACGAAGGTGCGCACCCGCATGGCGGTCACGCATCGCGGCAAGCCGGCGCGCACGACTTATCGGGTGCTCGAGCGCTTCGGCCGCGCCGCGCTCGTCGAATGCCGCCTGGACACCGGGCGCACGCACCAGATCCGCGTGCACTTCCAGCACATTCGTCACCCGCTGGTCGGCGACACGGTCTATCGCCGCGGCACGCGCCACGGCATCGAGAGTTTCCGCGGCAGGCGCTGCATGCGGCCGAGCTTGCCCTGCGACATCCGTCGAGCGGCGAGGAGATGACGTGGCGCTCGGCCCTGCCGCGCGACTTCAAGAAGCTGGTCGACAGCCTGCGCGCGTGCGAGATCTAGTTTTTCCCGCATGGCCAGTCACCAACGTCCATGCTCTGGTGACCACGGCGGCCTTCGGCGACGCTGCCAGCGATGCCGGCCGCGCCAAGCTCCGAGCGCTGGTACCGAATGAGCCGCGTTGGCTGCATCAAGTGCACGGCGCGCGCATCATCGATGCCGATGTCACGCAAACGCTCGTGCAGGCCGATGCGGCAGTCGCGCGCAAGGTGGGATCAGTCTGCGTGGTGAAGATCGCCGACTGCATGCCGGTGTTCTTCGCCGCCGAAGGCGTGGTCGGCGTGGCGCACGCGGGCTGGCGTGGGCTTGCGGGCGGCGTGCTGGAAGCCACCATCGACGCAATGCGCGTCGAACCCGCGGGGGTGCAAGCGTGGCTCGGGCCTGCGATCGGCCCGCGAGTGTATGAAGTCGGCGATGAAGTGCGCGCTGCCTTCGCCGGCCACGAATCGGCGTTNAAGCCGACGCGGCCCGGCCATTGGCTGCTCGACCTCTACGGCGTCGCCCGCGCCAAGCTGAGCGCGCGGGGTGTGCGCGGCGCCGGTGGCGGCGGCTTTTGCACGTTGAGTGACGAGCGGTTTTATTCCTATCGCCGCGACAAGACCGCAGCGCGCATGGCCGCGCTCATCTATCGCACGGCGTAGAATCCCGACCCCTTCATGACCCTTGGCTGGATCCTTGCGGCAAGCGTGGCCGGCGGCACGCTTTCCGCGGCGCTTGCGTCCTTCGCGCTGCTCTTGCGCGCGAGCTGGGTGCCGATGCTCGTTTCCTACGCGATCGGCGCGCTGCTCGGCGCGGCGTTTCTCGAAGTGATCCCGCACGCCTTCCAGGAAAACCCGCGCGAGGCGGCGCTATCCATCCTCGCCGGCATCTTCGGGTTCTTCGTGCTGGAGAAGCTGCTCCTTTACCGGCATTGCCACACCGAAAATTGCGAGGTGCACGACCTGCATCGCCAGCCGCACGACCACGGTCGCAGCGCGACGCTGATCGTCGTCGGCGACACGGTGCACAACTTCGTCGACGGGGTGCTGATCGCCGCGGCCTTCCTGCAGAGCACCGAGCTCGGCATCGTGGCGGCGATGGCGATCATCGCGCACGAGATCCCGCAGGAAGTCGGGGATTTCCTGATCCTGCTTCATTCGGGCTATTCCCGCGCCCGCGCCTCGCGGTGAACCTGCTGTCGTCGGTCGCCACCATTTTTGGCGGCCTCATCGGCTATTACGCCCTGCAGTACTTCCGCGACTGGGAAGCCGCTCTGCTCGGCGTGGTCGGCGCCAGCATGATCTACGTCGCGGTCGCGGACCTCATCCCCGGCCTGCACAAGCGGCCGGAGCTTCGGGATACCGCTTCGCAGGCGCTCCTCATCGCCCTCGGAATCGGCAGCATCGGCCTGGTCGGTCTGCTGCTCTCGCACTAAGTAAAAAGAACTAGCGATCAGTAGGTTAGGCGGTATTTGACGCCCGCTGTTGTGCGTCGCAAAATCGGCTGGCTTGGCCTCTCCAGCGCAACCGTCCCCCGATGCCGTCCTTGCCGCGATCGCCCAATCGACGAACGCGGTCACGCAAGGCTGGATGCGATTTTTCGCATCGCCGCCCGAGTTCGAGCACTCGAGCGAGCTGCAGCGGTCCTACCTCGACCGGCAGGCGCAGCTGTGGCAGGCGCTGATCGCCGGCGGCAACCCTGCGGTCGTCGAAGACGACGACCGGCGCTTCGCTTCGCGTGAATGGCGCGACAACCCCTACTACAGCTATCTCAGACAGTCGTATCTGCTCGCCGCCAACTACATCGAGGATGTGCTCGAGCGCGCGCCGCTCGAGCCGCGCGCCAAGGAGCGCGCGCTCTTCGCCGCGCGGCAGTGGATCGACGCCATGTGCCCGGCGAACTTTCCGGCAATGAATCCGGCGGCGCTGCGTACGGCGCTCGAGTCGAATGGCGAAAGCCTGGCGCGCGGCCTCGCCAATCTCGTTGCCGATGCCGGCCGCGGACGCATCAGCCAGACCGACGAGAGCGCCTTCGAGCTGGGGCGCAACATTGCCGTCACGCCCGGCGAGGTGGTGTACGAGAACGATCTCATGCAGCTCATCCAATACCGCCCGCGCACGGCGGAGGTGGCAAAGCGGCCGCTGGTGATGATCCCGCCCTGCATCAACAAGTTCTACATCCTCGATCTGCAGCCGGAGAACTCTTTCGCCGGCTATGCGGTCGATAGCGGTCATACGGTCTTCATGGTCTCGTGGAGAAACGTCGGTCCCGAGCACGGCCACTACGGCTGGGACGATTACCTCGAGCTCGGCGTCTTCAGCGCGCTGCGGGTCGCGCGGGAGATCACGAGGGCGGACAAGGTGAATGCGCTCGGCTTCTGCGTCGGCGGCACCTTGCTTGGGGCCGGCCTCGCTGTCCTTGCTCAAAAGAATGAAGACTGGGTGGCGAGCGTCACGTTCCTGGCCGCCATGCTCGACTTCTCCGATACCGGCCAGATCGGCCTCTTCGTCGACGAAGCGTCCGTGGCGGCGCGCGAGGCGACCATCGGCCAGGGCGGAATCTTTCCGGGCCAGGAGCTCGCGTTCGTGTTTTCCAGCCTGCGCGCGAACGATCTCATCTGGCCGTACGTGGTGAACAACTATCTGCTCGGCGGCCGCCCGGCGGCATTCGACCTGCTCTACTGGAATGCCGACAGCACCAACCTGCCCGGACCGATGTACACCTATTACCTTCGCAATAC
>C688J18823_10001636_pt1 | contig 13941 bp, 12 predicted proteins | sample HopSoiMetagenom1_FD_18823 | JGI IMG/M metagenome (IMG submission 18823)
TCACCGATCCCGCGCGCTTCTCGCTGGCGCATGGCGGCAAGGACCGCCGTCCCTACCCGGTGCCGATCAAGATCTATGATGAAACCATTCGTGTACTGAAATCGGCGGTGCAACAAGCAAAGCTGGGACGCGACGAAGAAATGCAGGCATTGAAGCGCCTCGACGACCAGTCGCGTCGGCTCGAGTGTTCCGCGCAGGGACCGTCGCTGGACGCATTCATTGGGCCGAACGAGCGGCGTAGGGACGGGCGCAAGCAAGACCGGGCACGGGTTGCCGGCGGACAGGACTACGAGGTGCGCTACACGGCGAAGAAAACCAAGAGGTCTGCGGGTGCGGTGAAGAAGGCGGTCAAGAAGGCCGGCAGCAGCCGCAAGCGGGTCGAGCGTCGGCTCGGCCGTTAGGAACGCGAATTTAGGGTAGTGGGTTGAAGCGATGGCTGGTGGGTTGAAGCGATGTCGCACCTCTCGTGGCCGGTACGACACCCCAGCCTAAGAGAGGGCCTCAGCGGTGCCGCTGGGGCCCTTTCGTAGTAAGGCCGCCAATTGGGGCGGCCTTTCTCTCAGTTGGCTTTTGGCGCGTTCATTGCCAGCTCAACATCGTCCGCCAGTTGGCCCAGATGCTTGGCTAGCGGGTCGAACATTTCGCGTTAGTCATATCCGTTGCAAGGTCCCGGATCAGCGCCGCTTCAGCCGCATCGCTCCGAAGCTTCTCCAGAGAGGCTCGATAGTCCTTCACTGCGTCCCCTTGCTTAGAACGGTGGGGTTCGGCCTTACTTCTTCTGATCGGAACGTAAATTTTCCAGCGCCTGGCGTGGCTGTAGTCGGGGAGATCTAAGCCAATCGTTGATGTGTGATGCCGTCTCGGCCTGCCGGGCACTCCGCAAAAGCTGTTCTCGGGCCATGCTACCAGGAGGATGGCTTTCAGCGGCCGCTTTGAATTTTACCGCCTCTTCAGCTAGCCGCTCTTCAAAAGTCGCCGTGTGATCAACGGTTCTCTACTCGGCCGAGGTGATCCATCGGCGCGGACCATGGCGCAGCTTCGAGGCCGTCGAGTTCGCCACCCTGGAATGGGTGGATTGGTTCAACAACCGAAGGCTCCTGGAGCCCATCGGCAACATACCGCCGGCCGAGGTCCGAACAACGCTACTACGCCATGCTGGAAACAACCGGCCATGGCGGCATAACTTAAACCAAATGGCCTCCGGCAAACCCGGGGCGGTTCACATTGCGGATGGCGATTACAAGGGACAGTTAGCGCTCAGGATTCCTGCCGATTGGCCCATTCAGTCTGCTGTCTGGATTCCCGAGTGCGATCTCAGGCCCGTACCCTGAAGTAAAGCGGAATGAGTGCGGTAAAGGTAACTTGGGCAATGCCTCGTATGCTCGCCAACGGGTAAGCGTGGCCCATGATGATCGTCTGGTCAGATGTCTCGTGAATCAGTTCAGCCTTTTCGTCGCGCGGCTTTCCTTGGTGAACACCTCCGCCAACATTCGCAACATAGTCGATCACCTGGCGTACAGTAATGTTGGCGCCATCAACGAGATGGAGCGGCTCGCTGAGAAATGCATCCAAGCCCAAATTCTTTGTCGACCGGTCTTGCACCATCGACGGGTCGGTCCACCAAAAATCGGGCTTCGGAATGCTTGTGGGCATCGGTGTGTATACGGGGACGACAAATCTAGGCTTGAAGTCTCGTCCCTTGGCCACCTTATGCATCAAGGCGTGACCGTCGAGGAGAAGGCGGCGCAAGATTGCGGAGGCATCAAGCAAATTCTTGGTGTTTGGGTTTCTCAAGATCTCGCGCAACGAATCGATGTCTATGACAAACCTCTCTTCGTTGGAGACAATTCCGGCCACGGTAATGGCTCCGGCATGTTGCAATCAAACCCCAACTGCGCGGCGACCGCGGCTCCAACCGATGAAGCCGACGACAGCCGTTAAGAGGCCGGGAAGGCCGGCGCCGAGGATGGGGCCTGGTACTGGCGCTATAGTTACCGGAGAAAAAGTCCAGGTGAGATCGAAAGGTGATTGCTCAGAGAAGCCGTAGCCATAGCCATCACGGTAGCGATTTTCGAAATAACCAAATGCTCTAACTGTTGGATAGAACGTTCCTGCTTGGGTCATGTCGATTGCAAGATCTACCGTAAAGGTGCGGCCACTTGTGATGAACGCATCGGACATCACGATGGTAGCGAGCCCATTGCCAGCGTCAAAGGTTACCGTTGCAGCAGCGTTCCAGCCTCCCAAAAACCAAGAATGACCAGTCGGCGAAACAAGGCTCGGTGGGTGCTGCGGATACAGGTCGCCAATTGCGTAAATGTCGAGAACCATAAAGAGTTCTTGAACCGGAGAATCTGAGCCAAAGACCTCCGTAGTAGTGGTACGGGCTATCGTCGCATCCAATCGGACAACGCGGTTGAAACGTGACACCACCTCTCGATTCACGAGAGGCGAGGATCGTGAGAGGCAGTAGGAAGGCTGTTAAAAAAAGAAGACGGCGCAGTGTTCGAATCATAGCGACCCTCGCCCGGAAAATCTCATCCCATCCTCCCGCCTCGGTTGAGTCAACGCGATGTACACAACAAAAAACCGCCCGGAGGCGGTCTGTTGTTCTTCGATAAGGAGCGGGAAGAGCTACTGCCTGAGCTTCCGCGCGTCGACGGGGTTCTCTGGCGAACCCAGGCCAGAGCCCGGCGAGCCGATTGGTTTACCGTTGGTCGCGGTCCCTACACCAACGCCTGGTCCGCTGACGGCTCCATCACCACTTGAAGCGGGGTTGGTGTTGCTTCCGGTAGTCGCGGCGCTTTTTGCATCTTGATTGGTCTGCGCCTGGCCCGTCGGTTGCGTTTGCTGCGACTGCACTCCAGTGCCTGACGTACTGCCGGCAGGTCCTGTCGCTGCTCCGCTGCCTGATGACGTTCCTCCGCTGGCACTCGCACCGCCACTGGCTCCGCCACCACTTCCGCCGGCTCAACCACCACCTTGAGCAAACGCAGACGTTACCGGCGAGACGAGTAGCGCTGTGGAAAGCAAAACTGCAATTCTTTGGTTTTTCATATTTGTCTCCTTCCGGCGGGTCAGCAGGCTTTCCCGCAAATCCGTGAGTTGAGCCAATTTTTTATGGCGGCATTTGTATCCTGCTTATCTGGCTGCAGCTCTAGCTGATCGCGTTTGCCGCGAGAGCCCGCGGTGTCTTCGGACTTATCCAATACTTCCGAGGAGTGATCGTGTGTACGGTGCTGGACCATTTGGATGCTTCCATCTTTGCCGGTATCCGATAAGTACTTGATAGGGCGGAGGTTCCTTCTTTCGGACCTAATCCCCGTTGGCCGCCATCAAAAGACCGCCCGAAGGCGGTCCATCGGTATTTTGATCGGGGCGAACTACTGCCACAGGCCCGGTAGTGACGAGACCCAGGCGTGTAAGCGACCTGATGAGCGACTAATCAGTTTTGGGAGTCAGGCTCATCCAATGCATTCGCTGAGGCCTATTTTCCGAGATCATCTGCCACAGCTCGCTTTCGGGCCATCCTTGCGTCAGGGGATGTTCGAACGGATTTCTAGCGCCTTGTGAAATTATCGTCACGATGTGGCTTACGGCGTATTTCGCGATGAGGTCATTTGTAATATTTGCGTCGACGAAGTCGTGGCATTCGACAAGAAGTCGAGCTCTGGAAAATTGGTAGGGATTGGAGAGGAGTAAATCCCGCTCGGCTCCTTCGCAATCTAGAAGAATAAAAGGAGACCTGGCGGACTCTGCAAGTGCGGCCAGTTCTTTTGCTTCGCAGAGTCCCCTTACATCGACGTTGGTTATAGCATTGATGGCGCAAGCAGATTGGCATGTTCTCTGTGCAACTGGGTCAATGTCATATGCCAGGACGCGGCTCGTGGGGTTGAGCATCGCAAGTCCCACTGCATAATAGCCATCGTAACATCCTACGTTGACGATCAAATCGGGGTGCTGCGCGCATGCGTCAACTATGACAGATTGTATTTCTTGTTCGTAGAAGCCCAGTAGTCTGCTTCCGCGATCTTCGACCCCACTCAACTTCTCAGGCAATCGTAAGCCCCTGAACGGGCCGCCGGCGACCACATTAGCGGTGGACCTGACGACCAGGTTTTGCGCCTCTTGCCCCGGGGGAAATCGGATAACGTCGAAGCCGGCTCGTCTGCATAATGAGCGAATTTTGTTCACAAGTTGCACGAGACCTCCATCGGATTGTACTTCTTGGTTTCCGGCACTTTCGTCGTCATTTCCCCTTCACCTTCAGCCCCAGCTCTACAAGCCGGCGGATCGCTTCGGGGCGGCCGGGTAGGTCTTCCTGCTCTCGGCGCCAGTCGTCGATTGCCCGCAAACCATCGACAGCAATACGCACGTTGACCGCCTCGGATTCAACCGCTGGCCGGCCACGGGATTTCTTAGCGCTATTTATTCTTGACTTCATGATTTGATGGTGTCATAAAATAGCAAGCCGGGCAAGTGCGGAAACATCCTGCCCGGCTCTAACCCCAAGCAAGGAAGCGACCCATGCCCAAGGCTGACCGCGTGCTTAGCACGCCACCCACAAACACGTCTGCAATCAGCACCAGCGCCCCAGGCGCCGTTCAATTGTCCTCACCTCCAGTGATTCTAACCAGCCACGCTCATGCAGGGCAGGGAGTCAAAAAAATGAGCCAGAACCTTCCCGCGCTTCGAGGATTCAGGAAGGCGGCGCTGTAATGAGTAGGAGGTCGATTATGAATATGTTTGTCGGTGCTGCCGTTGCAGGTGCAGCCGCTCTGCCTTGTGAACCTGTCGCCGCTAAGGCTGCGCCTGCCGGTGAAATGTTGCGAGATCTCAGCAAGCCTATTCTGGCTGAGCTGATCGACAATCTCCGCGTCACCAAGGGCGCCGCCGAGGCGGCCTGCACCATGCTGAGCGATACCGAGGAAAAATACCGCGACGCGGACGGTAATCTTGCATGCGTCGTGACACCCAAGTTGTACGGCGGCATGACCAAGGGGGTGCGTTTGATCGTTGGCGAAGAACCAAAGTTAGTTAGTCCGCCCCATGAATGGTTCTTTCAAGATCGCGAACAGGTTGAGAAAGAAGGCAGCCCCGAAGAGCTTGCAGAATGGGACCGGCAGGCAAAGGCCAACGCCCGTGCCTACCCAAAGGAGTTGCGCAAGGCAGAGCGCCAGCAACTTCGCGCGCTGGATGCTTGGACGGCGGCCGAACGTGCGCTGACCAAATACAAGCCCGCCAGCGCGGGGGAGGCTGTGGAGCTGTTAACGCTGGCAGGCAAGCCGCAAGAGCGCGGCGCGCTCTATCTCGATATCGACGAATACGGGATGCACAGGCTGGTAGCCAACTGCGCCGCCGCGCTCCGCGAAGCATTGGCGAACTGATGCAATTGAAAGAGGGCCCGCCGGTTCACGCTGGCGGGCCATTTAGTTCTCATTTCTTAGTTTGTTCACGATGCAGTTTGTGCCAGCAGTCACGAACAGACCGGCAACCCCTAGTGGCCGAGTTTGATTTGGCAGTGGCTGGTTTTGATTTACGTCGGCTACCGGACAGACGAAGCGGAACCAGCGGTCTTTAATGAGCAATGGGTAGGCCTAAGGGGGACCCCATGGCTCAATAGCGCAAGTGCGTCAAACACACGGCAACCTTTGAAGAGCGGCTAGCGGAAGAGGCGATCAAATTTAAAGAGGCGGCTGAAAAGCAACCTCTTGGCAGCATGGCGCGGGAACTGCTTTTGCGGCGTGCCCGACAGGCCGAGACGGCCGCTCACATCCGCGACTGGCTACGGTCCCCCGAGTTGCAGCCGCCTAAGTAAGCCCCAGCACGGGGGTACAAAATGAGCGGTTACTACGCTTACTTCACTGACGACGGCGGCCACATAACAAACCGCGTTGCAATCCTTGCTGCCAACGATGAAGAAGCAATCAGGCTCGCCAAGCAACTCATTGACGGTCACGCCGTAGAGCTATGGCAGGAAGGCCGGCAGATCGCGACATTCGACCCAGACGAGTAAGGCCGGGCCTCAGTTGGCGACGGATTTCCTTGGAACGCCACGAGCAGAACTTTATGCCACAATGGCGATCTAAGGCGCGAGAAAGTTATCTCATTGCCCGTTTTTGGCGCTTACGTGGATGACGTAGAGCGGCTTCCCAAACTCGTCCATGACTTCCATTCGCCAATCGCAACCAGGCTGTAGTTTGCCGTCCAGGCTTTGGAGAATTTGACCGGCGGTAATGGTCGCTTCTTTCCAAGCCGCGTACCGATCTGGCAGTTCTTCCCCGACTTCATCCGGCTCGGCGCGCTCATGGTGGACATTGAAGAAGTACCTCGGCATTGAAATAAAACGCCAGCCGTTATGTCTGGTTCCTGACATAAGGCAGAACCTCGTACTCAAAGACCACGCCTTCCGGGTCGTTCTCCGCGAACCACGTTCCGCGGCATCTTGGTTTGCGAACACCTTGAGGTGATCCGGGTCGCCAACCTGCTTGCTGGTGTTGACGTAGACAAAAACGGTCATTGGTCTCTCTTCAGCTTGCGCTTGCCCAAGTGGGATTGCTTGCCCGATTCCAGCAATGGCGGCGGAGGTGGGACCAGGACACAAACGCAACTCCTCAACGAAGCCGCAAACGATCCCAGCGCCCTACAGAACGCAGCGCTGGGATCGCCAACCCTAGTGCAGGTTTTCCTCCGGCCGTGGGGCTTTGGGGGGCAGAGTGCCAGAGGCAGGGAATCGACTCCGGGGAGAACCCATCGTTCCTGGGAAGTCGGGAAAAATATGCAATCCGCGGCCGTAGCGTGGATAGACCGTTGCGGGCCCCTATTCCTAGCAGCTTGTCATCTAGTTCGCGTTTTGTACTATCGTGGAATGACCGATCGGGAAATCGAGATCCTGTTCAGGCGGCTCCGCCTCTACGACCGGCTAGAGCGCAGGGCAGAGGGGCTTGTCCGCACCATCCAGAGGGTAATGAAGGAGCGCTACGGCAATGCGCGAACAATTGAAGTGGCACGACGACAAGGCGGACAACTCGCCATGGATCAACGCGCTCGCCGAACTGCGGCAGCGCGCCACGCGTGAAGGCCATTGCTTCCAGCACGTCCAGGCGATCACCGTTGCGATCGATCAATACGCTGAGAAGGCGCTGGGCAACCGCGATTTCTTCCTGAACAAACCTTACGGCGTGGGCTGAATTTATCGCGCCCTAAGGGTTCGAATCGGACTTGATAGGAGTTTTGTGGATTACTTTGCCGGCTGCGGTCTTCACAACAACACCCTTGAAAGTACGATCCTCCACGTCATTCGCGATCTGCTTGGCCATCTCTTCGGCGACCCTCTTGGCTTGTTGCTCTGTCGGCAGCTCCATGCCCTTCGGATCTTCGATCGTGTGACCGTCAACAATTTCAAAGTGAAACTTCGGCATTTGCGCCTCCTCTAATAGGAAGAAATGCAAAAAACGCCGAACTGGTTCCAACTCCCGCAGCTCCCCTGGGATCGAGGTATGCCGAGAGTGATCACAGTGCCATCGATTTGTACGCCCAGTAGTAGGCGCTGGGCAACCGCGACTACTTTCTCAACAAGCCCTACGGCGTCGGTTAGCACGAATGGCTGCGNTGTAGAGACATCCGAGCGCAATCATCAGGNCGACAAACCCAATTGAATCGGTATCCATGGCAACCTCGCGCAATGTGTGCTCGAGGTGTGCTGGCCAAAAAATCAGGCTCAATCAAAGACCTGATTTATCCCACAACCTTTTGATATCATTGGTGAGCGCGGAGGGACTCGAACCCTCGACCCCATGATTAAAAGTCACGTGCTCTACCGCCTGAGCTACGCGCTCACTTGCCGCGCTGTGTAGGGGGCGGGCCCCTGCGGGTCAATAGTGCCGGCACGACAAAAACGGCACTCGCGCAACCCAGATTTTCCTTGTGCCCGTGACGCTTAGCCAGGCTTGTTGAAGCGGGCGCAGGCCTGCCCATCCAACGTCAGTTGGCCTCGCGGCGGATTTCCGACGCCACCGGCTGGGACTGGCTGGTGACCGCCGGCAGGCGGACCGGGCGCAGCCCGATCAGTTCCGCTGTCCGCACCGCGCTGTTGCGCCAGAAGGCGAAGGAATTGGTGCGGGAGTTTTCCAACAACGCGATCGCGACCGCGGCGAGGAACGGCAGGCTTTGCAGCACCAGCACGCCCGCGAAAATGTAGATCTCGCGCACCTGCTTGGAGCCGTTCGTCACGACCAGCACGGTGGCGCCCACCAGCAGCAGCACGCCGATCACGGCCTCCCAGAACGCCTGGAATTCGATCGACATCCGCGACAACCCGCCCTTGGAGGTGCGGGCGAAGGCGATATGCTCGGTGATCAGGCCCTGCGCCACCGCGCGCGATACCGTCCACTGCACACTCATGGCCGCGATCATGGCGCCGAGCATCTGGCCGGCCTTGATCTTCACGCGAAGGCGATAGAGCGCCAGGAAGTGCGCCAGCGAGACGACGAAGGAAGCGATGATCGGCAGCGTCAGGATCTTGTCCGGAATCGCGATGTCGGCAAACGCCACGATCGGCACCCAGATCAGGTTGAGGATCGCGACCACCACGCCGAGGCTTTCGGCCCCCAGCCAGTTCAGCCAGCCGAGCGAGAATTCGCGGCGCTGGTCCGGCGACAGCCGGCTCGCGCCGGGCAGGAAGCGCCGCCAGTGCTTCTTGACGATCTGGAGACCGCCATAGGCCCAGCGGTGACGCTGCTTCTTGAAGTCTTCATAGGTGTCGGGCAGCAGGCCCTCGCCATAGCGCACGTTGGTGTAATGCGTCAGCCAGCCCTGCTGCTGGATCGTCAGGCCGAGATCGGTGTCCTCGCAGATGGTGTCGCTGGACCAGCCGCCGGCCATGTCCATCGCCGCGCGGCGCAATAGGCACATCGTGCCGTGCACGATGATGGCGTTATGCTCGTTGCGNTGNACCATGCCGATGTCGAAGAANCCGGCATATTCGCCGTTCATGATGTAGTGCATCAGCGAGAGGTCGCCGTCGCGATGTTCCTGCGGCGCCTGTACCAGGCCGACGCGCGGGTCGGCGAACGCCGGCACCAGATCCTTCAGCCAGTCCGGATGCACGACATAGTCGGCATCGATGATGCCGATGATCTCGGCGTCCGCCGCCGTGCGCTCCATGGCGATGCGCAGCGCGCCGGCCTTGAAGCCCTGCACCTTCTCGGCATTGATGAACTTGAAGCGCTCACCAAGCGTGCGGCAGTGGTCTTGAATGGGCTGCCAGAACTCCGGGTCGGGCGTGTTGTTGATGATGCAGACGCATTCGAAGTTCGGATAGTCGAGCCGCGACACCGCATCCAGCGTCTGCTTGAGCATCTCGACCGGCTCGAAATAGGCGGGAATGTGGATCGAGACTTTTGGGAAGGCGATGTTTTCGCCGATGGTGGCAGGCGCCAGCGGCGCGCTTTTTGTGATCAGCCGGCGCGGACCGCGGCCGAACGCCACGGCTGCGATTTCGTCGATGCGTGCCATTGCGATCAGCACCAGCGGCACCAGCAGGACCAGGCCGAGCGTCAGCGCGAACGCCGAGCCGAACACGAAATAGTGCCCGGTCCAGTAGGCGAACACGGTGGAAGCCCAGGCGCCGACGCCGTTCGCGGCGGCCGACAGCACCAGGGCCTGCATGATGGTCGGCTGCTCGATCCGCAGGATCGGCAGCGACATCAGGATGCCGACCAGAAGTGCGATCGCGGCCAGTTTCCAGTAGTTCGGATTTACGATCGGGCCCGTCCAGGAGAACTTGGCCTCACCGGCGTTGTTGAGGATGCCCCAATAAGGACCGACGCTGCCCTCGAAGGATTTCCAGGGACGGTCCATCGCTTCGACAATGTTGTATTCCATGCCGATCGCGTCGGCGCGGGCGACGAAGTTGCGCAACACCGAGGCCTGTTCGAACTGGCCGGGTTCTGCGTTCTTCAAATTGTAGCCGGCACCGGGCCAGCCGAACTCAGCGATCACGATCCTTTTGCCGGGGAATTTTTCGCGCAACAGGCCGTAGAGATAGACCGCCTGATCCACCGCCTGCTTCTCGGTGAAATTTTCCCAATAGGGCAGCACGTGGGCAGCGATGAAATCGACGGACGAGGCAAGCTCCGGATTGTCGCGCCATATGTTCCAGATTTCACCGGTCGTCACTGGCACATTGACCGATTTCTTGACCCGCTTGATCAACTCGATCAAATCCTCAACCTTCTGATCGGCGCGGAATACGGTTTCGTTGCCGACCACAATGCCGTTGACGTTGCTGTTGCGCTTGGCGAGGGCGATTGCGGATTCGATCTCACGCTGGTTGTGGTCTGGATCCTTATTGATCCATGCGCCCACCATTACCTTGAGCCCGAATTCGGCCGCGATCGGCGGACCAGTTCGTTGCCTTCTGTTGAGGAGTACGAGCGGATCGCCCGGGTTACGGTGGAGAGTTGTTTGAGGTCGGCCCGAATCCTTTCGGGGTCGAGTGTGCTATCGACGACGTGACCTGGCTCAAACGGCGTGTAGGACAAGCTTGGCAAGACGCCGCGGAAATCAGGCGCAGGTTGCTTGTGCTGAAAAAGACCCCACAACCCCGCGTGAGCTGCGGTCACAAACAGCAGAACGGCGACGACGGCACGCATCGGCGGCTAAACCATACGGGGCTGGGATTTAAGGGAAGCGAACCTGTCCCCTAGGCTCGACCGACATACCGGCATGATAAGGATAATCCTGCCGCGCGAATTCACAACTGGTATCGCGCCATGACTTTTTTAAGGACGGCGCGACCAATCCAAACGCCGGACAAATAGGATCGTTCCGCTGAACGTAGCCTGAATGCCGGACGTCTATTTCGCCGGCGGGGCAGGTGCGGCGCTGGGGGCCGGCGAGGGCGAGGCGGCTGGCGCAGGCGCAGCGTTACCCGCGGTCGCAGGGGCCGCCGGCGCCGGGCTCTGGGCTGCGGCGGTCTGAGGCTGGGCGCCCGGATTGATCCAGCAGGCGTGAATGCGGCTGGAGAGGGTTTCCGCGACCTTGGGGTCGATTTGCCCGCCGAACCGGGTCAGGCAGCGGAAGGCGGCCTGGACATGCCCGCCGGGGCAGCCGAAGCGGTCGTACAGGTCGAGATGGCGGAAGGCGGTGTCGAGATCGTCGCGCCACATCAGGCTGACCACGCGCCGGCCAAGCCAGACGCATTCGGGGTTGCCGCCTGGCCCGTTGATGGCCTGGGCGGCCTCGACGAATTCGTCGGCTTTGCGCTGATTATCCTTGGTAGGGTCGGCCTGATTGCCGGCCGGCTGCTTGGACTGATCCTGGGCATTGGGGGTGCCGCTCTGGGCAAACGCGCCAGCCGATCCGATCAGAAGGGCCAGGCCGGCAGCGGCGAAGCACCGCAAAACCGCTACTCTTGGATCACGCACCCGACGACGCATACATTCCCCGATTAGTTTCCGGCCCACACAAGGCCGGTGTGATGGTCTGGCTTGTTGCCGCCCAAATTGGACTCCAATGCGGCGGACTCGCTCAACGATTCAAATGACCGGTATTTCGGATTTTGTCCAGCAAAGTCACAACTTTATCATGGTGGTGGTAAAACTGCCGCAGGCAGCACGGCGGAATAGCGGTACCCTGCATCTTGGCAGGACGCCGCTGAACGGGTAATCGACGGTCCCCGCCCGGAGGATGGAACCGATTTCTTTTCGTACGCCGCTGGCGCTTCTCCTTTCATCGCTAGGTATGATCGCGGCCCTTTGGTGGTGGCTGGCCACGCCGATTACGCTGGCGCGCGCCCCGATCGATCCCAACGCAAAGCTGCAATGCGTTTCCTACGCCCCGTTCCGTGGCGCGCAGACGCCCCTGGTCCCGACCACCCAGATCTCCCCCGAACAGATCGCGCAGGATCTGGCGCAGCTCGCCAAGATTACCGACTGCGTGCGGACCTATTCGATCGAGAACGGGCTCGATCAGGTCCCGGCGCTGGCCTCCAAAGTGGGGCTGAAGGTGATCCAGGGGATCTGGCTCTCCAGCAACCGGATCAAGAACCTCGCCCAGATTTCGGTTGGGATCGAACTGACCAAGGAACACCCGGGCGTCATTACCGCGCTGGTGGTCGGCAACGAGGTGCTGCTGCGCGGCGAGATGACGACGTCGGATCTCGCGGCCCATATCCGATCGGTCAAGTCGCGGGTCACCGTGCCCGTGACCTATGCCGATGTCTGGGAATTCTGGCTGCGCAACCGCGAGGTCTATGACGCCGTCGACTTCGTCACGATCCACATCCTGCCGTACTGGGAAGACATCCCGGTGCGCGCGAAATTCGCCGCCGGCCATGTCGACGATATCCGCAAGCGGATGGCGGTGGCGTTTCCCAACAAGGAAATCCTGATCGGCGAAACCGGCTGGCCGAGCGCGGGCNGGATGCGCGAAGGCGCGCTGCCGTCGCGCACCAACCAGGCGCGCGTCGTGTCCGAAATCCTCGACCTCGCAAAACGCGAAAAATTTCGGGTCAATCTGATCGAGGCCTACGACCAGCCGTGGAAGCGCCAGCTCGAGGGCACCGTCGGCGGCTATTGGGGCATGATCAATGACGCGCAGCGCGCGGTGAAATATCCGCCCGGCGAGCCGATCAGCAATTATCCGTTCTGGAAATGGCAGATGGGATGCGGAATGGCGCTCAGCGCCTTCGTCTTCCTGGCGGGTTGGCTGACGCTGCGGCGGCGGCCGTGGAAGCCGCGGCTGGCCGCGTGGGTCGCGGTCGGGACGTCGGCGACGACCGCCGGCATGCTGCTCGGGATCGCCGCGGACAAGATGTATTACGAAAGCTACGGCGCCGGCGGCTGGCTGCAATGGGGCGCGCTGCTGGCGGCCGCCATTGCGTCGCCGCTGCTGTGCGCGAACGCTGCGATGTCGGGACGGCCGCTGCCGACATTCCTCGAACTGCTCGGACCGCGCGATTACCGCACCGGCGGAGTGCTGCCGGCGCTTTTGGGTTTTGTGCTTGTTGTCACCACACTGATCGCGGCGGGAACCGCGCTCGGCTTTACGTTCGATCCGCGCTACCGCGATTTTCCGTTCGCCTCATTGACCATGGCGGTGGTGCCGTTCGCGGCCTTGATGCTGCTGAACCGGCCGAAGGAGGGCGTGCGCCCGATCGCCGAATCCGCGTTTGCCGGCNTNNTGNTNGCGGCCGCGCTGTTCACCGGCATCAACGAGGGCAACCAGAANTGGCAGTCGATGTGGACCTGCGCGGTCTATTTGCTGCTGGCGCTCACGCTGTGGCGGGCGCGGGCCGTGCAAATCCCAAAATGAGCAGGCCGATCGCAAGTCCCGACAGCACGATATTGTAGAGCACGATCCCCAGTCCCGCCGCGATCAGCCCGCCGGTCAGCAGCACGATCGACGGCCGCATGACGTGAAGCGTCGCAATGATCAGCGCGACGATGCCGAACACCGAATTCTTGAACAAATAGGTCGCAAGCGTCCGCGACTTGCACAGCATGGTCTGCAGGCCGGCGTCGCAGGCGAGCGCCACGGTTGAGAGCTCGACCGCGAGGTAGCGCAAATAAAGCGCGTAGCCGACGGTGACGAAGCCGACCACCAGCAGGAACTGCACTTGATAGGGCGTGAGCCGGAACGGGGATTTTTTCATGGGGGCAATATGGTCGGGATTGGCGGCCGGGACAAGCGTTCGGGGAGCCTTGCTGTGCCGCTAGACCCTCATGGTGAGGAGGGCGGAACGCGCGTCTCGAACCATGTGGCCCGTCTGTGGCCTTCATCCTTCGAGACGCCCGCTCCGCCGGCTCCTCAGGATGAGGATCAATCAAAGATTACTGTGCGCTTTTCCGGTTGAAGAAGGACGACAAGGTGGCCTGCGTTGTCGCCGGTGGCACCTCCGGCTTTTTCGACACCTCCTCGACCACCGCCGCCCGTTTG
>C688J18823_10001637_pt1 | contig 13940 bp, 14 predicted proteins | sample HopSoiMetagenom1_FD_18823 | JGI IMG/M metagenome (IMG submission 18823)
AAAGCACCCACTCCCCGAGAGAATGAGAAGCGCCGCCCCTGGGCTCACCTATCATGCCGGTTTCGGCTCACCCATCATCCCGANAGTNNAGAGTAGAGAGTAGTTCACTCTCCACCCTCTACTCTCTACTCTCTACTCATGGACAGTCGAACCGCCGCGCACGTGCTCACACAGATCGCCGCGTATCTCGAGCTGCGCGGTGAGAATCGCTTCAAGGCACGCGCGTACGAGACTGCCGCCAAGGGCATCCTCACCCTCGGAGCCGACGATCTGGCGCCGATGCTCCAATCCGGTGAGATCGGACGGGTGCGTGGCCTCGGTCCCGCCACCCTTGCCGTCGTCCGCGATCTCGTCGAGACCGGATCGTCACGGTACCTGGACGAGCTGCGCGAAGAGACCCCCGAGGGCCTGCTCGACATGCTCGCGATCCCCGGCCTCACACCCGAGAAGATCCACAAGATCTACGAGGAGCTCGAGATCTCGGACGTGGAGCAGCTCGAGGAAGCCGCGCGCGACGGCAGGCTTGCCTCGATTCGCGGGTTCGGCCCCAAGACGGCCGAAAAGATCCTCAAGGGCATCGCCTTCTCGCGCGAGACGGGCGTGCTCCAGCTCTATCATCGCGGCCGAGTCGATGCCGAGCATCTGCTCGCCCTCGTTACCGAGCACCCCGACGTCGATGACGCCGTCATTGCCGGCGACGTTCGCCGACATCGCGAGGTCGTTCGTGGAGTCACCATAGTCGCGCGCTGCCGTCCGGATGCGGACGCGAATAATGTCGCGGCGTCGTTCACGCGAATCGCTGGCATCAAGTCGGCGACGCACGAGGGCGCCAGCGCTGAGATTCATTTCGTCGATGGCGTTCGGCTCGCGCTCCGCTGCGCTCCTCCGCGCTGCTTCGGCGTCGCGCTCTGGCGCGCCACTGGGAGCGACGAGCACGTCGCCCTCGTGCAGGCGCGCCTAGCCGAGCGAGGGCTCCAGCTCGTCGACGACGAGCTCCGCGACTCCCAATCTCGCCCGCTCGACATCGCCGATGAGCATTCACTCTATCGCGCGGCGGGGCTCGACTACATCGAGCCCGAGCTTCGCGAAGCTCACGGCGAGGTCGACGCCGCGGCTCGTCACGCGCTCCCCTCCCTCGTCTTGCAAAACGACATCCGCGGCGTGCTGCACTGTCACACGCACTATTCCGACGGCAAGAGCTCCGTCGCGGAGATGGCACGCGGAGCGCGCGACCGCGGCTGGAGCTACATCGGTATCTCCGACCACTCGGCGGCCGCGTTCTACGCATCCGGGCTGCCACGTGAGAAGGTCCTCGCGCAGATCGAGGAGATCGGGAGGCTCAATGCCCAGATCGACGACGGCAACTTCCGCATCCTGAAAGGCATCGAGGCGGACATCCTCGCCGACGGTCGACTCGACTACGACGAACGACTCCTCGCGCAGCTCGATTTCGTCATCGGCTCCATTCATTCGCGATTCGGCATGGATGGACCGGCGATGACGAAGCGCGTCCTCCGCGCCCTCGATGAGCCGTTCCTCACCGTGCTCGCGCATCCCACGGGGCGACTGCTTCTGTCGCGCGAACCGTATGCGCTCGATGTCGACGCCGTGATCGAGAAGGCAGCCGCTGTCGGCGTGGCGGTCGAGCTCAATGCCGATCCCCACCGGCTCGATCTCGATTGGCGGTATCTCATCGAAGCCAAGCGACGGAAGGCGATGGTGGCGCTCGGCCCCGATGCGCACTCCGTCAATGCGCTCGACAACGTGAGCGTAGGCGTCGGACTCGCGCGCAAGGGTTGGCTCGAATCCACCGATCTTCTCAACACGCGTGATGCCGATGGCATCGTCGCGTTCGCGCGCGCTCGCCGGCGTTAGCTTAGGCGCATGCGCAACAAGCGAAACGCACCACGACAGCCACTCTCGCAGTCACGGCCGAAGGTCGTCTCGAAGAAGGTCGTGCTCCCGCCGAAAAAGCCGAAGATCTCGCGCGGTGCTCCCGCAGTTGCCAAGTCGAAACGGACGACTGCCATCGCTGCCGCTCCGGCGAAGAAGTCATCGCGCGGCCTCGCGTCCCGTCGCGCTCCCGCTGCGCAGCGCGCCCCCGAGATCTTCGCGCGCCTGCGAGCTCGCTATCCAGACGCGCACTGCGCGCTCGACTTCCAGACGCCGTTCCAGCTGCTCGTCGCGACGATCCTCAGCGCGCAGTGCACCGACAAGCGCGTGAACATGGTCACCCCCGCGCTCTTTCGTCGTTATGCAACACCCGAAGCTCTTGCGGCGGCGAAACCCGAGGAGCTCGAGGAGATGATCAAGAGCACCGGATTCTTTCGCAACAAAGCGAAGAGTCTCGTCGGCATGTCCACCGCGATCGCCGAGCATCACGGCGGCGTCGTACCATCCGAGATGCAGCAGCTCGTCGAGCTTCCCGGTGTGGGACGCAAGACGGCGAATGTCATCCTCGGCAACGCGTTCGAGCGAAACGAAGGCGTCGTCGTCGATACGCATGTCACTCGCGTGAGCCAGCGCCTGGCGCTCACGACCAACACCGATCCGGTCAAGATCGAGCAGGACCTGATGCCGCTGTTTCCACGCGAGCAGTGGACGCTGCTCGCGCATCTGCTGATCGAGCATGGGCGGCAGATCTGCGTCGCGCGAACGCCCAGATGCGAGGAGTGTCCGCTCAGTGACCTTTGCCCGTCGTCGAGAGTATAGGAGGGAACCCTCGCCTCGCTTCGATGATACGCCCCGGACAAATCGTCTCGCTCGCACTGGCCGCGCTGGCACTCGCCGGCTGCGCACATTCTTCGGCGACTCCCGTAGCCGAGCAGGGGGTTCGGATCGCCGGCCCGCTCACTCAGGGCGACTGCGTCGAGGCGCGGCGCCGGGCCGGACTGCAGCCTGATCTCGAGGTCGAGCGACTCCCCGCGCCCGTCGCGATGAAGCCCGCGCCCTTCCAGCGGATGCCGGAGTCCGCGCTCCGCAAGGACGGCAGTGCCGAGATCAAGATTAACGTCGTCGTGGATACCCTCGGCCGCGCCGACCTCAAGACTTTCAAAGTTGTGAAAGTCTCGAACAAGTGGTTCGCCGAGAATGTCCGCGGTGTCATCGGCAAGTGGACCTTCACGCCTGCGCTGCTCGCCGGCTGCAAGGTCCCGCGGGTCTATCACTTCATGTCGTCGATGCCCGCGCGATCGGAACGGACGCGCTGAACTCGGTTATCCGTGAACCGTGGTCCGCAAGTGGCGAGTGGCGGGTAGGTGATTAGCTTTTCGAGGCTGCCGTTATCCGTTAACGGTCCACCGTTCACCGACCACCGACCACCGACCACCGACGTGAAGCGCGCCACATTCGAAACCAACCGCGGTTCCATGACCGCGGACCTGTACGAGAAGGACGCCCCCAAGACGGTCGAGAACTTCGAGAAGCTCGCGAACAGCGGCTTCTACGACGGCGTCAAGTTCCATCGGGTCATTGCCGATTTCGTCCTTCAGGGCGGTGATCCACTCTCGCGCGATCTTCCGGCCGGCGATCCCCGGATTGGAACAGGCGGTCCGGGATACAAGATCAAGTGCGAGACGGCGGGCAACCCGAAAACGCACGAGGTCGGCGCGCTGTCGATGGCGCATGCCGGGAAGGACACCGGCGGCAGCCAGTTCTTCATCGTCCTCAACGACGCCAATTGCCGCCATCTCAATGGCGTCCACACGGTCTTCGGCAAGGTCGTCGACGGCCTCGACGTCATGAAGAAGATCCAGAAGAACGACGTCATCAACAAGGTGCGCGTCGCCTAACGACGCGACGCACGACCGAGCTCACCATGGCTGACACGCACACGCATTCGCACGGCCCCGCCGGCGCGCACGTCGCCCACCGCTCCGACATGGGGGCCGCCTTCGCCGGTCTCGTCATCGGCGCCCTCGCGCTCCTCCTCCTCCTCGGCACGATCGTGATGCTCACGAACCGCCATTACGCCGCCGAAAAGCCCGCCGCCGGCGCCGAGCGCTGACGACGCGGGACGCGGGAGGCTGGACGCGTCACTCGTCACTCGTCACTCGTCACTCGTCAGGTGCCTCAGGAATTTCTCCGGATCGTTGAGGAAATCGCGTGTCAGCACCACGTGATCCAACTCGTCGAACTTGACCGCCTCAATAGGCACGCGGTCGCAGCTGTAGATCAACGCGCCGGGGAACGCGAGGAGAATCGGGGAGTGCGTCGCGATGATGAATTGCGACTCCTGCGCGACCATGTCGTTGATCATCGTGATCAGCGCCAGCTGACTCTGGGGCGACAGCGGCGCTTCCGGTTCGTCGAGCAGATACAGTCCACCAGGCACCAAGCGCGACGCGAAGAGTCGCAGGAAGCTCTGGCCATGTGAGTTCGCGTCGAGGTCGACGCCATACCGTCGCTCCATGTCCGCGAGTGACGTGCGCATCGGCATCTGCGCCAGCCCCTTCGCATACGCCGTCCGATCCTGGTACTCGATCTCGATCTCCGCGAGGCGCGTCTGCAACTCGGCGCGCATCTTCGACAATGATTTCGTAAACCCGAAAAAGTCCTCGGCCCGGAGAAAGAATCCGCGGCGCGTCCGCTGTCGCCAGGTGAGCCGGAGTGCGCGTCCCAGCGACCGCTGTGCACCGAGGGTCTCGTCATCGGCGACACCGACCGTCCCGATAGTCGGCAGCCCCGCGGCCGCGGCGATCCCCTCGAGGATCGTCGACTTCCCCGACCCGTTCTCACCGACGAGGAAGGTGACCGCCGCATTCACCGAGAGCGTCTCGAGCTCACGGACGATCGGCACACTGAACGGAAAGCGCTCCGCCTCTTCCGCCGTGGCTTTCGCCTTGGCGATCGTGCGAAGATGGACCGGTGCGCTCCTTGATGTTCTATTCACTCGCTCCAGGGCCTCACTCAACCGCTCAACTCTAATGTCACTGCCTTCGCGCGCCGATGCACTGGCGCTCATGCACGAGTACACCGCCAGCGAGTCGCTCAGAAAGCACATGCTGTCGGTCGAGGCCGCCATGCGGGCGTACGCCGAGAAGCTGGGCGAGGACCCGGAGCGCTGGGGGCTCGCTGGGCTGATTCACGACTTCGACTATGAGCGCTATCCGAACACGGCGCATTCCGCCACCGACGAGCACCCCGCGGAGGGCGTTCGCATCCTCCGGCAACGCGGGTGGCCCGAGGACATCCTTCAGGCCATCCTGGGCCACGCAACCTATTGTGGTGTTCCGCGCGAGACGCCGATGGCCAGAGCACTCTTCGCGGTCGACGAGCTCACGGGCCTCGTCACCGCCACCGCCCTCGTGCGCCCGTCCAAGAGCCTGCATGAGGTGGACGCGCGATCTGTTCGGAAGAAGATGAAGGACAAGGCATTCGCGCGCGGTGTGAATCGGGACGACGTCCTGCTCGGGGCTCAGGAGCTGGGCGTCGACCTCGATGCCCACATCCAGTTCGTCATCGACGCCATGCGGGCGCGGGCGACGGAGTTGGGCCTCGATGGCCAGGGCGCCTAGTGCAGCGCGATGCTCTCAACGCTCCGCGGTTATCCGCCGTAACAGGTGTGGACATTTGCAGGAGTTCACAGAGCGAGGATGACCGTTGCAACCGCAGTCCATTCGACCTTCACGATGCCGTCGCCGTCTGACGGAACTCCGCGAAGGAGCTCGGACGAACGGGCGCTCGTGGTGTCGGCCCAGCAGGGGAGTAGCGAGGCCTTCGCCGCGCTCGTGCGGGTGCATCAGCGTCGGGCGTACGCAGTCTGCCGTGCCATCGTGCTTACCCACGAGGATGCGGAGGACGCGGTGCAGGAGGGCTTCCTCCACGCCTTCCGCGCGTTGGATCGATTTCTTCCCGATCAACCCTTCGGGGCATGGCTCTACCGCATCATGGCCAACGCGTCACTGGACCTCGTCCGGCGGCGCAAGGTGCGCGACGCGGACGAGCTGTCGGAGTCGGCGCCCGCTCCCTTTCGGGATCCGGGCGAGGCGGACGAGCTGCGGCGGCGATTGACCCACGCGCTCACCCGTCTCACCGACCGCCAGCGCTCAGTGATCGTCCTGCACGATGTCGAAGGATTCACCCATGGCGAGATCGGCTCGATGCTCGGCATCCCGGAGGGGACGGCACGATCGGATCTGCACCATGCGCGGGCGGCGTTGCGCCGTCTGCTCAAGGACGTTCGGAGCGACATATGACGAAGCTCACAACGCATAACGAGGGCGAGGACCCGGAGATGGCACGCACACTGCGCGCGATCTACGCCGCGCCCATCGGTGAGCCCTACTGGAACGACCTCGAGGCGCGCATCATGGGCCGCATCACCGAGGTCGATCTCGGGTGGTGGGCGGAGCTCGACCGGTGGGTGCGTCCCGCGCTCGTCGCCGCCGCCGTGCTCGTCCTCGCGGCGAGCGTCGCCATGTTCCGGGCGCGACAGGTCGAGACCGAGACCGCGTATGAGAACATTCTCACACCGAGTCCCGTGCCCGTCGAGACGACGATTCGCCCGACGCTCGAGGGCGATCGGGAGGCGTCGCTCCGGGACGTCGTTGGACACAAAGAACGCAGCAACGGGAGACCATAAATGCAGCGGTCGAAGCAGCAGGCACTCATGTTCCTCCTCGGCGCCGTGCTCGTTGGCGGTGTGCTCGGCTTCTCGGCCGAGCGCGTGATGACGCACGCGAATACCGAGCGGTCGTGGGCGGCGCGAAACGCGATGTACGACGATCTCGGCCTGTCGCTCGCGCAGCGCGCGGCGATGGACTCGGTGATCGACGAGAAGAACCGTCGCGTGGATTCGCTGCTCAAGCCGGTGAAGCCACAGATCGACAGCGTGCGCGCCAACGCGCGCACGCAGTTCTACCGTATCTTCACGACCGACCAGCGCACCAAGTTCGAGGCGCGGGTTCGCGAAGATTCGCTGCGCCGCGAGCAGGCGCGCCACGTGCGCGAGCGCGAGGACAGCGTGCGCCGCAGCGAGACGCAACGCACTCTGGAGCAGACGAAAAAATGAATAAGATGCTGATCATTGCCCTCGCGATCCCCTGCCTCGCGCGGGGGATTTCTGCGCAGGGGACTACCCAGAGCCGGCCGACGGCACGACTCGTCGCTGGCACTGATACCGTGCGTCGGTTGTCGATCGACAGTGATTCCGCGTTTCATCCGATCGACCTGCAGCACGCGATCGAGCTCGCCCGGCGCAATGCGCCCGCCGCTGTGCAGGCGCGCGGGCAGATTCGCACCGCGAACTCGCAGGTTCGTGCCGCGTATTCCGCCTTCCTTCCCAGCGTCACCATTACCGCGGGGCAGTCGAATCAAACCGGCGATCGCATTGGTCAGAGCGGCAACATCGTGCCGTTCAACCCCAAGCACCCGTGGTCCTACTCGACGGGCCTTCGATCATCATTACGTCTCTTCGACGGTGGCCAGCGATTCTATCAGATCTCGCAGTCGAAGGCGGATGTCGGCGCCGCGGAGGCAAACGAGGTTGCGCAACAGTTCAACGTTGCGCTGCAGGTAAAGACACAGTATTACACGATTCTCGCGGCCCGTGAATCGGAAGGCGCCGCGGCTACGCAGTTGGGGCAGGCAGAGGCGCAGTTACGGGCGGCCGTGGCTCGCGTACGCGCTGGCGCGGCGACGCTCTCCGACTCGCTCCGCTCCGTGATTCAAGTCGGCAACGCCCGGCTGGCGCTCCTCACGGCGCAGAACAATCTGCGCATCGCCAGCGCCGCGCTCACCCGTCTGGTAGCCGCCCCCTACCTCGTAACGGCCGAGGCCAGCGATACCCTCGAGAGACCGCTGTCGGAAGTCGACAGCGTTGCACTAATGCAGCTCGCCTTGCGCGGCCCGGCTGTCGAGCAGGCGACCGCGCAGTCGCTCTCCGCACAAGCCGCCGTCCGCTCGGCTCGAGCGCCATATCTGCCGACCATCGATCTCTCGTTCAACCGAGGCGGAAGCGGCTTCGCGCCCTATGGCACTGGCGCGAGCGGCGACACGTCGCTCAATCGGCAGTATCCGTACGCCAATACCTTCCAATTCAGCGCGTCGTACCCGCTATTCAACAATTATCAACGCGAGAACGCGCGGACGCAGGCGCAGGTTGCCAAGGAAAATGCGGACGCCGCGCTACGCGATGCACGCTTCGCCGCGCAGCAGAACATCGTCCAGCAGCTCGCGTCGCTCCATGCCGCTCTGGAGCGCATTCAGATTCAGCATGCATCGGTCGCGTCGGCCGAGGAAGATCTCCGCGTCCAGCAGCAGCGCTATGCGCTCGGCGCTTCGACACTCCTCGATCTCCTCACCTCGCAGACGACACTCGATCAGCAGCGCGCGGCCCTCATTCAGGCGCGCCAGGACTATCGCCTCGCGCGCGCCCAGATCGAGGCGGTCATCGGACGGGATCTGCAGTAGTCGGTGAACGCGGATCGGTGGACCGTGGTCGGTCCACGGTCCACGGTCCACGGTTGATCGTTCACCGATCCTCAGCAGATCGAGCCCCTGGCGCGTATTATCCGGGAAGCTCTTCCCCACCTGGAGACCCCCTCGTGAAGCGAACTCTCGCGCTGGCGCTGGCCATTGGCGTCGCGACGGCCGCGTGTAGCGGAAGCAAGGATAAAACACCGTTCGTTCAGACCGCGGCCGTCACCCGTCGCACGATCGTCATCGACGCCGAAGCCACGGGCGCGGTCGAGCCCATCAACGTCGTCGAGGTCAAATCGAAGGCGTCTGGCCTCATCACGAAGATGCCCGTCGAGACCGGAACGCTGGTCAAGCCTGGCAACCTCCTCGTGCAGATCGACACGCGCGACGTGCAGAACCAGTACAACCAGGTCGAAGCCGATCTCAAGGCGGCGCAGGCGAAGTTGCAGGTCTCGGAGCAGCAGAAGAAGCGCAGCGACGAGCTGTTCAAGGCGCGCGTCATCACCTCCCAGGAGTATGAGAGCGCCTCGCTCGACCTCGAGAACTCCAAGGCGGCGGTGATTCGCTCGGCGGCGAACCTCGATCTGGCGAAGCAGCGCCTGGAGGATGCCACCGTCACCGCTCCCACGGCCGGCACGATCCTCACGAAGACCGTCTCGTTAGGCCAGGTCATCACCTCGGCGACGAATTCGGCGAATGGCGGCACGACGCTGCTCACGATGGCTGACCTCGGCCGCGTCCGCGTCCGCGCCCTGTTCAACGAGACCGACATCGGCCAGGTGCGCCCCGGCCAGACCGCGAGCGTCACCGTCGATGCCTTTCCCGACCGCCGGTTCCAGGGCGTGGTCGAGAAGATCGAGCCGAGCGCCACCGTTCAGCAGAATGTCACGATGTTCCCCGTGCTCGTCACGCTCGACAATAGTGAGAGCTTGCTCAAGCCTGGGATGAACGGTGAGGTCGCGGTCCTCGTCGACCAGGTCAACGACGTGCTCGCCGTGCCGAACGACGCCGTGAAGAACGTCCGCGAAGCGGCCGCCACCGGCCAGATGCTCGGCCTCAATCCCGACAGTGTCACCTCCGAGGTGCGCGCCCAGATGCAGAACGGCTTTGGCCGCGCGCGCTCCGATGCCGCGACCGAAGCCGCTGCTCGCGTCGGGTCGGCGTCCGGCGAGGTCGCCCTCGCGTCGCAGACCACGCAGCAGTCGCAGCAGCCGCAGCAGCCGCAGCAGCCGCAGCAGGGATTTGGACAGGGCCGCCAGCAGATCGAGGTCACCGATAAGCAGTGCGCTGACGTCAAGGCGGCGCTCGCGAAGAAGCCCGATCTCCAGAAGAAGCTCGACGACCTTCGCACGAAGGCACGGTCCGGTGAGATCGACTTCTCGGCGATGCGCGAGCAGAGTGAGAAGCTGTACGCCTCGGCGGGAATCGACATGCGCGTCGCCGGTGGCTGTCGGCGGAAGGAGATGCAGGCCGGTGGTGCGGGCATGGGTGGTTCCGGAGCAGTGGCCGGCTCCGGCCAGCGTGGGAACCGCGGGCAAGGGCAGCAGCCGCAGAGTGGCGCGCAAGGCAGTGGCAATTTCCAGCTCTCCACACCGGAGATGGGTGCTGTCACCCGACGCACGCGTCCCGGGCTCGTGTTCGTCTCCGACAGCGCGAAGAAGACGTATCACCCGCGCGTCGTGATGCTCGGCGCCGCGAACTTCGATTACACGGAGATCGTCAGCGGCGTGAAGGAGGGCGAGCGCGTCGCGCTCCTCACCTCACTCGCACTGCAGGCACAGCGGCAGCAACAGAATGACCGGCTCCGCCAGGGAATGGGCGTCCCCGGCCTCACGCCTAACGGCGGTCCGGGCGGCGGCGGCGGCGGTCGTCCGGGCGGTGCCGGTGCTGGCGGCGCCCCGCCGCGCGGCGGCGCACGCTGACGACGGAGCCCGACCCACCATGCTCTTCGGCGAAACCATCACTGTCGCGCTCAGCGCGCTCCGCGCGAACAAGCTGCGCTCCGTCCTCACGATGCTCGGCATCGTCATCGGCGTCGCGGCCGTCATTGCGATGATCGCGCTCGGCACGGGGGCGCAGGCTGCGGTGAAAGATCGGATCGCCGCGCTGGGGACGACGCTGCTGACCATCAATCCGGGCCAGCAGCGCGGCTTTGGGGTCGCCATCGCGGATGCGCAAGCCAAGCTCACGATGGATGACGCCAAAGCGCTCGACGAGCGAGCCACCGCGCTCCTCGCCGTGCAGCCGGAGATGAATCGCAGTCTCCAGGTGCAGTGGGGAAACAAGAACGCGAATACGCAGATCGTCGGGACGTCCGCCAACTACCTCGAGGTCCGCAAGTACGCGCTTCATTCCGGGCGCATGTTCACGACGGCCGAGGACGAGGGCCGGCAGCGGGTCGCGGTCGTCGGTCCGACGGTCGCCACGAACATGGGGCTCGACACGCCCGACGCGCTTCTTGGTGAGAACATTCGAATCCGTGGAATCCAGTTCACGGTCGTTGGCATCCTCGAGTCGAAGGGACAGGCGACGCCGTTCGGCAATCCCGACGACCAGATTCTCATCCCGATCAATACCGCCCGCTTCCGCATCATCGGCAGCGACCGCCTGCGCTCCATCAGCGTGCTCGCCGAGACCGAGGACAAGATTCCCGAAGCAATGGCGGACATTCAGCGCGTGCTCCGCCGCGAACATCGGATCCGCCAGGGCCGCCCGGACGATTTCCAGATGCGCAGCCAGGCGGATTTTCTCAATACGCTGGGCGAGACAACCCAGGTCTTCACCTTCCTGCTGTCGGGGATCGCGGCGGTGAGTCTGCTTGTAGGCGGCATCGGGATCATGAACATCATGCTGGTCTCGGTCACCGAGCGCACGCGCGAGATTGGCGTGCGCAAGGCGCTCGGCGCGACGCGCCGCAACATCCTTTTACAGTTCCTCATCGAGGCCGTCGTGCTCTGCTGCCTCGGTGGGATCGTCGGCATCCTCCTCGGCGCCACCGGCGCGACGCTGATGAGCCGGACGGCGGGCTGGAACACGCAGGTGTCGCCGGCCGCGGTTGGCCTGGCGTTCGCCTTCTCCGCCCTCGTCGGCGTTCTCTTTGGCGTCTGGCCGGCGCGACGCGCCGCCTCGCTCGATCCGATCATCGCGCTTCGCTACGAGTAGCGTCGCCGCCGCCTGCGTCGTTATGCAGCGTTAGGTGGCGTTAGGCCGACGGTTCTGTCCGGAGCGGTCGGTCAACCTTGCCGATCTGTCGTTTTTCGTGACAGCACGCGCCCGCATCGCACGCGCCGTGTGAGCGAAATTGCTGGCGTGTCGTGTCGCCGATTGCTATCTCCTAGGTCACGCGACACGCTGCTCGCTTTCCGAGCGCGTGTTTCGTAAACGCTGATTGACGATCGTTGACCTTCGCGCTCGTGCGGCACGCTCGACGTCCGCCGGGGGCATATCGGAGATCTTTCGATGCGGAAACGTCTTCTTGGCATAGTGGGTGCCGCGCTCATCGCGAGCGCAGTCGTCGCGGGCTGCGCGGATCGCGCCCCGACCGCCCCTGTTGTCCCCTCGGCCGCGACCCAGCCGGCGAATAGCCTGCTCGGTGGTCTGCTCGGTGGCGTCATCGGCACCGTCGGCAAGTTGCTCAACATCGTCGTCTCGCTCGTCGAGCGGCCGGCGGCGTTGCAACAGGACATCGTCTGGTCGTTCGACGCCGGCCCGGGTGGAGCAATCTCCGCCAATCGTGCGGCGGGCCTCTCGATCGCCGTTCCGCCCGGCGCGCTGTCACAGCACGTTCGCATCACGGTTACGGTCAAGGCGGGGAACGTCTACAACTATCAGTTCGCGCCTGAAGGTCTGAAGTTCGCGCTGCCCGTCGTCGTGACGCAGGACGTCTCCGACAACTCGCTCATTGGCTCGCTCCTCGGTGGTTTGCTCGGGTCGAGCAAGACTGCAAAGGGCGCATATTACTCGGCGCCGTCGCTCCAGTACGATCCCAAAACGGGAAGCGCGACGGTTAATGAGCTGGAGCCGACAGTTAGCGCTGGCGGCTTGCTGAGCTTCCAGATCCGGCACTTCTCGGGGTATACGATCGCGATGTGCGACAACGGCGGCTTCGGGGGCTTCTAACCACGATGTCTCGCACGCCGCCCGGTTTGAACGGGAAGCACGACGCCGCCTCGAAAGAGGCGGCGTCGTTGCCTCAGGGCAGTCTTGCCCTGGGACTGATGGAGGAGGCGCGCGTTGCCGCAGCTTCCGGCCATCGCGAGCTCGCCCGTCGACGATTCGAGAGCGCGCTGTACCTGCTGCGCGCACCCGAACAGGCTGGCGAAGCGGCGGCGATCTTCCGAAACATTGGCCACCTGTACTTCGAGGACGGCGAATTCAGTGCTGGCGAGGATTGTCTGGAGGTTGCGCGCGCCGTCGCGGAGGCGACCGGAGATGCATCCGCGCTCGCTCGCACGACCAACGCCCTCGCCGGCGGATTCTGGCTTCGCGGCCGCCTCGACGACGCGCAACGTCTCTACACGCAGGCAGGTATCGAGGCGCGACAGGTTGGCGACGTCAAGCTCGCCGCGATGGTCGAGCAGAATCTCGGTACCATCGCGAATGTGCGCGGCGACCTGGCAAGCGCCATTGCCCACTACGAGACCAGCCTCTCCGGCTATCGTGAGCTCGGCCTCGACGACCAGGTTGGCAATGTGCTCAACAACGTCGGCATGGCGCACGCGCACCTGCAGCAGTGGGAGGAGGCAGAGCGCACTTATCTGGAGGCCCTCGCGATGTGTGCGGCTTGCGGCGACGTGCGCACGAGCCTCATGATCGAGGTGAACCGCGCCGAGACACTGATCGCGCGTGGCCGTTTAGCGGATGCAAAAGTCATCTGCGAACGCGTGCTCCGGCGGGCTCGGCCCATCAACGATCTGCGTGCCATCTCCGAGGCGCAGAAGAATCTCGGCGTCGTTGCCCGCAACTCGAAGTTCTTCGACGTCGCCGATTCGTTCCTGCGCGATGCCTTCTCGTCGGCCACGACGCGGGAGGATCTCCTGCTCGCCGCCGAGGTCGCGCGCGAGCAGGCCGAGCTCTACTCGGCGATGCGGCGGGAGCGCGAGACGCTGCAGGCCCTCAACACGTCGCACCGCCTCTTTGGCCAGCTCCGCGCGCAGCGCGACATCGCCGACGTCGCGCGCCGCATGCGCGGGCTCGAGCAGCGCTTCTATGACATCGTCAGTGCCTGGGCCCGCTCGATCGAATCCAAGGACCCCTATACGCTTGGCCACTGCGAGCGCGTCGCGGACTACGCCTGCGCGATCTTCCGTGAAGTCGACCCTAACGAGGGCGCCCTCTTCTGGTTCCGTATCGGCGCTCTCCTCCACGACGTCGGCAAGACCACCGTGCCGACCGAGGTGCTCAACAAGCCCGGCAAACTGACGCCAGAGGAGCGCGCGCTGATGGAGAGCCACCCCGCGGCCGGCGTCGAGCTGCTCAAGGACGTGGAGTTCCCGTGGGACGTGCTGCCGATGGTGCGC
>C688J18823_10001638_pt1 | contig 13937 bp, 9 predicted proteins | sample HopSoiMetagenom1_FD_18823 | JGI IMG/M metagenome (IMG submission 18823)
GTCGAGCACGCCGACGCGACGGCCGCGCAGCGCGCCATCCGCGAGGTCTGGCTGCTCGCCTCGGTCTTCCGGCGCGAGGACCTGTTCCGAACGCTTCCTGCTGTCGGCGACGACAACCGCCAACGCGAGTTCTACCTGAACAGCGTCTTTCCCATCCTGCTCGACAAGGGTGAGGCCGTCGCGGCGATCAGCGTCGACACGGGCGGTGTGATGGGCCTCAACTCGCGCAACGGACTGGCGGCCGTGACGCGGGTTGTCCGACAACGCATCAACGCGATGCACATGGCCAACGGCGTCACGCTGCTCGATCCCGACACCACCTACATCGACGTGGGCGTCACGATCGGCGCGGAGACCACGATCGGCCCGAGTACGACGATCCAGGGCGAGACGCGGATCGGGAAGGATTGCCGGATCGGCCCGAACGTGCAGATCGCCGACACAGTGATCGGCAACGGCGCGACGATCCGGTTCGCGGTGGTGGAGGGAGCGACGCTCAAGCGCCATGTCACGGTGGGGCCGTTCGCACGGATCCGCCCCGGCACGACGCTCGCCGACAACGTCATCATCGGCTCTTACGTGGAGGTCAAGAACAGCGACATCGCCGCCGACGCCCGGGTGCCGCACCTGTCGTACATCGGCGACGCGAGTGTCGGCAAGCGGACCAACATCGGCGCCGCCAACGTCACCGGCAACTGGGACGGCTACGAGAAGCACCACACCGAGATCGGCGCCGATGTCCGAACCGGCTCCGATACCATCATGGTGGCGCCCGTGACGATCGGCGATGGCGCCATGACGGGAGCGGGGTCGGTGATCAGCAAGGACGTGCCCGCGGGTTCGCTGGCCGTCGAACGCACCGAGCAGCGGATCATCGCGGGGTATCGCAAGCGCAAGGATGCGGACCACCGCGCCAAGGATCGACGCAAGGGGGGATAGCCGTGGAGATCATCACCAAGAAGCGGATGATGCTGTACTCCGGCACCATCCACCCGACGCTCGCCCACGAGATCGCGGACAACCTCGGGATCCCGGTGAGCCAGGGCGAGGTTCGCCGGTTCGCATCCGGCGAGATCTACTTCCGTGCCGACGAGTCGGTCCGCGGCGCCGACGTGTTCGTCGTGCAGTCGCACTACGAGCCGATCAACGAAGCGTTGATGGAGCAGGTCATCATCATCGACGCGATGAAGCGCGCGAGCGCCAAGCGCATCACCGCGGTCGTGCCGTACTACGGCTACTCACGGCAGGACAAGAAGACGCTTTCGCGCGAGCCGATCAGCGCCAAGCTGATCGCCGACATGCTCCGCGTCGCCGGCGCCGACCGGATCGTCTCGGTCGACCTGCACTCCGGCCAGATCCAGGGCTACTTCGACGGACCGTTCGATCACCTGACCGCCCTGCCGCTGATCTCCTCCTATCTGAAGGACGAGCTCGGGCTGTCCGGCGACGACCTGGTGGTGGTCGCGCCCGACGCCGGCCGGATCAAGACGTCGGAGAAGCTCCGCGAGTACCTGCACGCCGACCTTGCCTACATCTACAAGCGCCGCTCCCGTCACGAGGCGCACAAGATCTCCGAGATGCGCCTCGTGTACGAAGAGGACATCGCCGGCCGGCCGTGCGTGATGGTCGACGACATGATCGACACCGCCGGAACGCTCGTGCAAGGGGTCAACGTGCTCGCGGCGATGGGGGCGGGGCCGATCTTCGCCGGCGCGACGCACGCGATCTTCTCGGGCAAGGCGCGCCAGACCCTGGAGGAGGCGCCGATCGAGCAGGTGATCGTGACCAACACCGTCCCGATCCCCGAGGAGAAGCAGTTCTCCAAGCTCCGGATGCTCTCGATCGCGCCGCTGGTCGCGTCCGCGTTGCGGGCGGTGTTCGAGGAGTCTAGCGTGAGCGAGATCTTCGGCGGCGCCAACCAGGTCTAGGGAGGCGGCGCCGCCGTCGCGTGCGTTGACTGACCGAGCGTGATCCGGCCCGCATCCGCGGTCACGGTGATGGGCTGGTTCAGGTTCAGCGGTCCCCCCGGCTGGGACAGGTCGATCGTCACCTGACGTCCGACCTCGACAGGGAAGATGCAGATCGTCGTTCCGGCGAAGTTGGATTCGATATCGATGTCGGTGCATCGGAGGTCCCCGTCGTTCAGATCCGGCGACGTCGCCGTCGTCGGAGGACGATGCGAAATGACCAGCGCGATCGTCGCACGGCTCGATCCATAGACGCCGCCGACGAGCGGATCGTCCGACAGGTCCGCCCATGGCGACAGGCACATGCTCGTGCCGGCGTTCCCGGGATCCGCCCCCAGCGTTTCGAGCACCATGCAATGGTCGTTCCGCCACGACAGGCCCCATGAAACGATCCCGTCGCTTCCGGCTGCGGCCAACGACCCGTCGCGCACCGGACTCGAGGGCCACGACACGAACGTTGGGAGCTCGTTGTTCATCGACTCCAAGCCTGTCCCGGAACCTGGCAGCGCGAGCACCCACAGGGCACCTTGCTGACCGGCGCTGTCCCGCACCGGGGTCGATCGACCGACGATCATCGTTGAGGGCGTTTGGTCGGTCGCATCCGTCGTCACGTCGAAATGCTGAACGGTTGGATCCTCGACGGCGATGACGAAGGTCCCGCCTGCGACGTCGATCTGCGTAGAACCACCCATGGCCACGGAGAGCGAGCCTGCAACGGGCGCCGTCGCCCCGTCGAGGGATAGCTCGAAGGAGTTGTCGACGCGTCGGAGCTCCCAATCGTGGCCAAGGTCATGGCCGTATACGACGGTCGTTCCATCGGCGTCGGTCTTCGTTTGGAGCTTCCGAGACTCGCCGCCGGCCGCCGGCGTTGGTGCCGAAGGGGGCGTCGATGGGAAGCTTGCCTGCACACTCCCGCGCTGGGCCACTCCCGTCCACCAGATCCATCCGTCGCTCCTCGGGACAGCGGGGGATGTGGCCAGCGTCGGCCACGCGAACATGGTCGCCGCAACCGCTCCTCCTGACGGGNNGGCGACGTTGACGCCCGTCACATCCACCGCTGCCGTTCCGAACTGCACCCCTCCGCTGTTGCCGAGATCGACGAAATCGTCGTCGACGTGCTGCTGCGTTGGGAGCTCGACGGTTCGTGCTTCGCTACGNCTACCGGACGTCGTGATCATGATGGCGCCGAGACCGGGGGTNCCACCNCGTGCTGCGANCGAGATGAGGCCGGCCTCCAGCCGCCACGACGTGATGTCGCCGTTGCCCGCCTCGATGACGTATCCGGGGCCGGTGCGTGCAGGAGGCTCCGCCGGGTCGACGCGGATACCTCCAAGGCTGTCTAGGTACGTCTGTGCTGCCGCGATGTCTTCGCCAGAAGCCGCGGCACCGGCGACGACTACGCCTGCGTAGGGCGTCTGAACGGTGCGGTCGGCGAACGTCTGGATGCTGATGCCGTCGGTCACGTTGTCCGCACCAGGACAGGCATCGATCAAGGCTCGCGAACCGACGCCTCCGGGGAAAGCGGCGACGTACACCGCGACGCCGTCATCGGGCAACGCGACAGGAGCTTGCTGATCGGCCAGTCCGCAAACCGTCTTCGTCAGCGGGATCGCGAAGTTGGCGAGCTGCAGGACAGGTATGCCTGCGGGATATCCAACGTTCTCGCTGGTGCATGACTGTCCTGACGTTGAGCCGCCGTCACCCGATGTGTCCTCGTTCGAGGGGGTCGTGCTCGGCACAGGCGCGACGTCGGTGGGCTGATCGACAGCGGTGCCGGTCCCGCTGAACGAGCACGTCTCGTTCGTCGTCGCCAAGACCGCCGCCAACGGCCAGTCGTCCACGAGCGTCCATCCGGCGGGCGCAGTCACCGGCACGCCGCCGATCGACGTCGTGCGCTCGGGCAGGCCGTTCCCGCGACCTGGGATCAATGCGGGGTGGCGCGCTTGGCCGACGGCCGCCGCTGCGACGCCGAGGCCGATCAGGCATGCCACCAGACCCGTCACGACGGTCCCAGCCTGACGACGGCGGCCGCGACGCAGCACGTCCTTCGGCGCGAGGCCGGGGACGTCGACGTGCGATGCGCGCTGTTCGAACATCTCTCGCAGATCGTGCTCAAGGTCGGTCATCGGTCATCACCTTCGGGTGTGTGGGTTGTGAGGACGTCACGCAACGCCTCGGATCCGCGCGCGACGAGTGATTTCATGGCCGAGAGGCTGCAACCGAGCGCCTCGGCGGCATCGCGTTCTGACAGGTCCTCGTAATAGCGGAGCACCAACGCGGCTCGCTGCCGCGGAGGGAGCGCCGATAACGCGCGCCACAGGTCTTCACGCTCGCCGACGTCGCGCTGCGTGATCACCGCTGCGGCCTGGCGCGGACCCTCGCGCCGGAGCCACTCACGTTCCGTCTTGCGCCGGCGTAGTCCCGACGTGTGCAGGTTCACGATCGCCCGTCGCAGGTACGCGTCGAACGCCGTGTGCGCCCGGAGGTGCTGGAACCGTCCCACGCACCGGATGAACGCCTCGTGCGCGAGGTCCTCGGCTTGATGCCTGTCGCCGGTCAGCAGATAGGCCAGGCGGATCCCGCCGGGCACGTAGCGGGTGTACAGCTCCGCCATCGTGCCGCCGTCGGGTTCCACCACGGTCCTTCCGTCCAGGGCTGAGCTCTCCGCGACCATCGAACACCCAAGACGCGCGGCACCGCCGGAAGGTAGCGCGGCGGGTCGGCTGGGCGTCCTCGGCGGCGTTCCGGTACCATCGGCGGGTTCCCCAGCGAGGCGAGGTTCATCGACCATGGAAACCGTCCTGAAGGCCACCGCGCGCGACGGCCGCGGCAAGGGTGCCGCGCGCAGGCTCCGCGCGGAAGGACGCGTGCCCGGCGTGTTGTACGGACACGGGCTGGACCCGGTGTCGATCTCGCTTTCGAGCCAGGAGCTTCTGCACTTCTTCCACGCGACGCACGGATCGGCCACGGTCGTCGACCTCGAGGTAGACGGCAAGAAGCACCTCGCCATCCCGCGTGAGATCCAGCGCGACCATCTGCACGGCCGGTACGTGCACATCGACTTCCTCGAGGTCCGCCGCGACGAGAAGGTCAAGATGTCCATCGAGATCCACGAGACCGGCGAGGCCCCGGGTGTCCGGACCGGTGGCGTGATCGAACACCACCTACGCGACGTCGAGGTCGAATGTCTGCCCGGCAACGTTCCGGAGCAGATCACGGCCGACGTCAGCAAGCTCGAGCTCGGCGAGATGCTGCGGCTCGGCGACATCACCGTGCCGTTCGGCGTGACGTTCCTCACCGACCCGTCGACGCCGGTGATCTCCGTCGTCACGCCGGCCGCGCTTCGCACCGAGACCGACCTTGCGCTGCCCGGCGAGGAGGCGCCCGAGGCCGTGGAAGTGACGGCGGAGGAGGCGGCCGCGGAAGGCGAGGCGCCCGCCGAACCCGCGCCCGAACCCGAGGGCTAGCCGGCCTCGATGGCCTGGCTCATCGCCGGCCTCGGCAACCCGGGCGACGAGTACGCACACACACGGCACAACGCCGGCCGGCTGGCCGTCGACGAACTTGCGGATCGACACGGCGCTCGCCTGCGCAAGGTGCGGTTCCAAGCGGCCGAAGCGGCTGACGTTCGTATCGGCGACGACGTCGTGTGGCTCGTCGGGTCGAACCGGTTCATGAACGACTCGGGCCCGGCGTACGCGAGCCTCGCGCGCAAACACGGCATCGATCCCGAACATGTCATAGCCGTCCACGACGAGATCGAGATCCCCGCCGACGAGCTCATGGTGAAGTTCGGTGGTGGCAGCGCGGGACACAACGGGATCCGGTCCCTCGCGCAGGCGCTCGGGAGCAAAGAGTTCTACCGCGTGCGGATCGGGGTCGGCCGTCCGCCGGGTCGTCAAGATCCTGCGGACTTCGTGCTGCAACGCATCGCACGGAGCGCATGGGGCGACTTCACCGTCGGGATCGCCCGAGCGGCCGACGCCGTGGAATGCCTCCTTGTCGATGGCCTCGAACCTGCGCAGCAACGGTTCAACCGTCGCGCCGGCCGCCCATAGCGCCGTTCCGCAGACGTCCCTGTTGGTCGTACTCAGCTTCCGGTATCGGCCCATCGGGGTTGTCGACCCTCGGCCGATGTGGGGACACGACGCCCGGGCCGACACTACTCGAGACAGTTCCAAGGAGGTGATCGGATGCGAGCGAAGCTTGCTGGGTGGAAGCGGTTGCTGTTCACGGCCGCGACATTGGCCACTCTCGCGCTCGCGGCGGGAGCTCGGTACAAGCCCCACTAGGGCAAAGGCCCGATCTCCCGTCGGAAAGGAAGGGACCATATGCTTCGCAAGATCATGTACTCCCTCGGCGCGCTGGCCGTTCTGGCCATGGCCGTGGGCGCGGGCTTCCGCCCCAACTAGATCCACCCGCTTCATCCACGAGACCCTCGGGATCGTCGGCTCACCCCGGCGCCTCCGAGGGTCTCGTTGCGTCTGCAAGGAAAGCCCCGTCACCCTCGGCGGTACACCGAAAGGCCTAGTCGATCTTCGGACCCGGCCTACCGCAGTTCCATTATGAAGACCGATGCCTCTGTCCGGTGCGATGGGCGAGACTCCGGAAACGCTACGGAGGAGGTGTGTGGATGCGAGCGAAGTGGAACAGCTTGAAGCACCTGCTGTTCACCGCGGCTGCACTGGCCACGTTGGCGCTCGCGGCCGGCGCCCGGTACAAGCCGAAGTGACCGCCTGAACCGCCACGCTGGAGAGGAGAAGAGACGGTTCGCAAGGTCGTGTACTTCCTCGGTGCGCTCGCGGTTCTCGCCCTTGCGGTGGGCGCCGGCTTCAGGCCCAACTAGCGGCGAAAGCGGCATCAGCGGGGCCCCCGAGATGCTCGATCAGCACCGAGCCGCTCGGGGGCCTCGTGGCTTGCAGCGGAACTTCAGTTGGCTGACCGGATTCCGATAGGACGCCTATGCGACTGATGGCGATCTGCATGGCCGTCATCCTGGCCATCGGCTACCTGCTCGGCGGGCGTCTGCGCAACATGGCCGACCTCACGATCGAGTGGGCCTGGCTCGCGCTCATCGGGCTCGCGTTGCAGTTCGTGACCGGCCCCGGCGCGACCGTCCCGCTCGCGTGTCTGTACGTGTCGTTCGCGCTACTGATCGTGTTCACGATCAAGAACATCCGTGTGTTCGGGTTCCCGGTGATCTTGGCCGGCGTGCTGTGCAACCTTCTCGTCATCGGGATCAACGGGGGCATGCCCGTGTCCAAGCACGCGTTGCGGGCTTCGGACCAGGGACAGTTCCTCGGCGATCTCGAGAACAACCCGTACCCAAAGCACCACCTCGCGACGGACGACGACCTGATGCGCTACCTCGGCGACGCGATCCCCGTGCCGTCTCCGGTCGAACAAGCGATCAGCCTCGGCGACATCCTCACGTACGGCGGCGTCGGCATCGTGATCGTCGCCGCGATGCGCAAGCCGAGCCGGCAACCCGACCCTGTGACGACGCCAGAGGTGGCGCATGCCGGCGGATGACCTGACCGACGTCGATCTCGTCCCCGGCCAGGTCGCCGATCCTGACACGCCCGCACCGCGCCCGCTGGCGCTGCGCATCTACGAGCTCGCGGTGACGCTCCCCATCATCGGGTTCATCGCGATCTCGTTCATCCTCGACCCGAGCATCATGAACCAAACCGGTGGACCGACGTGGCAGATCATCATCTGGATCGTCGCCATCGCCGGCGTTGATCTGATGCCGGTGCCGACGACCATGTCGAGCGTGGCGTTCAGCTTGTCGTTCCCGATCGAGCTGTCGGTTGCGATGCTGTTCCCGGTCCCCGTCGCGGGGCTGATCGCGCTCCTCGGCACGAGCGATAAACGGGAGTTCCGCGGCGAGCTCCCGTTGTTCAAGGGCCTGTTCATCCGTGCGCAGATCGCAGGTGCCGCGATCTGCGAAAGCATCGTGATCAAGCTCGTGTACCCCCAGTGGAAGCTCATCGCCAACCCGCCCGCGATCTGTGCCACTGACACGAAGGCGGCCGTGTGTCAAACGAACATCCCGCGCGTCGCGTTGGCCGTCTTGTGCGCGTCGGTCGTCGGGTACACGGTGAACCTGTTGTTCGTCGCGTACTACAACTACTTCGCGCTTCACGAGAGCCCGATGCGGTTCCTGAAGGAGGTTCACGCCGGTGTCTTCGGCGAGTTCTTGATCGCGTACATGGGCCTTGCGCTCTTCAGCGTCCTCGTGATCACGGGGTACTCCAAGTATCAGGTGTTCTCGGTTCTGATCTTCTTGGCGCCTTTGCTCTTTGCGAGACAGATGTTTCAACGAACGCACTCCTTGCAGCAGGCGACCGACGAGCTCGCGGTGAAACAGGCCGAGAACGAGTTTCAGGCGTTGCATGACTCGTTGACGGGCATGCCCAACCGGATGTTCTTCCATCAACGGTTGCTGGAGGAGATCGATCATGCACGCACCGGCAGCGGGCGGATGGCTGTGATGCTGATGGACCTCGACCACTTCAAGGAGGTCAACGACACGCTCGGCCACCACTTCGGTGACCTGCTGCTGCAGCAGATCGGGCCACGGCTGTCGGGCGTGCTCCGCGACAACGACCTGATGGCCCGGCTGGGCGGCGACGAGTTCGGCATCGTGCTGCCGGATCTGCCCAGCGAGGAGATCGCGTTGCGGATCGCCGATCGCGTGCTCGAGGAGCTCGAGCAGCCGGTCGCCGTCGAAGGGCTCGCGCTGGACGTCTCAGGTTCGATCGGCATCGCGATGTTCCCGATGCACGCCGAGGACGCGGAGACGTTACTGCGCCGCGCCGACGTCGCGATGTACGTCGCGAAGGAGAACGGTGGCGGCTACGAGGTCTATCAGGACACGTTCGACCGGCACAACCCGCAACGGCTCACGCTGATCGGCCAGGTTCGGCCGGCGCTCGAGAGCGGCGAGTTCGTCATGTACTACCAGCCGAAGGTGCGCTTGATGGACGGGCGGGTCGCCGGCGCTGAGGCGCTGATCCGCTGGGAGCACCCCACGCTCGGCCTCGTTCCGCCCGACGAGTTCATCCCGCTCGTCGAGAAGACGGTGCTGCTTCGTCCGCTCACGCACTACGTCGCCGAGTCGGTCCTGAAGCAATGGCGCGAGTGGGCGAGCATGGGTATCCGGATCCCGATCGCGATCAACGTGTCGCCGAGGTCGCTGCTCGACGCCGACTTCCCGGAGTCGATCGAGCAGCTGCTCCACGAGTTCGACGTGCCGCCGGCGTTCCTGCGGATCGAGCTGACGGAGGGCTTCCTGATGGGGGACTCCGGCCGGTCCATCGCCGTGCTCGACGGACTGTCGAACGTGGGCGTCGGGCTGTCGATCGACGACTTCGGCACCGGCTACTCGTCGTTGTCCTATCTGAAGCGGCTGCCGATCGAGGAGATCAAGATCGACCGTTCCTTCGTGATGCAGATGCACGTCGACGCCAACGACTTCATGATCGTGCGCGCCACGGTCGACCTCGGCCGGAACCTCGGCCTCCGGGTGGTCGCCGAGGGCGTCGAGGACCTCGCGACGTTCGACCGGCTCGCAGATTTCGGCTGCGACGAGGCGCAGGGCTACTACATCTCGAAGCCGATCTCGGCGGTCGAGTTCACGAGGTGGCTCTCGGTGCGGAACCTCGACCGGGAGTCAGCCGACGTCGTCGAGTCCCAAGATCGGCGCTCGCCCAAGCGCGGACTGCACGCCATCTGAGTCCAACCGTCGCCTGAACGGATCCGGACCCTCTCGTAAACTGACGCTTGCATGCCCCTGTCGTTCGCGGCGGGGGCTTTCGGTGCTGTCTGGAAGGGGTTGGGGTGTCGCTCGGTTCGCTGGTCGAGACGCTCATGGGCTCCGAGCCGTTCGAGCGGCTCCTCGCCGCACGCGAGCGACCGCTCGTCGCGCAGGCCGAGACCGGCGACGGCTTCGTCGCCGCCGGGCTCGCGACGGCTCTGGAACTGCCGGTGCTCGCGGTGACGCCGGGTCCGCACGAGGCGGAGGCGCTCGTCGCCGACGTGGAGGCGTTCCTGCCGGGCGGCGCGGTGCTGCTGCCCGCGTGGGAGGCGTTCCCGTACGAGCTGCTGTCGCCCACGCCAGAGATCGCCGCCCGACGGGTCGCGGCCGTCCGACGGCTGCGCGAGGCGTCCGGGCCTCTCGTCGTCGTGGCGCCTGCTGTCGCGGCGGCGCAGGGCATCGCGCCGAGCACGGGCACCGCCGCGCCCTTGGAGGTCGCTACGGGCGACGACGCCGCGCCCGATGCGCTGGCCGAGCGTCTCGTCGTGCTGGGGTACGAACGAGCCGATGTCGTCCAACGGCGCGGTGAGTTCGCTGTCCGCGGAGGCGTGCTCGACATCTTCCCCGCCGACGCCCGCCGGCCGGTTCGCCTGGAGTTCTGGGGCGATGAGGTCGAGTCGATCCGCGTGTTCGTGCCCTCCACGCAGCTCTCCAGCGAGCGGGTCGAGCGGACGACGGTGGGCGCGGCACGCGAGCTGGTCCTCGACGACGACCTTCGTGGACGTGCCCGCGACGCGGCCGGCCGGGCGCAGGACGACCGCATCGCCGACCTGCTCGCGCGGATCGGCGACGGCGCGCTGCCCGACGGCATGGAATCCGCTGCGCCGTTCCTCTGGGATCGGATGCCCACGCCCGCCGAGTTGTTGCCCGATGGCTCCTGGGTCGTCGTGACCGAGGCGCGCCGAACGCTGGGCCGACTTCGGCAGACCCATGACGATGCCGAGGCCCTCGCGTCTGCCCTCGCCTGGCCTGGCCCGCACGTCGTCCGTGCGGCGGACGAGGCGCTCGGAGCGGGACCGCAGTTGCACCTGTCGGCGTTCGCCGAGGGGCAGGATCTGGCCATCCGCGGCTGGGGCGCCGCCGCGGGCGACCCCGGAGCGCTCGCGGGGCAGGCGCGCGATCTCGTCGCGTTCGGCTACCGGGTCATCGTCGCCGCGCACGGGCATGGCTCGCTCGAGCGTGCGCGCGAGGTGCTTGGCGACACCGCGATCGAGGCGGTCGAGGCGCCGTTGGTGTCGGGCTTCGTCTTCGGGCCCGGCAAGATCGCCGTCCTCACCGAGGAGGACCTGTTCGGCGCGCGCCGCTACACGCGCGAGGCGCCCCGATTCGCGGCGCGGCCGAGCGACGGCGTGGCGGACGAGCTCGAGCCCGGCGACTTCGCGGTGCACAGGATCCACGGCGTCGGCAGGTATCAGGGCATCGTCCACCGCGAGCTCGCGGGGTCCGAGCGTGACTACCTGGTGATCGAGTACGCCAAGGGCGACAAGCTGTACGTGCCCTCCGACGCCGTCGGGATGGTCGCGCGCTACATCGGCGGCGACGTCCCGCACGTGCACCGGATGGGCGGCTCGGACTGGGCACGCGCGACCGCGAAGGTCAAGCGCGCCGTCCGGGACATGGCCGGGGAGCTCGTCCGGCTGTACACGGTGCGGATGTCGGTGCCTGGGCATGCGTTCGGCCCGGACACCCCGTGGCAGCGCGAGCTCGAGGACGCGTTCCCGCACGTCGAGACGCCGGACCAGCTCCGCGTGATCGATGACGTCAAACGCGACATGGAGAAGCCGATCCCGATGGACCGTCTGTTGTGCGGCGACGTGGGATTCGGCAAGACCGAGGTGGCGGTGCGCGCAGCGTGCAAAGCGGTCATGGAGGGGACGCAGGTCGCGGTGCTCGTGCCGACGACGCTCCTCGCCGAGCAGCACCTCCTCACGTTCCGCGAGCGATTCGCGCCGTTCCCCGTGCGGGTGGAGATGCTGTCGCGGTTCGTCGATCCCGACCGGCAGGCGGCGATCCTCGCGGACCTCGCCGCGGGCAAGGTGGACATCGTGATCGGCACCCATCGGCTGCTCGGGCGCGACGTGGCGTTCTCCGACCTCGGGCTGCTGATCGTCGACGAGGAGCAGCGGTTCGGTGTCTCGCACAAGGAACGTCTGAAGTCGCTGCGGGCACAGGTCGACGTGCTGACGATGACGGCCACGCCGATCCCACGGACGCTCGAGATGGCGCTCACGGGGATCCGGCAGATGAGCACGATCGACACGCCGCCCGAGGACCGGCAGCCGGTGCGGACGTTCGTCGGCTCGTTCGACGAGGACCTCGCCGTCGGCGCCGTCCGCCGCGAGCTGCTCCGGGAGGGCCAGATCTTCTGGGTCCACAACCGCGTCGCCACGATCGACCGGCAGGCGGGACGGTTGCAGGAGCTCCTGCCCGACGCGCGCGTCGTCGTCGCGCACGGACAGATGGACGAGGACCTGCTCGAACGCCAGATGGTGCGGTTCTGGGAGCGCGACGCCGACGTGCTCGTGTGCACGACGATCATCGAATCCGGCCTGGACGTGCCGAACGCGAATACGCTCGTCGTGGATAGAGCCGACATGCTGGGGCTCGCGCAGCTCTATCAACTGCGAGGGCGGGTGGGGCGCGCCGCCGAGCGCGCGTTCGCATACTTCTTCTTTCCCGAGCACCGGGAGATGACGGAGGAGGCGCATCTGCGGCTCGCCACGATCTCGCGCCATCAGGCGCTCGGCTCCGGCTTCAAGATCGCGCTTCGCGACCTCGAGATCCGCGGTGCGGGGAACCTCCTTGGCGCCGAGCAGAGCGGTCATATCGCCGCGGTCGGCTTCGACGCGTACGCGCGGATCCTGCAGGAATCGGTTCAGGAGCTACAGGGCACGCCGGTCGAACAGGAGCAGGATCTCCGGATCGACCTGCCGGTGAAGGCGTTCGTGCCGCCGGGCTGGCTGGCCCAGGAGTCGCTTCGTCTGGAGTTGTACCGGCGGATCGGCATGGCGCGCGATCACGAAGGCCTCGCGATGATCCGCGACGAGACGCTCGACCGGTTCGGCGCGCTGCCCGACCCCGTCGAGGTCCTGTTCGCGATCGCGTCGCTACGACTCACCGCGCAGCGGCTCGGTGTCGACGAGATCGGGACATACCGCGACCAGGTCCGCCTCCGGCCGGTCACCCTGTCGGAGGTCGTGGAGCTCGGCCTGTCTGCGCTGATCCCAGGCGCCTCATTCATCGAGGCGACCAGGACGCTGAACCTGAAGCCTGATCGCGTCTTCGGCGTCGACCTCGTCCGGTGGGTCGAGAGCCGACTCCGCCAAGCGGTGGGCGAGACGGCCGAACCGGAGCTCGCCCCGCCCGATCCCGAAGCCGTGGCCGCCTCGTAGACTCACCACATGCGTCCCTCTCGCCGTTGTGTGCTGCCCATCATCCTTTCCGTCGTCCTTGCGATCGTGCTCGCCGCCTGTTCGGACGCCACGGCCGCCCCGCCGGCCGCGTCGGTTGCCGGCTCGCGATCACGACGGATGAGCTCGCACGCACGGCCGGTGTGTTCAGCACCGTCGCCGGCCTGCAGCAACAGCCCTGCGGTCAGACCGACGGCGCGACCGACACTCAGGAGGCCGCCTGCAACCGGTTCTCGCTCGGCGCGATGATCCTGTTCCAGCTGAGCGACCAGTACGCCACCGACCACGGCGTCACGGTCGAGGACGCGAAGGTCACCAAGGCGTTCGAGATGTTCCAGAAGAACGTCGGAACCGATACCTTGCATTCACAGCTCGCCGCGAACGGCGTCACGGAGGACGACGTGCGCGAGTTGGTCCGCGCCTCGCTCGTGCAGCAGGACGTGGCCAAGGCCCTCGCATCCGACCAGTTCACCGACTCCGAGCTGCAGCAGCAGTACCAACAGTCGATCGGCGACTACACCACGTTGCATGTCGACCACATCCTGGTCGACTCGAAGGCGAAGGCCGAGGACGTGTACAAGCAGGTGACGGCGCCAGGGTCCACCCTCGAGGACTTCCAGGCGCTCGCGAAGCAGGTCTCGACCGACCCCAACGCGAAGAAGGATGGCGGCGAGCTGACGCTGCCGGCCAGCCAGCTCGGGAGCGAGTTCTCCGACGCGGCGCTCGCCCTGAAACCCG
>C688J18823_10001639_pt1 | contig 13935 bp, 18 predicted proteins | sample HopSoiMetagenom1_FD_18823 | JGI IMG/M metagenome (IMG submission 18823)
CCCGGCCCGCCACAACGCCAGCATGACATCGTCGGGCTTCTCGTATTCGCCGCCGAACGAGCCGTCGCCGAGGATCGTGCGGACGTCGTCCGGCGAAGAGGCGCGCATGAGCGCGAGATCCGGCGGCGGCTTTGCGCCCTCCGGTGCCGCCGCGCCGGCGAGCCGCGTCCAGGGGAAGTTCTCCATCCAGTTCGCGTGCGTGCCGGACGGGTCGATCTCCTGGACCTTGGCCCAGGTCTTCGGCGCGTTCCACCAGCTGTGGAACTTGAGCGACAGGCTCGGGCGGCCGGCCATGAGCTCCTGCGCCAGCGCGCCGACCGGCATGTTGCCGCCGTGCCCGTTGACGATCAGCACCCGGCGGAAGCCGGCCCGGTGGACGGAGGCGACGAGATCGCGCACGACCGCGAGCAGCGTCTCCACCTGCAGCGAGATCGTGCCCGGAAAGGCGAGGAAGTAAGGGGCGAGCCCGAAAGGCATCGCCGGATAGACCGGCACGCCGAGCGGCTCCGCGGCTTCGACCGCCACGCGCTCGGCGAGGATGGCGTCGACGCACAGCGACAGCTGCGCGTGCTGCTCGGTCGAGCCGATCGGCAGGACGCAGCGGTCGTCGGCGGCGAGATACGCCTCGACCTGCATCCAGTTCATGTCGGCGATGCGCATCGGCTCGGCTTATCGTTGGAGGCTCGCTCGAATCGCTTCGACCGCGATCCGGAGCGCCGGCAGCCGATTGGTCACCACGCGCCAGATCACTTCATCGTCCGTGCGCTGGTATTCGTGGCGAAGCACGTTTCCGATGCCCATTACCTCTTTCCACGGTATCTCAGGCCGGGATTCCTGCAGTTGGGCCGGGATGCGGCGCGAGGCTTCCGAAATGATCTCGATACCGCGTTCGATGCCCCGCTTCAGCAGCCACTCGCGGCGATAATCCTCGAGCGATTTCGCAAAGGCAGCGCCTGCGATGCCATCAAGCTCGCGGAGGATGTCGGCCAAGGCAACTTCGACATCAAGCATCAGAAGATCCGCACGGCCGAGCGCTCGATCTTGTCCTTCAGCATCGGGTGAAGCCCGCCGCGCGTCGTCACGTCAGCCTCGATCCCAAGCTTCTCCTCAAGAAAGAGCTTTATCCCGACCAGCTCGATGAGCGAAAAGCCGCTGTCCGGGTCGTAGTCCATGAAGAGGTCGAGGTCGCTGTCGGCAGCGGCCTCGTTCCGGGCCGTCGACCCGAACAGATAGAGCGACGTCGCGCCCATCGCCTTGATGGCGTCGGCGTGGCGCAGCAGCTGAGAGATGGCGTCGGTGCGCGTCATGGCGACATGATAACGCGATCGGGGACGCGAGCGAAGGCGCGCGCCCGGTCAATCGCCGGGCCGCACCGGCGGCTCGTCGAAGGCGATGTCGCCGGGCGTGTCAGCGAGGAAGAAGCCGTTGGCGTGGATGCCGGCGCGGACGGCGTCGATCTCGGCGGCCGCGGTCCAGCCCGTCGCCGGATCGACCTCGCGCACGAAGCGCCAGGGGCCATCCTCCGGCGGCAGCCTGGCGCCGGAGCGGTCGCCGGCAAAGCCGTGCAGGCCGGAGCCGGAGGACGAGCGGAAATAGTACAAGATGGACATGGGCGGACCCGCGCGGTGACGGTCCCACACTAGCCGCGTCGCCGGACGGCGCAAAATCCTTCTCGCGCGGCGCAAAAGAGACCATCTGCGGGCAGGCTTAAGAATCCGGGATTCAATCCTACAAACCCCCATTCCAGCTCGGCGGACCTGCTGCGGCGGCAACCCTAAGACAGGCGGGAGATAAGCTCGCTTGCCGTGCCGTGAGCGATCAGCGCCCGGTCCTCATCCGACAGCTCGGCCAAGGAAAGGGTGTCGACGATCGGGTTAGGCTGGAAGATGGGGTAGTCGGTGCCGAGCATGATCCGATCCGCTCCGACGACTTTCACGGCGAGCTCGAGAGCCCTCGGCCCGAGAGAGGCGCAGTCATAGTGCAGGCGGCGAAGCCTTTCGGCCGGGAATCTTCCGAGCCCGCGAGACGTGGCGATGGCTTGAAGGCGCTCGAGCACGAACGGCAGCGTGCCGCCGAGGTTGACGACCTGGACATCGACGTCCGGGAACTCGTCGAGCAGGCCCGAGAAGAGCAAGGTCAAGGCCATGTGAGAGATCGAGGCCTGCAGCTCCAGGCCCGAGGCTCGATAGACGCTCGTGTCGCGGAATGGCGTCGGCGGCGCCTCGCCGGGCGCGAGCCCCGGGTGCACCATCAGCAGTCCGCCGAGCTCGTTCGCTGCTCGAAAGACCGGGCGAAGCGCCTCGGCCCGCTCGATCTGCGAGAAGAAGCCGCCCGGCAGAATGGCGCCGAGCAAGCCTCGGTCCCGGCGGACGCGCGTCAGCTCGGCCGCCGCGCGTGCAACGTCGCCAAGCGGCAGCCCCGCAAGCCCGACGAAACGTCCTCCCGACGTCCGGCACAGGTCGGCGAGGCGATCGTTGAACGCGCGGATCGGGGTCGCAACCTGATCGGCGTCCTCGGCATCGACGCCGAGCGCGCCCGGGAATGTCATCAGCTGCGTCCGGATACCGGCGGCATCGAGGTAGGCCAGCCGCGCGCCAAGGTCCGCGTAGCCCTCCGAGATGACGGTGCTCGCCGTCATCGCGTGCAGGACATCCCGTCCGAGCTCATCGGCGGCAACGTAGGGCCGGCGGGTGCGCTTCCTGAGGTCTTCGACGAGCCCGCTATAATAATGCGAATGCATGTCGATCGGCATGCTGGCTCCCCCCGCGGAACGGGCCCTCAGTGCGACAGGATCNGGCGCAGAAAAGCCTTGGCGCGATCGGATTGCGGGGCACGGAAGAATTCCTCCGGCGGCGCAACCTCGACGATCTCGCCGGCGTCCATGAAGACGATGCGGTCGGCGACCCGGCGCGCAAAGCCCATCTCATGCGTGACGCAGATCATCGTCATTCCCTGATCGGCCAGCTCGACGATCACATCGAGGACCTCGGTGATCATCTCCGGGTCGAGCGCGGAGGTCGGTTCGTCGAAGAGCATGAGCGTCGGCTTCATGCACAGCGCGCGGGCGATCGCAACCCTCTGCTGCTGCCCGCCCGAGAGCTGGCTTGGATACTTCGTCGCCTGCTCCGCGATGTGCACCCGCTCGAGCACGCTCATGGCGAGGTTCTCCGCCTCCTTGCGGGGAATGCCATGGTTGCGGACCGGTCCGAGGACGCAGTTCTGGAGCACGGTCAAGTGCGGGAAGAGATTGAACTGCTGGAACACCATCCCGACCCTGCGGCGCACGGCCGTAATCTTTTTCGGGTCGCCGTCCACCTCCCGCCCCTCGAGGATGATGCTGCCGCGCTCGTGCGTCTCCAGGCCGTTCACGCACCGGATCAGCGTCGACTTGCCCGATCCGGAAGGGCCGCAGACGACGACCCTCTCGCCGGGCAGCACCTCGAGATCGACCGCGTACAAGGCGCAGAACTCGGCATACCATTTGCAGACGTCCCGCATCACCAGGATGGGCGCGGCGTCCTGGCCGACGGTTCCGATCAACGCGGCACCAGCCTCGCGCGGCGCTCCAGATGATCGAACAGGAGCGAGAAGACGAGACACATGGCGAAATAGAATGTCGCGGCGATGATCCACGTTTCGAAGGTTCGCCGGGTCGTCGAGGCGACCTCGTTCGACAGGAACGTCAGTTCCTGGACCGAGATCAACGACACCATCGCCGAGTCCTTGACGAGGCTGATGAACTGCCCGCCGAGCGGCGGCAGGATCCGGCGCAAGGCCTGCGGCAGAACCACGTCGGCGATCACCCGCGTGTGCGAAAGGCCGATCGCGCGGGCCGCCTCCCATTGCCCCTTCTCGACCGACTGGATGCCGGAGCGGACGATTTCGGTCACGTAAGCGGCCTCGAAGATGGCAAGGCAAACGACTCCCGAGAGGAAGTTGGCGAACAGGTTCGGTGGCCCGAAGAGGACGAGAGCGACGGGATTGGCGAGGATCGGCGAGTCGGGACGAAGCCGATCGACGCCGATGGCCGGGAAGAGCTGGCTCGAGATGAAGAAGTAGAAAATGAAGATGAAGACGACCGGCGGGATGTTGCGGATGAGCTCGACGTAAGCCCGGCTCAGGAGCTGCAGCGTCAGGTTGGTGCTGGTGCGCGCCAATCCCATGACGACGCCGATCAGCGTCGCCAGAACGGTCCCCCACAGCGCGAGGCGCAGCGTCATGGCGGCGCCCTGAAGCAGCAGGTTCGGCACCCAGCTCCCGGTCGCGGCGTCGTAGCGGATGACGAAGTTGAACGCCTGGCCCCAATTCCAGCGGTAGGCGAGCACGTCGTTCACCCGGTAGGCCGCATAGGCGAGCGCCAGCGCGACGAGCCCGAACAGAGCGGCGTCGACGGGCGTAAGTCGTGCTCGCGCGGGCCGGGCCGGCGGCAGCCGGCGCGGTCGCGCGGGCGGCTCGCCGTCGTGCCTGCCCGATCGCGGAAGGGTCACTTTCCGCGGCTGTCAGTTCGTCACCTGCTCGGCCCAGCTCCGATTGGTGAACCAGAAGTCATGGCGGGCTTTCAGCCACCCGTTCTCGGTGTTGCTCTTGATCCAGGCGTTGAAAAACTCCGCCGCTTTCGGATCGCCCTTGCGCATCGCGAACCCCTCCTGCTGGAGCACGAGGAACTCGTCCGTCGGCATGAACGCCTTGTCCGGGTTGTCGAGCGCGACGAATCGCGGCCGCGGTGCACTGGAAATGAAGGCATGAGCATTGCCGTTGAGAAGCTCTTGCGTCGCCTGCGCGTCATCCTCGAAGGCGCGCATCTGCGCCTTCGGAAACCGGTTCTGCACGGTCTGGCATGACAGGGTGCCGCGCCGGCAGGTGATGTTGACGTTCGCGGCATCGAAATCCTCGAGCCGCTTGAAGCTCCCGGCGAGGGCCTTGTTGGCAACGATCGCCTGGCCGGATGTGGAATAGGGAATGGTGAAGTCCACCGTCTGCGCGCGTTCGGGCGTGATCGACATGCCGCCGATGATGACGTCGAACTTGCCGGCGAGGAGAGCCGGGATGATGCCGCTCCAGGCGGTCGGCTGGAAGTCGACCTTGACGCCGAGATCCTCGGCGACCTTCTTTGCCACGTCGATCTCGAATCCGATGAGCTCGCCGCTCTTCGACCGCATGGCCCAGGGCACGAAGGTGGCGTTGCCGACGACAAGCGTGCCTCGTTTCTTGATCGTATCGATGAGCCCGTCCTGTGCAGCGGCCGCCGCTGCGGCCCCAAGCACGAACACGATCGCCGAAAGCCACCTGGTGATCGACCGAACCACGTGCCCCTCCCCTGTTGCCGCCGGCCTATCGGCCGCGGTTGAATCGAGCTTCGACGAAACCGGCAGCAAACGACAAACTCACCGTCAGAGCCAGATAGATCCCGGCGACGGTAAACCAAATCTCGAAGGCCATGAATGTGTCGGCGATGATATTCTGCCCCGCGGTGGTGAGCTCGGCGACGGCGATCACGGTCAGGATGGCGGAGTGCTTGATCAGGGAGATCAGCACGCCGGTCAGCGGCGGCAGGATGAGGCCGACGGCCTGCGGGATGATCACGTCCCTATAGCGGTCGAGACCGTCAAGGCCGATTGCCGCCGCCGCCTCGTATTGCCCGCGGGGGACGGCCAAGAGCCCGCCGCGAATGATCTCGCTTGCGAAGGAGCCTTCAAAGAACGAGATGCACAACACGCCCGCCCAAAAGCGATCGACGCCGACGATCGGGGCGATCACGAAGTAGAAGAGAAAGAGCTGCACCAACAGCGGGGTGTTGCGGATGAGCTCGAGATAACCGCGGGCGAGCGTTCGGGCCGCGAACGAGCGCGACAGCCGCATGGCCGCGGTGCCGATCCCGATGACCAAGGTCAACAGGCCGGCGAGAGCGCAAATCTGCACGGTCGTCCCAAGGCCGCGCATCAGCGGCCCCCAGACCCACCCGCCATCGACCACACGGACGAGGTAGCGCGGCACGCGCTCCCATTGCCAGCGGTACTGCATCGCCTCGGCGCCGCGCCAGACGAGCCATGCGACGAGTGCGAGGACGAGCGCCGCCTGGAGGAATGCTCCGAAAGTGCGAAGAGTCTGGCCGGCCGTGGAAGCGTTAGGCCGGACGCGTGAGCAATCTCGCGAGCCGGTCGCGCTCGCACCGCTCATGGAGTCTTGCTTCGGTAGGCGAATGCCTTTCCAAATCGCTGGACCAGATACTCTCCCGCGGTGGTCGGCTCGAATTGCGCGCTTTCGCCTGCCTTCACGACAGGCGCGATCACCGTATCGAAATCAGGGTCCACGAAAGCCGCGCAGGAGAGCCGCTCCCGGCCGGAGCTGTTGATCACGCGATGCTCGGTCGAGGCAAAGCGATTGTTCGTCCAGCGCGCCAGGAGGTCGCCGACGTTGACCACGTACGTGCCGGCGATGGGGTGCGCGGTGACCCAGTCGCCGTTGGCGTCCTTGACCTGAAGCCCGCCGACGTTGTCCTGGTAAAGCAGCGTCAGCGTGCCGAAATCGGAGTGCGGCGCCACTCCGAACTGCTCCGCTCCCATCGCCGGCGGCTGGGGCGGATAATAGATGACCGAGCAGCGGGTGATCGGCTTTTCGAAGGCTCTGATGAAATAGTCCGGCTCGATGTCGAGACTTGCCGCAAACGCCCGCAGCAGCAGCTTTCCCAGCCCATTGCACTCGTCAAAGTAGCGCATGAAGGTCGCGCGCATCCGCGGCAGCCCGGCGGGCCACTGATTCGGCCCCGCCAGCGGACGGCCGCTGCGGTAATCCGGATCGGTGTCGTCCACGTCCAGACCCCAGACGAAGCTTTCCTTCAGGTCGGGCCTCGCCTCGTCGGACATCTTTGCTTCCCCGGCCCGCAGGAAGCCGCGATGGGTCGGGTTGATCCTCACCTCGTTCTTGATCGCAAGAGGCTGAGAATAGAACGCCCTCGCCGTCGCAAACACGTCGTCGATCAGCGATTGCGGCACGCCGTGGTTCTTGATGTAGAAGAAGCNGACGGTCGACGCCGCTCGCGCCAACTCGTCGGCGACCGCCTTGAGGCCTGCGGGCGCTCCGCCATGCAGCTCCCCGATGTCGATGACAGGGATCGATTCGGCATCGACGATTTTCGCCGTGGCGTAACTCATGTGAGACCCTCGGTAGGCTCGAATGGCGCGATCCGGACGCCGCGGCGGCTAGGCTCACAGTCGCGGTTCTCGCTCTTCCGTTCAAGCCCGTGCCGGGTCGGCGCGTGGCGCCGACCGGGCCTCTCCGGCCCGGAAAGGTGAACGGCTATTCGGCCGCCGCGAGGCGCGGCTTTGCGACGAGCTCGGGCTTTGACGGCGGGTCGTCGAACTCCAGCGCCTCGATGTTCTGGCCGCGCTTGACGATCTTCTCGGCCGAGGTGCGGATCTGGGCGACATCGTCCTGGGCCTGGCGGAAATGGCTGTCGAGCTTGCCCACCCGCTCGCTCAACCGGCCGACGTCGGCGAGGAGCTTCTGGACCTCGGTCTGGATCACCCGCGCCTCGTCGCGGATGCGGGCGTCGCGCACGAGCGCCTGCAGGACCTGGATCGCCAGCGCCAAGAGCGAGGGCGAGACGATGACGATGCGGGCTCGGTGGGCCTTCTGGACGACGTCGTCGAAATGCTCGGCCAAGTCGGCGTAGACCGATTCGGCCGGCACGAACATCAGCGCCATGTCCTGCGTCTCGCCCGGGATGAGATACTTCTCGGCAAGGCTGCGGACGTGGACGCCGATGTCGGCCCGCACCCGCTGCCCGGCCTTCTGGCGCGCCTCGTCCGACGTCGCGGCGCGGAATTGGGTGAAGCATTCGAGCGGGAACTTGGCGTCGACGACGAGGCCGCGCTCGTCGCCGGGCAGGCGCACGAGGCAGTCCGGCCGGGTGCGGTTCGAGAGCGTCGCCTGGAACTCGTAGGCGCCGCCGGGCAGCCCGTCGCGGATGATCGCCTCCATCCGGCCCTGGCCGTAGGCGCCGCGCGCCTGCTTGTTGGCGAGGATGTCCTTGAGGCCGACGACCTCGCCGGTGAGGTCGGTGAGGTTCTTCTGCGCCGCGTCGATCACCGCGAGGCGCTCGTTGAGCTTCGTCAGATGCTCGCCCTGGTGCCGTGTCGAGGCCTCGAGCCCCTGCCCGACCCGGTGCTGCAGGCCCTCGAGCCGCTCGGAGATCAGCCGCGCGAAATCGCTCTGGCGCGAGCCGAACACCTCGGCGACGGTCTGCAGCCGACCGGTGATCTCGGACTGGCTACGCACGAGCTCGGCGACCTTGTCGTCCATCTCGCGGGCGCGCTCGGCCGCGGCCGCCGCTTCCGCGACCCGCTCGCGGCGCGAGCGGCGGAGCGACCATGCCATCGCGAGGAGCAGCACGAGGGCTGCCGCCGCGAAGGCGGCCGTGGCTTCGCCCCAGAGGACCGGGCGGGCGCCGAGCTGGAAGGCGATCTCGTTCATGGACGACGCAAGGCTCCGGCGAATCGGTGGACGCTACGAACGAAGGATGAACGATTTGACCGGCCTCCGGCGAGCCCCTATCTCGCCGCCATGCCCGTTCGTCCCCTTGTCATCCTCCCCGACCCGCGCCTGCGCCTCAAATCCGAGCCTGTGGACAAGATCACGCCGGAGCTGCGCCGGCTCGCCGCCGACATGCTCGACACGATGTACGACGCCCCCGGGGTCGGCCTCGCCGCGATCCAAATCGGCGTGCCGAAGCGGCTCGTCGTCATGGACACCTCGAAGAAGGCCGAGGAGGAGCGCCGGCCGGTGGTGCTGGTCAACCCGGAGATCACCTGGGCCTCCGAGGAGAAGAGCACCTACGAGGAGGGCTGCCTCTCGATCCCGGAATATTACGAGGCGGTGGAGCGCCCAACTCAGGTGAAGTTCCGCTACACCGATCTCGACGGCAAGACGGTCGAGGTCGAGGCCGAGGGGCTCCTCGCGACCGTCGTCCAGCACGAGCTCGACCACCTCGACGGCGTGCTCTTCATCGACCACCTGTCACGGTTGAAGCGCGAGCGGGTGACGAAGAAATTCGCCAAGGCGGCAAAGCGCGAGCAGGCCGACGCCGACGGCTGAGCCGTGTGCCGGGCCGGGCGACGAGAGGCGGTCATCATGCGCGTCGTCTTCATGGGCACGCCGGACTTCGCCGTCCCGACGCTCGCCGCGATCGTCGGCCAGGGACACGAGGTCGCGGCGGTCTACACTCGCGCGCCGGCGGCGGCCGGGCGCGGCATGGCGCTGCGCCCCTCGCCGGTGCAGGGCATGGCGGAGCGCTTCGGAATTCCGGTGCTGACGCCAAAGTCGCTGCGCGCCGAGGACGCGGCCGAGACCTTCCGCGGCCATCGCGCCGACGTCGCCGTCGTCGTCGCCTACGGCATGCTCCTGCCGAGGGCGATCCTCGAGGCGCCGCGGCTCGGCTGCCTCAACCTCCACGCCTCGCTCCTGCCGCGCTGGCGCGGCGCGGCGCCGATCCAGCGGGCCATCATGGCCGGCGACGCCGAGACCGGGGTCGCGGTGATGAAGATGGAGGAAGGCCTCGACACCGGCCCTGTGGCCATGGTCGAGCGGGTTCCGATCGGTCCGGAGATGACGGCGGGCGAGCTGCACGACGCCCTCGCCCGGCTCGGAGCGGACCTCATGGGGCGGGCGCTCGCGGCGCTTGCCCGCGGCGCCTTGACGTTCACGCCGCAGGGCGAGGACGGCGTCACCTATGCCCGCAAGATCACGAACGAGGAGGCGCGCATCGACTGGGCGAAGCCGGCACCGGCCGTGCACGACCGCATCCGCGGCCTGGCGCCGTTTCCGGGCGCCTTCTTCATGGCCGACCTCGGCCGGGGCGGAGAACGGGTCAAGGTGCTGCGCGCGGCGCCTGCCGACGGCAGCGGCGCGCCGGGCCTGCTCCTCGACGCCGCCGGCACGGTCGCGTGCCAAGAAGGGGCGGTGCGCCTGCGTCAGGTCCAGCGCGCCGGACGCGGCGTCGTGGCGGCGGAGGAGTTCCTGCGCGGCGCGCGGCTTCACCCCGGCATCCGGCTCGCCTGAGCATGCCCCGCTACAAGCTCGTCATCGAATATGACGGCACGCCGTTTGCGGGCTGGCAGCGGCAGCTCAACGGCCGTTCGGTGCAGCAGGCCGTCGAGGAGGCGGTCGAGCGCTTCGCCGGCGAGGCGGTGCGGGTTCATTGCGCCGGGCGGACCGACGCCGGCGTTCACGCGACCCACCAGGTGGCGCATCTCGATCTCGCGAGAGATTGGCGCACCGACACCGTCCGGGACGCGACGAACGCGCATCTGCGGGCCGAGCCGGTCGCCATCCTGTCGGCCGAGATCGTGCCCGACGGCTTCAGCGCCCGCATGTCGGCGCGGAAGCGGCATTATCTCTACCGCATCCTCAACCGCCGCTCGCCGCCGGCGCTCGACGCGAACCGCGTCTGGCAGGTGCCCTGGAGGCTCGACGAGACGGCGATGCAGGAGGCCGCCGCGATGCTCGTCGGGCGCCACGACTTCACGACCTTCCGGGCCTCCGAATGCCAGGCCAAAAGCCCGATCCGCACCCTCGACCGGCTCGACGTGACGCGGGCCGGCGACGAGATCCGCGTCGCGGCGGCGGCGCGCTCCTTCCTGCACCACCAGGTGCGCTCGATCGTCGGCACGCTCATGCTCGCCGGCGCCCGGCGCTGGACCGCAGACGAGGTGCGCGAAGCCCTCGAGGCGCGCGACCGCGCCCGCTGCGGGCCGATGGCGCCGGCGTCGGGACTCTATCTCGTCGGCGTCGACTACTGATGCTTCAGGCCGCGAACGCCTGCAGCGCCGCCGCGATCGAAAGGTCGAGGACGAGCCCGAGCGCGACGATCGCACCCGCGACCGCGCCCGAGATCCCGAGCGTCACCTTGGTGGCAAACCACTGCAGCCGGATCATCACCGCGCCGAAGCCGATCGCGAACAGCATCGAGAGACTGGGCGTCGCCCATCCGAGCAGCAGCAGAAGCTCCGGTACCGAGAGCACCGTCAGCCCGACGACGCTGATCCAGTTGGTCACGATGACGAACGGGACGTAGCGCCGCTGCAATTCAAGCCGGCGGACGATCCAGACCATCGCGACCGGCAGCGCCAGGAAGGCGGCGACGTGCGCCAGCGCGACGAGGGCAAGGAGACCGTTGTCGTCGACAAGCGAGCGTCCGGGCAGCGCGAGCCCAAGCGTGCGCCGCTCGAGCGCCAGGGTGACGACGAAGGCCGGGAGCGTCAGGACGATGGCGCCGAAGGAGTGCCAGAACCCAGCCTCGCTGAAGTCGAACGAGCGCAGGCCGTCGGAGCGGCGGTTGAGGAGCGCGGCGGTCCCGCGCAGGGAACGCGTCACATCGTCGGCCGTCACGATCATGGTGCGACCCTCAGGCAATTCGTCGGCGCGGAGCGAGTTGGCCGGAAAACCCGAACAGGAGCCGTTTCGTTCCAGGCGGCACGATCTTCGACTTTAGTCGTAGACGCCGTCAAGCTGTTTCTGGAACACATCCCGGTGAAAAGTAGCGCTCGAGAGCGTTCCGGTAGATCGCCGCCAGCCGGTCGAGGTCGGCGACCGCGACCCGCTCGTCGACCTGATGCATGGTCTGGCCGACGAGCCCGAACTCCACCACCGGGCCGTGATTCTTGATGAAGCGTGCATCCGAGGTGCCGCCGGTCGTCGAGAGCGCCGGGCGGCGGCCGGTCACGGCCTCGATCGCCTCGATCAGGAAGCCGAAGCTGTCGGGCGCGGTCATGAAAGCAACGGCGTTCGTCGGATCGAAGCTCGCCGTGTAGCGCACCGCGTTGCCGGCCGCCGCGTGCAGCCGGGCGCGAAGCTCCGCCTCGAGGCTGTCGGGCGACCAGCGGTCGTTGAAGCGGATATTGAAGGTCGCCCGCGCCTCCATCGGAATGACGTTTGTGGCCGGATTGCCGACGTCGAGCGTCGTGAACTCGAGGTTCGAGGCGTCGAAATGCGCGGTGCCGCCGTCGAGAGGTTCGGCCTTTAACGCCGCGACGAGCCGGACCATCCCGGCGATCGGGTTCTCGGCGAGCTGCGGATAGGCGACGTGGCCCTGCTTGCCGTGCACGACGAGGCGCCCGGTGAGCGAGCCGCGCCGCCCGATCTTGATCATGTCACCGAGCGCCTCCGGGTTCGTCGGCTCGCCGAGGATGCAATGGTCGAAGCGCTCGCCCTTCGCCTTTGCCCAATCGAGCAGCTTCACGGTGCCGTTGACGGCCGGACCCTCCTCGTCGCCGGTGATGAGGAAGCCGATCGAGCCGGAGAAGTCCGGATGGTCCGCAAGATACGCAAGCGCCGCCGCCATCATGCAGGCGACGCCGCCCTTCATGTCGGTGGCGCCGCGGCCGAAGAGCTCGCCGCCTTCGACGATGCCGCCGAACGGGTCGTGGCGCCAGCGCGCGGCATCGCCCGGCGGCACGACGTCGGTGTGACCTGCGAACACGAGGTGAGGGTGGCCGACCCCGAAGCGGGCGTAGAGGTTCTCGACGTCCGGCGTCCCTTCGGCCGAGAACACCGGCCGGTGGACCTCGAAGCCGGCGTCGCCGAGCACCTGCGCGATGAAGCTCAGCGCGCCCCCCTCCTCCGGCGTCACGGACGGGCAGCGGATCAGGGCCTGCGCGAGCGCGAGCGGCGAGGTGTCGAGCATCAGAATGCCTTCTCGATGCCGGCTTGCTTCAGCACCTCGTTCGCTGTGTGCTGCGACTTCGTCGATCGCGGCACGGTGACGTGCCGGCGGCTCACCGGACTGAACCATATCTCGTGGCTGCCTTTGCCGGGGCGGACGCGTTCGCACCCATTCTCCCGCAGGATCGCGGCGAGGCGACGGTACAGGTCAGCCATCAGGCGCCGGCGAGGTCGAGATGCTCTTCTGCCCGAAAGGTCAGGGACAGCTTGGCCGCCGGGGCGCCTTGAAGGTCCAAGAGATCGGGAAGGATGGCTCTCGTCTCCTGGATCATTCTCGGCCAAGTCTCGGCCTCGATGACCAGGCCAGGAACATCGTCGCTCGTTGCGAGCCACACATTGGCCTCCCCGTCCCAACGGGCGTTGATCGTGATGTCCCTGCTCATCGGGCAAGCATCGGGTCAGAGAGCGGTCCGGTCAACCGCCCCGCGGGTCCGCGCCATAGGCGTTCGGCCCCTCCTCGCCGGCCCGGCCGGCAAGCGCATAGGCGAGCCACAGCGCGACCGCGAGCTGGGCCCAGGCCACGGCGGACCCGAGCGCCGCGTGCGCCGGACCGATCCGCGCCTCGACAGAGGGCCACTCCAGGATCCGCGAGACGATGATGAGGCTCGGGCAGATCATCGCCCACCGGCCGGAGACGCCGAGGTCATGGAAGCGCTTCCAGTCGAGGGCGAACCACGGCACCAGGAGCGCGATCTGCACGAAGGTCCGGATCGCCTCCCGGGCGGCAAACGAGATCGCGCCGTTGCGGGCGAGCAGCCAGGTCGCCGCGTAGGTCGCGAGCACCAGCGTGACGAACAGCGCCGCCGCGCCGAGCCAGCGTTCGCGATCGAGCCGGCCCTCGAAGGAGAGGAAGATGTCGGCCGCGCGCACTCAGTCCCGCAGCAGCTCGTTGATGCTGGTCTTGGAGCGGGTCTGGGCGTCGACGCGCTTGACGATCACGGCGCAGGAAAGCGACGGGCCGGGCGAGCCGTCGGGCAGGTCCTTGCCCGGCATCGCGCCCGGCACCACGACCGAATAGGGCGGCACGCGGCCGCGGAAGACCTCGCCCGAGTCGCGGTCGATGATCTTCGTCGAGGCCGAGATGAACACGCCCATGGAGAGCACCGAGCCCTCGCCGATGACGACGCCTTCGACGACCTCCGAGCGGGCGCCGATGAAGCAGTTGTCCTCGATGATCGTCGGGTTCGCCTGCAGCGGCTCGAGCACGCCGCCGATGCC
>C688J18823_10001640_pt1 | contig 13935 bp, 15 predicted proteins | sample HopSoiMetagenom1_FD_18823 | JGI IMG/M metagenome (IMG submission 18823)
ACCACAGCCTTATCGAGAAGCTCTGTCTGAGCTTGCTCGAACTCACCGAGGATTGTGGACGCACGAATTTTCACAGTTGGCATGGGGTCTCCGGCGACTAGGTCGATTGAGTTGGGCGTCGCCAATGGTCGCACCGAAAGCCAGTTCCCGCTTGTTCTTCGAGCGGTACTTATGTGTTCGTATGATGTAATCGGAACTGTTGCCGGGTCTCTGTTACGCATTCGCTGTGCAGCCTTTTGTTACGCTTCGCGCTCCAAGCGTCGCTACAGGCGCGCCGCCCGCATCTCGTCGCTCGGCTTCACATCCTGCGAGCGGCTGTAGATCGCGACAGCTATGATCAGCACCAGCGTCAGCGTGCCGAACAGCGCGCGGTAAGCATCCTCGGTGCGGGCGCCGCTCGCCAGCGGTTCGAACGCGCCGATGATAATCCCGGACAGCGTCTGCATGCAGGCGACGCCGAGCATGACTGCCGTGTTCATGGTCGAGATGCCGCGCCCGATCAAGCGGTCGGGGAAGATGCCGCGGCCGTGCGTCATCACCATGGTACTGGAGGCTGAGAAGAAGCCCATGACGATGATGACGGCAACCGGCAGCCAGACCGGCGGGTGAGAAAACAGCGCGAGAATCGCGAGCAGACAAATGATCACCAGCGTGCCGCCGATCGCGATCCCCTTGCGGGTGTCGAGCCGGCGGTCGAGCGGGCCGAAGGCCAGCATGCCGGCCTGGTAGGCGATCACGGCGCAGAGCAGGACGTTGCCGGCCGCGATCGGGCTCAGGCCATACACCTCGCGCAGGAACGCGCCGCCCCACAGGCCCTGCACGGTGAAGGTGCAGGCATAGTTGCAGAAATTCAGCGCAAGGATCGGCTTCAGGCGCGGGTTGCGCAGCACCTCGAGCAAACCCTTCAGCATCTCACCAGGCGGTTCCACCTTGCGGGAGAGGAAGGGATGACCGGGCGGGGCGTCGCGCACCACCAGCCAGATCGCGATCGTCGCCAGCGCCGTGAAGACGACGACGGCGCCGAACACCGGACGCCAGCCGACCGCCTGCGACGTCCAGGCGAGCGGCGTGGTGGCGGCGAGGTTGCCGAGCAGGCCGATCGACAACACCACGGCCGTCAGCGTCGAGAAGCGGTCCGGCGGAAACCAGCGCGAGATCACCACCATGCTGCCAATCAGCATCACGCCGCAGCCGGCGCCCATCAGTGCGCGGCCGGTCAACAGCACCGGCCAGCTCGGCGCCAGCGTGAACAGAGCGCCGCCGAGGCTGGCGATGATCAGCATGCCGACCACGGTATGGCGCGGCCCGAAACGATCGAAGAAGAAGCCGCAGGGAATCTGCATCGCGGCGAAGCCGAAGAAGAACGCACCGGTCAGCGCGCCCAGCGATTCCGGCCCGATCGCGAGGTCGCGCATCAGATCGAGGCCGATCGTGACGTTGGAGGCGCGAAAAAAATGGCTGGCGACATAGGCGGTGGCCATGGTCGCGACGATGATCAGGCCCCGGCGGTAGGGCAAAGGCCGCTCGGCGGACTGCATCGGTGAAGGGGGCGTTTCCGTTTGTTTTCTTGTTGCTGCGGCGAGCCTATGCGGGCGTCGGACGCAGTTCAACAAGCAATCCCGCCAGTCCGGCCTTCTGCCGGGCCAGCATCATGCCGCCGAGCGTCGGCACCATTCGTACGCCATGGCCCCTGCATGCAAAAAATCCGGCGCGCAGGTGGGCGCGCCGGATAAGTCCGACCAGCTTTCGACGGCTGGTGGCCCGAGCCAGGGGGAGGTGCCTGGCCGCGAACTCGGATACCGCCAGCGAAACAGCCCCGAGATATGAAATCCGCGGGCGGCGGCGGTGAATCGGCAGAGATGATGATACCGCCGGCCGCGCCGGGCAAAGGTGAACTGGATCACATAGCGTGCGCGCAAAAAAAGCCGGCGCGCCGTGGGGCGCGCCGGATCCATTCCTGCTCACTCGGCAGAGAAGTTCAGCCCGCAGCCGCCCGCGGCGCGCGGTTGCGCGAGTTGCGCTGGAAGAACAGCGCCTGGCTCGCGACGGCGGAGACCATCGCGGGCTGGAACGGTTTTGAGATCAGGAACGCCGGCTCGGGGCGTTCGCCGGTCAGGAAGCGCTCGGGGTAAGCGGTGATAAACACCACCGGCACCTCGAACACCTTCAACAGCTCGTTGACCGCATCCAGGCCCGACGAGCCGTCGGCGAGCTGGATATCGGCAAGGATCAGGCCGGGCTTCTTGTTCTTGGCAAGCGCCACCGCATCGGCATGGGTGCGGGCGACGCCGATCACGTTGTGGCCGAGGTTTTTCACGAGGCTCTCGAGGTCCATCGCGATAAAGGTCTCGTCCTCGATGATCAGGACGTCGGTGGCGATTTCCGCCGCCATCTCGCGGCCGGCGGCGTCCGTCAGCGCGCGGGTCTCCGGGATGTCGATGTTGAGAATGAACGCCACCTCCTCCTCGGAGAAGCCTTCGAGGGAGAGCAGCAGGAACGCCTGCCGCGGCAGCGGCGTGATGTTCGACAGCCTGCGCTCCGGCGGCAGCGCCAGCGTCGCGACATCAGGATTGTCGTTGAGCGCAACCGAATTCCAGATCTGGGTGAAAAGCTTGAACAGCCCGGCGCGNGGGCCATGCCGTTCGTCGAGCAGCGAGCCGTCNTGCAGCAGGGCCTCCAGCATGGCCCCCACATAGGCATCNCCCGAGGCCTGGTTTCCGGTCAGCGCACGGGCNTAGCGCCGCAATAGCGGCAGATGTTCAGCAACGAGCTGTGATCGGGACATCCCCATTCCATCCTTATCTTGGGCCGTATCCTTGGCCATATGTACTTAGGGTCTCAGCCGGGCGGACGTAACCTTGAAGCACCGCCTCGGGCGTCAATATTAGCTTCGGCGGGGGACCCCGGTTCCCCTCTCATCTCCCGACTACTCACGACGGGCAAAAAAGTTCCTGAAAAAGTTCCCAAAATTCGGAACCTTCCGCAGATATTCGCATTAGCCTTTGAGCTATAACGCGGTGGCTTAGGCCCAATTTCGAGGTAACCTCTTGAAACCACAGAGACTTAACTCTCGGGGAAGCGTGGATCAGACCATGAAGGAAGTAAAGAAGCAGGGCGGGCTTAACGCCGAGATTCAATCCAGGATCGGGCATCAGCTCCGCGCCATGTACGACGACGTGGTCCGACAGGGCGTGCCGGACCGCTTTGCGGAGCTGATCAAAAAGCTCGATGGGCCGGAGGCGGCGGCGGCCCAGATCGACGACCCAGCAAAAAATGACGGGAGGGACTAATGCCTCTCACGGACTCACTTCGCGACGACATTTTGGCGTCGGTGCCCAGCCTGCGCGCGTTCGCGATCTCGCTCTCTGGCAATGGTGACCGTGCAGACGACCTTGTTCAGGAAACGCTGCTGCGCGCTATTGCCAATATCGACTCGTTCCAGCCCGGCTCGAACCTGCCGGCCTGGCTGTTCACCATTTTGCGCAACCTGTTTCGCTCTGACTACCGGAAGCGGCGGCGCGAGGTGGAGGACGCCGAGGGCAACTACGCGAAAACCCTGAAGACCCAGCCGGCGCAAAATGCGCATCTGGAGTTCGAGGAGTTTCGCCAGGCGCTCGACAAGCTGCCGCAGGACCAGCGCGAAGCGTTGATCCTGGTCGGCGCATCCGGCTTCTCCTACGAGGACGCCGCCGCCATCTGCGGCTGCGCGGTCGGCACCATCAAGAGCCGCGTCAACCGCGCGCGCTCGAAATTGTCGGCGCTGCTCTATGTCGATGGCGCCGAGGATTTTGGTCCCGATGAGACCGTGCGCGCGGTGATCGGCGGCAACGGCGGATGATGACGCTATCGAAACGACACGGAAAAGGCGGCCTCGAATGGGCCGCCTTTTTTGTTGGTCGTATTGTATTTCGTAGCCCGGATGAGCGCAGCGACATCCGGGGGGCGGCGCTGGCGTCAGTCCCCGGATATCGCTTCGCTCATCCGGGCTACAAACCAGGCCGGCTTCAGTGCAGCCCGCCGAACATGTAGATCAGTACGAGAATCGGCAGGGGAATGCCTAGCATCCACAGCAGCAGATAACGTCCCATGGTTGAACTCCGTCGATCGTTGATTCGATGCGGAATAATGCCTGGGGGCGTAGTGCAGTTCCCTACCTCGCCGGGCGCACCGGCGCGGTAATCTGCTCGGTGCGGTCGCGCTCGGTCATGTCGACGACGGTGACCATCGGCGCAGTGAGTTCGTAGACATAGCTGACGTCGGTGAAGTAGCGCTTGGCGGTGCCGCCCATCGCCTCCGGCGCGACACGGTCGAGCAGGATGAGACCGAAGTCGCTGTCTTCGCGCCGTGTCGCCGCGCTGGTGTTGAACTCTTCCCAGCGGAAATGAAAAATCTCGTCCGGCCCCTCGCCGTGACTTCCCAGTTGGCGACGATGTGCGGGTGCTTGCCGACCAGCGACAGGCCCTCGTCGGAATGCGACGCCAGTTCGAACAGCAGCAGCGACAGCGACTGCGCGGCGCGCGCGCTGACCGAGATATCCGGACCGTTGACCACGATGCGGTCGGCATGCGGGATCGCGCGCGACTCGAACAACCCCCTGAGCTTGACGCCCTGCCACTGGCTTTCTGAGAGCAGCGTCACCACGTTCGACATTGCATGGATGCGGCCGATCAGGAGCTCGCGAGACACGTCCATGTCGGAGCCGTGGCGCAAGGTGCGCGTCACGATCGACTGGATCACGGCGAGGATGTTCTTGACCCGGTGGTTGAGCTCGTCGATGACGGCGGTCAATCGCCGCTCGAAACCGATCCGGACCTGGATCTCGCGGCTGAGCCGCAGATTGTTGTAGGCGACATAGCCGAACAGGCCGCAAACGATTCCGGTGAGCGCGAAGCCGATCGCCGCCACGATGATCGCCGTCTGTTGCGCGCGCTGTACGGCATTGTTCTTGGCATAGTAGCCGAGCGACCAGTCGCGGCCGCCGAACGTCACCGTCCGCACCACCGATGGCGCCGGATCGCCCTGCTTGACCGCCCGCAACGAGATCACGCCCTGGTCGTTGGCGACATATTCGTCGCCGGCGTCATCGGGGTCCTTCAGCACCACCGAAAACAGCGAGCGGTCGTCATTGGTCAGCATCAGCGGCGCCAGCTCGTAGGAAAATGTCACGAAGCCTGCGGGCTCCGTGGTGCCTTCCTTCAGAATGGCGGACGCGAGCACGAGGCCGATCGGCCCATTCTGCTTCAGCAGCGGGATCGGGTCCGACGCGACCGGCTTGCCGGTTTCCGCCGCCTTCGCCAGCATCGGCCCGATCACCGAGTGGCGGCCGTAGGCGCGGCCCGGAAAGCCCAGCGTATCCGCACTGCGCGGTTCGAGATCCATCAGGACGTCGAGCGGCTTGTCGATCGTCTTGATGTCGAGCGGCCGATCGTCGAAATCGCGGATCGTCGGGTTGGTGAAGCCGGCGCTTTTCAGCTCGGCCTGCGCTGCCGGCAGCTCGGCCGGCTTGAGGCGCGCGATCCAGTTCGCGATCACGAAATCGGTCTTGAAGGCATAGATCGCCGAGCGCAGCGGCTGCAGCATGTTGGCTTTCACCACCGAAGGTGTGCGAAACAATCCGGATGCAACGCGCGCGAGCAACTCGCGCTCGGTCAGCCGGTCCTGCACCAGGCTGGCATGAACGTCGATGGCGCGGGACAGCGCGATGCCGTCGATCGCCAGTTCCTGTTCGTGAACGCGATAGGCCGCGAGACCGGAGAGCAGAACTCCGATCAGCGCGATAAAGCCGATAATGAAGCCCAGCCGAACCACTCGCTTACTCGGGAATGACGTGTTGGCGAAGACGTATCGGAAGCATCGTTGGGTCTGCCGGGGCAGAGACACATGGCAATAGCGCGAAGGCCAACCGCGGCGAATATGGAGGAGCGCTCATCAGCACGCAATGACAGGTTGGCAGCGAGGTAAACAACACGGCCGCCGTCAACGCTGGTTTGGCGGGGCCAGAGGTTGATAATCAGACAGTGCAGATTTGGTTCCAGCGCGGACGGACAAATCCGCACGCTGTGGCAGCGGACCGCATATTAATGTTAACGCACTGGCAACCCCGACCGCTGGCCTGTCCGCTTGCTCGCCCTGCCCGGGCTCGGCCGTTTGTCTTTGCCTTTATCTCGCCTATCCGGCCTTGGCCTTCACGGCCGGACGCAGGCCGCCCTTGGTCTCGATGAAGCCGATGATGCGATCGAGCCCCTCGCTCTTTTTCAGGTTTGTCATCACGAACGGCCGTTCGCCCCGCATCCGCTTGGCGTCGATCTCCATCTTCTCCAGCGATGCGCCGACATGCGGCGCCAGATCGATCTTGTTGATCACCAAAAGGTCAGAACGCGTGATGCCCGGCCCACCCTTGGAGGGGATCTTGTCGCCGGCGGCGACGTCGATCACGTAGATCGTGAGATCGGCGAGTTCAGGCGAAAAGGTCGCGGCGAGATTGTCGCCGCCGGATTCGATCAGCACCAGATCGAGGTCGGGAAATTTCGCGCGCATNTCGGCGACNGCNGCGAGATTCATCGAGGCGTCCTCGCGGATCGCGGTGTGCGGGCAGCCGCCGGTCTCGACGCCGGCGATGCGATCCGGCGTCAGCGAGCCCGAGCGCACCAGAAACTCCGCGTCCCATTTGGTGTAGATGTCGTTGGTGATCGCGGCAATGTCGTAGCGCTCGCGCATCGACTTGCAAAGCAGATCCATCAGCGCGGTCTTGCCGGAGCCGACGGGGCCGCCGACGCCGATGCGGAGGGGACCGTGAGATTTAGACATGTGAGGCGCTCTTTCGATTGTTGTCGTCCCTGCGAACGCAGGGACCCATAGCCACCGGCCTTGATTGATGCAGACGGTATCGGCCATCCTGCCTTATTGATGGATCATGCGGTATGGGTCCCTGCGTTCGCAGGGACGACGAAAGAGTGTGCCGCATCATGACCGGAACAGCCTCGTGTACTGGGTTTCATGGCGCAGGCTGGCGAGATCGGCGCGGAAGGTGGCGCTGCCGAGATCGTCGGGCGAAGCCGTCAGCGCGCGGCGGGCGGTGGCCGCGACATCGGTTTCGAGGCTGGCCAGAATGCGCTGGCTGTCGGTTTGTCCGAGCGGCACCAGGCGGGCGCCGGCGGAAATCCAGTTCGACACCACCGCATGCAGGAAAGCGTGCAGCGCCGGCGCCAGCGGAACGGCATGCGCCGCGCTGACGATGCCGACCGCGACGGGATAAACCATAGCCCCGCCGCAAGCGGCGACCATGCCGTCGAGCCCGTCGCAGGCCCAGGCCGAGCGCGCGATCTCGATGAAGGCGCGGCCCTGCGTCGTCGTCTCGAGCTGACGCTCGCGCGACGGCACGAAGGCCGCCGCGAGTTCGGCAATCTCGCGCAAGGCGATCTCGTCCCGCGCCGATGCGGCGCGATGCGCCTGCGCCAGAAATACGGCATCGCAAAAGCCCGAGCCCTCGCCAAGCATCGCGGCCAGCCAGTCGCGCAGCGATGCGGCATCCCTGATATCGCCCGCCTCCACCGCCCATTCGATGCCGCTGGAATAGGAGAACGCGCCGACCGGAAAGGACGGCGACAGCCAGGTCATCAGCCGGTACAGCGCCGCCGCCTCATCCGCATTCATTCCACCGCCCGCGTCGGCGGGCGCGGGCTCACTTGTGGTCATGAGCATGGGAGTGATCGTGGTGGTGATGATCGTGGTCGCAATGTTCGTCGTGGTGATGGTGATGATGATCACCGTGGTGATCGTGATCACCGTGGTGATCGTGATCACCGTGATGATCGTGTTCGCCGTGGTGATGGTGGGCATGATCATCATGGTGATGATGGCCATGGTCGCCATGATCATGCGCGGCATGATCGTGCGCCGCCTGCGCATATGCCCCGCCCTCGGGATCGAACGGCGCCTCGATCTCGATGATGCGCGCGCCCAATCCCTTCACCATCGCCTCGATGACGTGATCCCTGCGGATGCGCAGGCCCTTTGGCATGATCTGCGTCGGCAGATGGCGATTGCCGAGATGCCAGGCGACCCGGACCAGATGCAGCGGATCGGCGCCGCGGATCTCCACCAGCGGCTCGGCGGCCGCCACCACCTCGACCAGCCTGCCATCTTCCAGCACCAGCGCATCGCCGCCGCGCAACGCCACCGCGTTTTCGAGATCGAGCAGGAATTCCAGCCCGCGCGTCCCCGTCATCGCCATCCGCCGCCGGTGCCGGTCGTCGAAATCGAGCACGACGGTGTCGGCCGCGGCGTGCGTCCAGCGATGCTGGCCCAGGACTTGTGTCGCGCGGATCATGGGAGGGCACCTGATGCGCGCTTGGACATCGGGGCTACATCCTTCGAGACGGCGCTTCGCGCCTCCTCAGGATGAGGTTTGAGATCCTCATGGTGAGGAGCACGGCCACGCCGTGCGTCTCGAACCATGTAGCCACCGACGGCGCAACAACACATGCTAAAACTTCTCCACCTTGCCGTCGCTGATGATTTCGATCACCGTCGGCGCCGTCTTCATCTGCGAGGAATACTCCCGCCACACCTTCATGTGCGGCGCCTTGCCATGCGCATTGAGGTCGTCGCGGGTCTCCCAGCGCTCCACCACCACATACAAATTGGGATTGTTCACGCTGACATGGCCGTCATAGGAGAGGCAGCCCTTCTCCTTGAGCGTTTCGGCGGTACAGGCCTTGTGTCCCTTGATGAAGTCGTCCTTGTTTTCCGGCTTCATCGGCGTGGTGGCGATGACGTAGATCATGAGATTCTCCCGTTGGCTTTTCTTGTTAGCGGGTTTCGACTTTTTCGGGCGTGATGTATTCGATCTTCGGTGGCGCGCTCATGCATTTGACGGCGACGCGGCCGAACGTCTTCATGTGCTCGGCGGTCCGATGCGGTCCCAGCGCTTCCATGTTTTCCCACTGCTCGACGAACACCATTTTCGACGGATCGGTGACGCTCTCGTGCAGGTCATAGGCGATGTTGCCCGACTCTTTCCTTGTTTCCTTGATGCAGGCGGTGGCCGCCGCGATGAAATCCGCGCGCGTTTCGGGCTTGATGGTCAGCGTGGCGACGACGTAAATCACTCGATCCTCCCGGACTTTTGTTCTGTTTCAAGTTCCGGGAGGGACCTTAGAACATGAAATAGCGCTGCGCCATGGGCAGAACCTCTGCCGGCGCGCATGTCAGAAGCTCGCCGTCTGCGCGCACCTCATAGGTCTCGGCGTCGACCTCGATTTTCGGGGTGGCGCCGTTGTGGATCATGCTCTTCTTGGAGATGCCGCCGCGGGTGTTTTTCACGGGATAGAGCTTCTTTTCGATGCCGAGCTTGCGCGCCAGCCCGCCTGTGATGGCAGCCTTCGAGGTGAACACCACCGAAGACGCCGTCAGCGATTTTCCGTAGGCAGCGAACATCGGCTGGTAATGCACGGGCTGCGGGGTCGGGATCGAGGCGTTGGGATCGCCCATCGGCGCCGCCACGATCGAGCCGCCCTTGATGATGCAATCGGGTTTNACGCCGAAGAAGGCCGGCGACCACAGCACCAGATCGGCAAGCTTGCCCTTCTCCACCGAGCCGATCAGTTTNGACACGCCATGGGCGATCGACGGGTTGATGGTGTATTTCGAAATGTAGCGCTTGACGCGGAAATTGTCGTTGTCGTTNCCCTTGTCCTCGGGCAGCGCGCCGCGCTGTTTCTTCATCTTGTCGGCAGTCTGCCAGGTGCGGATGATGACTTCGCCGAGCCGGCCCATNGCCTGNGAGTCCGACGACATCATCGAGAGCGCGCCGAGATCNTGTAAAATGTCTTCCGCNGCGATGGTCTCTTTNCGGATGCGGCTTTCGGCAAACGCAAGGTCTTCNGCNATCGANGGATCGAGATGGTGGCACACCATCAGCATGTCCAGATGCTCGTCGATGGTGTTGCGCGTGAANGGCCGCGTCGGATTGGTCGAGGACGGCAGCACGTTCTTCAGGCCGGCGATCTTGATGATGTCTGGCGCGTGGCCGCCGCCGGCGCCCTCGGTGTGGAAGGCGTGGATGGTGCGGCCCTTGAAGGCTTTTACCGTGTCCTCGACGAAGCCGGATTCGTTGAGCGTATCCGAATGCAGCATCACCTGGACGTCGTAATCGTCGGCCACTGAAAGGCAGTTGTCGATCGCGGCCGGCGTGGTGCCCCAGTCTTCGTGCAGCTTCAGTGCGCAGGCGCCGCCCTTGATCATCTCGACCAGCGCCGCCGGGCGCGCGGCGTTGCCTTTGCCGGAAATGCCGAGATTGACCGGAAACGCGTCGAACGACTGGATCATCCGTCCCATGTGCCAGGGGCCAGGCGTGCAGGTGGTCGCAAAGGTGCCGTGCGACGGCCCGGTGCCGCCGCCGAGCATCGAGGTGACACCGCTCATCAGCGCGTGCTCGATCTGCTGCGGGCAGATGAAATGGATGTGGCTGTCGAAGCCGCCAGCGGTGAGGATCTTGCCCTCGCCCGCGATGATATCGGTGCCGGGGCCGATCACGATGGTGACGCCGGGCTGGATGTCGGGATTGCCGGCCTTGCCGATGGCTGCGATCATGCCTTCCTTGATCGCGACGTCGGCCTTCACGATGCCCCAGTGGTCGACGATCAGCGCATTGGTGATCACGGTATCCGCCGCGCCCTGCCGGTTCGTCACCTGCGACTGCCCCATGCCGTCGCGGATCACCTTGCCGCCGCCGAATTTCACCTCCTCGCCATAGACGGTGAAATCCTTTTCGACCTCGATGATGAGATCGGTATCGGCCAGCCGCACCTTGTCGCCGGTGGTGGGACCGAACATGTCGGCATAGACGGAACGTTTGATTTTCGTGCTCACAGCGAACTCCTTGCAAGCTTGACGGTGTCGTCGAACATGCGGTCGAGCGTAGCATTACCGCCGCGGCAGCCCGCCACGACCTGCTCGGCCCAGTCGACGTAGTCGGTGAGATCCGCGCGCTCGTTTGCATTTGGATCGGCATTGATGCGGGCGCGGATATTGCTGATCTTGTCGGCGATCTTGATTAGCTTCGCGCTGGGCGACTTGCCGGGCGAGTCCACGATCTGCAATTGACGGCGTGTACTCTTGGGCAACCGCATGTCGTCTGTCACTTCTGACACCAGGCTGGCAACGCGCTCACCGAACTTTTGCGCAAGCTCTTCCTGTGTTGCGACCGCGTCCTCGATCGTATCGTGCAGCCAGCCTGCCGCGATGAGTTCAGCGTCCCGACCATCCATAGCAGTCGCAAGCAGATTTGCGACCTCGGCAAGATGATTGACGTAAGGCTCGTTGCCACGTCCTTTGCGAGCCATCCCTGTATGACGGCGCGCAGCGAACTCGGCGGCTTCTGAGATAAGGCGGATCGGGTGCATCGATATATCATCGCCTCCTGGCGGCCGGCGGCCTTCCTTTCAGGGAGCATCGCGTCACAGCTTGCCCTGCACGTCGCCGCGAAAACCGTAGACCATCCGCTTGCCCGCCAACGCGACGAGTTGCACGTCGCGGGTCTGGCCCGGCTCGAAGCGCACCGCAGTGCCCGCCGCGATGTCGAGCCGCATGCCGCGCGCTTTTTTGCGATCGAACTTCAGCGCGGGATTGGTTTCGAAGAAATGGTAGTGCGAGCCGACCTGGATCGGGCGGTCACCGGTGTTGGCGACGTTAAGCGTCACGGTCTTGCGGCCGGCATTGAGTTCGATCTCGCCGTCCTTGATGAAGAGTTCGCCGGGGATCATCTGGTGCTCCTACCTGATCGGCTCGTGCACGGTGACGAGTTTTGTGCCGTCGGGAAATGTCGCCTCCACCTGGATGTCATGGATCATCTCCGGGATGCCATCCATGCATTGCGCGCGGGTGATGACCTGCGCGCCGGATTGCATCAGCTCAGCGACGGTGCGGCCGTCGCGCGCGCCCTCGACGATGAAGTCGGAGATGATGGCGATCGCCTCGGGGTGGTTGAGCTTGACGCCGCGCTCCAGCCTGCGGCGCGCCACCATGGCCGCCATCGAGATCAAGAGCTTGTCCTTTTCGCGGGGGGAAAGATTCATGCGAGCACTCTGGTGATTGTCCTGGTTGAGCCAAAGCCTTTAATTTAGCCAGAGCCCTTAATTAAGCCAAAGCCTTGGCAGCGCCACGCCGGAGGCGCGGCCGAGCACGGCCATCATATCGGCGCGGAGCCGCGCCGCATCTTGGGCACAGAAACGGGCCATTGCAAATCCATTCCACGCGGAGATGCCGACCTCGCCGCCGAACGTCTCGGACGCCTCGCGGATCCGCTCCACCAGCGCCTCGTCGCCGGGCACGATCAGCGCGGTGCCGATGGCGACGCCACCGTTGGCGATCGCCGCCCGCGCCAGCTTTTCACCGATGTCGCCGTCGAGCCGGACGGTTTCCGCAAACACGAGCTTGCCGCCACGGCGCAGGCGCCAGCGGTCGACGAACTCGCCGTGCAGCATCTTTTCGCCCATCGCGGCGCGGCCGAACACCACGATTTCGCAGAGCAGAAGCGAGGCGTCTTCGGCGAGATCAATATCGATGCGCCTGACAATTCGCGCGCGGTCGAACAGGATGGTTTCCTGCGGCAGCCAGGCGAGGTGTGCGCCGCGCTCCGCCTTCAGGGCGATGCTGAGCTGGGCAGCGGCGCCCGGCGCGCGATAGACCTTCTCGGCCGCCGCCGTCGTCAGCGTCAGCCGCGCGCCCTCGCCTGCCGCGATGTCGATATCAAAACGGTCGCCGCCGGCAATGCCGCCGGCAGTGTTGACGAACACGCCCGACAGCCCTTCCTGCTCCGGGGAAGGAAAGCGCACGCGCAACGAGCCGGATTCATGCAAGACCCCGCGGCGGGTAACGCCGTCCTGCAGATGCACACCGAAGCGCACCGCGCCCTGGGCACGGTTGGCCGCGAACGTCGCTGAACTCGCGCGCGTGCTATCGGTCCGCATCCGTCCCCCAAACGCTGGCGCCCGATACGGCCTTACAGCGCCATCTGGCGGCTGATCTCGGCGGGATCGAGGTTGGCGCGGTCGCAGGCATATTTCACCGCGCCGCGGTCCATGACCGCAAAATTGTCGCCGAGCTCGCAGGCAAAGTCGAGATATTGTTCGACCAGCACGATCGCCATGTTGCCGAGACTGCGCAGATAGGTGATGGCGCGGCCGATGTCCTTGATGATCGACGGCTGGATGCCCTCGGTCGGCTCGTCCAATAGCAACAATTTCGGCCGCATCACCAGCGCGCGGCCGATCGCCAGTTGTTGCTGCTGCCCGCCGGAGAGATCGCCGCCGCGCCGGCCCAGCATCGTGTTCAGCACCGGAAAGAGCGAGAACACGTCGTCGGGGATATGGCGGTCCTCACGCTTGAGCGGCCCGAACCCGGTCTTCAGATTTTCCTCGACCGTCAGCAGCGGAAATATCTCGCGGCCCTGCGGCACGAAGCCGATGCCGGCGCGGGCGCGCTCGTACGGTTTGAGACCGGTGATGTCGTGCCCCTCGAGGGCGATCGACCCGCCCGATATGGGATACTGCCCGACCATCGCGCGCAGCAGCGAGGTCTTGCCGACGCCGTTGCGGCCGAGTACGCAGGTCACCTTGCCCGGCTCCGCCGACAGCGAGACGCCGCGCAGCGCCTGCGCCGCGCCGTAGTAAAGGCTGATATTGTCGACCTTCAGCATGGTTCAGCGCCCCAGATACACTTCGATCACCCGCTCGTTCGACGAGACCTGATCGATGGTCCCCTCCGCCAGCACCGTGCCTTCATGCAGGCAGGTGACCTTGACGCCGAGTTCGCGCACAAAAGTCATGTCGTGCTCGACGACCATGACCGTCTTTTCCTTGTTGATTTCCTTGAGCAGCTCGGCGGTCTGATGCGTCTCGACGTCGGTCATCCCGGCGACCGGCTCGTCGACCA
>C688J18823_10001642_pt1 | contig 13930 bp, 11 predicted proteins | sample HopSoiMetagenom1_FD_18823 | JGI IMG/M metagenome (IMG submission 18823)
GCTTGTCATGGTGGCCAGATTCGAGCCGCAGAAGGATCACGCTACCCTGCTTCACGCCCTTGGTGGACTGGTGGGACAGCCCTGGGAGCTCGATCTGATCGGGGACGGGCCGCTTCGAGGAAGAATGGAACAGCTGGTGAGGACGCTTGGGCTGGGTAGTCGGGTAAGGTTTCTGGGCCAGCGAGCCGATGTCGATGCCTGTCTGGCCCAATCCCAGATCAGCGTGCTCACCACGAACTGGGAGGGGTTCCCCCTAACCGTGCTGGAAGCGATGCGGGCGGGACTCCCTGTCGTTGCTACCGCCGTGGGCGGAGTTGCCGAGGCACTTCAAAACGGAGATTCAGGATACCTCATTGAGCGAGGGGATGTGACCCTGCTGCGCGACCGGCTGGGCAGGCTCCTGAGCTCTCCCGGGCTCCGGGAGGAGATGGGAAGCAAAGGGCGTATCCGGTGGGAGGAGCACTTTACCATCGAGCAGATGGTGACGAAGACATTTGCCATCTACCAAGATGTAGTTCAGCAGAGCCGCACAGCCAATCGGTCTTCTGCAGGGGTTGCCGCGGGGATGACAGCGTGAGTCAGGAGCGGCTCACAGTGATGGTGGTCGAAGACGAAGCTGCGCTCCGGGCCGGCATTCGCCGCTTGCTCCAGGAGGACGGATACAATGTGGTCGAGGCCGAAAACGGAGCGACGGCGCTGCAGCTTCTGCAGGGACCAGCTTCGGAAACGATCGACCTGGTGTTGACCGACCTCCGAATGCCGATAATGGACGGCCGTCAGCTGGCATCGGCCCTGGCGCGCCGGCGGCCCAGTCTGCCGGTGGTTTTCATGTCGGGGTTTACTGCGCAGCTGATGGATCTGCGGCTGGTGTCGCCCAACCTTGCCTTTCTCGCCAAACCAATTCGGAATGCGGATCTGCTGGCGGCAGTGAAAAACCAGCTGGCCCGTCGTCCGCTGACTTAAAGATCAGATCTCCCAGTTGGACATGACTACCCCCTCGGCCGGGATACGCTGAGGGTAGCCATGCAGCAGCATCCGGAGATCAGTCCAGTGGACCCGGTAGCCCAATTCGAGCAGGCGAAGGTAGGTACGGGTGAATTCAGTTTGGCAGCGGATGGCTATGCGGGTGACCCGCTCGGCGGCCGCGGAGAGCTGAAGGTTCTGGAGCAATCGGTCGAAAGCCGCGGGATGGGCGGCGACTACCTTCAGCACCCGTAGCTCGTCCTTCGGGCGGCCGGCCGCAAGCGGGGTGGAGTGCCACAGCGCATAACCGCTCAGCACGTCACCGTCTCGAACCAGCGTCGTATCACCGATGCCGAGATCGTGGGTCAAAGCCAGCTCCCGGGTAAAGTCGACGCCGGGCAAGATCTGGTCGGCGAGCCGGCGGCATTCCTCCAATCGCTGGTTCCACGCCGATCCGGAGGCCGAGAGCAGTTCCGCGAGACCACTCGGGCGGCGTGGTACATCATGGACCAGCGTGACGGTCATGTGACTCGGCACCAAGCCGATGCGGCTGTAGAACCCGATGTTATCCACCGTACGCGGCATGGTTTCCAGACCGATGGTGGTGGCGCCCTGAGAGCGCAGCCAATCGATGCCGGTACGAACCATGACCGACCCAAGACCCTCCCCCTGGCGATCGGGCCTCACCGCCAGTGGACCCATCCAACCCTCGGTGCCCGAGCGGTGCACCATATTGAAGGCCACCATGTGGCCGTCGGCATCTCGCCATACCATAGATCCGTCGCCGGCGTCCTCCAGGGCATAGCGCCAAACCAGGTTGTTAAGCTGAGGAACCCGCACTCCCACCAGACCATCCCGGCTGTATCGATCGGTGAACGCGTCGGCAAATACCCGGTTCAGCGAATCAATGTCGCGCAGGGTGGGCCGGTCGGGCCCTCGGACACTTCTATCAGGCCGCCACATTACGATCTTCCTGGGGTTCATCGCGCACCGTCGCGACTCCACTTGCCACGTCCACACCCACCCGAACAACCCGGTCAAACCCCTCGCGAACAGAATCGATGTGCGTGATCAGGATGACCTGGGGGAAGCGATCCGCCAGGCTCCGCAGAAGGTCTACCACAGCGGCACGGCGGTCCTCATCCAGCGATCCGAAGATCTCATCGAGGATGAGGAGCGACAGCGGTTGCCCGGCGCGCTCCGCTATCATCTGACTGATCGCGAGGCGAAGTGCCAGATTCGCGACATCTTCCTCGCCCCCTGATATCACTGTCTTCGGATCGCCATCGTCGAGCAGCGTGGCCACATAGTCCTCGTCCAACTCGAGATCGGTATAGCGTCCCCCGGTCAAGTCTCGAATGAAGCTGGATGCCAGGTAGGAAAGGTCTGGTCTGAGAGTGGCGTTGAGCTCGGTGCGAAGATCGGTCAGAGCCCGATCCAGCTCCTGATGTAGGGCCAGCTGCGACGCGGCCTGGGCCGCCGCACGCTCGCGCTCAGCGCGTTCCGTCCGGCGGCGAGCCACCAGACTCAAAGCTTCCGTCGCCGCCGCTGTCTCACCGCGGGCCCGCACCAGCGTCAGCTCGGCCCGTCTTCGTTCCGCCTCCGCCGCCAGCTCGGCCGCGCGAAATTGACGGAAAGCTGCTTCGCTGTAGCCAAGCTCAGCCAGCCTCGCTCGGAGCTCGGCGATCACGGCTTTTGAGGCTGCGCCCGCCTGCCGGGCGTTCTCCAGCTCGGCCGTCACTTCGTCACTGCGATCGGCCAGAGCCCGAAGGCGTTCCGCCTGAAGCGCCAGCGGCTCCAGAGCACGGGTTTGCTGGAGCACGACCTCGTGCCGTTCCTGATCGTAGGCCCCCTGGAGCTGGTCAAGCGAACCTTGAAGCTCTCCGACCCTGACCAACAGCCGGTTCTGCTCCTCATTGAGTGGACCAGCCTCCTGACTCTGGGCCCTGAGGCGGGCCACTTCAGACGTTGCTCCTGTCAGCTCCTGTTCGAGATCCAGCCGACGGCGCTCCACCTCGATCAGGGCAACGGGCTCCTGCTGTAGCTGCTCGATGCGCTGCTTGTAATAGTTGCCGTTGGAGCGGACCTCTTCCATCTGGCGATCCAGCAGCTCCAGAACCTTGGCGTACTCGTTTCCCAGAGGCCGGGTGCAGGTGGGGCAGACCCCGTCGGCGCCCGCCTTCACGATCCGCTGCCGCTGCTCCCTGAGCTCCTGGTACTGGTCGAGCAGCCCCTGCCGTTTGGTTTGGGCATCCTGGGCATCCCGCACCCAGGCGGTTCGCTGTTCCTCGGCTTCGAGAGTAGCGGCCGTCAGGGCCGCGCGGGCGGCGTTTACCCGGTCGAGGGCCTGGTCTACGGCCGGCGCAACGGGCAGGCGCGCGACGCGTTCCTCGATCGAGATCAGGTGGCTCTGCACCTCCTGCAACTGGGCTCTATAACGCCGGCGGGCAGCATCGTGTTCGGCCTGACGCTCGAGCAGCTGCGCCTCTTGCCGCAAGGTAGGCAGGGGACTCAGCTGACGGGAAAGCTCCTCCAGCTGATCTCGGGCGGCGGCGAGCTCCAGCGCCTCTTGCCCCAGACGGGCAATTTGCTGGTCGGCGGTGGTGGCCTGATAGTCCGCCACCCGCAATTCGGCCTCCAGAGCCAGGGCCGCGTCACGCTGCTCCTGCAGTTGTTCCCATCGAGGTCTGATCTCGCCCAGACGGCGCTCTGCCAGCTCACTGGCCTTCCCGGCTTCGTCCTCCACACGTTGAGCCGTAGCCAGCCGGTCTTCCGCTTGGGTCTGAGCCTGATCCAGCTCCGCCAGATCAGGTAGCCCTGCCCGGAGGGCATCAACCCGGGCTCGCAGCCCCGAGCGCTTTTCCTTCAATCGATCCTGTGCCGCGCGAAGTCGCTCGTAGCCCAGGACCCGGGAGAGGAACTGCGCCCGCTCGGGAGCACTCATCGCGGCCATCACCGCGAGTTCTTTCTGGCCGGTGAAATAGGTATTGAAGAATTCGTCGCGGGTCATACCCAGCAGGCGGGTCACCCGCTCGGTAACCGAGCCCAGGCTGTAGGCCACCGGCGCCGCGTCGCCGTCCTGATACAACTCCGCCTGGTTCAGGGATCGAACAATGCGGTAGTTGTGGGCGCCCAGGGCAAACTCGACCTCCACTTCCACGCGCGCTCGGGGCGGAGCGCCGCGCCGGCGCAGCGTCTCCCGATTGCCCCGAGCGGCAGGCATGCCATACATCGCCCAGGCGATCGCCTCTAGGATGGTGGTTTTGCCGGCGCCATTAGGCCCGACGATTCCAGTCAGGCCCGGTCCGAGCTCGATTTCGGTGTTCTCATGCTGTCGGAAGTTGACCAGCCGAATCCGGTTGATTTGCATCAGCCGCCTGCCAGATCGCGTTCCACCAGATCCATCAACTCCTGGCCCAGTCGCACGAATTCACCGCGGTCGAGCTCGGCCGGCAGCGGCCTTCCAGACAGATAGGAGGAAACCAGCTCCGGGAGAGTCTGGCGCCGCCCCGGGGCTCCGACGCCAACCGTGCGCTGGATTTCGGGCCGGCGCAGATCGAGGTGGAAATGCAGTGCGTCCGCTTTGTAGCCCCGAATCGCCGAGTGGTTCAGCTCCCGGGCCACGTGCCGCGGGATATCGTAGACTCTCAGGCGCACGATCTTATCCGAGATGCCTCCCGGAATTGTGGCCAGGCGAAACGCAATCTCCGCGTCGATGGCAGCGGCAGATTTGGTTTCCGCTCGCACCGGCTCCAGGTCGAGGACCTCCCGAGCGGCAGGCACCCGGCGCCGCTCTACCTTGCCGCTGTCCAGGTCTGCGAGCAGCCAGCCTTTTCCGTGATCCCCGTGCTCGGACTCATCGGTCCGCTCCCCCCAGATATTGGGACCGATGTAATCCAGCGCTCCGGCATACCAGACGTTCCTGGCGACTTGATGCTGGGTGTGGTAGTGGCCCAGCGCAACGTAGGTCCAGTCATCGACATTCAGCTCGCGCCGGTCGACGATGGCGCCGCCAAAATCTGCCGCGCCACGGTGGATCGAGTATTCACCCTCAACCTCCAGATGTACCACCAGGACCTGGTGGCGCTCCGGTCCGTCCGGGCGGAGAACTGGCCGCTCCGGCGCAAGCAGCGCCTGACGGGGGACGGCGAAGACACTGAGATCGAGATCGGGGTAGACCAGGCGGCGGGCCTCGGTGGTGGCCACCTCGACTCCGACCTCCGCGAACAGACGCAGGATCGATCCGGTCTCCACCGACCGCGGGGTATCATGGTTCCCGGCGATCAGCACTATCGGAGCTTTGGGCAACGCATCCCGCAGACGCTGAAGCTGCCGAAACGCGAACACGATCGCAGCATTGGTCGGGCGGACCGAATGAAAGAGATCCCCAGCGATCACCACGGCATCGGGCACCGCGCGAATGACGCCGTCAATTGCGGCCCGGAACGCCTGGGCCACATCAGCCTCTCGTTGATTGATGCCGCCCGCGGTCTGTCGGTGGTATTGCCGAATGCCGAGGTGGGGATCCGCGATGTGTGCGAGTTTCACGGGTGGAGAATGAAGAGCGCCGCCGGAAAGGGCAAGAACTCAGGCGTTACCCATAGGGCTCATCGGCGTGCTTCAGCGCGGGTATTCCGCGCCGGGGCGGCATCACTTCGCCCCCAACCCGCCGACCCAGGCAGGCGGCAAAGAATGCAGCCACATCCTGCGGGCGTTCTCTGCGGGTGACCGCCAGGGCCCGACGCACGTCTTCGCTTCGGCGGCCTTCGATCAAGCCCAGGACGGTTTCGGCTGAAATTCTCCGGTCCAGCTGCCGCAGCTGCTTCACCACCGCCTCTTCGAACGGAAGTTCGACCGCGGGGGGGAAGCGCTCAATCCCTTCGCGGCCATTGAGCATTGCGGGACGGGGGAACTTCACGAAGATGGGCTGGGTGAAATGGGGATGACGGAGCATCAGCTCACCCTTGGGCAGGGTGGCCATCTTGATCTTGGTGGCAGGAGAGATGGTGGCATACCCGGGGGTGGCGAGCTCGTCCACGTCCATCCGGCCGTAAATCACCGTACCGGCATTCCCGACAACGCGGCGCTGGACCTGGGAGCGGAACTGCTGTGCCGAAAACAGAACCAGCCCGAGATACCGGCCCCGCTCGGAGAGGTCCAGCAACATCTTGCGGACGTATGTCTCGGGACCATCCGCCGGGGCATACTTGTTGAGCTCATCCACGAAGACCACGACGTGATCCACCCCGAGATCCCGGCGCTCGAGATGCTCTCTGAGCTTGGAGACAACGCGGGCGAACACCAGGTCCTGTGCCAGCGGGTCGAGCCCGGCGACGTCGATCACCTGGATACTCCGGTCTGCGAACCGGCCCCAGGGCAGGTCGTTCGAGACCCCATCGTCGGTGACCAGTCCCTTGGACCGGGTACTGATGTTGCTCAGCCGGTTGCGGACCTTTCGGATGGTGGCGATGTGGTGGGTGCGCCAGACCTCGCCCCCCCTCCCCAGCCCTTCCATATAGTCGAAGATCCGGCGAAAGAATTCCTCCAGATCGGTAAAGCTCTGGACAGTGAATGGCTTGGGGCGCAGAGACTCGTCATGATACTCGCGACCGACTACCCGCTCTCCCAGGAAGTCAATGAAAGCATCGGCCTTGGCGTCGATATCATCCCTATTGAGCACCACCTCCGCGTAATCCAGCACTTCACGCAGACCCCAGATCAGCGGCTCGGTGTTCGAGGCCAACTCTTCATTGGTCCGTAGGGTGTTGAGATTCACTCCATCGGGCTTGAGCGGAGCGTAATAGCGGACGGTGCTGAATGGCTCGGGGGTCAACCCGAGACGGGCGTACTGGCTCTGATCGTGGGCGCTCAGGGTGGCGGGCTGATCCAGAAAGCAGAGGTCTGGACCTTTAACATTGAAGCAGAGTGCGGCAACCGTACCCTTGTGGGCCGGGAAGGTCTGAAAGATGCTCCCCAGCAGAAATTCGACTGCACTGGTCTTCGTGGCGAGGCCGGACACCCCGGTGATGTTGAGATGCGCCGCTTCGGGGCCGAGCAGAAAATCAGCGTCCAGGTACACCGGTGCCTCGAGCCCACCTGCGGCGTAAAGCCCAACCGGAATTCCGGTGGCGCGCTCGTGGGCCGTGTACCCGTCCATCCGGAGTGCCAGGGCCACGTCGCTATCTGAGGCGAGCCAGACGGGGCCGAGGGGAACGGGCTGGAGCGGCTCTTCGGGAAGCTGACGGAGAACGGCAGCAGCGTAGAGCCGAATTTCAGCCCGGCCCGTCTGACTGGCGGTACTGGCTGCCGGATCACCTTGGGCTCCCACAACCGCCTGAAGCGGAGAGACCAGGTCAGAGTAGGCAAATCCATCGGTGACCACACCGAATACCGTGCGGCCGCGATCTTCTACCCGGACGATGGCACCAATGCCGATGGGAGACGCTTGGGCAGTCCAGAAGTAGAACTGGTGCGGCGTGGAAGGCTTGAGCTCGGTGGCCACAACTCGGCCAACCGGTTGGACTGGTGGAGGCATTGCTGGATTGTACCCGCAAACCCGCCCTCAGCGCTATGTCATCAGCCTAGGCTCGGCACCCAGTCCTGGGCCTGCTGGGGGGATGTGGCGAACCGATCCAATGTGTTTCATAATACATTCTGGGGATGGCGGGTGACGCTGTTCGCCAGGAGGTCCTACATTAGAATCGCTGGTGCCCGGAAGGATGGGCAACATTGCCGATAGCAGAACGCTGTGAGGTTACCGTGATCAAAAGCCCAGGAAACCTTGCTCAAGAAATGATCGACCTGCAGACAAATACCACAGACCGCCTGCGGGATCTGCTTTCCTCCTTCTCGGCCCTGCGCAGCAACAACCGAAGCCTGGTGGCCCAGCTCCGTGGCTCTATCTACGAGCTCCGGGAGCATCGGCGTAGACTCAAGCAGCAACACGTGCTGGAGGTTTCATCTGAGCGACAGATCATTGATCCATCAGACCTGAGTAAACAGTTCGGCTTGACTCGGCGGGAGGCGGAGGTTGCCGAACTGCTGAGTCAAGGCCGATCCAACCAAGCCATCGCTCGCGAGCTTAAAATCAGCGAGCATACCGCACGACACCACACCCAGCGAATTCTTTCGAAGCTAGAGGTACACTCTCGGGCCGAGGCTGGTGCGAGGCTCCGCGGTGTCTATCTCTCCTCTCCCCGATAGGCAGTTCTGCCTATTTAAGCCACGGACAACAGCTTGGCGTGACTAAGGTCACCGACAGGTAAGTACGTTGCCGGGCATCCTGACATCGTACTTACCCGGCGCGGCAATACGGTGTAAGTCGTCGGGTGTAATTCCAAGCTGAACGGTCAACGCAATGAAGGTGCTGGTGACGGGCGGTGCGGGGTTTATCGGCTCCCACCTCTGTGAACGACTCATCGCGCAAGGTCACGAAGTAGTCTGCCTAGACAACTTCTTTACCGGCCGGCGGGACAACATCCGCCACCTGCTCGATTACGACCGCTTTGAGCTGCTCCGCCACGACGTGTGCGAGCCGCTGTTGCTGGAGGTAGACCAGATCTACAACCTGGCCTGCCCTGCCTCGCCGGTCCACTACCAATACAACCCCATCAAGACCGTCAAATCGAACGTCATGGGCACCCTCAACATGTTGGTTCTGGCTCGCCGTGTGGGCGCCCGGATTCTGCAAGCCTCCACTTCGGAGGTGTATGGTGAGCCCCGCGTACATCCGCAGACCGAGAGTTACTGGGGGAACGTCAATCCTATCGGACTTCGCTCCTGCTACGACGAAGGCAAGCGGGTGGCGGAGACCCTGATGATGGACTATCACCGGCAGAACAAGGTGGACACGCGTATCGCGCGGATCTTCAACACTTACGGACCCCGGATGGCCGAGTCGGACGGGAGGGTGGTGTCCAACTTCATTGTTCAGGCGCTTCGGGGAGAGCCACTGACGTTATATGGAGACGGGAGCCAGACCCGATCCTTCTGCTACGTAGACGACCTGGTCGAGGGGCTGATGCGGCTGATGAATTCCGACGGGGTACACGATCCCGTCAACCTGGGGAACCCCGGGGAATTCTCCATTCGCCAGTTGGCCGAAGCGATCGCGGAGCTCTGCGAGGCCGAGCTCACGATCGTGTACCGCCCGCTGCCCCAGGATGATCCCACCCAACGCCGCCCCGACATCTCTCGCGCACGGGAGCTGTTGGACTGGCAGCCGACCATTCCGCTGCGGCAAGGGCTCGAGCGCACAGTGCCCTACTTCGCGCAGCGATTGAAGCGCTCCGCTTCCCACGTCAGCAAACCCAACGGACGGCTGGTCCCTGCTGGAGACATTCCATTTGTCGAGCGGCGGCGCGCCTACACCGAGGCGGCGAACTGGACCGACCGACACCGATCCTGACAGCGGTCTTCAAGCGGGGTACTGATCAGCCCGCGCACACCACCATGGGAGACGGATGAATGAGTAATGATGTCCTGATCACAGGCGGCGCCGGCTTCATCGGATCGCATCTCGCCGATGCTCTGCTGGCCAGGGGCCATAAGGTTCGGGCCCTGGACAATCTCTCACCCCAGGTGCATGGCGAGAACTCCGGACGGCCGACGTACCTGCACGAGCAGGTCGAGCTGATCCGGGGAGACGTGCGCGATCCTGACGCCGTGCGCCGGGCGCTCCGGGGCATCGACGTGGTGTACCACCTTGCCGCGGCGGTCGGGGTCGGGCAGAGCATGTATGAGATTGCGCAGTACACCTCGGTGAACAACCTGGGCACGGCGGTCCTGCTTGAAGCACTCGCCCGCGATCCGGTGTCCCACCTGATCGTGGCGTCCAGCATGAGCCTTTATGGCGAAGGCCTGTACCTGTGTCCCGATGGATCGATCTGTACCGGCGAGGAGCGAAAACTGGAACAGCTGCGCGCGGGAGAGTGGGAGGTTCGCAATGCGGCGGGTGAGGTGTTGACGCCGGTTCCCACGCCCGAGAGCAAACTTCCCTCGCTCGCGTCGGTCTACGCGCTCTCCAAGTTCGACCAGGAACGGATGTGTCTCATGATTGGGCGGGCGTACGGAATTCCAACCACCGCGCTTCGTTTCTTCAATGTCTTCGGGACCCGGCAGGCGCTCTCGAATCCCTACACTGGAGTGCTGGCGATCTTTGCCTCGCGTTTGCTGAATGACAAGAGACCCTCGGTGTTCGAAGACGGGCAGCAGCGGCGCGACTTCGTCAGCGTCTACGACGTGGCTCGGGCATGCTGTCTGGCGCTGGAGCGGCCGGAGTCAGCCGGTGGCGTGTTCAACATCGGGAGCGGCCGATCCTATACCATCTCGGAAATCGCCGAGCGGATTGCCCGGGTAATGGGTAAGGAATACCTGACGCCGGAGCTGACCGGAAAGTACCGGGTGGGCGACATCAGGCATTGCTTCGCCGACATCGGACAGGCCCGAGCAACACTGGGCTATGAACCCCAGATGGGATTGGAGGAAGGGCTCGAGGAGCTGGCCTCGTGGCTGGAGGGACAGGTGGCAACCGATCGGGTCGAGGAGGCCAGCGCCGAACTGGCAGCCCGAGGATTGACCGTATGACCACCAAGACCCCAAGCCGGACCTCCGGCCGCCCGGTACTGATCACCGGTGGTTCGGGCTTCATCGGGACCAATCTGGCTCACCGTCTACTCACCGGCGGTCATCCGGTGCTGCTGCTCGACAACCTGGCTCGTCCTGGCGTGGAGCAGAATCTGCGCTGGATCCGCGATACCCATGGCAAGTTGGTGCAGGTCATGGTGGCGGATGTCCGGGATGCCGCGGCGGTGCGCCGGGCGGTGGATCTGGCGTCGCAGGTATTCCACTTCGCCGCGCAGGTTGCAGTCACCACCAGTTTGACCGATCCAGTGGAAGACTTCGAGGTGAACGCCCGAGGCACGCTGAATGTGCTAGAAGCTATCCGGGCCCAGGCCTCTCCCCCTCCCCTACTCTTCACCTCGACCAACAAGGTGTACGGCGCGCTGGAGGATCTGGGACTTCGCCGCCGGAATCTGCGGTACGAACCCATCGACGCATCCTTGCGGCAAAGCGGCGTCAGCGAGGCGCGGCCGCTCGACTTCCACAGCCCGTATGGATGCTCCAAGGGCACAGCCGACCAGTACGTCCTCGACTATGCGAGGAGCTACGGCTTGCCGGCGATCGTGTTCCGAATGAGCTGCATCTACGGCGCCCATCAGTTCGGAACCGAGGACCAGGGATGGGTTGCCCACTTCCTAATCCGCGCGATGGAAGGCCGCCCGATTACGCTCTATGGAGATGGCCGCCAGGTTCGCGACATCCTCTCGGTCGAGGATTTGGTCGACGCGTTTCTCCTGGCGCAGGAGCACATGGCCAGTGAGAGCGGACAGGCCTTCAACATGGGAGGCGGTCCTCGGAACACGGTAAGCCTGCTCGAGCTGCTCGATATGATGGGCGAGCTCCTGGGGCATAGGCCTGAGGTCGAGTTCAACGAATGGCGGACGGGAGACCAGCGCTACTACGTGTCCGATACCGCAAAATTCCATCGCGCCACCGGATGGAAACCACAGCTCTCAGTTCAGGCGGGCCTCGAGCGCCTGCACCGCTGGTTGGTCGAGACCCGGCCGGGAGCTCCGGTGATTGCGTCTATTGGTGATGGAGCGCGGATCCGAAAGGCCGCCGGTGCTGAACGATAGCCTTGCTGCTCGCCGGGGTACCGCCACCCAGACCATGCGGGCAGCGGTCATCACCGGTCCGAAGCTGACTGAAATTGAGCATGTCCGGTTGCCAGAGCCGGGGTCGGGAGAAGTCCGGCTCCGGCTTGAGGGCTCCGGCGTTTGTGGGTCCAATCTCCCCGCCTGGGAAGGCCGGCCCTGGTTTCAGTACCCGACTAATCCAGGAAGCCCCGGGCACGAGGGATGGGGGGTGGTGGACGCAGTGGGGCCCGGAGTGACCACAGTAAGCCCGGGCGACCGCGTCGCCGCTCTCACCTACCGCGCGTATGCCGAGTATGACCTCGCCTCCGCCGATGCGGTGGTTCCACTGCCGGACAATCTGGCGGGGCGGCACTTTCCCGGTGAGCCGCTCGGCTGCGCCATGAACATCTTCCGGCGGGCAGACATCCAAGCCGGCCATAACGTGGTCATTATCGGTATCGGATTTCTGGGAGCCCTGCTTACGCGACTCGCGAGCCGGGCGGGCGCTCGGGTCATTGCGATCTCCCGCCGCCCCTTTGCTCTCGAACTAGCACATGAGCTCGGAGCCGACGTCGCCATGCCGCTGGACGATCACCAGAAGATTGTCGAGCACGTTATGCGGCTGACCGGTGGGGAGGGCGCCGAGCGAGTGTTGGAAGTCGTGGGAGCACAGTGGCCGCTCGATCTCGCGGGGGATCTGACCCGAGTCCGCGGGCGTCTGATTGTTGCGGGATATCATCAAGACGGACCTCGTCAGGTCAACATGCAGCTCTGGAACTGGCGCGGCATCGATGTGATCAACGCGCACGAGCGGGATCCCGCCGTGTACGTCCAGGGTATTCGGGAGGCGGTTCAGGCCGTCTCCAGCGGAGTATTAAACCCCTCCCGGCTCTACACCCATACCTTCGCGCTTGATCAGCTGGATCAGGCCTTCCGCACCATGGAGGAGCGGCCGGACGGTTTTCTCAAGGCGCTGGTTCTCACATGAAACCCCGTCTGGGTTTTCTCGGTGTAGGCTGGATAGGCCGCAACCGGCTCGAGGCTGTGGCGCGAAACAACGTGGCAGAGATTGTTGCTGTTGCCGACCCTTCGCGCGAAAATGTCGAGGCGGCGGCGAAGGTGAAGCCGTGCCGCATAGTGGAATCGCTCGACGAGCTGCTGGCGCTTAATCTCGACGGGCTGGTCATTGCTACCCCAAGTGCCCTCCACGCAGAGCAGGCCTCCGCCGCGCTGGAGCGCGGAGTAGCGGTCTTCTGTCAGAAGCCACTGGCGAGAACAGCGCCGGAGACGTTGGCGGTAGTGCAGACGGCTCGGCGAGAAAACCGGCTCCTGGGCGTCGACCTCTCCTACCGCTTCGTTGAAGGGGCACGTCGAATACGCCAGCTGACCCAGGCCGGCGAGCTCGGCTCCATCTACGCCGCGGACCTGACCTTTCACAATGCGTATGGACCCGATAAGCCCTGGTTCTACGATCCTGCACTCTCGGGCGGAGGGTGTGTCATCGATTTGGGAATTCACCTCGTGGATCTGGCGCTTTGGATACTCGAAGGCGCCTCGGTCCTCAGCGTCACAAGTCACCTCTTCGCCAAGGGTAAACCACTCACAACCGGAGGCGAGGTAGAAGACTTTGCCTGGGCGGAGCTCGAGCTGAGCTCGGGAGCGGTGGTCCGGCTGGCCTGCTCCTGGAACCTTCCGGCAGGCTGCGACGCCGTCATACAAACCACGTTCTTCGGCAACGCCGGCGGAGCGATGCTGAGCAACGTCAATGGATCGTTTTACGACTTTGCCGCCGAGCGATTCCGTGGAACAGCGCGGGAGCGCCTCTGTTCGCCGCCCGACGATTGGGGTGGCCGGGCAATTGTGGACTGGGCCACTCGGTTGGGCGCCGGAGCGGGATACGATCCCTCAGCGGAACGGCTGGTAGAGGTGGCCGGCGTACTCGATGCGATCTACGGCCGGGATTCTCGCTTTGGCCTCACGACAGCTCAGCCGGAGGCAGCCCTGGCCGAGGCAGGTCTCCCATGATCCTCCGTCCGGCCGGCCCGCAGCGCATTCTGATGACCGCAGACACGGTAGGCGGCGTCTGGACCTACGCCATGGACCTGGCTCGGGCCCTGGGAGCGGAAGGCGTGGAGGTTGCTCTGGCAACTATGGGCGCGCCCGCCTCGCGGGAGCAGCGGAGTCAGGCCGGCAGGCTCAAGACTCTACAGCTCTACGAGAGCACTTTCCGGCTTCCCTGGATGGAAGAGCCGTGGGAAGAGGTGCAGCTG
>C688J18823_10001643_pt1 | contig 13923 bp, 12 predicted proteins | sample HopSoiMetagenom1_FD_18823 | JGI IMG/M metagenome (IMG submission 18823)
AGCCGGTGCAGCAGATCCTCGCGGAACTCCCTGGCCGCCACCATGTCGTGGAGGTTGCGATTGGTGGCGACGACCACGCGAACGTCGACCCGCGCCTGCGGCTGATCCGCCCCGACCGCCTGGATCTCGCCGTTCTCGAGAAAGCGCAGCAGCAGCGCCTGCATGCGGAGGCTCATCTCGCCGACTTCATCGAGAAACAGCGTGCCGCGATGCGCCAGCTGCAGCTTGCCGCGCTTGTCGCGGTAGGCGCCGGTGAAGCTTCCCTTGACGTGTCCGAAGAGTTCCGATTCGAGCAGCGTCTCGGTGAGGCCGGCGCAGTTCACCGCAACGAACGGCGCCTGGCGGCGGTTCGACTGCGTGTGGATGTATCGCGCGATCAGATCTTTGCCGACGCCGGTCTCGCCGGTGATCATCACCTTCGCCGGGCTCTGTGCCGCGCGCTCAGTCATGGCGAGCAGATCGGTCATCGCACGGCTGGCGACGACGAAATGGGGTTGCTCCAGAGGGGCCACTGCGCCTGCCGCCGGTCTTGAGGAATTCAGCTGCATGGTATCTGTTGCACTCCAGGGCCTCGGAAAACGCCGCACGGTTGGTGCTGGCGTTGCGAATTGCGTGAGCCCTCGGCGTGCCAGAAGTGCAAGTTGGCTACCCCTGCGAAGATTAGTTAAGTTATTGAAAGATAAGGTCTACCTACAGCCATAGCAACTGACGTGTGACGACATGTCGTCATATGTCCGTCACTGCGCGCCGGACGTCACCCGGATGGCGTCCGGAGCCCTGCATCCGATTCCGCAGGTCGTACCAGAAGCCGCCGTCAATGGCCAGCGCGGTGATGCCAAGCAGTACGACCGTCTCATCGTCTTTCCTGCGTGGAAACATGACGGTCTGATCGAAGAGCAATGGCAATGCCGAGCAATGGCAATGCCGCGCGTGGTCGCATCTCAATATGGTAGTATGGGATTAGCGACACATACTCCCATATCAAGCGATCAATGAAGACAACGATCGAGCTCTCAGATGCGGCACTGGACGAGGCGCGACAGGTGGCGCAGCGGGAAGGCACCTCGCTGCGGGCCCTGATCGAGGAGGGGCTCCGCCGCGTCCTTGCCGACCGGCGAAGCCGGCGGGCGCGGTTTCATATGCGAGACGCGTCTTTTTCAGGCGACGGACTCTCGCCCGAATTCGCCGGCGAATCCTGGCCCGCGATTCGGGACACCATCTACCGCGAGCGCGGTGCGTGATCGCCGTCGACACGAACTTGCTCGTGTACGCACATCGGCAAGACTCGTCGTGGCACGCCGCCGCGCGCGACACGGTCACGAGACTCGCCGAAGGGCGCGGCGCGTGGGCGATTCCGTGGCCGTGTGTTCACGAATTCCTCGCCATCGTGACGCACCCGCGCATCTATCGGCCGGCCACGCCGCTCGAGAGAGCGATTGATCAGGTGAGTGCGTGGCTCGAGTCTCCGTCGCTGGTGACGCTGGCAGAGAACGACTCGTACTGGGCGGCGCTCGCTGACTGCCTGTCGACAGGACGGGTCGCCGGGGCGCAAGTCCACGACGCCCGCATTGCCGCTCTGTGCTTGGCGCACGGCGTGCGCGAGCTATGGACGCACGATCGCGACTTCGGTCGCTTTTCGGCGTTAACGGTCCGCAATCCGTTGGTGTGAGCTCTTCTCAGTGAACGAGGAGAGAACGAGGCCCAGCGAGTCAATCTCGCTGCTCGCAACCAGTGAACCCTACATCTCGACGGTCATGGCGCAGATATCCAGCTCCGCGACCCGACGTGCGACCGCGTGCCGAATCGATCCCGCATGGCGTGGTGTGGTCCACAGAAACCGAACGGCGACGCGATAGGCGCCCTCGATGGGGTGGCAGCGAACCACCTCGACGTGGTCGTGGTATTCCTCGGTTCCGAACCGCACCCGCATCGCACCAACGGTGCCGACTGCGAGTCGCCGACGGCTTTCAAACAGGCAACCCGACTCGCTGATGTTGATGATGCTGGCAAGGAGCTCGCGCATCAGCACCGACGATTTCTCGGGCGTCCCCATCATCCGCGCCTGACGTGCTGTTCGAACGACACGAACGCCAGATCACCGCCGCACAGCCGAAGCCGATGCCGCATCGCCCCTTCAATGATGACCGGGCGGCTGTCGATGACGCACACCGGAAGCCGGTGGCTCAACTCACCGTCATCGCCGTCGGTCGCAACGATGTTCAGGAACAGTGTCTCGCCCGCCACCGCTGCTTCGCGGCTGATCGCAATCCACTCGTCTTCTCCACTCGGCTGCACCAGGGCATCGGGAAAGACCCGCACGAGGCCGTCGGTCGGTTCCGTCAACGTGAATCTCTTGTCGCGTCGTCGATTTGACATCGCCGCTCTCTCGAGCAACCGCAATGCCGCTCATACCTGGATCACCGGCCTGATAGATAGTTCAGTGTTTTTCACGCTGGCGTGACGCAGGCGTGCGAGATGCCGCGCCGAATCGAGAACCGGTCTGCCTCTGGCCAACCGATCTGGTTGACCGCCGCAAGTCTTTTTGAGGCCACGCCGATCGAAAGCGAGCGACCGCGGAACTTTCTCGGGCAAGACTTCTGCTCGTGCCAAGCGATTCAGGCGATCAATTCAGGTCGGCCCGTACGCGCGTCGAGTGCTGATTTCCATCGCAAGCAGCTGGCCGGTCTGTACTTCGGGTGAACCTTCCAACGGTCCGGCACTGCGGCTGCCCGCTTGCTCATTGCCTACGCGAGCAGGCAACACGTGGCCCAAATACCAGTTCTCGTTTTCGGTCCGAGCACACTGCTCGGCATCATCGCGTTGATCAATGGAGGCGGCCCGACTTCCCCCACGCCGGCGGAAGACTGGCGCGACGCGACGGTCGACATCGTCATCCAATCGCTGAACGAGGAGGACAACATCGTGCGCTGTCTTGCGTCGGTGATGAGGCAGACGCTGCGTCCGCGGACGATCGTGGTGGTGGACGATGGGAGCTCGGACACCACCGCGGCGCGGGCCGCGGCGTTCTCCGACTTTCATGGACTGGACGTCCTGGTCATCAAACGCGTGAACTCGATTGGCAAGACGGCATCAATAAGGACGCAGGCGCGCATGCTCGACTCCAACGTGCTGTTCGTCCTCGATGCAGATACGGTCCTGGAGTCAGAACGTTATCTCGAGCGAACAGTTCAAGTACTCTGTCAGGACCCTGGCATTGCCAGCGCCGAGGGGAGCATTCTGCCGCTCCGGGAGAGGGATCGACGTGCGTGGGACAACTCGCCCGAGGTCCGGGCGTTCGTCGACGCGTTCGCATCGTACCGGCCTGCTCGACGACGGACCTGGCGGCGCAGGCTTGACGTGTTCCATCGCTTCCTCCGACGCATCGATTTCCGTGATCAGAAGCGGACCGAAACCGTACCCACCACGCCGGGTTGTGCCGTGGCGTACCGGCGCGTGTCCCTCGAGGCTCTGTTTGATGTTCCGGTGCTCGAGAACGACCTGACCAACTCGGAGGACATCTTCGTCGGGTTGACGATAGTCGACGAAGGGTATCGCAACATCCAGGTGACCGACGTGTGCGCCCGTACGCATCAACCATGACATCATGATGCGTCGACAACCAAGATCTGATCATCTGACGTCCCTGAACGTCGCGCAAGCAGACCACACGCGACCCTGAGTGAGGCCGGCGCGGACGGTCGCGACGGAGGGTTACTGTCCCTTGCCCTTTTTCTTGAAAAGACCTTCGAACAGCGTCTTTGTTCGGCGCTGAAGTTCGTTCTGCAACGCGCGCTTCATCGCCGCTCCAACGTCCACCGACACGTGAGGACGGTCGATAGTGCCGTCGACGGTTGCAGGCACGATGACCCGGCCATCTTCCTGCGCATAGCGGCGCAAGTCGGTGCCGGCTTGTGCCGTCAGCTCTTGTGACAGTGCGACGTCACCACGCGCATCGAGCGCTCCGGTCAAAAGCTGCAGCCGGCTGTGGCCAGTGACGTCGAAGTCTCGCGACGCGAGCGACACGTTGTCGGAGGTCACCACGCGATTCGCGAGCGCAAACGTGCCGCCAAGGCGCGTGAACGCCGATCCCGATCCTTCCGGAGGCACGCCCGATGGCTTTCCAAACGCGAGCACCACGGTGCGCACCAGGTCCAGGTGCTCGAGTGTCCCGTTGGTGATCGCGGCCGCGATCGTGCCATGCGCCGTCTGCAGCACAGTTGCGGCGTCGGTGGCCGACGCGGACAACGTGACGGTTCCGGCGAGTGTGCCGGTGATGCCGCCAGCGATGCCGTTCGCTTTCATCAGTGTCGCGACGTCGAGTCTGTCGACGCGCCCGCTCAACCGCAGTTGTCCCACGGTGCTCCGCGTGTCCATTTCGAGACGCCCATTGAATTGTCCACCTAAGGTGCGGACCGCGAGCGGGGCAAGCGACACGGTTCCGGTCGCGAGCTGAATCGTGGTCGCCAGGTCACCGAAGGTATAAGTAGCAAACTGGCCTCTCGTCGCGGTGAGCGTTACCGTCATCCGCATCGGCGTTCCACGTTCGCGTTTCTGCTGCGCGTCGCCGGCAGTCGTCGTCAGCGCGGATGCGATCGCCATCAGCTCGTCCAGGTCGAGAGCATCCGCCTTCGCCTCGATCGCGCCCTCGACGCGGGCCATGCTCGATAACGTCCCCTTGCCTTGGATCCGTGAAGGGCTGCCGCGCAGAGACAGGCTCGCGATTTCAAGCCGATCGCCCGCAATCGACGCTTCGAGATCGAGGCGCAACACGCGGGGCGGTGCGACGAGCTCCACGTTCTCGAGCGAAATGACCCGGATCGATGCGATCGTCACACCTGGGCCTCGACCTGGGGCTCCGGTATTCGACGGAAGCAAGCTGACCGGGAGCGGCAACGTGAGCCGGCTGTTGCGGACGATCAGCTCGGCGTCCGAGATCGTCCGCGAGAACAGGGCACGAGCACCAGTGACGAAACGGACGTGCGCCAGCGTTACACCAGCCGGCGCGCCAATTGTCACGTCCTCGAGATCCACTGCAACGTGCGGATAAATCGCGGCGCTTAGCGCACCGATGTGAACGGGCTGGCCGAGCTGTGCGCTCAACTGCTGCTCGAGCGCCGTCCGCGCGTAATCCGAAGCAAGCACACGCGTCGCGGCGACATAGAGTCCACCGGCGACGAGCAGGAGCAGGACGGCAGCGACGATGAGCGCGCGGCGCACTGTGCCGGTAGTCTAACGCCGCAAGGGCTCAGGGCTCAGGGCTCAGGGCTTACGGCTCAGGGCTCAGGGCTGAGGGATCAGGGCTCAGGGCTTCAGGCTCAGGGCTTAGGGAGATTCACCACCCTCGGATCCGCAGCCCGAAGCCCGCACCCAGGATCCCGCGTCCGGGACGACGACATGAGTACAATGGTTCTTTTGAACTGCATTTCAGAGAGCGACCATGTCCACCCCGACTTCGACGATTCCCAACCCCACGCAAGCCACACCAACCACTGCATCCGCGGGCGCTTCAACGCTGACGGCATTTGGTGGGATCCGCCGCGTGCCGCAGCCGGTCAACGAGCCCAACCGCTCGTATGCGCCTGGCACGCCCGAGCGTGCCGAGCTGAAAGCGCGGCTCAAAGCGATGTCGGCCGAACGGATCGACATTCCACTGGTGATCGGTGGGAAAGAAGTGAGGACAGGCCGTCTGGCGCAGGCGGTGATGCCGCATGATCACAAGCACGTCCTCGCGGACTATCACCTCGCAGGACCTGAGCAGGTGCAGCAGGCGATTGCGGCGGCCGCCGACGCGCGGCGCGAGTGGGGCAGCTGGCCGTGGGAGGATCGCGCGGCGGTGCTGCTTCGTGCGGCGGAGCTCCTCGCCACGACGTGGCGATCGACGGTGAATGCCGCGACGATGCTCGGGCAATCCAAGACGGCATTCCAGGCCGAGATTGATGCCGCATCAGAAATGATCGACTTCTGGCGCTTCAATGCGTACTTCGCGCAGGAGCTGTATAGCCAGCAACCGATCAGCGGACCTGGCGTATGGAACCAGATGGAGTATCGCCCGCTCGAGGGATTCGTCTACGCGATCTCGCCGTTCAACTTCACGGCGATCGGCGGAAATCTCACGACCGCGCCGGCGTTGATGGGAAACACGATCGTGTGGAAACCGGCGTCGAGCGCGTTGCTGAGCGGATATTACACCCTGAAGGTGCTCGAGGCGGCTGGTTTGCCGCCGGGCGTCATCAACTTCGTCCCCGGCGATCCACGCGAGATCAGCAACCAGTTGCTCGACTCCTCGGAGCTGGCCGGCATCCATTTTACCGGCAGCACCGAAGTGTTCAACGGGATGTGGAAGAAGATCGGCGAGAACGTGGGGCGGTATCGCGGCTACCCGCGGCTGGTCGGAGAAACCGGCGGCAAGGACTTCATCGTCGTGCACCCGTCGGCGGATCCGGCGGAAGTCGCGGTGGCGATTGCACGCGGCGGATTCGAATATCAGGGCCAGAAATGCTCGGCCGCGAGCCGCGTGTATGTGCCGCGTTCGCTCTGGAACGACGTTCGCGATCGCACGGCCGCGATCATGAAAGAGATCAAGGTCGGCGACGTCATGGATTTCCGCAATTTCATGGGCGCGGTGATCGATCAGAAGGCGTTCACCAAGATCAGCGGGTATCTCGACGATGCGAAACGAAACGCAAAGATCGTGACGGGTGGGACCGCGACCGGCGATCACGGATATTTCATCGAGCCGACGCTGATTGAGACGACCGATCCCGCCTACCGGTCGCTCTGTGAAGAGATTTTCGGACCCGTGGTCACCGCGTATGTGTATCCGGACAACGAATGGCGCGAGACGCTCGAGGTTATCGATCGGACGTCGCCGTATGCGCTGACGGGCGCTGTGTTCAGTCGCGATCGTGTGGCCATACGCGAGGCGGCGAGCGCATTGCGGAACGCGGCCGGGAACTTTTATATCAACGACAAGCCGACCGGCGCCGTCGTCGGCCAGCAGCCATTTGGCGGCGCGCGGGCGTCGGGCACGAACGACAAAGCCGGGTCGATGCTGAATCTGGTCCGCTGGGTGAGCGCGCGCACAATCAAGGAAACGTTCGTGCCGCCGCGGGACTTCACCTATCCGTTCATGAAAGAAGAATAATTGTTTTTGGCGGCTGGCGGCTGGCGAATTGGGATCCGGGATCCTTATTTGATCGCAATCGACCGCATCTCTCCGGGTACCAGATCGAGAGTGACGGAGCCTTGACGAGGCACAGGTTTATAGCCGTCGTCGAGCAATAACGCTCGACTCATCTCCACTCGACAGCGCCCTGTACCCCCCTTCGGATAGCATACGAAACCGACGTCGGTTGCCATGCGCGAGTTCGGAATGGCGATTCGCACCCACCCGTTCCGGTCCACCGCGAGATCCTTGAGGCCGCGATCCGAGACACGCCAGGTGCCATCCGCTCCGCGAGCAATGGCGGCGATCGCGGTGTCGATGAGGGTCAGCTTCGCGTCAACATACAGATACTCGCGCACGTCGCCATAAACGGCCGCTTTGCCTTCCTCGATCAACTCGTTCGCCATGCGCCGATAAACCCACGGACTCCTGTCCATGACCGACTCACGAGTCGCTGACTCCAGGTCGACGAGTACGGGCGCCATCATCACCCTCACGCCCGAGCGGCCGCGGTCGAGAAAGACATTGTTCAACGTGGCATCGAGCAGCGACGGATGATCCGCTTCGCGTGGACCCGCGTACGGGAGGACATGATGATCGGGCGCCTGGTAGCGGGAAGCGGTGACGCGCCCGTCCGTCCATGCTTCTTCGTACGCCATCTCGATATCGGTGGTGCGCCCCCACCGCGCAAGCAGCGCCGGCGTCGCGGTGCCACCGTCCTCGTTCGAAAAGATGTAGCTGTACCGAAGGACGCCCGAACCGTTGATCCGCAGATCCTCGGCATACAACACGAGCGGCAAGTCAGTCGACGTGCCGATTGTGTCGGCGCGAAGCCACAACGCCGGCGCGTGAGAAATCACGATCGAGTCCGGCGCGAGTGAGGCTGTGAGTGTTGGCGCGGCGGACGCGGGCCAGGTCCAGAACGGCGACCGAAGCGCGGCGATCTCATGCCGTCCGGCGGCAAGCGAGTGGAGCAGCGTCGTGTAGGCGGGGTGGCCGACCTTCCCGAAGACCAGCACTGTCGCCTTCACCTCTCCATCGACAGCGATATCGACAGCGGTGGCGGCGGGAAATTGTGAATCGTCGATCGCCAGTGTCACGACGGCATCGCCTGCCTTCGGCATCACGAGTGAGGTGAACGCGAGTGAAGGCGTTGAAAGGACGGGCGCCAGCGTCAGAGCCAGCAAGATATGCAACATGGTGCACATCTTGCCAGTTTCTGGTCGCCGGTTTCCAGTTTCGATGATATCGTTCCTCCAGATTATCTGGAGAAGAGCGAATGGGCAGCGACCTGCTTCAAGGAACGGTTGAACTGATGGTGCTCAAGGCGCTTTCACTGGAGCCGATGCATGGCTGGGGAATCGGGCAGCGCCTCGATCAGACATCAGGCGAGGTCTTCAAGCTGCCGCATGGATCCCTGTATCCGGCGCTGCAGCGGATGCTGCGCAAGGGATCGATCCGCTCTGAATGGCGGACGACCGAGAACAACCGGCGCGCACGGTACTACATCATCACGCCGGCCGGACGCCGGCAGCTGGAAGCGGAGATCAGGTCATGGCGCAGGGCATCCGCCGCGCTGAACGAAATCCTGTCGCAGTAAGAGTCCAGTCATGTCACTCATCACCGACCTTTCGGAGCGCTTTCGAGCGCTGTTCCACCGCGACCGCGCCGATCGCGAGCTCGACGACGAATTAACGTTCCATCTCGAGCGGGATATTGCGGAGCGAGTCGCGCAGGGTGTCGCTGCGCAGGAGGCGCGCCGGCAGGCGCGGCTCGCGCTCGGCGGCGTGGACCTGGTCAAAGAACAGGTGCGGGACGCTCGTGGTGTCCGGCCGTTCGAGGATTTTGCCGGCGACATCGAGCATGCGATTCGGCTGCTTCGCGCCAGCCCAATGTTCGCGCTGACAATCATCCTCGTGCTGGGCGGTGCGCTCGGTGCGGGCGTCAGCGTCTTTGCCGTCGCCGACTCGACGCTGTGGTCGGACCAGCGATATGGGGTGTCGGATCGCCTCGTTCGCATTGATCAGAGCAACAGCCCGACCTCGCGGTGGTCCCTGTCGAGCGTGGACGCGCTGGCGCTGATCGAGCAGCAGCGGAGTTTCGATGCGGTCGGCCTGGTGCGTCGAGGTGATCTGGCGCTGGCGGGCGCCGGATCGACCGAGCGTGTGGTTGCGGCTTGGGCTACCGCCGGTTTCTTCGAAGCCGTGGCAGCCCGCGCGGAGATCGGCCGTCTCGTCAATCGCGGCGATGAGGTTGAATCGGCGGCCCCTGTCGTCGTCGTGTCGCACGCGTTCGCGCTGGAACGATTCGGAGCGACGGCGATCATCGGCCGAGACGTGATCGCGGACGGCGTCCATCACACGGTCGTCGGTGTCCTGCCGGCGGCCGTCGTGGAACTCGGCGGGATACGCAGCCGCGTCTGGCTGCCGCTGCACATCAAAGCGCCGCAACGCAGAGGACCATTCTGGCTGCGCGGGGTTGGCCGCCTGCGGCCTGGCGTGTCGGTCGACATGGCGGCGCGCGATCTCGCCGCAATCAGCCATCGCATCTTTCCACTGTGGGCGTCCAGTTTTCGCGATCAGTCGGCGATCATGACGCCGTTTCCGTTGCGAGACACGATACTCGGCGACGCTCCGACACGCGTGGGTCTCTTCGGCGGTGCGGTGCTGCTGGTCTGGCTGATCGCGCTGGCGAACGTCGCCACGTTGATGCTGGTTCGGGCCTCGGGCCGTCAACAGGAACTAGCGATCCGCCTGGCGCTCGGCGCGACGCGCGGACGTATCGCCCGGCTGCTGGTAACGGACAGCCTGGTGCTCACTGCGGTGGCCGGTCTCGCCGGCGTCGCAGTCGCGGCCGTCGTCGTGCCGTTCGCGCGAATGGCCGCTCCTGAACTGCCGCACATCACGGACGCGTCGATCAGCACGCGCGAAATCATGTTTGCGTCGGCGATGTCGGCACTAAGCGGATTGCTCGTGACGATCCCGGCGCTGATCGCCAGTCTGACCCGTCGCGCGGGCCGCATGCGTGTCGATTCGCGGCGAGTGGGTCGCGATCGTCGGTCGAGCCGCCTGCGGGCGGTTCTCGTCGCCACCGAGTTCGCTTTGGCGCTGCCACTCGTCGCGTGCGCGTTCTGGTTTCTGCAGAGTATCTGGCGGCTTCAAGGCGTCAATCCAGGATTTACGCCTGCCGGCGCCATCACCATGAACATCCAGCTTGCGGGGCCGCGCTATGCCGACGGAAAGGCACGTGCGGCCTTCTGGCAGCGGCTGGAAGATCAGGCGCGCGAGGTCCCCGGCATCGTTGCGGCTGGATTTGGCGTCAACGTACCGCCCGATGATCCGAATGAGGTGAACAACTTCGACCTCGTCGATCTCCCGGCCAGCGGCGGTGCAGAACCGACGGCGCCGTGGAACTTTGTCACCCGTGGTTTTCGCGAGGCGCTCGGGGTTCGTCTGCTGGAAGGCCGGGACTTCACGGCAGCTGAATACGCGTCAGACTCGCCCGCCGTGCTGGTCAGCACCTCGTGGGCGCATCGGTACTTTCCCGATCGGTCTGCTGTCGGACGAAAGATGGTCTCAGGCGGTTGCACGGAGTGCCCGCTGACTGAAGTGATCGGCGTCGTCAGCGACATCAAGTATCAGGGGCTCGACGGCAACGGCGACGCCGTGTACCAGGCGGTCAGCCTCGAAAATGCATCATCGTTCCGCCTCGTCGCCCGGTCGACTCTTTCCGAAGACGACACGATCCGTGTGTTGACAGAGATCGTCCACGGCATTGACGGAGAGGTCCTGGTCGAGTCCTCGACATTCAGCGCGCGGCTCGGTGGTGCGCTCGACGAGCCTCGCCGCTGGACGGTGATCGTCAGCAGCTTTGCGATCGCGGCGGGTGTGCTCGCGGCAATCGGCGTATTCGGCCTGATGTCGTACGTTGTGCGTCAGCAACGGCGCGACATCGGCGTGCGATTGGCGCTCGGTGCGACGCCACGCGCGATGACGATGATGGTCGTAAGCGGCGGTGTGCGTTACGCAATTGCTGGTTCTATGGCGGGAGTCGGGCTTGCGCTGATCGCCGGACGGTGGCTGTCCACCTCGTCATTTGGCATCCAGCATGCCGGGCCGCTGGTTGTCCTGATAATTGCCGTCTCGCTGACTGTCGTTGCGGCCCTTGCGTCCTGGTGGCCAGGCTATCAGGCGGCGCGCATTCCGACCGTGGAAGCGATGTCGGTGGAATAAGGACTCGAACGGCAGAACCGCGGTTCAGCGCAACGCCTCTGCTTCGATCGTTCGAAGCAGTGCTTCCGCGTAGACGAAGTCGTACGTATCGCGTCCTTCAACGATGGAATCGCAGACGGCGAGAGCTTCCCGGGCTTCTTCGACGCGGCCAACGTTAAGCAAGAAGGTCGCGTAGCCGCGAGACGACCGCAAAGTGTACCACTGTGCACCTTGCGCCTTCGCAATCTCCAACGACTCGAGGTACGTGCGCTCGGTGGCTGCATCATCGCCTCGCGCGCGGAACACTTCTGCCTGAAGTCGCCGATGCTCTGCGTCGTAGGCGTGCTGGCCGGTCGCTGCGGCGACTTGAAGCGACTCGCTGAGCGCCGCCTGTGCTTCATCCAGGCGCTGCGCGCGTAGCCAGCCGCCGGCAAGTAACACCAGGTAATACGGGCGCAGCAAAGCCGATCGCGTCAGGGTATGGGTTTCCATTCCGGCGCGCAGTTCGTCCATGCCTGACTCGATTTGTCCCAGTTCGATCAGCGCGCGTCCACGGAGCGGCGCGCCCCACTGCAACTCCTGGGCGATGCCGTGCGCATGGCAGAGCGCGGCGAGCTCATCGTAGACGCGGCACACTTCCTCCGGCTCCCGTCGCGCCAGGTGGACGATGGTCCTGAAGAGCAGCGCAAAGGCGAGCGGTTGCGGATGCTCGAGCGCGCGCGCCTCGGTCACCGCGGCGCGGACCATGCGCAGTCCTTGGTCGGGGAATCCTCTCATCGTCAACGTTCGCGCCAGCTCGCAGCGGCAGAAGATCCCCGGATCGATCCCGGTTTCCCAGACCCGCGGCTTGTGAAACGCCGGCTGATACAACTCGAGGCCGCGCTGCAGGTGTTCGTGTCCGACTTCCAGTTCGCCAAGGTGGAAGAGCGCCGCGCCGAGCGTCCACTGTCCGACCATCTGAAGGTTCGGATCGCCGAGCCGGTTGAACAGATCGAGCATTTCGAGCGCGACATCGCGAGCGGTCATGATCTCGCCCGCGACGATGTGATGCGAGGAAAGGCCGATGAGGACGGGGACCACCCGCGCCGGGTCGTCAACCTGATGACTGAGTTCGCGGGCCCGCGCGTAGGCGCGGCCGACTTCCGGCACCGCGTATCCGCGGCTCGTCTTCATGCACAAGCCGTAGGTCATCTGCAGGCCGAGCTCGGCGGCTGCCTTCTGGACCGAATCAGGTTCTCCTTCGAGGAGTTTCAGTCCACGAAGCGTGAGCCGCTCGGTCTCGTCGTGCGCATAGAGGCGGACGGCCGCTTGCGCCGCCTGATTCCAATATTCGGCGGCGCGAACGTGGTCGCGTGCCGCCTCGAGGAGCAGCGCGATGTCCGCCGCGCAATCACACGGCTGACCGCCGAGCCGCGCGATCAAACGCTGCGCGATTCCGCGACTGAGGGTGGCCCGGCGCGTTGCCCGCAGAGAGGCGTCGAACGCGTTGTGATACACGTGATGAGCGAAGCGATACCGCAGCGTCAGCTCGCGATTGTCCGCTTCATGCTCATCGACGAAGCGCACCAGCGCGTGTTCGCGCTCGAGTCGTTCGAGGCAATCTTCCACGTGGTCCTGATCGCGCGCGAGCACACTCGCCACGATTGCCGAGTCGAAGTCGAGTCCCTGCACGCTGGCAGCCCCGAGCAGCCGTCGATCCGCTTCGTCGAGCGCATCAATCTTTCGCTGCACCAGACTTCGAACCGATTCCGGCATCGCGCGCTCGAGCGAGGAGAGATCCTCGCCGATGATCCACTGGCCGTCCTGTTGCCGCAGCACCTGCCGCCGCCGCAGGTCGCGCAGCAGATCAACCACGAACAGCGGGTGACCTTCCGTGCGCTGATGAATGATCGCGGCGAATGCTCGAGGAAACGCGTGATCCGGGAACTGTAGTGCGACGTACCGCCCGATGGCCGCCTCGTCGAGCAGGCCGGGCGCGATCTCGCGACACGCGCCCCGTGCAACCAGATCGAGTTTCAAGGGCAGAAACGGATGCTTCGTCTGCGCGAGTTCCGATGGCCGGTAGGTCGTCACGATCATCAGACGCATCGTGTCGATCCGTCGTGCGAGATAGCCGATGAGATCGGTGGTCGAGGGATCGGCCCAGTGCACGTCGTCGAAACACAACACCACCGGGTGGATCCGTGTGACTTCTTCGAGTACCGCGGAGATTTCCCGTTTGAGACGCTCCTGGGAACCGATCGCCACGTCGGCGGCGAGTCGCGCCGCCGACGAATCGTTTTCCCCGAGCGGTGTGATCTGGATGTACCAGCTTGGCGCCAGCGCGCGAAGCAGACGCGACAAGCTTCCGTGCTGCTCGCTTCGCTGAAGGCTGTCGAGCACCTCCAGGACGGGGAGGTACGCCTCCGCGCCGGCGAGCCGCTCCGAACAACGGCCGCGGCCGACGCGCACGACCTCGCCGCGATCCTCGAGCAGCCGCAGAAACGCATCAAGGATCGTCGTCTTGCCGACACCGGCTTCCGCCGAGAGCACGACCAGACGCCCGCG
>C688J18823_10001644_pt1 | contig 13922 bp, 14 predicted proteins | sample HopSoiMetagenom1_FD_18823 | JGI IMG/M metagenome (IMG submission 18823)
GTTAATGGTAATGACAGATAACTGTTTTTGAGCGATTACAATAGTTCAAAGACCAATTTTTCATCACATTGTAACTCTGCCCTAATCTCAAATTATAAGTTCAATAGCTTTATCAAACCTCGCGTCAACCCATAATCCGGTGCCGATTGTACTCCTAGACCAAGGTGGGCTTGCCGTTACAATCCACAAAACTGCTACGAATAGTACTCATTCAAAATTGTGAATGGTTTGCGATTAATAAGCCTGGATTGATTGGTATCTCAATAATAGAATCTTCCGTTCTCATCTATTTAACAAGGACCTCATTTCTTGATAAGTCTTTACAATACAAAATGCAAAGCCTCCTTAATTTTGCCTATTAACAAGTTGTAATTCTAGATATTAACCCGAGTATAACTAACACATTTTTAAGTACTAAATCTCCGCTCTTCTTATACGGTAAGACGTGAATACTTTTGAATTTGCAATAGAGGTTGTATTCCTATCAGCGTCAGGTGTCCTCTCTCCTGGCCCGCTGTTTTTTGCAAACCTGATTTATGGGAGTAGACAAGGCTTTCGTGGAGGAATAAAGATGGCATCTGGCCACACTATCGTAGAGCTACCCATTATTCTCATGCTATCATTTGGTCTATTTCATTTTTCGGTGACTTCAGTTGCTCATAATGCTACCCTCAAATCTATCGGATTATTGGGTGGTATCACGATCGTCGTTTTTTCGATGCTACAAATTCGCAGTGTTGTCAATAGGGAAAAAAATAGAAGTCCAGGCAATCTTATTGACAGGACCAAATATTCGTTAAGTAATAACCCCATTCTTAATGGTATGATCTTCAGTCTTCTCAATCCATTCTTCACAGTCTGGTGGTTTACTGTGGGATTAAAAATAATTTCTGATTCGATTTCTATATTTGGTATCGTTTTGGGAGGCCTTGCAGTTTTTATTTTTCACATATGGATGGATTATGTTTGGCTAGGAGGTACTTCATTTTTGGTACAGAAGGGGATATCTATCTTAGATGTAAGGTTTTATAATATATTTCTCCTGGGTTTGAGCATAGTACTTGTTATATTCGGCTTGTACTGGATAGTACTTAATATATACTAAATCCACGATGAGTATGTTCCTCTGCTACTTGTTTTAGCATTCCTACGAATTAGAAAATTGATATTTCAAATTGTAAGCGTGGCAGATAAGTGAATGGTTTGCCCTGGTAACTGGAATGACTGACACCCCAAAGGCTTTGTAGTAGATCAGAAGGAAATGATTTTTTTGAATAGACTGGCTCGTGTCACCGGTACTCATTGACGCGACCCAGGACAACTCATTGTCTGAACTAAGTTTGTCAGCATACGCGGTACTGTAATTCTAGGCTGAGAGAAGATTGATAGATAAGTGATAGTTTAATGGATATACTTTTTTGAAAGGAAAATGCATAAATGTTTATATTTCTTTTACTAGTAAACAACTTCTGTCAATGAAGGAATTAACAATTTATGTTCCTCAGGAAAAATTATTTGAAGTGACAGAAATTCTTCACAAGCATAATGTCATCGGTTTGACTTTTAGTGAGGTTATGGGTTCCGGCCGGACGAAACACGATCCTATACCTGAAAAAGTAAGGGAATACATGTCTGGAAGGATGATTATTCCAGAATTCGTAAAAAGGTCCAAGGTAGAAACAATAGTGACTGACTCTTCAGTAAAAACAATTGTCGATGACATTATGAATAATCTGAAAACAGGGAAACATGCCCACGGTTATATCTTTGTAAAGGAAATTTCTGATGCGTTTGATATTGGGTCAAAACTTCATGGAGAAGATGTATTAAAGGAATAGGCTCCGAGGAGTTGCATGAACTATTCAAGTCATTAGTAAGGCCCCCAAACTTTTGATACAAGTTGACACTCGTGTCAGTCTCGACTTTGAATTGATTCCCTCGAGTTTTCCTAGATAGCCTTTTCCTTGCTGCATCTTGAAAAACCTAACATTACTTAATTACTCTACGTATTCTAGGCTTTTGATTAATAAATCACAATTTTAGCCGACGTCTCCTAACTATTGCCAGCTACAACAGTGGTACGTACTGTCAGTTTGGTGCTATTTAGATAAGTTATGTATACTGTGTCGTTTCGAAGTTAATTATTATATTATAGATCACTATTCTCATATGTGAGATAATTGATAGAACAACCATCGCATAGCCTTCATGTATAGTGATCATGACTGGACCAACAGAACGGATCAATTATCTTACACAATACTTATCTTCTCACTACTATCTTAATTATAGAGATTATGTGCAGTACAGCGGTTTTTTTCGGGGAAGAGCTTGCAAAATACGGATTTGGACAATCACATCCATTTAATTCGAATAGATTGTATGCGTTCTGGTCAAAATTCAATGAGTTAGAACTTCAAAATTCCGGCCAGATCAAAGTAGAGCAACCTGAAATTGCATCTGCAGAGACTATACAGCAATTCCATGACTGGACATACATCGATTTCGTTAGACATGCTTCAAAACTTGGAACCGGTTTTTTAGATCTTGGAGATACTCCTGCATTTCTGGGTGCATTTGAGGCATCTTCTTATATTGTTGGCACTAGCCTACGAGCATTGAATCTAATTATGGATAGAATAGATGGAATTCAACATGCGTTCAATCCTATTGGAGGATTACACCATGCAAGGAGAGGTTATGCAGACGGTTTTTGTATTTTTAACGACATCGGTGTAGTCATCATGGAAGCTAGAAAAAAGTATAATATCAGACGGATTTTGTACGTAGATATAGACGCGCACCATGGTGATGGAGTTTTTTATGAATTTGAAAATGATCCCTTGCTCTTTATCGCGGATATACATGAAGATGGTCAGCATCTATACCCAGGAACTGGTTCTGAAGACGAAACAGGAATCGGAGATGCTGAGGGCTCAAAGATAAATTTACCATTAGCACCAAGGTCTAATGACGACGATTTTATTGCTAGCTTTAGAAAAATCGAGTCGTTTATAGAGAACACAGCAAAGCCGGAATTAATAATTTTACAATGTGGTGCAGACGGTATTCAAGGAGATCCGATAACTCACCTGGCATTTACGTCGAAGGCGCATAAATATGCAGCAGATGCATTACACCGATTATCGCATATTTATTGCGACGGGAGAATAATTGCGCTAGGTGGTGGGGGTTATAATCAGAGGAATATCGCAGAAGGATGGACAGAGGTGGTTAGCTCGTTAATCGAAGCCCCAATGTGATCATCTGCCGTTATCGAGTATATGACATTTACTGAAACACGATACAAGTACGGTGGTTAATAATTGGCAACTTGATTTTGTAGTACTCCCTAATCCCCTACAGGAATCTTAAGTTTTGATCTAATTAATATGCCGTAGCGGACATGGCCGAAATGAGATTACTCAGTCCAAAGTTTGTTCTTTTCTGTAACTATATTATGTTTACGAGTATATACTAACCATTGTTGAATATCTAGAAGCCTCAAAGGACCAATTTAATTCTTGGCTGATTGTGATCGCGATATGTAGCTTTGATCAAATTGGTAAATGATTTGTTGGGAGTATCAATTAATCCTGTCCAGAAAGAAATTAGACAGTTTGCCAACTATTCGATCCTATGGCTATGCGTGCTAGTCTGATGATGGGAAAGGTCCAGAGGGATATCTTTGATACACTTTTTTCGAACGTTATTACACAGCTTTATATTTTAGCGAGAACAAAAGAGTAAAAGACAAAATTGTCACCTGCAGCTCGAACCGTCAAATATCCTCCGGGACCTACATCGTTATTGCCCAACAAACTATTGCGCGAATTTATTCATAATCCCACAGAAACCCTGATGGCTATAACAAACAAATATGGTGATATCGCTCATTTTAAATTTGGAAGACAGCATGTATACCTTTTAAACAATCCGCAATTTATAGAAGACGTACTAGTGAAGAATCACAAAAATTTCACGAAAAGCAGGGGTTTGCAGGTTTCAAAGCGTCTGCTAGGAGAGGGTCTCGTGACTAGCGAAGGTGAGTATCATGATAGACAGAGACGCATAATACAACCTGCGTTCCTTCCCAATCTTGTAAAAAAGTATGGGGAGATAGTAACGGCATATTCTGTTAATATGTGTATGGATTGGAAAGACGAAGAGAAGCTAGACATCCATAAGAGTATGATAAACCTCACCTCATCTATAATTAGTAAAGCCGTTCTGGGCTCTGACATTCAATCAGCTGAAGGGAGTCAAGTAGGCGATGACTTGCTGACGTGTGCTGAATACTTTAATCGTTTGCTCATGCCTTTTGGAGAACTTATTGAAAAGATTCCCATACTACCCATCAACAAGGGCTTCCAAAAAGCAAAGAAGAGATTAGACTCTATAGTATTCAATATGATTCAGGAACATCGGAAAAAAACAGCTGATGAGACGTCAAAGTCAGATTTATTGTACACATTGCTGGAAGCTCAGGATTCAGATGCTGATATCAAACGAATGACAGACACCCAGCTAAGAGACGAAGTCATGACAATTTTTTTGGCCGGTCATGAAACTACTGCAAATGCGCTTACTTGGACGTTTTATTTGCTGTCTGAATATCCATCAGTCGAAGCCAAACTATATGAGGAACTAAAGTCGGTACTAGGTAACGGTAATGATAATGGTAACGGTGGTAGCAAACAGGAAGCAAGTGGCTTGGACCTGAGAATTCCTACCGTGGATGATATACCAAATCTTGAATATACAGAAAAGATCGTTAGAGAGTCTATAAGACTTTATCCACCGGCATGGACGCTTGGACGTCAAGCCATAAATNATTATAACCTTGATGGTTATGTAATACCTGCCAAATCAATAATTCTAATGAGTCAGTACGTCATGCATCGTAATCCCAAATATTTTCCTGAGCCAGACCTTTTTTATCCCGAACGGTGGACTAGAGAGACTAGAATTGAGCTCCCCAGGTTCAGCTACTTTCCGTTTGGAGGTGGTATAAGAGGATGTATAGGTGAGGCATTTGCATGGATGGAAGGCATATTGATTGTAGCTACGGTTTGTAGGCGGTGGAGAATGTTTCATGAGCCAAATCACAAGGTTGAGCTCAAACCTCTTATCACGCTACGGCCCAGATATGGCATGAGAATGCAGCTTGAACAAAAGAAATACTAGAGCCTAAATTGCTGAATATGATTTTACATTGGCCTATCACATGAAATTTCTTGTCCTGTAATACATCTAATTATACTATGAATAGAACCAATTAAATAACCAAGATGGCCCCTCAGAATCGTCAACTCAATCTGATTCAGTTATTGCATTATTCAATTTGACGAACTAAAGTATGTCTAGCCCGATTACTCTTAAAAAGATATCAGTAATAACTAAAGGCTTGACATCCTCATTCTCTTGTCGTAAGCTTCGATTATTTTCTGAATAGCTCGTTCCTCCTCTTTAACCGCTATGATGAACTCATCAATAAATCCATATTCTTTAATAGTCTTAACCTTATCATAATAGTTTTCATCATGCTTTTTTTCCATGTCCTTTACCTCTGAAGAGCTGGCCTCGTTATATGCCGAGCTTAGTAAGCATTTTTGAATAATTAGACGATCATAGCGGCTTGCCGCGAAATACTGTCGAAATATATTCAACCTTTCCTTGCTATCTATTGAATCCAATTCTTTCTTACTGGGAAGTTCAAAGTAAACCATCTATCATTCAGCGCGTACCAGGTAATATTTGTCCCGATATAAGTGAATTTCTTAAATCACACAATTTCCTATCGGTTTTAGGTAGGTACCTCGGTGACAGGTAACTTTCAATCTTGAGATACTATAGATAAAGCTTGAGGTGATAAATTTGACAAATAAGTGACTTGTCAGACCATATGGTTTAAAGCAAATGAATTATCGTGTTCTTCACCTAGTCAAGGTCGTCGATATTATTCATTCAGATCTCAAGTCGTTCACGAGCCCGAGAATAGGGCAGAATTTACACAATCTACGCCCTAATTCGGTTTAAATGTTTAAGACTGTTTCAACAATCGTTAGACAAACAATTGATCTTGAATCGAATCGAATGTCCAACCAGGAGACAAGATTAACTGTTTCTTCCCCCCTTTTTTTATCGCGAATGGTAGATTTACAGGACATACAAATGGAAATAATTTGCTCAAAAGATATTTTATACGCTAATCACTATTATCATAAGATGGTGAAGCGATACATCTATTATATCGTGATATCAATTGTTGGAATAATCTTTGCAGTTTACTTTTATAATGTGCAGATTAATAGGCCTGAATTCGGACTTCAAGTGGATCCAACAAAAGATACTACAGATATGGCAGGTACTCAATATAGAATAAGATTGACAAATATTGGATTAAAACCAATTACTGGTATAACTGTGGTACAAGGGAAAAGAGATATACAGAACTTGTCTTCTCTAGAAGCTGGCCAATCGTTTTATTTTTATCCAAAGCCAGACACCATAGTAAGCACAGTAAATGTAACAACAAATGAAGGAATTCATATTTATGCCAACTATCGTTCGCCAACTAAAGTCCTCGGATTGCCTGGAGGAGGTCGGTAGGTCTATTACCTCATCTAGTAACTATACATCTCTTGCTTCCTCATAACAGATGGTATTCTAACATCGTTTTCTATATATTGAGGGTTGGGCTATACGTTCGATGTCTCATTTTAGAAAATGTTTTTAAACTGATTTTTTCATAACGTTTTATTCGAGGACGCTCTTCCAAGTTAATTATGTTAGACATTAGAAGAATTAGACTCCATACGATTATCGAAAATCTTGCATATTAATAGAACTAAATACAACTAGTGCGTTAACGGTTGCTACTATCTATAGATATCATTTATTAGGCCCGACAGAATAAGTAATTAGGTACTAAATAATGATCTATTATTACTCATATTGACCATTCTTGTTTTAGGATTATACTGATTTGTGCCGTAGCAAGTTGTCACTAAGACTTGAATAAAGTTATTTGTTGCAGAGTGGTTCGTTATTTAGCATAAGCAGTTAACAACAGAGGAGCTAAGTGTTATTTATAATGCTTTGATTTTTTACGCTGAATTGTCTGGACTGTGACAGAGAACAGATCAAACTGTATCACAGCATAAAATTCGTCTCGACAAAGGTAGCAAGTCTGCTGAAGCATGTTAAAACCACAATAGAATAGGCTAGAGTAATACTGTATAGGTTGTCTTTGAATGCTCGTGTAGCGTTTGCGTATAGTTTATCTTTATAGCGTAGATCTGTTGACAGAAAATGTATAGTCAGCTCCTATTTAACAGGTTGGGTTTATCTCAGGAAAATGTCTAGAATACAATCCGGGTTCGCTGATTATTCCCGTTTTCTAATCAGACCATTTGTCCTGGAGCCGTCACAGAAGGAACGTAGTTTGATATCCTAAATTGACTTATCCTACTACCTAATAAATTCTCAACAACGCAATTGTCAAAAGTAATTTAAAAAATTTACTTAGCACGTTATTGAGATACATAGCCCTAATGGAACACCGATAACTGGCGTTAAAATCAATTCTATTTTTTGACTCGGCGTAATTCTCAAATCTTTAGTACTTATAGATTCATATATTTATTTATGTCAAATTTTGGGTGACCTGGAATACATAAATATATCTTTTAAGAGATAGAAGGTCCATAGATTTATTTGATTGACTGAAGCACATACTATTTCCTTCTAAAATGAAACAAAATCGTAATGTTGATAACAATTTGAATTCTAAAAGTATCATAATACGAAATTTTAAAGATAATGACATCCCTCAGATAGTACAGTTGCAGAGGAAATCTTTTGCAGATATGGCAAAGGATGGCATGATCTTCCCTAGCTCATACCTCCAAAATCATATTGAGATATTTCCTGATGGACAACTACTAGCTGAAATCGATGGCAGAATAGTGGGGTCATCCAGTAGTCTTGTAATATCACTCAGCTCTGAATACGAGGAACACGACTGGTTTGAAATAACTGGAAATGGATTATTTTCAAATCACAATGCCAGTGGAGATACATTATATGGTGCTGACCTTTCAACACATCCTGAATTTCGAAATATGGGTATTGGAACTATGTTATATGACGCCAGAAAGGAATTGGCCATGAGGCTAAATCTTAGAAGAATTTTAGCCGGTGGCAGATTATACGATTATTGCAAGTATTCGCATATGATGTCTGCTAAGGAGTTTGCAGAAAAAGTCGTCAGAGGGGAATTGCAAGATCCTGTTTTATCTTTTCAACTCAAAAATGGGTTCAAGTATATCAAAGTTCTGCCTAATTACCTTCTCGACAGGCGTTCTTTGAATTTTGCAAGTCTTATAGAATGGAAAAACCCTACCTATCGTATTGTTAAGAAAAGCAAACCAAACAGGGTGTAAATATATTCCGTGAAAATTGTTGATTGTCACGTCCATGTCAACCATTATCCTCAACGCGGTGATGTCGCCAAATCTCTCGAGGCAAAGACTAGCGCACTGCTCCAAGCAATGGACAGTCAAAATATAAATTATTCATTAATACTTTCATCATATAAAGTCGATCAGAATAGACCATCTACAGCCCAAATCATTAAACATGCCAAAAAATACGAAAGTAGAATTGGAGTTGTTGCCTCCTTCACAATCGATAATGGCCCTAGTTCCCTAAGCGAGTATAGAAATTGGTTTAAAGACGATCTGATTGAAGGGATAAAACTTTACTGTGGTTACGAGCACTATTATCCATATGATAAAAGATATCAGGGCATATATGATATATGTATAGAATATAAAAAGCCAGTGATGATTCATACTGGAGATACCTATGCCAGTAACGCGAAAATAAGATTTGCCCATCCTCTAAATATAGATGAAGTCGCGGTTGACAATCCCGAACTGAAGATCGTAATTTGTCACTTAGGCAATCCTTGGACTGTGGATTGTCAAGAGGTATTATTTAAGAATAAAAATGTTTATGCAGACATTTCTGGATTGTTTGTAGGCGATATTTCAACTTATGATGAAATTTATTATGCTCGTAAAATAAATGAATTATTAAGGTATGTCGGTGACCCGCATCGGCTTTTATATGGTAGCGATTGGCCCCTTTGCGATATGGGTGCTTATATAAAATTCGTTAAAAGGCTGGAGCTTGACAATCACTCTAAGGATTTATTAATGTCTGGAAACGCTGTCTCGTTATTTTCACTTTGACTAGATCCATTACAAATAGGGTAATTATATCACACAAATATTGTTGGACTTTTCTAACTAAGACCTGCGGTTGTATGTGTGAATTTGACTCAGTCTTTGCAGTCAGATTCTCTGCCCCTGTTAGATGTAGTAATACAAAACCAAGGCTAGTCATATCAGCATCAGTAGGGTCACAACTACATAAGGCGACAATACCTATTTGTTTGGAAGGGATAAAGCCTATACAAGCATCCAACAGTATATCGGTAGTTTCGAATAACGAAATTAGATGTCTAAATATCTACTGGAAATATAAACATGCCTAGTTAGCAGTCTATTACTAGACAACCAGTATTCTGTCTAATATGAAGAGTATGAGAATTCCACGGAAGTTATAGTATTCATGCGCTAGTTCAAGCTGATAGATACATCTATTATTATTCGACATCAAAAATAATCCAAGGCACAATATAGGCCTCTATTACCCATCCACACTACCAAACTGCCAAGATATCGTCCATTAATGTCAAATCAGTTCGATAAACAGATTTGCAGGAATACCATTTGATCTCAGACCAATCCTAATATTTCCTTCTTCGTACTCTATATCTCCAATGCTATCTTTAAAACCTCTTGAGGCTAAATGTATGCGACTGCATTTTAAATTAATTTTGTATGTTCCATTACTCTCGTTATAAATTCCTGATGCAAATTGTATGTTTTCTGCTTTTGCTAGATCATATAATTCCCTACAAACAGGTTTGATAATCTCCCATGCTTCTTTTTGTGATATGGATTTATCCAAATGTATTATCATTATCTCCTTTGGTCATTTTTTTATTAATCTATCTGTTGGTAAACAAACCCAGCTGCATCCTTTATTTGTTTGTTTATCCTTTCCTTCTCCTTCTCCTCATCTGATACTGTAGCATTAATTAATAATACAATCAAAGTACACAATAGGTTTTCTAACCTATCTACTTATTAATATTATTAGATAGATAATTTCTTTACCAGGAATTCTGCAGATCTCTTTAGAGCCTTTACAAGGTTGCTATATTTGGTAAAGCCATGTCCTTCATCTTCAAAAACCATATATTCTATATCCATATTTTTGCCCTTTAATCTTTCAACTATTTTGTCAGATTCATTTTTCACTACTCTTGGATTATTGGCTCCTTGTATTACAAGTAGACTGGTTGTTGGACTGATAAGGTCTACGTATGTAATAGGAGATCTTTCTTTGAGGAAATCTTCTTCCTTCTCAGGATCTCCAACTAATTCTCCCATAAATCGCTTCCAGTGTTCTGGTACTGCTTTGGCAAAAGTCACAAGATTACTTGGACCTACTATGTCTACCGCTGCATTCCAGTTATATTGTGATAATCTAGTTATGCAACTTAATGTTGCAAAACCCCCAAAACTAGCACCAAATACGCCTATTCTATTGGCATCAATCCAATCTTGTGATTTCAACCATTTTATTGCATATTCTAGATCTTGTAGTTCATCTCCACCCCAGTCATGGTATATTTTTTTCTCAAAGCTTTTGCCGTAACCAGTGCTGCCGCGGAAATTAGGAGTAATAACTACTAACCGATTATTTAAAAGATATTGGTAAAGTCCAGAATAATCATACGATGGCCTTTCCTGCGCAGTAGCACCGCCATGAATTGATAGTATAGCCCCAAATTTTGTAGCTTTATTGTCTACAACCCTGTATCGTTCCTCCTTTGGCTTGTACAAAAGTGCTGAAATCTCAAGTCCATCAAAACTTTTGTATTTAATTAATTCTGGCCTTATCAATATATTCTCTGGTATATTTGCTAAAAATGAATGACTGATCTTTTGAACACTACTTTTTCTTTTTTTGTTTTTGTATTCTTCTTTTTCATTGTTCATATTAATATCTATAACGTATATATCAGATAGAGAGGCGGGAGTTGTCATCATAATACCAATTCTATTTCCATTGGGAGATAGTTTTAGGTCCTCTATAACTCCAATTGATGATAAATTTGTAATTTCTTCAGTTTGTCCATTGTCTAAATTTTTAATAAATGTACTACTGTATCCGTCTATATTTTCAGTCCAGGCTAGTAATGTACCACCTGAACTAAGATCAGCTAATTCTATATCATATCGCGGTGTTAATATCCACTCAAGTTTTGATTTATCAATATCGTAAAATGCTAAATTTGCAAATTCTCTTTCTAAATCAGATATTACATAGAAGCCTTTTCCGTCTGGAGACCATGGTCCTACAGTAAACCGGCCTTTCTGCATTTTATCCTCTGATGGTATGACCTTTACCATCTCACTAGTTTCTATATCAAGAAGCCAAATTACATAATCAGTAAGGGTAACTAGCTGAGAACAATTTAGTTTTTTGTTATCTGGAGACCAATATCCAGGTATATACCAACCTTCTATATTGTCGGCAATACAAATTTTGCTACTGTCAACATTAGTAATATCCTTTATATACACAAGCATGTTTGATGGATTATCTTCATTTGATCCATATGCAATGTATTTGCCATTATGACTAAAACATTCAGTTCCCCATTCATGCCTTACTTTTAAACTCTCAGTTATAGGTTCTGGCCAAGAGGAAAATGCATCTTTAATCTTGTAAATTTGAAAGTTTTCTGTTCCCTGATGGTCTGCAAAGAAAATAATGCTTTTGTCTACCGGAGAAGAAAAACATGCCGTACTGTGTCGTCAAAAAAATTAGTTAGCTGATAAGACGCATATCGCTCACCATCAGAACTTGTTAGAGCGTTGTCTCCATACGTTAAATTGTCCATTTGTATCGGCAATATATAATAGCCATGATGGATCCTTCTTAAGAAAGTCAAAACCCGTATAACTTCTAACTGAAGCAAATCTCTCAAAAGGATACTGTCTTTGTGCCTGTAGTTGTTGTTCTTTCTGATTGTAGATATTATTCATAATATGTTTTCCACTTAAACAATATTGCTTGTAAATACATATGCATTTAATTCTTGATATTGGCAAGTTCTTTTTCAAAGTGGACTGCAGTTTCATTATCAAATAGGCAAAATTCTATAATGTGCAATTTTGATTGTGTGTTGGTATTGCTGATGCTGCTGTTTTGTGTGTTATTATTATTATTATTATTATTATTATTATTATTATTACCTTCAAGAAACGTTTTAGATTCTTCAACAAGTATCCTTGCACACCTGTCCTTAGGAAAGCCAAATATCCCAGAACTTATCGCTGGCATTGAAATACTTGTAAAGCCTTTTTCTGATGCTAATAAAAGGCTACTTCTAACTGCTTTTCTTAGCTTGTAGTCTTCATTTCCTTAACCCATGCTTGGACCTACGGTGTGTATTATTGCTTTACATGGTAACCTTCCAGCTGTAGTTATTACGGCTGATCCAACTGGAACAAGACCTCCGGCTGTGATTATCATGTTACTTTCATCCTGAATAACTGCTCCACCTTTTCGTACAATGGCAGCTGCAACTCCTCCGCCGTGTTTTAAGTAAGAATTTGCAGCATTTACTATGACATCAACATTTCTTTCTGTTATATCTCCTTCAACAAGTCTGAGAATTTTGTTATTATCTAGATTTATCTCCAATATCAAATTTACACCATGCTTAACCAAATTTTAAAAAAAGGATTTGTCATCTTTGTTCATGCTTATACTTAATTTCAGATTGCATGGTTGAGTAATTAATTGCATGATGTGTTATAATTTAGTATGTCATTCAACATTTTTTCGCAGACGGTTTTCTCATTGTTTGTTTTTAAATGTTTTTCTTTATATTCCTCATGCATAAACGCAGATAACGCAATCAACCGGTCTAAAATCTATATTATCATATCGTGTAGGAGCTCGTCTTATCCTACTGTTACAGATAATTTGTTGCGATACATCTACTCCAATAGATAATTTTGCATGTTTTCTTCTTGCTTCTGTTCGTTCACATAATACTGTGAAGCATGAGTTATCTTAAATCCTGTTGAATCTATTCCTACAATGCTATGCTTGGTACCGCTTATTACAATGAATGAGGAGATTATCTTTCAAGCAACGCTTATTGATTCTATCTGTAAACTTTTGTAATGTTGTAAAATGAGGAATACGTTATAATCCTAAAAATAATCTAAGGTAATAGGCTTCAACCAGCCATTCGACAAACATCCTATAACTCTTACCGTCATACTGTTTTATTGCGAGCAATATCAAATGCTGCCACATCGTAAATACATGATTGCTCTTTCTGTGAAGAAACAATGGTATCCTTGAACTTCTTAGTACACGGTGCATAGTATTTGCCAATCTAACATATCTTGATTCTTTCCACAGCCATATTGGATTATGCTCGTAGAAAGCTCTAATGGTGTTCAATACATGGTTTCTACAGAGCCCCTATCAGTGATAATCTTTTATATAATTCGCGTTCTCTATGTTACGAGATGAAATCTGGATCTTCTTTTGGCATAGTGTTAAGTATCGGAGCGGTACTGTTCGCGATTTTGCCTAATATCTTGCCGTTACAACAAAACCTCGCCATGGCACAACTTGTACCTGGTAGTGCACCAGCACCACCACCACCAACACCAGTTGTTGGCAATAAAACAGTACAACTGGCTAATACAACAACAGAACTAGCTAATACAACAGCATCTGTACCAGCCATT
>C688J18823_10001645_pt1 | contig 13918 bp, 14 predicted proteins | sample HopSoiMetagenom1_FD_18823 | JGI IMG/M metagenome (IMG submission 18823)
CAGCGCCTCGTCGGCAAGCACGACTTCACGACGTTCCGCTCGACCGAATGCCAGGCCAAGTCGCCGGAGAAGACGCTCGACCGGCTCGACGTGTCGCGGGCCGGCGACGAAGTCCACATCAGTGCCGTGGCGCGCTCGTTCCTGCACAATCAGGTGCGCTCGATGGTCGGCTCGCTGGTGCCGGTCGGTGACGGCAAGTGGCAGGCCGCTGATCTCACCCGAGCGCTCGAAGCGCGCGATCGCTCAGCCTGCGGACCGGTCGCTCCGCCGGATGGGCTTTACCTCGTCAAGGTCGATTACTGAAGGGAGTCTGATGCCGGCCGCCTGTCAGCGGAAATAATTGTCGAGGATTTTCCGGTACACCGCCGTGAGTGTCTCCAAGTCCTTGACCGGCACGCGCTCGTCGGTGGCGTGCATGGTCTGCCCGACCAGACCGAATTCCACCACCGGGCAATAGTCCTTGATGAAGCGCGCATCGGACGTGCCGCCGGAGGTGGAGAGCTTGGGCTTGCGGCCCGTGACTTCCGCCACCGCGCCGATCACCACGTCGGTGAATGGGCTCGGGTCGGTGTAGAACACGTCGGCGTTCGAAGGTTCCCAATCAATCGTCCAGCGCACCTTGTCGCCGGCAGCGTGTTTCGCGCGCTGCTCGACGAGTGCTTTCAGCGACGCATAGTTATGGCAGTCGTTGAAGCGGATGTTGAAGCGCGCCCGTGCTTCGCCGGGAATGAGATTCACCGTTGGATTGCCGATGTCGATGGACGTGAACTCCAGGTTCGACGGATCGAACTTGTGACTGCCCTGATCCAGCGGCTCATCCATCAACGCGCTCATCAGTTTGACCAAGCCACGCACCGGGTTGTCGGCGCGATGGGGGTAGGCGACGTGGCCCATCTTGCCGGTGACGACCAGCACGCCGTTCTGCGAGCCTCTGCGGCCGAGCTTGATGGTGTCGCCGAGCGTGTCGACGTTGCCCGGCTCACCCAGGACGCAATGATCGAACGTCTCGCCGCGCGCGGCAGCCCATTTCAACAGCTTGGGGCTGCCGTTCACCGCGATGCCTTCCTCGTCACCGGTGATGAGAAACGAGATCGAGCCTTTGGGCTTGCCGCGGTTCGCCGCCAGGTGATCGAGCGCAGCCGCGACCTTGCAGGCGATGGCGCCTTTCATGTCCACGGCGCCGCGGCCGTAGAGCACGCCATCGGCAATGTCGGCGGAAAATGGCGGATGCGACCACGACTTGGGATCGCCGGGCGGCACCACGTCGGTGTGCCCGGCGAACATCAGATGCGGCGCGCTGGTGCCGATACGGGCGTAGAGGTTCTCCACGTCGGCGACGCCGGGCTCCGAGAACGTCATCCGGTGCACCGTGAAACCTGCGGCTTTGAGTGTCGCTTCAAGGAAGCTCAACGCGCCGCCTTCCACCGGCGTTACCGACGGGCAACGCAGCAAATCGCGGGCGATGGCGACGGGATCGGCGGGGCTGGTCATGCAGCGGTTTATCAGGCCTTGCGCTGCTGGCGTCAATTCTGCGTTACGTCGGCAAGCGCACCGGCGGAACGGTCGTTGGGGCGATCGGATCGGGGCCATATTGATTGACGCCGACGGTGCCGCGCAGGCAACCCAGCTCGACCAAGGCCCAGACTATAAGTGCAAAGGCCAGGAGCGCGAGCACGGTGGCGATGATGTTGGCATCCTCCACGAACTCGCCGATCAGGACGCTGAGCGCGGCCAGGACGCCGGGCAGGAAATAGAACAGCAGCAGATACCAGCCGGATTTGTTGCGATCATGCAGGCGTTTGACGCCGACGGCGATGCTGCAAATAACGATCACAATACTGAGCATGCCATTGAGGGCTTGGAAAACGACGCTCTGCTCCGTGGCGTAATCGAGAATGGCCATCAAGACATGGATCGCGGCAAAAATCACAACCGCGATCCAAAATTTAGCACGGTTCACCCGGCCGCTGAAATTAAAGAACAAATGGCCCCAACCCATTGTCTGCCCCGATCTATGCAGCAATCGGTCGAATCTATCCCTCCGGGTACCTGGGTGAAAGCGTCATCCGGCCTTCACCGGCAATTCACGGTGGATCAATCCCGCGGATCCAGCGCAGATCAATCCCGCAGCAATTCGTTGATGCTGGTCTTCGAGCGGGTTTTCTCGTCAACGCGCTTGACGATCACGGCGCAGTAGAGGCTCGGGCTCGGCTGTCCGTTCGCCATCGGCTTGCTCGGCATGGTGCCCGAGACGACGACGGAGTAGGGCGGCACTTCGCCCTGGAATACTTCGCCGGTGGCGCGGTCGACGATCTTGGTCGAGGCGCCGAGATAGACACCCATCGCCAGCACGGAGCCTTCACGCACCACCACGCCCTCGGCGACCTCGGCGCGTGCGCCGATGAAGCAATTGTCCTCGATGATCACAGGGCCCGCCTGCAACGGCTCAAGCACGCCGCCGATGCCGGTGCCGCCGGAGAGATGGCAGTTCTTGCCGATCTGCGCGCAGGAGCCGACTGTCGCCCAGGTATCGACCATGGTGCCCGAGTCGACGTAGGCGCCGAGGTTCACGAACGACGGCATCAGCACGACGTTCGGCGCGATATAGGCGGAGCGCCGCACGATGCTGCCGGGCACGGCGCGGAAGCCGGCTTCCTTGAAACGCTCGTCGTCCCAGCCCTCGAACTTGGTCGGCACCTTGTCCCACCAGGCGGAATCGCCTGCAGCGCCGATGATGGGTCCGTTGTCGCGCAGCCGGAAAGAGAGCAGCACCGCCTTCTTGAGCCATTGGTTGACGGTCCAGGCGCCATTGCCGCCGCGCTCTGCGACACGCGCCTTGCCGCGGTCGAGCAGGTCGAGCGCTGTCTCCACGGCATCACGGACCGGTCCCGTGGTCGAAGGGCTGATGTCGTTTCGCTTCTCGAAGGCGTCGTCGATGGTCTTGGCGAGATCGGCGTGCATGGGGGTCCCCGGATGTGCGGTTTTTGTCGGGTTCCGGAGCAGCGATGTCAAGCGGGGCGAGTTGCGGTGGCCGCGCGCCGTCACGGGCAGCAGTTGGCCCGCAAGAAACCCGTAAGGTCGTCGGTGACGTGATCGACGTGGGCGGCCTCGCGGCCTTCCAGTTCCCAGCCCTCGCGGAAGACCTCGCGCGTCGCCGGCGGCACCACCAGGACGGTGGTCATGCCGAGCGCGTGTGGCACGCTCAGGTTCCGCGCCAGATCTTCGAACATCGCGGCCTTGCGCGGATCGACGCCATGCTTTTTGAGGAAGCGGTCATAGACCTGCGGATGCGGCTTGGGATCGAGATCGGCGGCGGCGATGTCGAACACGTCCTCGAAATGACGATCGATCTGGAGCCGCTTCATCACGGCTTCGGCGTGCTTGCGGGTGCCGTTGGTGAGGATCAGCTTGCGGCCAGGAAGCTTTTCGATCGCGTCGCCCAGTTCGGCATTGGGCAGCAGCGGCGAATGGTCGATCTCGTGCACGAATTCGAGGAAGTCGTCGGGCTTCATGCCGTGCTCGGCCATCAGCCCGCGCATGGTGGTGCCGTATCGCTTGTAATAGTCCTTTTGGACTCGGAACGCCTCGTCCTTGGTGACCTTCAGGAAATCGGAGACGAACGAGCGGATGCGATCATCGATCTGCTGCCAGAGATTGAGGTCGTGCGGATAGAGCGTGTTGTCGAGATCGAACACCCAGGTTTCGACCGAACTGAAGCTGCGCGGGGCCGGCTTTGCGGAAGGCTGCATGCTCATGCGGTGACGAATGCACGGTCTGCCCGCGGTTCGCAAGCGCGGCGGAGGCCTATTTGAACTGCACCGTGGTTCCGCTGCTGCCGGTTAGCTCAACGGTGGCGAAGCCGGTGGCGGTGAGTCCGTTGCTGCCGCAGTCCTTGTGATCGGACAGCTCAAACTTGACGTTGCGCGTGCAGAAAATAGTCGAGCCGCCCCAGGAAATATTTTGGCCGGGCGGTTTGCCGGGATCGGCCAGCGGCAGGCCGTCGGCGCCGACCGCCTCGCCGAAGCTGTAGAGCCGGCGCGGTTTGCCGGTGACGTCGGGGCGCAGGCACTTGCCTGGCGCGACGCGGTACCAGCCCCGGGTGACGACGTTGCCCTGGTCCTCGAAGCCGAACGCCGCCATCACGACGTTGCGCGTCTCGTTGCACCAGGCGAAGCCGGCGGCATTGGGCTTTTGCGCGGCCGTCATCAAAGCGTCGAAGAAGTCGGCGCGCCCGGCCGCGGTGTTTTCAAGCCGATTGTCGGTGATGAATTGCGCCAGCGCCGCGTCGGTCTTTTCGCCGCGCACGCCGTCGATCGGACCCGCGTCGTAGCCGGCGATCGTCAGAAGCCGCTGAATGCCGGCATCGCGGGCCTGCTCGTTGTCGTATTCGGCGTCCTCGGCGAGATAGGCGACCAGCCCTTTGTCGGTGTCGGTCGGCTTGACGGCCGTGAAGCGGGCCACCTTTTGCCCGGTGCGGTTACAGCTTTGCGTCGCCGCCAGCGTGAAGGTGTCGGCGCCGACGCAGAAGTCGACGTGGCCGGCCTGCGGCAGGGGTGAGCCGCCATACACCGGCAGCGCGCGGGCATGCAGGTAGAGGGTTTCGCCGGGCGGCGTGCCTTGAATCACCGTGCGGCATTGCCCCGGGTCGATGCGGAACCAGCCGCGCGTCGCCGCTGCCCCCTTGTCCTCGATCGCAATCGCGGCCTCGACCACGTAGCTCATGCGGCTGCAAATCTGCAGGTCGGCGCGAGCCGGCAGCGCGAGGGCGATCAGGGCCGCCGTTGAAATCAGGGTTATGTTGATTCGATGCGTCATGAGAATCGTGCGCGGCTATTATCACGATTTCTGCGGGACATGTTCCCACTTTTCCGGCTCATGCTCTAAAGTCGCAGCGAAACGGGGAGGAACCTCATGTCGATCAAGCTGAGCCAAGCCAACCGGATGATCGCGGCGATCATCAAGCGCGGGATCGAGCTCGACTGCCGGCCGATCAGCGTCGTCGTGGTCGAGCCTGGCTGTATCGTGAAAGCCTTCCAGAAGGAGGACGGCGCTTCGATGATGCGGTTCGAGATGGCCCTCGGTAAGGCCTATGCGGCGCTGGCGCTGAGCCGCAGTTCCAAGCTGGTCCGTGTGCGCAATGAAGAAAAGCCGGTCTTTATGCGGTACCTGATGGCGGCAAGCGGCGAAAAGATTTTTGCCGAAGGCGGCGGTATGCAGATCCGCGACAAGAACGGTGAGGTGATCGGCGCCGTCGGCGTCACCGGCGACACCGAGGATCGCGACGAGGAACTGGCGGCTTATGGCATCCATGCGGTCTGCCTGAAAACCGACGAAGATTGCAAGGATATGGGCCGCAAGTTCAGGCAACGGCTGACCAGCGGCGCGGACGGCCGCTGACCGACGGCCGGATTCGCTTCAATCGATGGACGCAATTTCCAGGATGAGCTTGCGCAGCACGGCTTGTCCGAAATTATCGTAGGACTCGGCCGGCACGATGAACGATCCCGGCCCGCCGATGACATTGTTGAAATAATATCTGTCCAGGTCATATTCGAGCGACACGATCGGCAGGCCGTTGATGATGACGCCGGCGCGCACCGCTTCGTCGCGCGCCTCGCGGACGTCGCGGCCGCGGTTGTTGGAGCCGTCACCCGAAACATCAATGACTCGCTTGAGGCCGCGATAGGGCGCGTTCGGCAACAGCAGCATGGCGTGATCGATGGCGCCGCTGAGCGACGTGCCGCCGCCGAACAGCTGCCGGGGCGCGCCCTCGATAGCGTCGGCAAAGGCGAGCGCCGAGCCGGCGTCCTTGATCAGTGTCCAGGGCACCACCTGCACCTGCATGGCCGGGCCGGTCCACTGCACCATGGTGACCGCGATCGAGCCGGTCGAGCCGCCGCGGATGGCGTTGAGCACCTGCTGGTTGCGGAACGCGTCGGCATAGCCGCGCCGCTGCAACTCGAAGCGGGTCTGGTTGACGCTGCCGGAGGCGTCGACCGCCAGCACCAGAAGGATGTCCGTCGCCGGCAGCCCCTCGGTCTGGGCCGCAGCCGGAGCGACCAAGGCGAGGCATACGGTGATGATGGAGATGAACTTCAGCATCGCCGGGGAGCGTGCGCTATTTGCGCGGGAAGGGCCAGAGGGTACGGGCGTAGGCGATCAGCGCGGTGCTCACCGCCTCGGGTTGCTCGGCGATCACGGCATGGGCTGAGTTCGGGATAACCACGACGGTGACGCGGTCACCCAGCACGCGCCGGTATTCCTCGGCGTCCTCGACATGCGCCAGCGGGTCGTGGCTCGGCTGAATGTAGAGCACCGGCGCGTGGCCAGCCGCGTAGTCAAGCGATCGTGGTGTGAGATCACCGGCGATGCGCTGGGCGGCCAACACCTCGGGATGCCAGCCGTCGAGCCACACGCGGGCGTCGCTGGCTGGCGCGAAGAACACGAACTGCATCGCCTTTAGGCGCTCGTCATCCGGCGCCCACGTGTTCGCGCTCATGCGGATCGCGGCCCGCACATCCGGTGGGCTCGGATTGTGCCCGACGTTGGCAGCGACAAGGCTGACGGCGCGCACGAGTTCAGGCCGCGCGGTCGCCAGCATCCGCGCCACCCGGTTGCCGAAGGCGTGGCCGACCACGAAAGCCGGCCCGTTGCTATCGTGCTCGACCACGGCGGCAATGTCGGCCGCGAGATCTTCCAATTTGATGCCTTGCCACGGCCCCGTGCTTTGTCCGATCCCCCGCGGCTGCGGGCGCAGCACGCGAAAGCCTGCGTCGGCGAGACGCTCCGCGATCGGATCGAAATCAGTCGCGCCGCGGCCGAGCGACGGCAGCAGCACGATCGTCGGGCCGTCGCCCTGCGTCAGCACGTCCAGGCAGGCATCGCCACGTGCCACCATGACGTGCTGGGCGGCGGTCACCTCAGCGCCGAAGCTGGAACGCCACGAGCGCGCCCAGCATGATAGCGCCGCCCAACACCTGCCACGCGGTCATGTATTCGCCTAGCAGCGGCGCGCTGATGATGGTTGCGATCAACGGCTCGAGATTCATGATCAGCGCGCTGCGGAATGGTCCGATGCGGTTGATCGAGATGAAGAGTGTGAGCACGGCGATGGTGACGGTGATGCTCACCACCATGAGGGCGAACCAGCCGGTGCCGGTTTGCGGCCCGTGCCAGTTCCAGGTGGCGAGCGAGACGACGACAAAGATCGCGGTCGACGACAATTGCGAATACCAGGACAGCAGACGGGAATCCGCGCCCGCCAGCGCCGCGCGCGAAATCAGCAGCACGGCGGTACGCAGGCATCCGGCTCCGAGTGCAAAGGCAATCCCGGACAGCGCGACCGCGCCCGGTTGCGCGCCGACGATCAGAGCGAGGCCGAAGAACGCCACGATTGCCGCGGCGGCGCCGCGCCAGCCGAGCTTGTCGACGCCGANCAGCGCTCCAATAATTCCTGTCAGCAGTGGATAGATAAAATAGCTCAGGATCGCGACCGGGACAGTCGCGAGTTCAAAGGACTTGAACAATCCGAACACAACGCCGGCGAACAGCACACCGACACCGAGCGCGATCCAGCGCTGGCGCGCCGTGTATGCAACCGGCGGCGGTTGCAGCCACAGCCAGCCGATCATGACGACGACGCTGAACGCGCCGCGAAAGGTGGCCAGCGAGAGCGGGTCCATGCCGTCGATCAATGCGACCTTGCTGAACACGTCCGACAGCGCGAACGTCGCCGCGGCGACGATGCCGGGGCCGAGCCCGCCCAAACGGCTTTGCGGAACGGAGGATGGCAGGACTGTCACGAGTCAGCGGTGAATAAGCGTGCCGGAGCCGAGGTCGGTGAACAGTTCAAGCAGCACCGCGTGCGGCACCTTGCCGTCGAGGATGACAACGCCCTCGACGCCCTTTTCCAGCGCGTAGAGACAGGTCTCGACCTTCGGGATCATGCCGCCGGAGATGGTGCCGTCGGCAATCAGCCTGCGCACATCGGCAGCCGACATTTCCTTGATCAGCTCCTTCGACTTGTCGAGCACGCCCGGCACGTCGGTGAGCAGAAGGAAGCGCTTGGCCTTGAGTGCGCCGGCGATGGCGCCCGCAAAGGTGTCGGCGTTGACGTTGAAGCTGCCGCCGTCGGCGCCGGCGCAGACCGGCGCCAGGACCGGGATCAGCTCGCGGCCAAGCACCACGTTGAGCACCGACAGATCGACCTTGTCCGGCTCGCCGACGAAGCCGAGATCGATGATTTTCTCGATATTGGAATCCGGATCGACCACGCGGCGCGTCGCCTTCTTGGCGATCACCATGTTGCCGTCCTTGCCGCACAGGCCGATCGCCTTGCCGCCGGCGGCGTTGATGTAGCCGACGATCTGTTTGTTGATCGAGCCGGCCAGGACCATTTCGACGATCTGCAGCGTGTCCTTGTCAGTGACGCGCAAGCCGCCGGCGAATTGCGACTGCACGCCGGCTTTCTTGAGCATCGCCTCGATCTGCGGTCCGCCGCCGTGCACGACCACCGGATTGATCGCGGTCTGCTCCAGCAGCACGATGTCCCGGGCGAAGGCGCGCGCCACGCTCTCGTCGCCCATGGCATGGCCGCCGTATTTGATGACGATTGTTTCCTCGTCGTAGCGCTGCATGTGCGGCAGCGCTTCGGACAGGATGCGGGCCTGCTCCTGCGGGTCGGTCTTGATATTATCACTCATCGGCGATGTTCCGGCGCGTCTTGGCGCAGCCGTTCTAGCCGACAATGGCGCGGCTCGCGAGGGTGAATTTTTCCGGACGCTTACAGCGCGTTTATACGCCGCGCTCCGCCTTGAGCCGCGCGATCGCCGCGCGCAATTCCGGCATGCCGGCGCCGGTCCGTGACGAGGTCGGCAGCACGTGCGGGAAGGCGGCCGGGCGCTTGCTGAGGGCCGCCTCGACGCCGCCGATGCATTTTGCCAATTCGGCAGCGGTCACTTGGTCGGCCTTGGTCAGCACGATCTGGTGGCTGACCGCGGCCTTGCCCAGAGCATCGAGCGGCGCGGCGTCGGCGTCCTTGAGGCCGTGCCGCGCGTCGATTAACACATAGACACGCGCCAGATTGGCCCGGCCGACCAGATAGTCCTGAACCAGTTGCGTCCAGGCCTTCACGATGTCCTTGGGTGCGGCCGCATAGCCGTAGCCCGGCATGTCGACCAGGGTGAGGTTGGGATCGGCCGCGAAGAAGATCAGCTCCTGGGTGCGGCCGGGGGTGTGTGAGGTGCGGGCGAGCGCGTTGCGCCCGGTCAGTGCGTTGATCAGGCTCGACTTGCCGACATTGGAGCGGCCGGCGAACGCGATCTCGATGCCGCGCATCTTGGGCAGCGATTCGAGCGAGCTCGCGGCGGTAGCAAAGTCCCACGGCTGCGCGAACAAAAGGCGCCCGGCTTCCCGTTCGGCCGCTGAGAATTCTGATGCAGTGTTCACGCCGGTTAGGCTAGGCTGAGCGCTTCCCATTGTCACGATGAGAGGTCGCTTTCCATGCCTGTTTCCATGTACTCGGTTTCCATTCCGGTTTTCATGCAGCATCTGAACGGTCTGTCCGGCGTGCTGGACAAGGCGGCGGCCTGGGCCACGGCCCGCAAGGTCAACGAGGGCGATCTCCTCAACATGCGGCTGTCGCCCGATATGTTTCCGCTGGTGCGCCAGATCCGCGCCGCAACCGATCATGCCGCTAACGCCGCGGGACGGCTGTCCGGCAAGGAGCTTTTGAAATTTGCCAACGACGAAACCACCATTGCGCAATTGAAGGACCGGATCGCCAAGACCATCGAATATCTCAAGAGCGTCAAGCAGACCGAGGTTGACGGCACCGAGGGCAAGGAGATCAAGATCACCTTCCCGAGCGGGCAGGTCCGCGAGTTCACCGGCCAAAGCCTGCTGCTCGGCAACGCGCTGCCGAACTTCTATTTCCATTCTACCACGGCCTACGACATCATCCGCCAGTGCGGCGTCGAGGTCGGCAAGCGCGATTTCATGGGCACGCCGCCGACGTAATCCGCCGCTGCAACGATCAGCGAAAATGCCCCGCTTCGGCGGGGTATTTTTTTCGGCTTGACGGGACGGCTATTTCTTGTCGTCTTTTTTCTTCAGGAACAGCGCCTTGAGGTTGTCGAACAGCTCGATCTTGGCGCCGTTCTTTTTCATGATGATGCTCTGCTGAAGCACCGACAATGAGTTGTTCCAAGCCCAGTAGATGACGAGGCCCGCCGAGAACGACGCCAGCATGAAGGTGAAGATCAGCGGCATCCAGTCGAAGATCATCTTCTGCGTCGGATCGGGCGGCGCAGGATTGAGCTTCATCTGGGCCCACATCGTGATGCCCATGATGATCGGCCAGAAGCCGAGATGCAGATAGGAGCCGAACACCGGAATCAGCGTTGGGTCGTAGGGGATCAGCCCGAACAGGTTGAACAGGTTGGTCGGGTCCGGCGCGGAAAGGTCCTTGATCCAGCCGTAAAACGGCGCGTGCCGCATCTCGATCGAAATGAACAATACCTTGTAGAGCGAGAAGAACACCGGCACCTGGATCAGGATCGGCAGACAGCCGGCCAGCGGATTGATCTTCTCTTTCTTGTAGAGCTCCATCAGCGCCGTCTGCTGCTTCATCTTGTCGTCGGCATAGCGCTCGCGGATCGCGGCCATCTCGGGCTGCACCGCTTTCATCTTTGCCATGGAGGCATAAGACTTGTTGGCGAGCGGGAAGAAGATGATCTTGATGATAACGGTGATCAGCAGGATGGCGATGCCGAAATTGCCGACGTGCTGGTAGATCCAGTCGATCGAATAGAACATCGGCTTGGTGATGAAATAGAACCAGCCCCAGTCAATCAGTTTGTCGAAACGATCGAGACCAAGCTGCTTCTCGTAGCCATCGACAACTGCGACCTCCTTGGCGCCGGCGAACAGCCGGCCATTGGTCGTGCCGGACGCGCCGGGCGCGATGGTTTGCGCGTCGCCGAGATACTCGGTCTGGTACTTCTTGTCAGTGCCGGCGAGCTCGTACGAGAACTTGGTCTGGACTGGCGCCTTGACGTCGGGGATCAGTGTCGCCGCCCAGTATTTGTCGGTGATGCCGATCCAGGCGTTGGTCGCTTTGAACGAGACGTTCTTCTTGTCTTCGATCTGCTTATAGGTGAACTCCTGCAGCCCGTTTTCGCCGAGCATGCCGATCAGGCCTTCATGCAGGATGTAATAGCCGGCCGTTTCCGGAGTGCCATGGCGGCGGATCAAACCGAACGGATAGACCGTAACGGCCGTCGCGCCCTGGTTGGCTACTTGGTTCTCGACCGTAAGCAGGTACTTGTCGTCGATCGAAATGATACGGCGGAATTCCAGTCCTTCGCCGTTGTTCCAGGTCAGCGTGATCGGCCTGTCGACGCCGAGTGCGCCGCCGCCTTGCTGCGTCCAGATGGTATTGGTATCGGGCGTCTTCACCGATGGGCCCGCGCCACCAACCCAGCCGAACTCGGCATAGAACGGATGTGGACTGCCGAAAGGCGACAGCAGCACGATCGGCGGTGACGTGGGATCGACAGTCTCGCGGTATTGGATCAGCGCGAGATCGTCGATCTGGCCGCCCTTGAGCGAGATCGAGCCGCGCACCCGCGGGGTGTCGATCACGACACGCGGCGAGACTTTAAGCGCCGCCTCACGCGACAGCTGCTGGGTGATCGTCGGAGCGGCGCCTTGCCCGGACAGCTGCGGCTGCGCGCCGCCCGGTGCGGCGGGCGCCGTTTGGCCGGACTGTTGCGGAGTTTGGACCTGCTGCTGTTGCTGAGCCTTGAGCAGCGCCTCCTGCTTCTGTTTTTCCATCTGCGGCATGCCGATGAAGTACTGCCACGCAATCAGCACGAGCGCGGAGAGCGCGATGGCGAGAATGGTGTTCTTCTGATTGTCCATGTCCGGCGCTCTATCTCGTGCCCGCATGTGGCGTGGCGGACGGGGTCGTACTGGTATTCTTGCCGGCGTGGACGCGGCTGAGCGCGCGGATGAAATCCTCGGTGAGGTGCTCGAACGGCAAGTCGAGCGCCGCACGGCGGCCGATCAGGACATAGTCATATCCGGGCCGCATACCCGAGGGCGACAGCCGCACCATCTCCCGCAGCCGTCGCCGCACGCGATTGCGCTCCGGCGAATTGCCGACCTTCTTGGAAACCGTAAATCCCACCCGCACCGGTCCATCCTCGCGCCGATCCAAGGCCTGCAGCACGAAACCGCTCACGGGGGCCCTGCCGCCGGTCGCAGCGGCCAGGAAATCTGCGCGTTGCCGGAGCCGCTGCAAGGTACGTCCCCTGATACGTTCCTCGATGCGTTTCCTGGCCAGCGCGGTGGCCGGCGCCAGCGTCAGGCGCTGAGACGCTTGCGCCCGCGCGCACGTCGGGCGGCCAGCACCTTGCGGCCCCCTTTGGTCTTCAGGCGGTGGCGAAATCCATGACGGCGCTTGCGCACCAGCTTGCTGGGTTGATAGGTCCGCTTCACGAGTTCTGTCTCCGTTCGCCGTCGCGTGCGGCTTATACGGGGGGCTGCCAGAGGCGTCAATGCGACCCATTATGGGTCGCAGCCGATGTCGATTGCCCTCAAATACCAAGAGATGGCTTGCCCACCCCAAGGTCATTCCCGCGTCATTTCCATGGCCCTCGTGTATACATCGTGCCGCGCCCTTCGCCTTGCTAATGTGCCGTAGGATTTGCCCGCGAGTACCCCGTGGCCGAGCAACTCACTCCCGATCTCTGCGTCATCGGTGCAGGCGCCGCCGGGCTGTCGATCGCCGCGGCCGCCGCGGCCCTTGGCGTGCCGGTGGTGCTGGTTGAAAAGGGCCGGTTCGGCGGCGAGCACCTCAACACCGGTTGCGTGCCGTCGAAGGCCATGATCGCGGCGGGCAAGCGTGCCGAGGCGATGCGCACCGCCGCGCCCTTCGGCATCAGATCCGCGAAGCCGATGGTCGAGTTTGACGAAGTCAACGATCACATCCATCGCGTCATCAACGCCATCGCACCGAACGACTCCAAGGAGCGCCTCACCGGGCTTGGCGTCCGCGTGGTCGAGGGCGAGGCACGCTTCCTCGACGGCAAAACTGTCGTTGTTGGCCCGGTACTCGGCGTCAAATTCGAGATCAAGGCGCGCCGTTTCGTGATCGCGACCGGCTCGCGGCCGATCGTGCCGACGATCTCAGGAATCGAGCAGGTGCCTTATCTCACCAACGAGAACGCCTTCGAGATCCGCGAGCGGCCGAAACATCTGATCGTTCTCGGCGGCGGTCCGATCGGAATGGAGCTGGCGCAGGCATTCCGCCGGCTTGGCTCCGACGTCACCATCCTGGACATGAGCCAGCCGCTCGGCAACGAAGATCCGGAATGCTCCGCCATCGTATTCGACGCGTTTGCACGGGAAGGCATCACGATCCGAAGCGGCGTCAAGGTGGAACGGGTGCGCCGGCTGCGTCAGCGGATCGAGGTCGTCCTCGCGGGCGAAGAAACCATCCAGGGTACCGACTTGCTGGTGGCAATTGGCCGGCGGCCGAACATCGACGCTCTCGATCTGGTCGCGGGCGGCGTCAAGTACGAGCCGGACGGCGTCTTAGTCAACAAGCGCTTCCGCACCACCAACCGCCGCGTTTACGCGATCGGCGACGTCACAGGGCTGCCGCAGTTGACCCATTCCGCAAATCATCAGGCCACCCTGTTGATCCGGCATCTCTTGTTCCACTTGCCTATCAAAATGAACGTCGACGAGATTCCGCGCGTGACCTTCACCGATCCGGAGCTCGCCCATGTCGGCCTGACCGATGCGCAGGCGCGCGAGCGCCACGGCTCGATCCGCGTGCTGCGCTGGCCGTACCATGATAACGACCGCGCACAGGCCGAACGCGAGATCCGCGGCCACATCAAGGTGGTGA
>C688J18823_10001646_pt1 | contig 13912 bp, 9 predicted proteins | sample HopSoiMetagenom1_FD_18823 | JGI IMG/M metagenome (IMG submission 18823)
CGGGCCGTGAAGGACCTCCGGATCGATGCCGACGCGTTGCGCCGCGAGCGGCTCGCCCGCCTGCAAGCGGCCATGGCCGCGCACGGCCTCCAGGCGTGCCTGTTGTTCAGCGAGCCGAACGTCCGTTACGCGACCGGCGCGATAACGATGCCGATCTGGTCGATGAGCACGTTCACGCGCTGCGCGGTCGTGCCGGTGGAGGGCGCGCCGATCCTGTTCGAGCACCGCAACTCGATGCACCGGGTGGACGGCGTCGATGTGCGGCCGATGCACGCCTGGGAGTTCTACGACGACGCCGCGACGCATGCCGAGCGGTTCGCGGCCGAGGCGGTATCCGCCTTGGGCGAGCTCGGTGTCGGCGCAGGATCGGTTGCGGTCGACCGTCTCGGTGCCCCCGGATTCCTCGCGCTGCAGGCGGCGGGCCTCTCGCTGGTCGACTCGTCGGCTGCCACGCAAGAGGCGCGCGAGGTCAAGACCCCGCAGGAGATCGCGTTGTTCCGATCGAACGGCCCGTTGATCGTCGACGCGCTCGCGGGGTTCGAAGCAGCGCTTCGCGCGGGTGTGACGGAACGCGAGCTGTTCGCCGTGTTCGCCGCCGGCGTCCTGACGCGCGGCGCGGAGTACCTCGCCACCAACACCGTCTGCTCCGGTCCGAACACGAACCCGTGGCGCGCTGAGGCGACCGACCGGGTCGTGCGCGACGGCGACCTCGTGTACATCGACACCGACACGGTCGGGATCGGTGGGTGCTTCTTCTGTGTGTCGCGGACATTCGTCTGTGGCGACGTCGAGCCGACACAGGCGCAGCGCGTCACGTACGGCGCTGCGCTCGACTGGGTGCATGCGATGACCGCGCTGATCCGGCCGGGCCTGACGTGCGCCGACCTGGCGGAGTCAGCGCCGGTCGTGCCGGAGCGGTACCGCGCCCAGCGTTACGAGATCATGGTGCACGGCGTCGGGTTGGAAGAAGAGAGCCCGAGCGTATGCCATCCCGAGGACGTGCAGAGCAACCCGGATCGGCTGATCCAGCCCGGGATGGTGCTCGTCGTCGAGACGTACATGGGGGAGTGCGGTGCGGATCACGGCGTGAAGCTCGGCGACGTCGTGCTGGTGACCGACGACGGGGCGGAGGTGCTCGCGCCGTACCCCTACGCCCGGAGCCTCGCGCCGGCCGGATCGTAGGGGATCTCGGACAGCACACGCGCCCCGCGCGCGATGCCCACGATGTAGACGGTCAGATCATCGCCGGCATCAAGGACCGCGGCGTCGACGTACGCGAGCGCGAGGCTGATCCCCACGTGGTGGCCGTACGCCCCGGACGTCACGAGCCCGACGAGCCGGTCGCCCGCCCAGACGCCGTCATCCTGTGCAGCATCCGCGTCGGCGGCGTCAACCGCGAGCAACGCCAAACGCCGCGCCGGGTCTCGCTCGCGGTCGCGCAGCGCCGCGTCGCGGCCGATGAAGTCGCGCTTGTCGAAGGCGACGAACCGATCGAGGCCTGCCTCCCGCGGTGTGTTCTCCTGCCGGAACTCCGCCGACCAGATCCCGTACCCCTTCTCGAGGCGGAGGGAGTCGACGGCACGGTCGCCGATCGGGCGCAAGCCCGCGCCCGTGCCCGCGTCCTGGAGCTCGGACCAGAGCGTCCGGTGGGCATCGCGGCGCACGACGATCTCGTATCCGAGCTCGCCGGTCAGCGAGATGCGGCCGACCACCGCTCGCGCGCTTCCGACCTCGATCTCGCGCACCGCGAGGAACGGGAACGCCTCGGTCGCGAGGTCCTCGGGCGTGAGCTTCCCGACGATCTCGCGTGCCGCCGGTCCGGACACCGAGAACCCCATGCGATCGTCCGTGATGTTGCGCACGGTCACGTCCTCGTCCGCGCGCATGTGCTGGTGGAACCAGCGCATGTGCCATGGCTGCAGGTAGTACGAACCGGTGAGCCAGAACCGGTCGTCGTCGATCCGTGCGATCGTCAGATCGCCCATCAGGCGCCCGGCAGGGTTCAACATCGGCGTCAGGCGGATGCGCCCGACCGACGGGATGCGGCCCGCCACCAGATGGCCCAGCCACGCCGTCGCGCCGGCGCCGGTGACCTCGTACCGCGCGTACTGCGCGATCTCGTACGCGCCGGCTGCCTCGCGCACGGCCGCGACCTCCTCTGCGACGATCGGCTCGGCGTTGGACCGATCGAGCGTCTCGTTCTCCTCGAACCTGGGGCTCGGCGCGAAGTACAACGGGACCTCGAGCCCGAAGTTCACGGTGAACCGCGCGTTGGCGGCGACGAAGTCGTCGTAGCACGGCGTGGTCTTCAGCGGCCGGCCGGCCGGGAGCTCCTCGTTCGGGAAGGCCATCACGAACCGCCGCGCGTAGAACTGCGCCGTGGTCGCGCGGAGGTAGGCGTCGTCGGATGCGAAGTCGCCGAAGCGCGCGACGTCCATGCCGAAAGCGTCGACCCCCGGGTCGCCGTCGACGATCCAGTTGGCGAGCGCGAGCCCGACGCCGGCACCTTGCGAGAAGCCGGCCATGATGCCGCAGGCAGCCCAGTAGCCGGGGATGCCGTCGACGGGTCCGACCAGCGGGTTCCCGTCGGGCGTGAACGTGAACGCGCCGTTCACCCATCGCTTGATCCCGGTCTCCTGCAGCACCGGGAAGCGGCGGAAGCCGATCGAGAGCTCGGGCATGATCCGGTCGAGCTCCTCCGGGAACAGCGTTCGCCCGAAGTCCCACGGCGCGCCGTCGACGGCCCAGTGACGGGGGTTCTGCTCGTACACGCCGAGCAAGACGCCGTTGCCCTCGCGCTGCAGGTAGGTGAATCCCTCGAGGTCCGTGACCGCCGCCATCAGTCCGTCGATCTCGGCGACCTCCGGAACGTCGTCGGTCACGAGGTAGTGGTGCGGCATCGGCACGAGTGGATGATCCACGCCGACCATGCGGCCGATCCGTCGGGCCCACAGGCCGCCGGCGTTGATCACGTGCGCGCACTCGACCGGACCGTGCTCGGTCTCCACGCGCCATGCGCCCGACGCGAGCCGCTCGAGCCCGAGCACGCGGTTGTGCTCGACGAGGTCGGCGCCGCGCGCGCGCGATGCGACCGCGTAGGCGCGCGTGGCGCCGTTCGGATCGAGGTTCCCCTCATCGGGGTCGAACAGGGCGCCATAGATCCCGGTCGGGTCGATGATGGGCACCATCTCGGCGGCCTGCTCTGCCGACACGATGTAGGCGTCGTCGTGGCCCTGTGCGCGGAGCCATGCAAGCTCCTGCTGCAGCCACTCCCACCGCTCGGGGCTGCCGGCGAGCTCGAGGCCGCCCGACATCTTGAGCCCGACGTCGACGCCGCTCTCTTCCTCGATCGTCGGATACATCGAGATCGTGTACAGCTGGAGCGCTGCGACCCGCGTGTCGGCGTTGATCGCGTGGAAGCCGCCCGCGGCGTGCCAGGTGGACCCGGCGGTGAGCTCCTCCCGCTCGAGCAGCAGGGTGTCGGTCTTGCCGCGGAGTGCGAGGTGATACAGGACTGCGCAGCCCACGATGCCGCCGCCGATCACGACGATCTCGTACCGATCCTTCACGTGGGAACCGCCTTGTGAGCAGCGACAACGGGCGCGACGGAGTGTAGGCGAGGGCGACACGGGCTCGAGTGACCTTCGGTCGCATCGCCTGGCGACGATTCGCTCCGCCACGCGACTTCTGGAAGGATGCCGACGATGGGCTGCCTGCTGATCCTGATGACCGGCGTCGCGCCGAGGTTCGCGGCGGTCCTGTATTGGATCTGGCGGCCAGGCTTGTGGGACCGCGCGTTCAACGGGTCATGGATCTGGCCGGTGCTCGGCATCCTGTTCCTTCCCGTCACCACGATCGTGTGGGTCCTGGTTGCCACCAACGGGGTCGTGGGGTTCGACTTCCTGTGGCTCGGCTTCGCGGTCTTCGTCGACATCGGCGCCAACGGGCGGAACGCCGCGAAGCGGGACTGGAGCTCGAACTAGAGCCCACGCTCGTGGTGGCCGCCGCCGGCTCGTCGGTGCAACCGCGATCGATCATGATTGGTCCATGGATCTGAACCGTCTCACCGTGCGAGCACGGGGCGCGCTCGAGGGTGCCCACCAGCAGGCGGTGGCGCGCAACCACCAGCAGATCGAACCGGTGCACGTGCTGTTCGCGCTGCTCGGAGATCCAGAGGGGATCGTCTACCCGGTGCTCCACGCGCTCGGCGTGCAACCGAAGACGATCCGCGACCGCGCCGATGCGGAGCTCGACCGGATCCCCAGGGTGTACGCACAAGGGGTCGAGCCGCGGTTCTCGCCGGTGGCGACGCGGATGCTCACGACCGCGGGCACCGAGGCGGAGTCGCTCACCGACGAATACATCTCGACCGAACATCTGCTCCTCGCGATGGCGGCCGACGGCGATGATGCCGCCGTCAGGATCCTGCAGGAGGCCGGGATCACGCGCGACACGCTCCTGCAGGCGCTCGCCCAGGTGCGCGGCTCGCAGCGCGTGACGAACGAGAACCCCGAAGAGACCTTCCAGAGCCTCGAGAAGTACGGCCGCGACCTCACCGCGACCGCGCGAGCCGGCAAGCTCGACCCGGTGATCGGGCGCGACGAGGAGATCCGTCGCTCGATCCAGGTCCTGAGCCGGCGCACGAAGAACAATCCGGTCCTGATCGGCGAGCCGGGCGTCGGCAAGACCGCGATCGTCGAGGGGCTGGCGCAGCGGATCGTCGACGGCGACGTGCCGACCTCGCTGATGGACAAGCGCCTGATCGCCCTGGACCTCGGCGCGATGCTCGCCGGCGCGAAGTACCGCGGTGAGTTCGAGGAGCGGCTCAAGGCCGTCTTGAAGGAGATCGCCGACAGCGAGGGCGAGATCATCACGTTCATCGACGAGCTCCACACGATCGTGGGTGCGGGCGCGGCCGAGGGAGCGATGGACGCCGGCAACATGCTGAAGCCGATGCTCGCTCGTGGCGAACTCCGCGCGATCGGGGCGACGACGCTCGACGAGTACCGACAGCACATCGAGAAGGACCCCGCGCTCGAGCGTCGATTCCAGCCCGTCCTTGTCGAGGAGCCGAGCGTCGAGGACGCGATCGCCATCCTCCGTGGCCTGAAGGAGCGCTACGAGGTGCACCACGGCGTGCGCATCCAGGACCCGGCGCTCGTCGCGGCGGCNGTGCTGTCCGACCGCTACGTGACAGGGCGGTTCCTGCCCGACAAGGCGATCGACCTGATCGACGAGTCGGCGTCGCGCTTGCGCATCGAGATCGACTCGATGCCGGTCGAGATCGACGAGGTCGATCGCCGGATCCGCCAGCTCGAGATAGAGAAGGCGGCGCTGTCGAAGGAGACCGACCCCGCGTCGAAGGAACGTCTCGCTCGCATCGAGGAGGAGCTCGCCAACCTCGACGAGGAGCGCACCTCGATGACGGCTCACTGGCAGCAGGAGAAGGAGCGGATCGACCGCATCCGCGACCTGAAGATGCGGATCGAGGAGGCGCGCGCCGACGCGGATCGCGCCGAGCGCGACGCCGACCTGCAGCGGGCGGCAGAGCTCCGCTACGGGACGCTGGTCGAGCTCGACAAGGAGCTGCAGGCGGAGAACGCGTCGCTCGAGGAGCTCCAGCGAGACCGCAAGTTCCTGAACGAAGAGGTCACCGAGGAGGACGTTGCCGAGGTTGTCGCTCGCTGGACCGGCATCCCGGTCAGCAAGCTGATGGAAGGCGAGATGCAGAAGCTCGTTCACCTCGAGGACGCGCTCCACGAGCGCGTGGTCGACCAGGTGGAGGCGGTGGAGGCGGTGGCCAACGCGATCCGGCGGTCGCGTGCGGGCCTCAGCGATCCGAACCGCCCGATCGGCTCGTTCCTGTTCCTCGGTCCGACCGGCGTCGGCAAGACTGAGCTCGCGCGCGCGCTCGCCGATTATCTGTTCGACGACGAACGCGCCGTCGTCCGGGTGGACATGAGCGAGTACCAGGAGCGGCACGCCGTCTCGCGGCTGGTCGGCGCCCCGCCCGGCTACGTCGGGTACGAAGAGGGTGGCCAGCTGACCGAGGCGATCCGCCGACGGCCGTACAGCGTTCTCCTGCTCGACGAGATGGAGAAGGCGCACGGCGACGTGTTCAACATCCTGTTACAGCTGCTCGACGACGGCCGGCTCACCGACGGACAGGGCCGCACGGTCGACTTCCGCAACACGATCGTGATCATGACGTCGAACCTCGGATCCGCCGTGTTCGGTGCCCCCTCGCTTGATCGTGACAAGCAGAAGGACGCCGTCCTCGATGAGGTACGTGGCTACTTCCGACCGGAGTTCGTGAACCGCATCGATGAGATCGTCGTGTTCGAGCCGCTCGGCCGAGAAGAGATCGGCGAGATCGTCGAGATCCAGCTCGGGCTGTTGCGCAAGCGCCTCGCCGAACGCGACCTGACGCTCGAGCTCACCGAAGCGGCGCGTGCGTACATCGCGGACAAGGGATACGAGCCGCAGTTCGGAGCGCGGCCGCTGAAGCGTGTGCTGCAGCGGGAGATCCAAGATCCACTCGCGCTCGAGCTGCTTTCAGGGCGGATCCACGACGGCTCCACTGTCTCCGTCGACCTCGCCGACGGCAGGCTCGTCTTCCGCAGCTAGGCCTCGAGGAACGCGCGGACCCTCGCGGTCGATGGGATGTCGCCCTTGCGTTCGACGAGCGCGAGCGCCGTGTTGCCCGCATCGACGGCTTCGTCGTGACGACCCGCGCCGCGCAGAGCTTTCGCGAGCGCGAACGCGATCAGACCTCGGTAGAAGATCCAGCCCTCTTCCACCGAGTCGAGGGTCGACCGAAGCACATCCGCCGCTTCGGCGAACCGCTCCTGCGCCCGCAGCACCTCACCGGGCCAGAACTGGAACCACGGCTCGTCGACGGCGCCCATCGCTCGCAGGCGATCGAGCGTCGTCGCAGCTGCCTCGGCGTGTCCTTGCTGAACCTGTGCCTGGACCAGCAAGCGAAGGTCCTCCATCAACCAGTGACCGTTCGGGCTGATGCGCTCGAGGATCTCGATCCCTTCGTGGAGGATCGATTCGGCGATCCGCGCATCGCCACCGGTGAGCTCTGCCGTCGTGGGGCCGACCGTGCCGCTCGCGCCGAGCCACAAGGAGAGGCCGAGTTCTCGGAACGTCGCGCGCGCCCGTTCGTATACTCGGCGCCCTTCGTCGATCCGCCCGCTCATCGTGAGGAGCTGGCTCTCGGCGTTTACGGCGATCGCCGCCTCCATCACGCGGTCGCCCTCCGTCCGGCGATGGAAGTCCGCGACGACGGCCAACCCATCCTCGACGGTTCGCGGGCCGGTGACGAGGAGGCCACACAGCATCTGGATGTTCTCGTACAGACCTTTCCTGTCACCGGCGTGAGCGGCCAGCGTGAAGGCCCGCTCGGTGTAGTCGTGTTGTTCGGCATACGTCTCGCCCCAGATGCCGAGGATGCTCCAGGCGCGCTGCTGTGCGATCTCGTTGCCGGCTGCTTCGGCTTCGGGGATCAGCTGCTTGGCGCGCTCGATCGATCGCTTCGCGTCTTCGTCGCGTCCGGACCACGCCTCCGCCTCGAACCGGAAGAGCAGGGCGTCCGCGACGACGCCGAGCTCGCCGAGCTCGGTACCGCGCTCGATCGCCTCGTCGAACACGTGGCCTGCGTCGTCGAGTCGGCCGATCTCGATCAGGGAGTTGCCGAGCTCCGGCAGGAGCGGCAGACGATCAGGATCGTCGACCGGGAGGAGCTCTGCCGCCGAGCCGTACAGGGTCGCGGCCGCCGGCATGTCGCCGCGCGCCGACGCGCGCGCGGCGCCCGCCGCGAGCCGCCTGCCNGCGCGGGCGCGTAGCGCCGCGACGCGTGCCGGATCGGCCCCGATGTCGGCGTAGGCGCCGGCGGCCTTGGCGAGGTGGTCCCCGATGATCTCGTCGTAGCCAGTGGAGCGTTCGCCGCCCGCGGCCGCCAGCTGGTCCGCGACGTCTTCGTGGAGCTCCGCACGCCGAGCCTTGGGCACCATCTCGTAGGCGGCCTGCATGATCAGGACGTGGCGGAACCGGAACGAGTCTCCCTGCGTGGTTCGTTCCGGCCGAACGAGGTCCTTGCGCACGAGCTCGTTCACGATCGGCGCGACGTCCACCGGGTCGTCGTCGGCGAGGGCTGCGAGCGCGTCGACGTCAAACGTACGCCCGATCACCGACGCGATCCCAAGCAGTCCGCGGCCTTCGGGTGACAGACGATCGAGGCGGGCGCTGAGCAGCGCGTGCACGCTCGTCGGCAAGGCCACCGTGGAAAGGTCCGCCGCGAGAGACCATGTGCCAGCGTCTTCGCGAAGCAGGCCTTCGTCCATCAACATCGCGAGCAGCTGTTCCACGAACAGCGGGTTGCCTTCAGCCGCCGCCGCGATGCGCGCCTTGGCGTCGGCGTCCAGCGTCGGGTGGCGAACGAGGTTCTCGATCAGCCGATCGACGTCGGCGCGCGACAGCGGCCGCAGGGTCAGCGTCGTCGCCTCAGGCCTTGCGCCCCATCCCGTCGTGCGTTCGAAGATGTCGGGCCGTGCGGTGCACACGACCAGCAGCGGCGTGTCGCGCATCCAATCGATCAGGCGATCGACGAGGTCGAGCAGCGTCGGTTCGGCCCAGTGCACGTCTTCGATCACCAGGACGACGGTTGCCGTCGAGGCGAGGCCGTCGAAGAAACGCCGGACCGACCACAGGGCCTCGCCTTCGGTCAGCCGGGCGCCGCCGACACCGAGGATGTCGCCGACGCCGTCGACGATCCGGTCGCGGTCCGGCGACGGCGGAACGAGGGGGAGCAGTGCGCGTCGGACGTCGTCGGCGTCGTCCTCGTCGTGGATGCCTGCCTCTGTCCGGATCGCCTCGGCGATCGGCCAGTAGGTGATGCCCTCGCCGTAGGACAGGCATCGGCCGATCAGGACGCGCGCGTCCGCCGCGATGCGACGCACGAACTCGTCTGCGAGCCGGGTCTTGCCGATCCCGGCGTCGCCGGACACGGTGACGAGCCGGCAGACCTGCTCGTCACGAACCTGCGCGTACGCGCGGACGAGCTCGGCGAGCTCGTCGTCGCGCCCGACGATCGGGGAATCCATCCTGCGCGCCACGCCGAGCGTTCCGCGAGCGACCCCATCGACCTGGAACGTCTCCAGGTCGTCGGCGAGGGGACCACCGTCGACGGCGTCGCGAACCGAAGCGAGCGTCGCTGCATCGACGAACACGCCCGCGCCGTTGGCGGCGAGGCGTCGCGCATCCCGAACGATCCCTAGGGCGACGTGGGCGGGCCCCTCGCCGGTCGACGTCGCACCGGTGCTGACGCCCACGCCGAGAACCACGTCGATCGCGTCGGGGAGGCCGGCGGCGACACGCAGCGCGTCCTGTGACCGCGCGATCTCGGTCGCGGCACGGACGGCCCGTAGCGGGTCATCCTCGTGCACCTGCGGATGTCCGAACACGCCGACGATCTCGCCGGCGTCGGACGGGGGCGATGAGGCGCCGTGGCTCGCGAGCATCGGACGAACCGCCTCGGCGAGGCGGGGGAGAAGTTGCTCCGTGGCTTCAGGGTCGGGCGCCGAACCGTTCGCCCCTCGGAACGCGATGTCCACAGCGACGACGGTCACGAGCCTCCGCGTCGGTTCGCCGGTGGTTTCGGCAGTCGTGGCGACGGAGCCGTCCGGCGGGGCAGGGGCGCGGTCGAGCGTGGGATCGGCGGCAAGGATCCGGCTCGCCAGCTCCGCGAGCTCCGGCCCGGGGTCGAGCCCGAGCTCCTCGCCGAGACGGAACCGCGCCTCGTGGAACGTCTCGAGCGCCTCGGCCTGGCGGCCGCTGCGGTACAGGGCCAGCATCAGCGCGGCGCGAAGCCGGTCACGCTCCGGATTGCCGTCGACGAGGGGACGAAGTTCGGCGACCACGTCGGCGTGGCGTCCGAGCGCGAGCTCGGCGTCGACCCGGTCATCGATGGTCGCGAGCCGACGTTCTTCGAGACGCTCGATCTCCCCTTGGGCGAAGTTGTCGTACCGGAAGTCCGCGAGCGCCGGCCCGCGCCAGACCGCGAGCGCCTCGCCGAGCAGCGCCGCCGCGCGCGCCGGATCATCGGCCAGCATGGCCCGGCCTCGTTCGCGCAGCGTGTCGAACCGATGCACGTCGATCGCGTGTTCTGGTGCGTCGAGCGTGTATCCGGGATCACGATGGGCGAGCCCGATCCCGCCGTCGGACCCGATCGCCTTGCGAAGCTCCGATACGTACACCTGGATGCTGTGGTCGGCCGTCTTCGGCGGCTCGTCGCCCCACAGCGCGTCGAGCAATCGGTCCACCGAGACGACCTGACCACGGTGCAGCAGCAGGACGCACAGGAGTGCGCGACGCTTCCGGCCTCCCAGCGCGATGCGCCGGTCACCGTCGACCACCTCGAGCGGTCCGAGGATCCTGAATTCCATCCGTCCTCCCGCGCAACCGTTCGGACGCTAGCACGGTCGACGCGAGCGCCCGCCCGCGACCCCCGCTTGAGCGTTCCTTGAGCGATCCGGAGCGGCGGTTGAGTGCCGACGTCGACTCTCTGGTCGTGCGGCGCAAGGAGCGCCGAGGGCGGAAGGAGCGGAGATGGACACCACCACCCAGCAGGTGCAGCGGACCGGCTCGACGTTGACTCGGCGCAGCGTCCTGGCGGCGATCATGGGCGTCGTTCTCGTCGGTGGAGCGGCGATCGGCGTCCGCGCCGCGACCGGGGAGCCACAGACGACGAACCCTCCGGTCGTGCAGGTCACCGTGGCGAAGGGGCACACGCAGCCGACGACGCTGATCCTCCAGAAGACGTTCCACCAGCAGCCAAAGGCGGGACATCCGAACAGCTAACGGATCGGCCGCTCGAGCGACGAGGACGAGGCGGGGGTTCCCCGCCTCGTTCGGTGACGTTCATCACATTCCCGGGAGCGGCTGAACCCGCCCGCGGTTCGCCCCGTACCACCGTCGAACCGTTCATCGGGAACCGTTCATCGCGAAAGGAAGGACACACCATGGCATCGTTCCCAGGGTTGAACCATGTCGCGCTCACGGTGCGCGACCTGTCTGTCAGTGTTCCGTGGTACGAGCGGCTGTTCGACGCGACGCCCGCGCTGGACGAGGACACGGAGCCCGACTTCCACCACACCGTGTACGTGATCGGCGAGGGGCAGCTGTTCGGCCTTCACCAGCACGCGACGCCGGCGCCGGGCGGCGACTTCAGCGAGTTCCGGGTCGGGCTCGACCACGTGTCGTTCGGCGTCACCGACCGCGGCGAACTCGAGAAGTGGTCGAGCCGGCTCGACGAGCTCGGCATCGAGCACGGCGAGATCAAGGACGCGACTTACGGCTCGGGGTTGAGCTTCCGTGACCCCGACGGCATCGCGCTCGAGTTCTTCTGCGCGCCGGCGGCCTGAGCGGCGCGGAAGAGGGCGACCCAATCGAAGACGTCCAGGTCGGTCGGTCGCGCGCTCGGCGTGACGCCGCGATCGCGCAGCGATGTATGCGCGACGCGGGGCGGCACCGAGTCCGCGAGCGAGCGACCGACGGGCACGTTCGCCTTCCGGAACGCGTGGGCGAGCATCGATCGGTAGGCGTGCACATCTTCGACATCGAGAAGCGGTACGCGACGCGGCCGGATGGACAGGAGGCCCGCATCGACGGAGGGCTCGGGGTCGAAGCGCGAGGCATGAAGGTGCCGCACGAGCCGGAACTCCCACCACGGCTGCCAGCCGAGTGAGACGAGGTTGCTCGGACTCGGCGACGTCCGTTTGCGGCCGACGTTCCACTCGACCAGCACGTCGACGGCGGTGAGCGCGAGCCCCGGATCGTCCAGCAGGCGCCGTAAGATAGCCGTCGTCGCGCCGAACGGCAGATTGCCGAACGCGCGGAACGGCCTTGTGGGAAGCGCGACCTGTAGCGCGTCGCCCCAGCACGATCTCGACACTCGACACGGCCTCGAAGCGGTGTGCGAGCCTCGACGCGAACCGTTCGTCGATCTCGACCGCGATCACCCGTCCCGCGCTCGCCGCAAGCGGACCGGTCAGGCGACCGAGCCCTGCGCCGATCTCGAGCACGAGGTCATCGTCGCCGACACCGGACTGTGCGACGAGCTCGGCGGCGATCGCGTCGCTACGAAGGAGATGTTGTCCGCGAGCGTGACTGCCGCTCGGGCGCCGTCGCGCGTTCCGCGCGCCCACGGAGTCTCACCGTGATGATGCTCATGCGGTCCTCCTCATGACGGACCAGACCCTACACCCGCCGCTTGTGGTTCACATCGGTGATCCGACGCGGCATATGCTGCGAAACCAGGTGGATGGCGGTGGCTGCGATGGAGGGATTCGATCTCGATCGGTACCTGCGCGCCTCCAAGCGCGTGGATCTGTCCTGCGTGGAGTGGGACGTGATCGGCAAGACCCCGTTGCCCGAGGACCACGCACGGTGCCTCACGTACATGATGGACATCGAGACGCATACCGCGGTGTTCCTGCGAGACCTGCTCGCGACGCGCGCCGGCTTCGATCCCGACGTCACGGCGTTCTTGTCGTGTTGGGCGTACGAGGAGGTCTGGCACGGCGAGGCGTTCAGCCGGTTCCTCGGTGAGGCGGGCTACAAGCTCGGGCCCGACCACGCGGCGGTCGGTGTCGACGACGCGTATCCGACGCGGCAGGCGCGCGCCGAGCTGATCCGTCGGGCGGTCGGCCGCAAGGGCTACCTTTCGCACGTCGCAACGTTGGTCGGATCGGCGCTGTTCAAGGACTTCGTCGCGATCCATATGGCGTGGGGCGCCGCGAACGAGCTGACGACGCTGTCGGCCTACCACCGGCTGATCGCCAAGACCGAGCACCCACAGCTGGTCCAGATGCTCCAGGCCATCATCAAGGACGAGCGTCGGCACTTCGCCTTCTACCGCGCGCAGGCGAGGCTGCGGCTCCGCGCCAGGGCGGCACGAACGATGACCCGTTGGTCGATGGAGCATCTCTGGGCGCCGGTCGGCACCGGCGTGCGGCCCCAATCCGAGACCGACCACGTCGCGACGTACCTGTTCGGGGACGCGGACGGGCGGGGAACGCTGCAGGAGATGCAGGCCACGATGAACGAGCTGCCGGGACTCGAGGGGTCGACGTTCTTCTTCGACGCGGTCCGGGCGGCCGGGGCGCGATCCCGGACGTCCGCGGTCTGATCCTTCGTTCCGCGGTGGTGTCGGATGCCGGCCCGATCCTTCGTCTCACTGAGCAGATGGTCCGGAACAGGCCGGGCCGCGCGAAGGGAGGCACGCATGGCGAAGTACCTCTTGCTGTACGCCGGAGGCAGCATGCCCGAGACGGACGAACAGCGCGACGCCGTGATGAAGGCGTGGGACGGCTGGTTCCACCAGCTCGGCAAGGGCCTGGTGGATGGTGGGAACCCGTTCTCGGGGTCCAAGAAGGTCGCCGCCGACGGCTCGATCACGACGGGTGCGGGCGATGCGAGCGGCTACTCGATCATCGAGGCGGACTCGCTCGACGCGGCGACCGATCTCGCGAAGGGCTGCCCGGTGCTGCAGGGCGGCGCCTCTGTCTCGGTCTTCGAGACGTTCGAGGTGATGTAGCGCGGTCGGCGCGTCCGCGAGCTGATCAGCTCGCGGACGCGCCCAGCCGCCTCGCCACCCGATCGGCAACGACGTTCGCGTCCTCGCCCGCGCCCCACAGGATCGAGGACTTGCGCTTGCGCAGGAAGTGCACGCCGATGAAGAACAGCCCGTCCACCTCGGTGCTTTCGCCGTCCGACTGGATGGGGAACCCCATCTCGTCGAACGCGTTCGGCCACGGGATCCACCTGCCGTAGTCGGGCCGAAAGCCGCCGGTGCAAAGCACGGTCGAGAAACGGTCGGCGGGGATGCTCGTCGCGGGATCGCAGACGA
>C688J18823_10001647_pt1 | contig 13904 bp, 16 predicted proteins | sample HopSoiMetagenom1_FD_18823 | JGI IMG/M metagenome (IMG submission 18823)
CGGCTCGCACGAGTCACACGATATCGACGTGCGCGTCATCTCGGCGACGCACCGCAAGCTCGAGGAGCGCATCCAGTCGGGCGAGTTCCGCGAGGATCTCTACTACCGCCTGAACGTAGTGAAGCTCTACATCCCGGCGCTGGCCGAGCGGCGCGAGGATATTCCGCTGGTCGCGAACCACGCGCTCACCAAGCTCGCCGAGCGCTATCGCCGCGGCCGCCTGCAGTTCTCGCCGGAGGCGATGGAAGTGCTGGTGTCCGCGCCCTGGCCCGGCAACGTGCGGCAGCTGCTGAACGTCGTCGAGCAGGCCGTCGCGCTCGCCGCGACCGAGGTGATTCCGGAATCGCTCGTGCGCCAGGCGCTCGACGTCGCCGACACGGCCCTTACGCCGCTCGACGAGGCGCGCAAGGCCTTCGAGCGCGACTACCTGGTGCGCATCCTCAAGATCACCGGCGGCAACGTCACCAAGGCGGCGCGTCTCGCCGGCCGCAATCGCACCGAGTTCTATCGCCTGCTGGAGCGCCATTCGCTCGAGCCGGGCATGTTCAAGGGTTCCGGCCAGAAGGAGAAGGCAACGGCATGACCAAGCTAGTCACGTTCATTGCAGCCATGGCGCTCGCGTTCACGGTGTTTGCGCAAGGCCAGGACCTCGGTCCCGACCAGCTCGTGCAGAAGATCACCGACGACGTGCTCGCCGCCGTCAAGAGCGACAAGCAGCTCGCCTCCGGCGACAAGCAAAAGGCGATGCAGCTCGCCCAGGAGAAGGTGCTGCCGTACATCGACTTCGAGCAGGCGACGCGCCTGGCGGTCGGTCGTGCCTGGAACCAGGCGGCGCCGGAGCAGAAGAAGCGCCTGGTGTCCGAGTTCCGCAACATGCTGGTGCGTACTTACGCAAACGCGATCCAGGGCTATGAAGGCCAGACACTGAAGGTGCTGCCTTCGCGCGGCAAGCAGGACCCGGAGGACACGACGGTGCGCACGCAGTTCATCCGCGCCGGCGGCCAGCCGCTGCCGATCGACTTCGCGATGCGCAAGACCGGCGAGGGCTGGAAGGTCTACGACATCACGGTCGAAGGCGTGAGCCTGGTGATGACCTATCGCTCCGAGTTCGATGCCGTGGTGAAGCAGGAAGGCATCGACGGCCTGATCAAGCGCCTCGCCTCGAAGAACACCCCGGCCGCCGTCGGCGGCAGCGCCGCCAAGAAGTAAGCCAAGAGCAGGCATTGATGCGTACCGCTCACCGCGGTGCGCATGCGGCGAGCGCGGCGAGCCTGCGCTTTGTGGGGATTCCGCCTACCTGACCTCACGGCACCGCGCTTGCTCGCGGGGAATCATTCCCCGATGCACGCGCACCACACCGCTGCCCGCCACTCGCCTGCGTGGCGAAAGATCGCTATCGCCCTCGTCGCCATCGGCGCGCTTGCCGCCGTCTGGCGATTCACGCCGCTCGCCGAGTACCTGACGCCGCGGAGTCTCGCCGCCTGGGCGCGCGTGCTGCGCCAATCGACGTGGGCGCCGATCGCGCTGGTGGTGTCATTCATCCCGGCTGCGTTCATCATGTTTCCGCTGCCGCTCCTCATCCTGATCGCGGTGCTCGCCTTCGGGCCGTGGGTCGGTTTGTCGTATGGCATCTCCGGCGCTGCGGCCGCCATCGCAGCTACTTACTGCGCCGGCCGCGTAATGCGATACGAGACCTTGCGCTCACTGCTTGGCGACAAGCTGGACGATGCGCGCGACCTCTTCCACGGCCACACGATCGTGGCAGCGTTCGCGGTGAGCACCGTGCCGGTGCCGCCTTTCGGCGTGCAGGGGATCCTGGCCGGTGCAATGCGGGTCAGCTTCTGGCAGTACGCGGCCGGCACGCTGCTCGCCCTGCTTCCGGGAGCCGTTCTAGCCGCGGTGTTTGGCCACGCGATCGCTCGCGGTGTTCAGGATTCCGGCGCATTGAGCTGGCCCCTGCTCGTGCTTGCCGTGATCGCCTTCGCGCTGTTTGGCTATTTCGCGAAGCGCTGGGCAGCACGGCGCAAGTCCGAACAAAGCTCGCAACGCCAAATAGACCGCCGGAACGCGGCAGAATCCGGTACATGACCCCGAATGACGCCCTAGAGCATCTGCTGGAGAATAATCGCGCCTGGGCTGCGGCGGTGACGCGCGATGACCCGCAGTTCTTCCCGCGGCTGGCAAAGCAGCAGGCGCCGCAATACCTCTGGATCGGTTGCTCCGACAGCCGAGTGCCGGCCAATCAGATCGTCGGGCTGCTGCCGGGCGAGATGTTCGTGCATCGCAATGTCGCGAACGTCGTGGTGCACGCCGATCTCAACTGCCTGTCGAGCATCCAGTACGCGGTGGACGTGCTGAAAGTGCGGCACATCATCGTCTGCGGCCATTACGGCTGCCAGGGGGTGCTGGCGGCGCTGCGCGACGATCGCCTCGGGCTCTCGGACAACTGGCTGCGCCATGTGCAGGACGTGCGCTGGAAGCACGCCGGCGAGATCGAGCGCCTCGGCGGCGAAGAGGCGCGGCATCGGCGCCTCTGCGAGCTGAACGTCATGGAGCAGGTGGTCAACGTCAGCCAGACGACCGTGCTGCGCGACGCGTGGGAGCGCCGCCAGGCACTGAGCGTGCACGGCTGGATCTACGATATCCACGATGGGCTGCTGCACGACCTGCACGCGACGCGCGCGCGTGCGCGCGAGCAGAGCTAGGCGACGGGCGTCGTCTCCGGGAGATTCACCCGGACATTGGCGAGGTAGTAGCCGTAGAGCTCGATCAGATCGGCGGCCGTCGCGACGTCGCGCTCGCGCGCCGAGGCGTCGATGCGCTTGCCGAGCGAAGAGACTTCCGGAAAGCCGTAGGGCTTGCCGACCCCGATCATGCTGTTGGCAAGGTCGCGCAGCTGATCGAAGTCCTTCGCCTGCACGGCGCGACGCAGCGCCTCCAGCTGTCTCTGCCGGTTTCTCAGGAACTCAGGGACCAGGTCCGCGAGCTCAGGCGGGACGTGCGCTTCGAATTGCGAAGCCATGGGAACTGAATTATTTGATCAGCGCGGCCCGGGCGTTGTGAGGCTTTGCAAGGCGCTGTGCCGTCTTCCCTACGGCTGCCGGGCGAGCCATCGGCTGGCGAGAAAGATCACCACCGCCAGGCCGACGATCGCGCCGCCAATCGCGGCATAGCTCACCTTCGACCCGTCCTCGAGCGCCAGGGTGATCTGGTGGCCGAAGACCAGCACCGCGAGCAACCCGGGCGTAAGGCTAAGCAGCGTGCCGAGCGTGTATTTCCACAGCTTCATGCGGATCGCCCCGGCCATCATCCCCTGCACCACGAAGGGCGGCGCCGGCAGCATGTTGGCTGCGAACACGGCGATGACCGCGTGCTCGCGAAGGACGCCGCTCAGCCGCTCGAACTTCCGGCCGGCGAGCCGCCGCACCGTGTCGGGAGAGAGCCGCCGGCCGAGGAAGTAGGTCGAAAGTGCCGCGGCCAGCACGCCGGCCGCCACGGTGGCGCCGCCAACCCATATGCCGAAGGCCACGATCGCGAGCAGGCTTAGGAGCGGGCGCGGAAACATGACGAAGGCGGCCGGAATGTACGCGGCCGCGAGCGCGAACGGCGCCCAGCGCGTCGTGCGCGCGACGCGGGCCCATTCGAGAATGCGCTGCCGGCTGGCGAACTCGGCGAGCGGGGTGTAGCGCCAGGCGGCGGCCAGCGCGACGAGCGCAACGACGAAGAGCGCGAGCTTGCCCCACGCCGGCGAGCGGTGTGCCGCCGAGGTCAAACGAGCGTGTCTTTGCCGCTCGTGATGAGAACGCAGGTGCAGCCGGTCCCGCTCCAGACGAGCCGGTCGGCGGTACCGGGCTCGGCGCGCTGGTATTCGCCCGGATAGAGCTTGCGCTCGTCGATCCGCAGCTCGCCGTCGAGCAGGTGCAGCTCTTCGACGCCCGCATGCACGTGCGCGGGATAGTGGCCACCGGGCGCCAGCCGAACGAGCATGCCGACCGTATGCGCGTCCGCATCCGTCGCGAGCAATTGGCACGAGATGTCCGGCGCCACTTGTTGCCAGTCCGGTTCGCGCCATTGCGAGGCGGCCGGCAAGGCCGGCTGCGTTCCCGCCTCGGCGGCGATCCTCATCGCCAGGCGCCGTTGCAGCCACGGCGGCGAGCGCAGCACGTCGGTAGGCCAGGCGACGAACCATTCAATGGTCGGACGCAGGGCGTCGAGCTCCTTTTCGCATTCCGCGCAGGAGGCGATGTGCGCTTCGATGGCCGGCACGGCACGCGACGGCAGAGCGTGCAGGGCGTAGAGGCATACGAGCCCGGCGCGCTTGCAGCGGTTGCCGGCCGACGCCAGGGTGACGGCCTGGTTTGCCTCCGCGGCGAGCAGCTGGCGCAGGCGGTGCAGCCCGGAGCGAAGCGCAACCACCTCCTCGCGCAGCTCGGCATACGGGCGCGCTTCGAAGAACGCCGCCTCGATCGCGTGGCGCTCCTGCGGCCTGAGCGCCACGAGCGCCGCCTTCAGCGCACGTCTCTGGTGCCGGAATGCGTCGCCGGTCGTCGCCTTGTATGAGCTTGAGCGCAGATGGTCCATTGCGGTCGAACGAGCCCGGTTCATGATCCAGGCGAGCACGCTGCCGTGCGCGCGCTCGTAGCGCGCGGCGTCGCGCCACAGTCCGGCGAAAACGTCGAGCGTCAGCGCCTCGGCGAGTGCGCGATCGCTGGTGAGCCGCAGGATCAGCGTGAAGACGACGCGCTGCGTGCGCTCGTAGAGCCCATGTAGGGCGAGCTGATCGCCGGCGGCGACCGATCCGATCAGCGCGGCCCAGTCGCTCTCTGGAGTAGCGGAACCGGCGTTGTCGCGATAGAGGACGTCGCCCAGTGTGCTGGGCGTTGACACCCCCCGATTGTCCGAAATTTCAGTGCGCTGCCGCAAGAGCGGCGTCAGCGCATCGGCTGCGTGCGTGGGCCCTGGCGCAGCGTGGATGCGACGCGTGCTGCCGTCACCGAATCGGCGACGAGCGCTGCAGCGGCCTGCGCCAGCGCTTCGCGCGGCACCACCAGGTAGCGAAGCGGCGCGCGGTGCGGGATCTCCAGGGTCGTGGCGCCCCGCGTAAAGCGGCCGGCGACAACGTCCGAGGCGGCCACCGCATGCAGGGTACCGCTCGCCATGTCGCGCTGATAGAGCGGCACGATCGCCGAGAGCGCCACCGCGATCATGTCGAGCGTCTTGGACTCCTTGCTGCCATGGCCCGGGAAGAGCCGCTCGTGGATCAGCGCCGCGGCGCGCGCGAGGGGAATGAAGTCGTCCGGGCGCCGTGCCTCGCGCAGTTCGTCCATGCTCGGCCCATCTTAGGGCCGCGCCACGAAGGCGGGACGCTCGCCGATTATGCCGTTTGGCTCATCCGCCGGCGGCGCCGGACGCGTCCGGCGCGGCGCGCAGCGACGCGAGCAGGCGCAGCAGGTGGCGCGGCTCGCACGGCTTCATCAGGAAATGGTCGAAGCCGATCGCCTTGCCGAGCGCCGCGTCGGCGCTCTGCGTCCAGACGCCGGAGATCGCGATCAGCAGCGGCGCGAGCGGTCCATGGCGCTCGCGCAGCTCGTGCGCCACCGCGTAGCCGCTCATGCCCGGCATGTTGATATCCATGATCACGACCTCGGGCCGCAGCAGCCGGCAGGCGTCGACCACTTCGTCGCCGCGCAGCGCCGTGTGCACCTCGTGGCCCTCGTCGCGCAGCACCAGCGCCAGCGTCTGCGCCGTATCGCGATCGTCGTCGGCGATGAGGATGCGCAGCGACAGCACCTTGCTGCTGCCACGTGCCGCATCCGACGCTACGACGTGCAGGTCCCTTCCCTTTACCTTCACGGGCGCCATTCTAGGGGCGTAAGGCATACCCCGACGCTTAGCGTCCAACGAATTTCCTGTCGTGTCACCGCGACAGCGCGTCGTGCTTTTAACGATGTTTTTCCATCAGCGCGAGCAGACCCTTCAGCAGCGTGATCGGCGAAGGCGGGCAGCCCGCAATGTGGAGATCGACCGGCAGCACGGCGCCAACGCCGCCTTTGCACGCATCGCTCCCGGCAAAGAGACCGCCATCGCGGGCGCAGTCGCCGACCGCCACCACCCATTTCGGGTCCGGGGTCGCGGCGTAGGTGCGCTTCAGCGCTTCCTCCATGTGTCGCGTTACCGGCCCGGTGACGAGCAGGACATCCGCATGCCGCGGCGAAGCGACGAAGCGGAAGCCGAAGCGCTCGAGGTCGTAGACGATGTTGTTTAGCGCGTGGATCTCGAGCTCGCAGCCATTGCATGAGCCGGCGTCGACCTCGCGGATCGAGAGCGAGCGCCCGAGCCGCCGGTGCGCGGCGCGCTCGACCTGGCTGGCGAGCTCGGCGAGCGCCGCCGCGTCCGCTGCGGGGGCCGGCTCGGTGAGCGGCGCCTGCACCACGCTCTTGAGGAGGAGCTTGCGCATTAAAGGTCGTGCCCCGAATAGGAGCAGTTGAACGACTTATTGCAGAGCGGGAAGTCGGCAACGATGTTGCCCTCGATCACCGCCTCAAGCAGCGGCCATTGGAACCAGGACGGGTCACGCAGGTGTGCGCGCTCCACGCGGGCATCGGCGCCCATTCGCACCCAGGCGAAGATGTCGCCGCGAAATCCTTCAACGAGCGCCGTCGCTTCGCCCGCGCCGGCGGGCAGGGCGCTCGCGACCGCTCCGCTGGGCAGCCCCGCCATGATCTGCTCGACCAGCGCGACGCTCTGGCCGACTTCGCGTATGCGGATCCACACGCGCGCGTTCACGTCACCCGCGTGCACCGTCGGCACATCGAACTCCAGCCGGTCGTACGGCGGATACCCCGGCGTGCGTCGCGCATCGAAGGTGCGCCCGCTCGCCCGGCCGACGTAGCCGCCCGCGGCGTACTGCTCGGCGAGCGCAGCGGTCAGGACGCCGGTGTCGACGGTGCGGTCCTTGAGCGATTCGGTCTCGTCGTACAGCTCGACCAGGTCCGGAAANCGCGTGCGGATGAGCGTAATCAGCGCAGCGATGGCTTCACTGGCCTGCCGCGGNAGATCGGCGCGCAGGCCGCCCGGGACGACGCAATCCATCATCAGCCGATGGCCGAAAAGCTGCGCCGCCGTACGCAGCACCTGCTCGCGCAGCCAGCCGCAATGCGCATGCATGATGGTGAATGACGCGTCGTTGCAGACGGCGCCGATGTCGCCGAAGTGGTTCGCGAGCCGCTCGAGCTCGGCGGCGAGCGCCCGCAACCAGATGGCGCGGGCCGGTATTTCGCACCCGAGCGCTTTTTCCACCGCCTGCGCAAAGGCGAGCGCGTATGCGACCGTGCTGTCGCCGGACACCCGGCCCGCGAGCCGCGCGGCGCGCTCGAGCGACGCACCGGCGAGCAGCGCCTCGGTGCCCTTGTGCGTGTAGCCGAGGCGCTCTTCCAGCCGCACCACCGTCTCGCCGTTGGCGCTGAAGCGGAAGTGGCCGGGCTCGATGATGCCGGCGTGCACCGGCCCGACCGGGATCTGGTGCAGGCTCTCGCCCTCCGCCGGCAGGAAGGCATACGGCTCGCCGTGCTTGAGCCACGGCCGCACATCGGGCGCACCCTCGGCCTCGAGGCCGTAGAGATCGCGCATCGTGCGCTCCAGCCTGATTGCCGGCGGATGCAGCCGGCCGATGGAGGGGAAGCGCTCGCCCGGCAGGCTGAGGACCATCAGCCCGTACGAGTGTCGATCCATCACCGCAAGATGCGCGCAGCCGGGCTCGCCCCAGAGCCCGACCAGCGCAAGCTCACCCGCGTGCAGGCGCTCGCCCACGTGCTGCCATTGGCGTCGCTCGACGATCACGTGAGGAGCCTCGCCACATACTGGAACCACGCGACGAGCGCGGGCGGCAGCCAGACGCCGGCGATCAGCACCAGGGCGAAATGGGCGCCGACGGGCAGGAACGACGCGCGCGTCGGATCGTTGCGGCCGTACGGCTCGCCGAAGGCGAGGCCGTTCAGCCGCAAGAGCAGCGCGCCAAGCCCGACGAGCAGCGCGAGGCCGAGGATGATGGCCAGCACCGGCGCCCGCGCGAAGGTCGACGTCACGATCAGGAACTCGGTCATGAAGAGGCCGAGCGGCGGCAAGCCGGCGATCGCCACGACGCCGAGCACCAGTCCCCAGCCGAGGAGCGGATGCGACACCGTCAGGCCGCGGATGTCGGGCATGCGCTGCGTGCCTTTTACCTGCGCGATGTGGCCGACGCAGAAGAAGATCGCCGACTTCGTGAGGCTGTGCAGCGTCATGTGCAGGAGGCCGGCGAAGTTGGCGAGTGTGCCGCCCATGCCGAAGGCGAAGGTGATGATGCCCATGTGCTCGATCGACGAGTAGGCAAAGAAGCGCTTGATGTCCTCGCGCCGGTAGAGCATGAACGCGGCGAACACCACCGAGGCGAGTCCGAGCGCCACCATCAGCGGCCCCGGCGCAAGCGCGGCCGGATTCGCGGCCATCAGTGCCTTGAAGCGCAGCACAGCGAAGAGCGCGACGTTCAGCAGCAGGCCCGACAGCACCGCCGAAATCGGCGTGGGACCCTCGGCGTGCGCATCCGGCAGCCAGGCGTGCAGCGGCACGAGGCCCACCTTGGTGCCGTAGCCGAGCAACAGGAACAGGAAGGCGAGGTTGAGGAGCGCCGGATCGCACGCGGCGGCCTTCTGCACGAGCACGCTCCAGGCCATCGCGTCCAGGCCTTCGCCGACCACCGAGCGCGCGGCGAGGTAGACGAGGATCGTGCCGAAGAGCGCGAGCGCGATGCCGACCGAGCCGAGGATGAAGTACTTCCACGCCGCCTCGAGCGCCGCCTCGGTGCGATAGATGCCCACCATCAATACCGTGGTCAGCGTGGCGAGCTCGACCGCGACCCACATGAGACCGAGATTGTTCGAGAGCAGCGCCAGGTTCATGCCGAACATCAGCACCTGGTACATCGCGTGATAGAAGCGCAGGTACTTCGGCGTCAGGTGCCCGGTCTCGAGCTCGTGGGCGATGTAGCTGCGGCTGAACACGCTCGTGGTGAAGGCGATGAAGGTGCTCAGCAGGATGAACACCACGTTCAGGTCATCGACGATCAGGAACGGCCCAACCGGCGGGCGCGCGACGAGCAGCACGAGCGCCGCAGCGAAGGTGAGGAGCGAAGCGAGCGCGTTCAGCCAGGCGGTGGTGCGGTCATCGGGCAGCACTGCGAGCAGCGCGGCGGCGATGGCCGGGATCGCCAGGATGGCGAGCACCGCGAGGGAGCCGGGATCGCTCATATGCCGAACCTCGCCGACCCCCTGATAAGGGGGTCGTGAGCCGCAGGCGAACGGGGGGTTTTGTTTTTTGCAAAAACTAAAACCCCCCGGCGCTTCGCGCCACCCCCCTTATCAGGGGGGCAAAGAGCGAGGCTCATGGCTGCTCCCCGCGATGCTCGTGCAGGAGATGGATGTCGACCGTCTCGAAGCGCTCGCGGATGCGGAAGAGGAAGACGCCGATCACGATCAGCGCCACGAGGATCGAGAAGGCGACGCTGATCTCCACCACCAGCGGCATGCCCTTGGCGCCGGTCGCGGCGAGGATCAGACCGTTCTCGATCGACATGAAGCCGATGACCTGGCTCACGGCGTTGCGGCGCGAGATCATCATCAGCAGGCCGAGCAGGATCACCGACAGCGCAAAGGCCAGGTCCTCGCGCGCGAGCGTGCCGGCCTGCGCGGTGACCGGCAGCATCACCATGACCGACAGCGCGACGAGGCCGATGCCGGCGAGCATCGTCTGGCCGATGCTCACCACCGGCTCGATCTGCCGGTGGATGCCCAGGCGCCGGATGATGCGATGCAGCGCAATCGGAATGATGAGCGCCTTCAGCCGAGCGCGATCGCCGCGGTGATGTAGAGATGCGGCGCTTCCTGGATGAACGCCTGCCAGGCGACGGAGAAGGACACGACGAGCGCGTGCATCGCGAAGGTGTTGATGAGGCCGGTCAGCCGGTCCTGGTACAACAGCATGAAGCTCACCAGCACCAGCGTGCCGGCGCACAGGTGGGCGAGGTCGAAGGCGAGGCGGTCCATCAGCCGACCTGCGCTGAGACGAAGCGAAGGAGCGTCGCGAGCAGCCCGAGCATCAGCGCCGCGCCGAGGAAGTCGCTGACGCGGAAGACGCGCATCTTGGCGATCAGCGTCTCGAATACGCCCAGCGCGAAGCCGGCCGCCATGAGCTTCAGCGCGTAGACGGCGATGCCGCCGAGATAGGCGGCCGGCCCGGCGCCCGCGATGACGATGCCCCAGGGGAAGAAGATGCAGGCGATGATCGAGACATAGAGCAGCAGCTTCACCTGCGACGCAAGCTCGATCAGCGCCAGATGGCGGCCGGAGTACTCGAGCACCATCGCCTCGTGCACCATGGTGAGCTCGAGGTGCGTCGCGGGGTTGTCCACCGGGATGCGCGCGTTCTCGGCGAGCGCCACCATGATGAGCGCGACCAGCGCCATGGCGAGCGACACGCGCAGGCCGATCTCCGGCGCCTGCATCGCGCCGGCGATGAACGAGAGCTGCGTCGAGCCGGCGAGGAGCGACACGGTGAACACCACCATCAGCATCGCCGGCTCGGCGAGCGAGGAGATCATCATCTCGCGCGAAGCGCCGATGCCGCCGAAGCTCGTGCCGACGTCGAGTCCGGCGAGCGCTAGCACGAAGCGCGCGGTCGCGAGCAGCGCAACAATTGCGATGACGTCGGCGGCGTAGCTGAAGATGAGGCCGGCTGCGAAGGTCGGCACGAGCGCGGCCGCCACCCAGGTGGCGGCGAAGATCAGGTAGGGCGCGACGCGGAAGAACCATGACGCGCTGTCGGCCAGCACGACGTCCTTGCGCAGCAGCCGGGCGAGGTCACGATAGGGCTGCACGAGCGGCGGTCCCTGCCGCCGCACGAGATGCGCCTTCACCTTGCGCACGTAGCCGGTGAGGAGCGGCGCGGCCGCCAGCACCAGCGCCATCTGCAAGAACTGCACGGCGAGATCGAGCGCTATTGCCACAGCGCGAGCACCGTGAGGAGCGCCACCAGCGCGCCGAAGACCAGGCTGAGATAGGCACGGATGGTGAGGAACTGAACGCGGTTCAGGATGCGTGCCGCGGCGCCGACCGCTGTCGCGGCCGGACGGTAGAGTACGTCCCAGAGAAAGTCGCGCAGCTCGACTTCCAGCCGCGCCGGCAGGGCGCTGCCCGGCGGCGGCATCGCCACGCGCTCGCGCGCGCGGAAGAGCACCGTGCCGAACACCCGCCGCAACGGCTGCGAAAAGCTGCCGGCGCTGTACTGCGTCGCCGGGCTGGGATCCGGAAAACCGCAATCCCACGCGGCGGAGCGGCGCACGCGATTCGAGGCCAGGCGATGGATCGCCTCGGCGGCAAGCAGCGCCGAAGCAGCGATGAAGAGGAAAACGAGGAGCCCGTTGTACGAGCTGCGGCTCGCCGCCACCGGCACGATGGTGAGCCAGTCGAGCTCACCCTGGCCGGGAAGCTGCGCGCCCTCGAGCGCCTGCACCACCGGACCGAGCGCATCGATGACATGCCCGGGCAGCACGCCTGCGAGAAGGCACAACGCGGCGAGGATGAACATCGCCGCGAGCGAGAAGCGATCGACCTCCACCGCCTCGCGCGCCACCTCGCTCCTCGGGCGGCCGAGGAAGGTCATGCCGAAGGCCTTGACGAAGCAGGCGGCGGCAAGCGCCGCGGCGAGCGCGAGCAGCGCGCCGACCGCGGGCACCAGGAACTTGAGCAGCCATTGCGGCAGCGCCGGACTGAGGAGGATCGCCTGGAAGGTGAGCCACTCGGAGACGAAGCCGTTGAAGGGCGGCAGCGCCGAGATGGCGGCAGAGCCGACCAGGAATACGAAAGCGGTCTTCGGCATGCGGTGGATCACGCCGCCGAGGCGCTCCATGTCGCGCGCGCCGGTCGCGCTCAGCACGGCGCCGGCGCCGAAGAAGAGCAGGCTCTTGAAGAGCGAATGGTTGAAGACATGCAGGAGCGCCGCCGTCAGCGCCAGCGCGGCCGCGACCTGCATGTGGTTCGCCTCGAAGGCGAGCGCGAGGCCCAGGCCGGCGAAGACGATGCCGAGGTTCTCGACCGTGCTGTAGGCAAGCACGCGTTTCAGGTCCTGCTCCATGAGCGCATGCAGCACGCCGATGACCGCCGTCACGCCGCCGACGAGCGCCACCAGCGCGCCCCACCACCAGTCGGGCGTGCCGAGGAGATCGAAGACGATGCGCACAAAGCCGTACACCGCGACCTTGGTCATGACGCCGCTCATCAGCGCCGAGACATGGCTAGGCGCCGCCGGGTGCGCGAGCGGCAGCCAGGCGTGCAGCGGCACGAGGCCCGCCTTGGAGCCCGCACCGACCAGCGCCAGCGCAAGGATCGCCGCGCTCATCAGCGCCGAGGGCGCTGCGGTGCGCATGGCGGCGAACTCGTAACCGCCCGCCGGGCCCGCGAGCAGGCCGAAGGCGAGGATCAGGGCGAGCGTGCCGAAGCTCGCCATCACCAGATAAAGATAGCCCGCCTCGGCGTTGCCGGCGCGGCGATGCTCAGCCATCACCAGCGCCCATGAGGCGAGCGACATGAACTCCCAGCTGAAGAGGAAGCTGAACGCGTCGTTCGCGAGCGGCACGAGGTTCATGCCGGCGAGGAACGCCGCGAAGAACGGCAGCACCCGGGCGGGCGCGTGCTCGTGCCGGCCGTAGCCGAGCGCGTACAGGCTGGCAGTCGCGCCGCCGAGGTTCACCACCGCGAGGAAAAACGCCGTCAGCGAGTCGAGCCGGAAATGCGCGCCGAGCCAGGGCAGGCCGATCGGCAGGGAAATGCGCGGCGGCACGCCGGCGGGCGAAAGGAGCGCGCCGACGGAGAAGATCAGCGCGACACTGCAGAGGACGAGCGTGCCGCCGTAGGCCGCGGCGGACATCCACGGCGCGCGCCGCGCGGCGATTGCGCCGACGCCGAGCACGAGGTGCGCGCCGACGCACCAGAGCAGCACCTCGAGGGCCACGCTAGCGTTTCCCGCGCGGCGAGGCGGCCGGCGCCTTCAGGCGGACGCCGCGGCCGCCCGTATTGCTGAGCGCGCCCTCGTTGATCATCTCGACGCCGCAACGCTCGAGCGCCGCGATCAGCTTCATCAGCGACTCGACGTTGCCGCTGATCACATGCTCGCTTGCTTCCATCCGCTGGATGGTCGGCACCGACAGGCCGGCCGCCTTGGCGAGCGTCGCCTGGTCGAGCCCCGCAAGCGCGCGCGCGGCGCGCAATTGGCGCGAGGTGATCATTCAGGGTGGAGTGGCTACAAACGGCATTTTTGATGCATGGTACATCACTAGTGATATGCGGTAAATCAGACTCGATGGGCGGAGCTTGGACGGGCGGGCGCAGAACCGGTCGCCTAAAATGAGCCGATGGACCCGGTCTCCCAGCGCGATGCCTTGCGCGTCATCCAGGAAATCGTCAGCCGGGAGAAGGGCGGACCGCTTGGCACCGCGGGCGTACGCGAGCTCGAAACCGTGCTCGCGGGTCTGGCGTCCGCCGGCGCACAGATTCCCACTGCCGCCGCGGGTTATTCATGCCATGAGGCGACCATCGTTTTCGCCGACCTGCGCGGCTTCTCGGCCATTGCCGCCCGCCACCCGCCCGAAGTGGTGCTCGCGGAGCTCGACCGCTACTTCGGCCGCATGGTGGAGATCATCGCCGCGCACCACGGGGCGGTCGACAAGTTCATCGGCGACGCCATCATGGCGGTGTTCCACGCCGACCCGGCGCTGCCCGGCGACCACGCCCGCCGCGCCGTGCTTTGTGCGATCGAAATGCAGCTTGCCATGCGCGAGCTCGGCGCCCAGGCGCGCTCGATGGCGGCCCTTTACC
>C688J18823_10001648_pt1 | contig 13902 bp, 8 predicted proteins | sample HopSoiMetagenom1_FD_18823 | JGI IMG/M metagenome (IMG submission 18823)
ATATCCTTTTTTGCGAAGCCTCCTTTTCCCCGGCGACTTGGAAAAGTATCCGGCCTTCTTGGATTTCGTCACCTCGACGGAACTGCTCGCGACGGTGATCGATCATTTGGGTACCATTCCGGTGCTCTCGAAAGTCCGCCCTCCCGGCGTGCGCTTCATGGAGTCTAACGTCGAGCTCGATCCCGACCGGCATCTGCCTCCCCGCGACAGCCAGCTCTACCATATTGATTTCTATGATTCACCGCAGGTCTACGTGCTGGTGCTGATGGAGGACGTCACTGCGGAATCCGGCCCGTGGACATTTCTGCCTGCATCCACTACCGACCGCGTTGCGAAGGAACTGGGTTACCGCGGGCGGGGCTATGGCTATCGAGTCAAGGACGACGACATTTACCAGTGGGTCGACAAGAGTGAGGAAATTGTTTTTGCGTACCCAAAGGGCACGGTGCTGTTCATCGACTCCAGCCGCTGCTTTCACTTCGGCAGTCGCAATGCGGTGAAGCCTCGGTTCATGGTGATGTATGGTCTCCAGTCACCATGCCGGCGCGACTTTGCCTACTCCTACATGCGGCACGACCATTTTCCGATTCCGAACGGCGCTTCCCGCTTGCGCGAGATGGTGCTGGGAAAGTTTGACGCCTGACCCGGNGGGAGTCCCCAACAGAAAGCGCAAAAAAGCTGCCCACTGGGGGCGACAAGGGTATTTGGCACGCTGCCGCGCAGTGCTGGGTGAAGCGGGCAACAGTGGACGGTCGGGGTTGTATTTGCTAGAATTTCATAATTACCCCGCTGCCCAAAATTGGATCCTTAACGGTTATCGCACGCAACATGCCGTATCGGATCGCACCGGCAGACGTCCGAGGCGCCAACAGAATCGGAAAATAATTCAGTAGAAAGCCGTGGCCATTGGAGCTCTCCACCAAAGCTATTATACAACGGCCCGCTCGCCTGAGTGACTCGATCTTTGGCGATCGCTTTCGGCACCGGCCGGCACCCGACGCATTCACCGTCGGAGTCTTGGAAGGCGAAGGGATCGGGTGCGATGTCGTTAGGGCCGCCCTTCGAGTCCTGTCTGCTTTGGAAGAAACGGGGCGCGTGAAATTTAATTTAGAATTCGGTGGCTCGATCGGGCAAAAATCGGAAGCGGTCCACGGCAAAGCGTTGTCTGACGAAGTGATAAGATTCTGTCAGGGCGTGTTTGCCGAGGGCGGTCCCATTCTGGCTGGACCGGGCGGGGGGCGGTTTGTCTATGATCTTCGCAAGCAATTCGATCTGTTTTGCAAACTCACGCCGTTAAAGGTTTGCGGTGAGCTGTTCGATTCGATCCGGGTCAAACGCGAGTATGTAAACGACGTAGATATTCTGATGGTGCGTGAAAACGTGGCCGGCATCTACCAGGGGAGTTGGACCGAGAGTCCGTCGTTAAACGGCGATCGAAGTGCCGAACATTCCTTTTCCTACACCGAGCACGAGGTGCGTCGAATTATCGCAGTTGCAGCGAAGCTCGCCAGTCTGCGCCGCGGCGGTTTGACCGTCGTGATCAAAGACGGNGGAATCCCTTCCATCAGCAAGCTTTGGCGTAGTTGTGCGGCCGATATCTGCGCGGACGCAGGTGTGAAACACAACTGCCTCAATGTGGATCATGTCGCCTATCAGCTTGTGCAAAGCCCGCAGCAATTCGATGTGGTTGTGACGTCGAATCTGTTTGGGGACATCCTGGCCGATCTAGGCGCTGTGCTGCTAGGGTCGAGAGCACTGGGCTATTCCGGCAACTTTTCTTCCAGCGGCTCAGCCGTGTACCAGACGAGCCATGGTGCGGCCCATGATCTTGTCGGAAAAAATCAAGCGAACCCCATGGGGCAGATTTTTTCGCTGGCGATGTTGCTCCGTGAAAGTTTCGGTTTGGCTGCCGAGGCCGAACTTGTAGAGCGCGCGGCGGTGCGGGTCTGGCAGCAAGGGTGGCGAACAAGCGACCTAACGAATAACGGATATCGCGTAGCGGGCACAAAGGAGACGGGCGAGTTGGTTGCCGAAGCCCTGGTGGAAATCTCGAGGTAACCTCTCCGAAAGATGAAGCCGGCTATCCTGCTCATCGACTTGCAGAAAGATTTTCTGGACTCCGCTTCGCTCGAGCCGGCTTCCGGAGAAGTTGTACAACGAGCGACCGCTTTGATCCAAGGCGCGAGGCAGCAGTCATATCCCATCATCCATGTGTGGACGACGGTGCGGAAAAAAAGCGATCGGCGCATGCCGCATTGGAAACGCGATGGCAAATGGATATGCGTCAGCGGTAGCGACGGCCACGCCACTCCAGAATCGCTGCGACCTCTCGCCAGCGAGCCAATCATCCACAAGACTTTCTTCAGCGCATTCTCGAACGGCGAACTGGAAAGCGTGCTGCAGACTTTGGGGGTTGAGACGGTATGTCTGGCCGGCGTTCACCTTCATGCATGCATTCGGGCGACGGCGTTGGATGCCTACCAACGCGGCCTGCAAGTCTTCATTGCAGAGGACGCGGTGGCTAGCGATGACCCGCTGCATGCGGCTGCTACCCAACGTTACTTGGAAAAGCGAGCGGCCCGCTTCGTGAGAGTAGAATCCTTTCTCGCGCAGAGCGTGCTTCCGGTTAACGGTGCGAATCGAATACCGGGAGCAACGACATCGGCTCGGAACGCGTGGCTCCGTTGGAGGAGCAGCCCGATCCGCACACGCGTGCAATTGCTAAAGCGGCTGGCGACGTTGCTCGAAAAGAAATCCGGCGCGTTGGCCAAACGAATAGCCGTGGAGATCGGCAAACCGGTGACACAGGCAAAAGCCGAAGTCACACGCGCCGCGGCCTTGATTCATGCGGCCATACGTAATGCTGGTCCGCTGGAAATCGCCGGGGGCAGGCGTTGTACCGTTCGACATCGTCCGTTAGGCGTCGTTGCCGTAATTACGCCATGGAATCACCCCGTCGCCATCCCGATTGGAAAAATTGCGCCCGCGTTGTTGTACGGGAACAGCTGTGTCTGGAAGCCGTCGCCGCTGGCCGGATCGCTCGCGGTCGAGATCATGAAATTGCTGAAGTTAGCCGGCTTTCCTGAAGGTGTGGTCGAACTTGTAGAAGGTGACCGCCTAACCGCCCTGGAGTTGATGAATGATCCGCGGGTTGATGCGGTGACGATCACTGGCTCTGCTGCCGCTGGTTATGCCGCGCAGGACGTTTGTGCGAGACGCCGTATCACGATCCAGGCGGAGTTAGGTGGAAATAATGCTGCCATCGTGTGGGCCGACTGTGACCTGGAAGGAGCTTCGGTTCAGATCGCGGAAGGCGCGTTCGGATTTGCGGGGCAGCGCTGCACCGCAAATCGCCGTGTGATTGTCGACGCGAACTGCTACAAAGAGTTTCTGCAAAATCTCGAGACCGCGACGACTGCCCTCATCTGGGGCGATCCGTTGGATCCCAAAACCCAGGTCGGTCCCATGGTCTCGGTCGAGTCGCGGAATCGGGTAGCCGAATTAGTAGCCCGGGCGCGACAATCTGCCAGAGTGATCGTTAGGCATGAGAACAGCCGATCACCTCGTCGGAACGGTGCGTATTTTCCTCCCGCAATTGTTTGTTGCGACGATCCAACCCAGGAAATCGTCCAGGAGGAAACGTTTGGCCCGGTGCTTGTCGTTCAGCGGGCGAATGACTGGGAACACGCCATACGGCTCTGCAATGGTGTCCGCCAGGGGCTTGTCGCAGCCATATTCTCCCGTTCGAAAAAGAGACAGGCGGAATTTCTCGAACAAGCCCAGGCCGGCATTTTGAAGATCAACTCCACCACGGCCAATGCCAACGCCGAAGCTCCCTTCGGCGGCTGGAAGGGATCGGGAATCGGACCACCCGAACATGGCCGCAGCGACCGGGAGTTTTACACCCGTACGCAGTCGATTTACGTATGACGACTGTCGCCACGCCGGTCAATCAACCCCTGTCGAGGTCACGAACAGGCCAACGCGTGGTTGTGCGTCCGACTAATTCGTTCATCAGGTTCGAGAGGGATGAGATTAACCAATCCATTCCCGCGCGCTTCGAGCAGCAGGTCAGGAAGTATCCTCATCGCACGGCGGTCAAAACGGACAGCGGCGATTTCACCTATCTCGAACTGAATCAATATGCGAACCGCATCGCGCGAGCAATCCTCGCGCGAATGGGCAGTTCGGAGCCGGTCGCAATTCTAATCCAGCCCGGCGCGCCGTTGATTGCTGCCATTTTCGGTGTGCTAAAAGCGGGCAACTTCTACGTGCCTCTCGATCCCTCATTCGCCGAGGCGAAACTCACCACGATGGTGGAACATTCGCGACCAAGTTTAATCCTAACGGACAACACCAATCTGGCCGCCGCCGAAAAGTTGAATGATGGCACGCGTCCACTGCTGACCCTGGAGGACATTGGCGCCGGCTTTTCGTCCGACGATTTGCCAATGACCGTTTCGCCTGAGGCGATCGCGTACATCCTGTACACCTCAGGGTCGACCGGAGAGCCAAAGGGCGTTTTCCAGTCTCATCGCAACGTGCTTCACGGCATTATGAAGTACACCAACGGCGCGCACCTGTGTGCGGATGATCGGCTGACCCTACTGATGTCGGCCAGTTTCGGCGCGTCGATCTCGGATATTTTCGGCGCGCTACTGAACGGCGCCGGGCTTTTCCCATTCAACCTCAAACAAGGACTGCGCCACATGAAAGATTGGCTCAACGACGAACAAATCACGGTCTACCATTCCGTGCCGACGGTCTTTCGCCATTTCGTCGACACGCTGGAAGGGAATGAGGAGTTTGCCAGATTGCGGCTGATCAAGTTAGGCGGCGAGACCGTTCATCGAAAAGACTTCGAGGAATTCAAGAAACACTTCCCGCCGGGCTGCCTGTTTCACGTCGGGTTTGGGGCGACCGAGATGAACACGATCTGCCAGTTTTTCTGCGATCATCAAAGCACTTTTGAGGGCAACGCCGCACCTGTCGGCTATGTCATGGACGACACCGAGATATTGCTGTTTGACGAGAACGGCCGGGAGGTTAGGGCCGGCGCTACGGGTGAAATCGCGATTCGAAGCAAATACCTGGCGTTAGGATATTGGCACCAGCCCGAGCTTACGAAGAAGGTCTTCCGATCCGATGCGAAGGAGGCCGAGTCTCGTATCTACTTCACCGGCGACCTTGGCCGAATGCTGCCCGACGGTTGTCTGGTTCATCTGGGACGCAAGGATTTTCAGGTAAAGATTCGCGGGCACCGGGTTGAGACTGCGGAGGTCGAGATGGCATTGCTACAGAATCCTTCGGTGAAGAAAGCACTCGTCGCCGGGCGCGAAGGTCGAAACGGCGAAGTGCAGCTGGTGGCATACATTGTTCCAAACGGAAAGTTATCGCCATCGATCCGCGACCTGCGCGATTCGCTTAGGCAATCGCTTTCCGACTATATGATTCCCTCCGCTTTCGTTGCGCTCGACGCGCTGCCGCTGACGGCGAACGGGAAGGTGGACCGCAATGCTCTGCCCGCGCCCGCGCGAGATCGATGCAACCTGGACACGGAGTATATCGCACCGCGCGACATGCTTGAATCCGAGATGGCGCGCATCTGGTCTGGCATTCTCGGTATCGAACCGATTGGCGTCCGCGACAATTTCTTCTCACTGGGAGGCGACTCGCTCTCGGCGGTTCAACTGATTTCCCAGTTGAGTTGCTCTTTCCAAGTGGAGCTGCCCGTGCACGCGTTGATCGAAGCGCCGACGATCGCGGGCCTGGCTCGACAGATTGAAATGCTCACGGGTCCGCAGTTAGGCCCGACCGAATCCTCCTGGACATCGCTGGTAGCCCTCCAAGCCGGTGGTTCGCGACCGCCATTGTTTGTCATCCCTGGCGGCGTGGGGAGCGAGAACGAGTTCGTTATCTGCGCTCGGCTGGCCAAATATCTTGGACCCGAATATCCATGTTATGGATTGCGCGCCCGCGCTTCGGATCCAAACCAGCGGCGGCACACTTCCGCCCGGGAAATGGCGGCCGACTACATCCGGGAAATCCGCACCGTCCAGCGCAAAGGCCCGTACTTTTTGGTGGGAGAATGCGTCGGAGGAATCGTGGCTTACGAGATGGCCCAACAACTTCTTGCTGATGACCAGCAAGTGGGGCTGCTGGCATTGCTCGATACCCCCCGCCCGACGCGCTCCCGGCAACTGGAGTTCTGGTGGCGACAGTTGCGCGAGCGTGTTTTGCGAGACAGGAAGGATCTTTTCCGCCGAATCAAGCTTCACTGGCGGCAACCGGTGCGACGCGGACTGGGTGAACGCGTTCGGTATTATTTCGCCAAATCCGTCAGCTTCGCCCAAAGAGTGGCTTCCGTATCTTACGTGAAGCAGACTACGCCTAACAACGAAGCACTAAGAGAATTGTGGCGCGATGAAGTCCTTCGCACCGGTTATGTGCGGGCGTTGTATCGGTACCGTCCTAAACGTTACACCGGACAGATCACCATGCTGGTCAATGAATCGGACGCTCCAACTAAACCGGATTTTGGCTGGCAGCCGCTGGCAGCGGGCGGCCTAACGATTCATACAGTTCCTGGCGATCATTTTTCCTATATCCGTCATCACGTCAGCGAACTTGCCGAAACGCTGCGCGATTGCGTGGAGAAGGCAATGCAAGCGATGTGAGATACCACTGTGGTAATCGTTGATCGAGTCATGACGCCGTTTGAAACAGGGATGGGCGAGAGGCGGTGTCCGGTTCAGGAGTCTTCCATTTCATATGATGGGTAATTCGGTCATCACCGGCGAGAACCTTTCCAAGCGCTATCTTATCGGGCACCAGCCAGCTCGGGGAGATGGCCTGCGGCATGCCCTCGATCGCGCGATGCGGGAGCCGATCAAGCGGCTTCGTTCGTTAGGCGGAAAGCCGGCCGCTGCCAGTGAGGAATTTTGGGCGTTGCGCGACGTTAATTTCGAAATCAAGCAAGGCGAACTGGTTGGTATCATCGGCCGAAACGGCGCAGGGAAGTCGACCCTTCTGAAGATCCTGAGCCGAATCACAGAGCCGACCACAGGTCGCATCAGAATACATGGCCGCGTTTCCAGCCTGCTCGAGGTCGGCACCGGATTTCACCCCGAACTCACTGGTCGAGAGAACATCTTTCTCAACGGCGCCATCCTCGGGATGTCGCGGCTGGACATCAAAGCCAAGTTTGATGAGATCGTCGCTTTCTCAGAGGTAGAGAGGTTCATCGACACACCGGTGAAACGCTATAGCAGCGGCATGTACGTCCGCCTTGCTTTCGCTGTTGCGGCGCATCTCGAACCCGAAATCCTCATTATCGACGAAGTCCTTGCCGTCGGAGACGCCGCTTTCCAGAAAAGATGTCTGGGTAAAATGGAAGACGTTTCCCGGCGGGAAGGACGAACGGTCCTGCTCGTTAGCCATCAGATGCCGATCGTGATGCATCTCTGTAATCGATGCATCCTTCTGCACAGCGGGAGCGTGCTGCACAGCGGGCCGACCAAGGAGGTCGTCGATGCCTACCTGTTGCACGCGGCCGATCTCACCTCGATCGAGCTTTCCCAAAGGGAAGATCGGCAGGGAAAAGGACAGGCCAGGATCGGCGCAGTCGACTGCTGTGATCTCAACGGAAACAGGGTACGGGAGGTTTTTTCCGGAGGGACGCTCGTTCTGCGTGTCCACTTCACGGTTGGAGACGGTATCGTTCTGAAAAACTGCCGCGTAACGCTCGCGGTGATGAGTAAGAACCCGCGTCCGTATTTCGAGCTATCGACCGATCTCGTTTACCAAAGTTCGTTGCGCCTTTCCGGCAGAGGGTATGTCGAATTTGTTGTACCGGATATGCCTCTTCCCGGCGGCACATATTACCTTGCCGTCTGCATCGCCAGCGATGGAGATGTGGTGCAAGACATGGTGGAGGATGCGGTTAGGCTCGATGTCGTAGACGGCGACTACTATGGGACGGGGAAGCTCTATCACGGAGGATGGCATCGAAGGAGCGTTTTAGTTCGACACTCGTGCCGCATTACCCAAAACCCCCTCGACGCGAACGGCAAGGTTCCCTCTCTTGTCACCTAACATTTACCCACATATCGGGGCAATACTTGGCTCGGCATGATTAGTCTCAGGCATTTGACGGATCGGCTGCTCAGCAAGCGGGCTGAGAGCTGGCGCAACGAAGACAACATGGAGCGCTACGGTATTCGCAACATCATGCGGGCGGCGAAACTTTACAATCGCTGGCGCTACCATGAGCGCGCGAAACGCCACGATATCATGTATCGCACACAGCNGGACCAGCTGTTAGGCGAAAACGGCGGTCCCGGTTTTCAGTCGCACCCGAAAATCGTGCTAAACGATGGATGGGCGATTGACACATCACAATCGTTGCCAGGCCTGGATCGTTTGCTGGATGAAGCGGGCCACGTCGCGCGGGAGCGCGCAGGCAAAATCCACAGCGACATCCAGCGGCCCTACTTTCGCAATCTGATTTTCCCTGAAGACATTCAAAAATATCCGTCATGGCTCGACTTCATCACGTCGTCCGAAATCCTGGCGACCGTCACACATTATCTTCAAACGATTCCGGTCCTCTCGAAGACACGACCTCCGGGTGTGCGTTTTATGGAATCAAACCAAAATCTCGACCCTGATCCGCCGGGCGCATTCGCCCACAGTCAGTTGCATCATCTCGATTTGCATGACACACCGCTGGTCTACGTGATCGTCCTGATCGAAGACGTTACTAGTGAATGCGGACCATGGACTTTTCTTCCGTCGTCCGTTTCGGCGCGCGCGGTCAAGGCTCTCGGAAATCAAGAACGCGGGCGTCGGTATCGCGTGACCGATGAAGAAATGTATCGGGTCGTGGACCCAAAGGAGGCGATCGTGTTCGCATATCCGAAAGGGACCGTGCTTTTTATCGACTCGAGCCGCTGTTTCCATTACGGCAGCCGAAGGTCGTATAAACCGCGACTGCAGATGATGTATGCCTACACTTCCGTTTGCCGCGGCGACTTTTCGGAAACATTCATGAAGCCGTATCCTTACCCGATGCGGGAACAGGATTCGACCTTACGCAAGATGGTGCTCGAATAGCTGACGGCGCCAGACTAGGCGACAGGCCGTGTTTTCAGGCAGGGGCATCTTTAGTACAACCGGTGAAATCCAACATTTTCGTCTCCGCTTTTGACCGTTTGTTCTGTGCGGTCGCACGACGACTGCCGTTTTGGATCCTCGCAGCGCTACTGGTTCTATCGCTGTTTTCCCGATTCCGGCTGATCCTATCACGGTGAGAGTGGCGATCGTTTCACGGTGCCTGCTCGCGTTCCTGATTCTGTATTGGGCCAGTTTCGCGCTGGTTGTACCAGTCACGGTTTGGGATTCCCAGAGCTACAACGTGGGTAGAATTCCCATCGCATTGGAGGGAGGCTTATTTGGAAATCACGGCTGGAACAATGACCGCCAAGTTTCCCTTCCGTGGGGCTTTGATGCACTACATCTGGTCTTCTTCTGGCTCGGAGGAGGCGCCGCAATCCCAAGCTATCTCTGCTTCATTGGGACGCTTGCCATCGTCTGGAAAATTGTTCAGGCCTATCGAGGACCAAACACCGCCACGTTGTGTGCCCTCGGCCTGTTTTCGATGCCGACATTGATCTACCAGGCCACCAGCACAAAAAATGACTGGGCCGTGGTATTTGGCCTCGCTTGTTGGTTCTACTGCCTGTGGTTGTATCGCCGGGCACCCAACAAATGGCTGCCGTGGTGCATGGCCTGTTCCCTAGCTTTCTCGGCAGGCGCAAAAACGACCGGTGTGTTCTTCGTCATCGTGGCGGCTCCGGCCACGTTATGGATGCTCAGAAAAAATCGCCGCGATCTTTTGCAGTTCTCCGCTGGATTGATATTAGCCATCGTCCTATGGGGAAGCGTTGAGACCTACATCAACAGCGGCATCGTTTACGGCCATCCATTTGGCCCGGACGATCAGGTCCAGCGAAACACGAATCGAGACGGTCTTCGCGGTGCGATGGCGAATGCGATTCGATACGCGTTCGGATCGGTAAACTTCGGGGTGGATCAAAGAGGATCCGGATTTCTGACAAGGACGTGTGTGGGTGCGTTGAAAGCACTCGGCCTGGATAACGTCGGATACCGGACGAGGCCGCCCGTCTTTGATGATTCGAATTTTACCCTCCTGAAGTCAGGAGGGGAGGCTGCCAGTGATTTTGGCCTGATGGGATTTCTGTCGCTTGTCGGAAGTACATGCATCGTTCTGCGAGGCGCATGGCGCACAACGGCGTGGCGTCTCGCCGCGAGTGGCTTTTTCTGTCTCGGGATACTCTGCGTGATCGTGGCCTGGACGCCATGGAACTTCCGTTATCTTCTACTGCCGTTTCTATTGTTCCTGTTAGCGCTCTTGTTAGGCGTCGCTCCGTGGCTTGAACAGAAGGCATGGCGGCAAGGGCTGGCTTGCCTGGTAATTTTGCATGGCGTTTTCGTTTATCCGATCGGCTCATTCAATAAGGCGCCGCGCGATTTATGGGCGTCGATCTTCCACCGAGACGACGCCACGTTCAAGGAACGGCCTGCCATGCAGGGAGTAGTTGATGGGATTCGAAGCGCTGTCACACAAGAACACATGGCCATTCTTTTTCTGGACGCCGGCACAGGTTCATGGGTTCTTCCGGTCTTCCAAGTCAAGAACTTGCATGTGCTGCCGAGGCCTCGGATGACGGAAGCGCCCGTGCCCGCCCGCCTTTTGCACGATGGGGAGTCGGCAGGACTACTTGTTCTAAATCGTTCTTTTATTCCCGAAGGGGCAACCGGTTGGAAGCTGTATCGGAAATTCTCCGAGCCTGATTCAGCTCTGTATTTGTGGCAGACGCCTTGAAATCCTGTTCGCCGGCTAACCACTATCGACGGCGCGGTTCACCGTGGGATTTGTAAAGCTCGAGCTGTGATGCAAGAGTACCGATCAGGTTAGAGTTACCTGCATCTCGCGCTAACCGGATGGCTCGGTTGGCCGTTTCGACCGCCTCCGGATAACGGCCTGCTTCGGCGTAAGCTGCGGCTAGCGTTCCGAGGACCACGGGGTTTGCGCTACTGGTTAGCTGATTAGCTCGCTGCGACAACGCGATTGCCCTTGAACCGTTGCGCAGCGCGGCGTTCTGCGAAGTCGCCAGCAAATAGGCGAGGTTGTTTATCGCCTCCACGTAATCCGGGTTTAGTCGGATCGCCCGCTCATATTCTTGAATTGCTTCCGACAGTTTCCCTTCGCTGGCGAGAGCGAAACCAAGGTTGTTGTGAGCGTCGGCGTAATCGGGTCTGAGCTGCACGGCCCGTTCGCAATCCTGAACCGCTTCCGAAAGCTTGCCTTGCACCGCGAAATCGAGGCCAAGGTTATTGTAGGCCTCTGCGTAATCGGGTTTGAGCTGGAGCGCCTTCTCAAAATCCTGAGTGGCTTCCGGCAGTTCCCCTTCCGTGGCCAAAGCAAACCCGAGATTGTTGTAGGCTTCGGCGTAATCCGGCTTGAGTTGGCGGGCTTGCTCGAAATGTTGAATCGCTTCCGGCAGTTTACCTTCAGCGGCCAACGCCAACCCCAAATTATTGTGAGCTAGCGAGTTCTCGGACGTGCAAGCCAGCGCGTGCGTCCAGAGGGAAACGCTATTCTTCCAATAACCGGTTTGCACATGTGCGAGCACTAACAGGGCGACGAGACTCACACCTGCACCGGCGCCGAGTGCAGCACGCCGATGGCGCCACGCGCCACACAGCTCCGCGCAGCCCCACGCCACTATAATGTAGAGTCCGATTTGCGGCAGGTAGGTGTAACGATCCGCCTTGGCCTGACTTCCCACCTGCATCAGTCCGATCACCGGCACTAACATTCCCAAATACCAGAGCCAACCCATCGGCAGGTACGGATGCTTGCGTGAGCCGACCGTTACGCCGGCGGAAACAAGCAACAGAAGCAGGACGGCCGCACCGACGCTCCACGGCGCGACATGTTTGGCCAGGTGAGGGTAAAACACAGCCAGCCCTGACGGGTAAAACATCTGCCAGATGTAGGTGGCGTAAGCGGTTAGGCCATTTGCCAGTCGCAATGGGAACGCCAGCTTCTCGAACGACATGGTTGCATCCGTTTGCGCCCGGATCGTGGCCGCAACGGAACCGGCGCTCAGCACGAGGAACGGGATCTTCTCCCACAGTAACTGAACGAAAGAAATTCGTTCGCTGTGAATCGGCCATCGTCTTAACGGCCACCAATCAAGCAGCAGCAGGACGAACGGGACCGTCACCAACATCGGTTTGGCGAGGAGGCCGAGCACGAAGAGCAGCAAAGTCACCCAGTAATCAGGAGAACGAAGGAAGGCGATGGATTCTTTCTTCGCTGATGCCTGCGTCCGCGCATAACGGCGATAAGCCATTAGCGTCAGCATGAAAAACAATCCGCTCAGTACGTCCTTGCGTTCCGAGACCCAGGCGACCGACTCCACATGCAGCGGATGGATCGCGAATACGGCGGCGACAAAAGCGCTGCGCCAGAGAGCGCCTGTCATCTGCTGCATCACGAGGAATAACAGAATGGCTGTGATCCCATGGAGCAGCACGTTTTCGAAATGATGGCCCCACGGATGCAAGCCATACACCTGGCAGTCGAACAGGTGGGTGAGCGTTGTCAGTGGATGCCAGTTACCGCTATGAACGTGCGCGAACGCCCAGCGGACACCTTCGCTAGTTAGGCCGTGGATGATCTGCGGATTATCATAGACGTATTGATTGTCATCGTAGTTAACGAACGCGAATCCCACCGTCTGGCCAAAAACCGCCCAGACCGCGAGGGCCAGAAAGAGGCAGATCGCAAATGAGAGCCAATGACGCCGACTTGCGATGGAGGCCGAAGGTTGGAGGCTCGACTGAGCGACACGCGCCGGAGGTTTACGCTTCATCCGATGAACATGCCGTCATTCTGAGCACAGACTTTTCGAGGAAGGAAGTATCCACCTAACCGGTGGTCGCGCGCAATTTGTTACGCGGATGGTTCTTCCGGGACATTCCGCGACCGTAATGTTGCAACCAGCTCGTCGAAAGCCGCATCTCCTTGGACCACGGTTTTGCGTGGGATATTCGCCCACTGATCGCCCACCAGTTCAATCAACAGGTGATCATCTGCAATGGCGAAGCGTTTGAACGCCGTCCATGGTGCGAAACTTTGAATCTGATCTTCGATGGTCTCGTGCAAACCCTCGTCATCGATTCGGAGGTGAATACGCTTCGCTCCACTAAATGACGAGCTGTGTTCGACTACGGATTTGAGCACGCGCGAATAGGGGACTGCCCGCAGAAAGTACACTAGAAACATGGCGATAAAAATCGCCGCCATAAAGATGAAGCCGGCGACGAAACTGACATATACAGCAAGGAAAGCCATTACTGCCCAGTGCATAACCCAATAATAATGATGGAACACCGCGCGGGAGGGTCTGCCCTGCGCAGCAACTGTCGAATGTACGATGTAGTCGATGCGAGAGTTGGTGTAATCAATCTCCATCCATCGAATGCAATCAGGCGCTGCGGGTGCGGGCGAGCGTGATCTGAGGCGGGCCTTTCAGGCGCCGCGGTCTCGATCCTTATCGGACCTGTCCAGTCGCTGCCTCTGACCATCGCGCTATCCCTCGATTCGCACTGACCTCCGCCGCCGGCCCAAGGATTTGCACCAAATTGTCCGCAGAGCCGCGCATCCGACCCATTTGATCGGACTTGGTTAACTGGCCTTTCCTCGCGGTTCAGGATCGCGGACTAACAATCTCTATCTTGAGTTGCCGGCCATCCTTCTGCGCTGGCACATCGTAGCCGGCTCCAGGGGCGCGACACTGACCCTAACCG
>C688J18823_10001649_pt1 | contig 13897 bp, 11 predicted proteins | sample HopSoiMetagenom1_FD_18823 | JGI IMG/M metagenome (IMG submission 18823)
GCGGCTGTACGAGCACACGGAAGGCAATCCGTTGTACGTGCGGTCCCTGCTCGAGGAGGTGCCGGCCGATCGCTGGCGGACCTGGGAGCCGCAACTGCCTGCTCCGCGGGCCTTCGCCGAGCAGGCGGGGCATCGACTCGACGCCTGCGGTCCTGAGGCACGACGGCTGGTGGAGGCGGCTGCGGTCATCGGGACCACGGCATCGCTGTCGACCGTGGGTTCGGTGGCCGGACTGGCCGATCCGTTGCCGGCTCTGGACGAGGCCATCGCCGTCGGGCTCCTGCAATCGTGCGACGAGCCGGGCCTCCTGGAGATCGGATTTCCCCACCCTCTGGTCCGGGCAGCCGTCTACGAGAACCTGCTCCCTGGGCGCCGGGTCCAGCTGCATCTCGCTGCGGCGGAGTTGGTCGACGACCGCGGGGCAGCGTTGCGCCACCGGGTGGCGGCCGCGCAGCCGCCGGATGAGCCGTTGGCCGAGGAGCTGGCCTCGTTCGCCGAGCGACAGGCCGCGACCGGTGCATGGGGAAGTGCGGCGTCGGCACTGCTGCAGGCGTCCCGGCTGAGCGCAATCCGCGAACGACGAGAGCAGTGGGCGCTCCACGCCCTCGACGCCATGATCGGCGCCGGGGATCTCGTGCAGGCGTCCGTGTTCGCCGAGGACATCACCGGACTCGGGTCCGGGCCGCTCCGCGACGCCGCCCTCGGCTACCTCGCCGTGCTGCGCGGCCGGCCGGCCCAGGCCGAACGGCTGTTGCGCAGTGCCTGGAGCGGGACCGACCCGGCCTTCGATGCCCGGCTCGCCGCGACCGTCGCTCAGCGGTTGGCCCTCCACTCGGTCGGGCGGCTCTACGGCGAGGACATCGTCGACTGGAGTACCCGAGCCCTGGACCTCGCGCCACGGGACGAGACGGTGCGAGTCGAGGCTGAGGCCCTGCTGGGGCTGGGGCTGGGCTGCTCTGGCCGGGTACCGGCCGGCCTGGACGCCTACGAGACGTTCCTGGCCCGGTACGCCGATCCGGACGACGCCGCGCGACGCGAGCGGCTGCAGATGCCGCTCGGCTGGCTGCGGCTGGTCGCCGACGACGTCGAGGGGGCGCGGTCGCTTCTCGCCGAGGCCGCACCGGCGCAACTGCGACGGGGGTCCGTCCGGATCGCGGTGTGGGCGTACGTGTGGTTGTCGCGGTCCGAGTTCCTCCTGGGGAACTGGGACCGGGCGGCGATATCGGCCGAGCGTGCCGTGGCGCTGCTGGAGGAGAGCGGGCACGAGTGGCTACGGCCGTTGGCACGGTGGGCGGCCGGAGCGGTACCCGCCGCGCGAGGGGAGTGGGCAGCGGCCGAGGAGCATGCGCGGCTCGGGGCGGCGCAGACGGGTGACTACCCCTTGATGATCGTGGCCGGAAGTCTCGCGCGGGCGCGGGTGGCCGCCGCCCGAAGCGATCCGCAGGCCGTCCTGCGGGCCCTGGAACCGGTGGCGGCCATCCAGCCGCGGCGGGGCATCGACGAGCCGGGGTTCTGGCCCTGGCAGGACCTGTACGCTGATGCGCTGGTCAGCGTCGGACGCCTGGAGGAGGCGGCGACGTTCCTGAGGCCGCACGAGGAGCTGGCGGTGGCTCGCGGACGGCGGACCGCGGTGGCCATGCTGACCCGGGTGCGTGGCCGGCTCGAGGCCGCGGCGGGTCGACCAGAGGCGGCGGAGGCGGCGTTCCGGCGAGCGCTGCGGGAGGTGGAGCAGTTGCCGCTGCCCTTCGCCCGGGCGCTCATCGAGTTGGCGCACGGTCAGGTGCTGCGGCGACAGGGACAGCGGCGGGCGGCCGCCGAGCAGCTGCAGAGCGCTCATTACCGGTTCGCCGAGCTACGGGCGGAGCCCTATCTGGAGCGTTGTGAGCGTGAGCTGCAGGCCTGCGGGCTGACCCCCGCCAAGCGGCAGAACTTCGACCCGAGCGCCTTGACGGCTCAGGAACTGGCGGTGGCCCGGCTCGTGGCCGCCGGGATGAGCAACCGGCAGGTCGCCGCGGAGTTGTTCGTCTCCATCAAGACCGTCCAGTTCCACCTCACCCACATCTACTCGAAGCTTCGCCTCAGCTCGCGCACGGAATTGGCCGCCTATCTCCGGGACGACGACGTCACGCCCGCCGATCACGAGGGCGGAGGGGGAGACAGGGGCCTGGTCGCGTCGGAAGGTCAGGGGCCGAATTCCTGACCGGAGCTCCCGGGACCAGCCGACAGCGGGCTGCCGGCGGGAAGTGCTGCGCGGGCCACGGCTTCGACAGGACGGCCTACTGGTCCTCGGTCCACTTGACCGTGGGGAAGTCGGGGGAACGTCCGATAGCCCGCTCAATGCTCACACGGTGATCGGACGCCGCGAGTTGCTCGGCCATGAACCGATCGGCGCCGCAAGAGGTGCTGGTTTGCTCGATGATGGGCCATGTTGCTGCACATGAGTGGCCTCATGCTGAGCCGGGATCCGCAGTGGATGTTCCAGTGACCGGGGACCCCGCCTCCGCTCTCGTCGTGTGGTTCGACGAGGCCGAGCGGTCGCAGCCGTCGCTCGTGGGCGGTAAGTGCGCCGCACTGGCCCAGCTGACCGCGGCGGGCCTGCCGGTGCCGCCGGGCTTCGCCATCACCGTGGAGGCCTACCGGATCGCCTGCGGACCGCTCCAGGAGCAGATCACCGCGGTGCTGGAGTCGGTCGAGGGCACCGACTCCGGCGGGTCGAACGACGACGGCGCCATGCTGCGGGCGCTCGTGGAGCAGGTCGAGCTGCCGCCGATCCTGCGGAACGCCGTGGCCGAGGCCTACGCCGAGCTGGGCCGCCGGTGCGGGATCCCGGACGTCCCGGTTGCGGTCCGCTCGTCGGCCACCGGGGAGGACGCGCCCGGGGCCAGCTTCGCCGGCGAGCACGACACCTACCTGTGGGTGCGCGGCGAGGCCGAGGTCCTGGCCGCGGTGCGCCGGTGCTGGGGCAGCCTCTTCACCGACCGGGCCATCGCCTACCGTCGCCGGCTGAGCGAGCCGGCGGCCGCCCTGGTGATGAGCGTCGGTGTGCAACGGATGGTGCAGGCCGAGAGCGCCGGGGTGGCGTTCACGCTGAACCCGCAGAACGGCGACCGATCGGAGATCGCGGTCGACGCCTCCTGGGGCTTCGGCGAGGCGGTGGCGGCCGGCGAGGTGACCCCCGACAGCTTCCTGGTCAACAAGGTGCTTCTCGAGATCACGCGGCGACGGATCTCGGACAAGGCCGTCGAGTACCGGCTCGCAGGCGACGGCCGCGGCATCCGGCTCACCACCGTGCCGGAGCGTCGCCGCCGGACGCCGTGCCTGACCGATGCCCAGATCATCGAGGTGGCCCGGTTGGCCAGGCGAGCCGAGCAGCACTACGGCCGTCCGCAGGACGTGGAGTGGGCGTTCGATACCGATGCCGCCCGTGACTTCCGGCTCTTCCTGCTGCAGAGCCGACCGGAGACGGTGTGGAGCCGGCGTCCGGTGACGCCGGTCGCCGACGATCAGCCGTCCGGTCTGCGAAGCATCGTCTCGAGGCTGACCGCCGGGGAGGCCGGCCTGGCGCATCCCGGGTCGGTCGGCCTCCCCAGCCCGTTCGACCTCGCGACCCCGCCCGGTGCGGAAGGCTGGGAGGAGCTCTACGCCTACCCGTCCCTGTTCTCCGAGGGGCGGCGGGACTACGAGGAGCGCACCTTCTGGTTCCACGACAGCGTGCATTGGCCGCGGCCGTTGCCGCCGTGGGACGCGACGTTCTTCGAGTACGCCATGGCCACGCTGTCCCAGTACAACACCCGGCACTACCTCACCCCGGCTGCCTTGGGCATCGACTACCGGATCTTGCACGGCTACGGCTATCTGGCGCCGGTGACGGTCGCCGACCCGGCCGAGGTGGAGGCGCGGGGCGCGCAGTTCCTGGAGCGGGCCGGGTTCTACTTCGCGAACTGGGACGAGCTCTACGCCAAGTGGCTGGCCAAGATCCGGCTCCTGGTCAGGGAGATCGAGCAGATCCGCTTCGGGCCGCTGCCCGACAAGGAGGACATCGCGGTCATCACGGAGGGGCACGGCACCGGTTCCGGGCTCGCCCTCGTCCGNGGGTACCGGCACCTGCTCGATCTGTGCCTCACACTGTGGATGCACCACTTCGAGTTCCTCAACCTCGGCTACGCGGCCTACCTGGATTTCTTCGGCTTCTGCAAGCAGGCCTTTCCCGACATTCCGGAGCAGGCGGTTGCCCGCATGGTGGCCGGCATCGAGGTCGATCTGTTCCGGCCCGACGAGGAACTCAAGAAGCTGGCCCGCTTGGCGGTCGAGCTGGACGTCGACCCCGCCTTCGCCGAGGCCGAGAAGCCCGACCGAGTGGACCGGCAACTCGCGGCCACGCCGCAGGGACGTCGTTGGATGGCCCGGTGGCATGAGGTCAGCGAGCCGTGGTTCAACTTCTCCACCGGCTCCGGCTTCTACCACTTCGACCGGATCTGGATCGAAAACCGGGAGATTCCGTACGGCTTCGTCAGGGACTATGCAGCCCGGCTGCGTCGCGGGGAGACCCTGGACCGGCCCCTGGCGCGGCTGCAGGCGGAGCGGGAGCGGATCTCCGGCGAGTACGCCGAGCTCCTGCCCACCGATGCCGATCGCACTGCGTTCGACGAGAAGCTCCGTCTGGCCCGGGTCGTGTTCCCGTACGTGGAGAACCACAACTTCTACGTCGAGCACTGGGCGCACTCGATGGTGTGGCGCAAGATGCGCGAGCTGGGCCGTCTCCTCGTCGGCGCCGGCTTCCTCGCCGACGAGAACGACATCTTCTACCTCCGTCGCAACGAGGTGCCGGACGTGCTCTGGGATCTCTACAGCTCCTGGGCCGTGGGGGCGCCGGCCGGCGGGCCGACCCGCTGGCCGGCCGAGATCGAGCGGCGGAAGGGGATCCTCGAGGCGCTGGCGCGGGTGCCGCCGCCGCCCGCACTCGGGATGCCCCCGGAGCGGGTCACCGAGCCCTTCACGATCATGCTGTGGGGGATCACCCAGGAGAGCATCACCTCGTGGCTGACCGTTGCCGACGACAACCAGGATGACCTCGTCGGCATGGCGGCGTCCCCGGGCGTGGCCGAGGGGCCGGCCCGGGTCATCACGAGCCCGGTGCAGATGGCCGAGGTGCAGGAGGGGGAGATCCTCGTCGCACCCATAACGGCGCCGAGCTGGGCGCCGCTCTTCGGCAAGATCAGAGCCACCGTGACCGACGTCGGCGGGATCATGTCCCACGCTGCCATCGTCTGCCGTGAGTACGGCCTGCCGGCGGTCACCGGAACGGCGTCCGCCACCAGGCGGATCAGGACCGGGCAGTGGATCCGGGTCGACGGCGACAACGGCAGGGTGACCGTTCTGGGCGAAGAGGAGGCCCGCGCGGCGCCGTAGCGAGCCCCAGCCGGCTCGGGCGCTGCTCCGCGCACTCGCTCGTTCCTACCGGCGTCGACCTGACCCGGCGTCGGTTCCGGCGAGTGGATGCTGCGCCCCTCTGAGCACGGAGGTCTTGCGTCCCCTCTTTGCGCGGGAGGATGGTGGCCCGGTGCCACACCGGTGTGAGCTTCGTCACTTTCGAGCGAGTGACAACGCGCTGGCCGGACCGGCAGCGGGGCGCGGTCGCCGGGGCAGTCAACGGCACGAGCGTTGAGCTCGATCGAACCTGGACGGCCGAGAGGAGCACGGCATGGGTTACGAGTTGCGGACGAATGTCGTCGAGCCGGTGCGGAACACCTTCAGCTATCTCGTGGAGCGGTTCGGTGACCGTCCGGCTACGAGGTATCAGGAGGCCTCGTACAACCTCCAGCCGAAAGAGCACTTCCACTATCGGCCGACGTGGGATCCGGACCGGGAGCTCTACGACGAGAACTACACGGCGCTCAAGCTGACCGACCCGTACAGCTACACCGATCCGCGCCAGTACTACTACACCCCGTACGTGGCGAATGCCGCCGAGCGGTACGAGTCGTTCGCCCAGACGCTGAAGTACATCGAGGACCGCCGGTTGCTGGACAAGCTGCCGGAGAACTGGCACACGGTGCTCACCTCGTTCGTGCTGCCGCTGCGGCACTACGAGCAGGGCGCGCAGATGCTGCTCACCAACGCCAACCGGTTCGGCTACGGCACCACGGTCACCCAGGCCGCGGGGTTCGCCGCCTTCGACCGCATCGGCAATGCACAGATGCTCAGCCTCATCGGGCTGTCGCTGGCCGGTGGCGCGGCGGACACGCTTGCCGAGGCGAAGAAGAACTGGCTGTTCGCGCCCCATCAGCAGGGGCTGCGCCGGATGATCGAGGAGCTCCTGGTCGAGGACGACTGGGCAGTCGGCCTGATCGGCCTGGACCTGCTCGACGACCAGCTCTACCCGCTGCTGTACGCGTACCTCGACGAGCGGGCGCTGTTCCGCAACGCGGGCCCGTACAGCCTGTTGGCCCGCCACTTCAACGACTGGTACGGCGGACACCGCAAGTGGCTGAACGCCCTCTTCAAGGCCTGGACAACGGATCCGGAGCACGGCGAAGCCAACCAGGCCGTGCTCGAGGAGATGGTCGGGCGCTGGTATCCGCGGGCCTGCGAGGCGGTGGCTGCCATGGCGCAGGGGATCGCCGACCTGGCCGGGTCCGTCACCGTCGTGGGCGCCGCTGAGCGGGGCTTCGCTGAACTGGCGGCGTCCATGACCAAGCTCGGCGTCCCGGTGACCCCCTATGAGGGGGTGAGGGCGTGACGAGCGAGCCGAGGACCCGCCAGGTCTCGGTGGACCTCCAGGACTCCGAGGACACCCGGGCGCTGGTCGAGGCCATCGAGGAGGACAACCCCGACGCGGATCTGCTCCGCATGCCGGGCCTCGTCAGGGTCCAGGCTCCGAAAGAGGTCGTGATCCGGCGCGAGACCGTGGAGCAACGGATGGGCAGGGAGTGGGAGACCCACGAGTTCCAGATGAACATCGTCTCCTACTCGGGGCACATCGCCGACTGGGACGACGACCAGATCGTCATCAAGTGGGAGCACTAGGCGGGCCGACCATTCCGACGACTGCACTCCGAACCGTTTTTTGAGGAGAACCACGTGGCGAAGGCAAAGTTGTCCATGCGTGACCGGTACCGGTTGCTCACCCGCGACCTCGACTGGGAGCCGACCTATGTCGAGCCCGAGAAGCTCTACCCCCACACTCGCTACGAAGGCATCAAGATCCACGACTGGGACAAGTGGGAGGACCCGTTCCGGTTGACCGTCGACTCCTACAGCAAGTACCAGGCGGAGAAGGACAAGAAGCTCTACGCCGTCATTGACGGCTTCGCCCAGGGCCAGGGTCATCTGTCGCTGACCGACGCCCGGTACGTGAACAGTCTCAAGCTGTTCCTGGCCGGGGTCACGCCCCTGGAGTACGCCGCGCACCGGCACTTCGGATACCTGGCCCGCCACCTCGATGGACCCGGCGCCCGGTTCGCCTCGCTGTGTCAGAGCATCGATGAATTGCGGCACGCGCAGACCGAGATCCACACGATCAGCCAGTACAACAAGTACTACGGCGGCCTGCACGACTTCGGGAAGATGCACGATCGAGTCTGGTATCTGAGCGTGCCGAAATCCTTCTTCGACGACGGCCTGTCGGCCGGCCCGTTCGAGTTCCTGACCGCGATCTCGTTCAGCTTCGAGTACCTGCTCACCAATCTGCTCTTCGTGCCGTTCATGAGCGGGGCCAGCTTCAACGGTGACCTGGCCACGATGACCTTCGGCTTCTCGGCGCAGAGCGATGAGAGCCGGCACATGACCCTGGGACTCGAGGTCATCAAGTTCATGCTCGAGCAGGACGAGGACAACGTTCCGATCATCCAGGACTGGGTGGACAAGTGGTTCTGGCGCGGATATCGGGTGCTCGGCCTGGTCGCGTCGATGATGGACTACATGCTGCCCAAGAAGATCATGAGCTGGAAGGAAGCGTTCGAGCTCTACCTGGAGCAGCAGATGCTCGAGGGGCTGTTCCCCGACCTGGAGTTCTACGGGATCCGCCCGCCCCGGCACGTGGAACAGGCCATCACCGAGAAGGAGTACATGAGCCACCAGGTGTACTGGACGCTGTACCAGTTCGCTTTCGCCGCGAACTTCAACGCCACGGTGCCCGAGCCGGCGGAGATGGACTGGATGTCCCAGGCGTACCCGGACACGTTCGACCGGTACTACCGGCCGCTGTGGGAACGTGCCCGCAGCCTGCAGGAGCAGGGGAAGCGCTTCTTCTTCCAGGGCCTGCCGATGCTGTGCCAGATCTGCCAGATCCCCATGGCGTTCACCGAGCCGGGCGACCCGACCAACATCGCGGTGCGCACGAGCCAGTTCCGCGGAGAGCGGTTCAACTTCTGCTCCGACGGCTGCAAGTGGATCTTCGACCGGGAGCCGGAGAAGTACGTGCAGGCGTGGCTGCCGGTGCACCAGATCTACCAGGGCAACTGCGGCGGCACGACCATTCCCGAGGTGCTGGACTGGTACGGCATCCAGGACGGCGTCGACAACGGCGAGTACCTCACCTCGCCGGACAAGACGAACTGGGACAAGTGGCACACGCCCAGCGTCGTGGGGGGAGGTGCCTGAGGTGGCCGTCAAGGCACTGTACGACTACGACTACCCGTCCAAGGACCGCCAGGAGGTGTACGGCGACGACTTCCTCGTGCACGTCATGTGGGCCAACAACATGATGTTTGCCTCACCGGCGTGTTTCCGGGCGCCGAGGTCCATGTCGTTCGCGGACTTCAAGTCGCAGATGATCGACTCCTGGGCGGCTTCCGACCCTGACTACGACCCGGCCGCGCCTCGGGATTGGCAGGTCAACGGTGAGCCGCTGAGCTCCACCGACGTCTCGCTCGAGGATTCGGGCGTCGGGCACAAGGGACTGTTCGCCTTCCGCACCTGACAGATCCGCCGGTCCACGCCCGGTGGGGTCGCCCCTCGGCGTGGACCGGCGCCGCCTGCCTGTCCAACGCCTCCGTCCCTCGACAAGGACTGCCATGAGCGAGACGTTCACCATCACCGTCGAGCCACTCGAGCGGGAGGTCGAGTGCCGGGACGACCAGCCCATCCTCGACGCCTGCCTGCGGGCCGGGGTGTGGTTGCCGCACGCCTGCACCCATGGCACGTGCGGCACCTGCAAGGTCGAGATCCTCGACGGCGAGGTCGAGCACAACGATGCGTCCGACTTCGCCCTGATGGAGTTCGAGCGCAACGAGGGCAAGACCCTGACCTGCGTCGCCACCCCTAACTCCGACGTCACCATCGAGGCCGACGTCGAGGTCGAGGAGGGCGTCGTCCACCATCCGGTCGAGGACTTCACCGGCACCCTCGTATCGATGGAGGAGATCGCCCGGGAGACCCGGCGGCTGCTCATCGATCTCGACCACCCGATGACCTTCAACCCCGGCCAGTACGTGAGCATCGACGTGCCCGGCACGGACACCACCCGCACCTACTCGATGGCCAACCCGCCGAGGGAGCCCAACCGAATCGAACTGCAGATCCGGCGGACCCCGGGCGGCCTGGGCACCGACGGCTGGATCTTCAAGAGCCTCGCCGACGGCGACACCGTGCACCTGACCGGACCGTACGGCCGCTTCTTCCACCGTGAGGCACGGACCGAGCCGGCCATTCTGATCGGTGGCGGCACCGGGCTGGCTCCGCTGAAGTCGATCCTCCGGCACGTCCTGGAGACCGGTCTCCCGCAGCGGCTCTACCTCTACCAGGGCGCGCGCACCCAGGCCGACCTGTACGACGTCGACTTCTTCCGCGGCCTCGAGTCGAAGTTCCCGGACCAGTTCACCTACCGACCCTGCCTCAGCGACGAGGAATGGGACGGCCCACGCGGCATGGTGACCGACGTGGTCGCGGAGGACTTCCCCACCTGCCGCGGACACACGGCCTATCTGTGCGGGCCACCACCCATGGTCGAGGCGGCGCTGAAGACACTCATGAAGAAGCGGCTGTTTCCCAGGGACATCTTCCGCGAGGACTTCTTCGACGCCTCCGACAAGGCGACCGGGGGCGTCCGCAGCCCCCTGCTGAAGGCATGAGGACCATGGTCCAGACCAGTCAGCGCGACGTCGTCTTCAACTCGTTCATGCTGCGGGTGCGTGATCATATCGACGGCGAGGACCGTTCCACGCCGCTCCGACTGCGACCGAGCTCGTTGCATCCGATCGCCTACGCGAACGACGAGTGGTTCTACCTGCGCGCGCGGTCCGAGCAGGTGATCGCCGAGGCGAACGCCATGATCGGCACACGGGACGCTCCGCTGGACCTGGAGGACGAGTACGGCACCGGCCACCTGTCCTTCGTCCTGCGCCACGGCGACCGCTCGGCACGAATCTCGCTCGGCCAGACCGGCCGGCAGGGCTGGGTGGAACTGCAGCGGCCCTATGCGGAGGACGTACGGGCCGTCCAACCGGACAACCCCGACGTGCTCGAGGACCTCGTCGTCGAACTGCTGACCGACGAGCGGCCCGCGGCAGCGACAGGAGGGAAGCAGACGTGAGCTCGGTGATGGCGGTCTTCGACTTCCACGGCGACAGCGAGGAGCTCGCCGCCCAGTACGACGTGGCCATCCACAAGGTCGTGGCTGTCTCTTCGGCTCGCCCGGTCGTCCATCTGGCCGTGCCCCGCGAGTACGGGTTCATGGTCGTCGACGTGTGGAACTCCGAGGACGCATTGCGTTCGTTCGAGCAGAACGAAGAATTCCGCGCCGCGCTGCGCGACGCCGGCCTGCCGGAGCCATCGCTGCGCGTCTACCCCCTGCACGTTCTCGGCTGGCCGGTAGAGGCCATGCCACTCTACCGCTGACCGCAATTCGCTGACGCAGAGTGTGGCGACGTTCGGTGCCGGAGAAAATATGACCGGCACCGACCCGGAAATCGGCTCGAGCATCATCGCAGCCGGGATCAGGACCAACTATCACGACATGGGGAATGGGCAGCCGGTCCTTCTCATCCATGGGTCCGGGCCAGGCGTCTCGGCGTGGGCGAATTGGCGGACCGTCATGCCGGCACTGTCTCGACAGCACCGCGTCATCGCTCCTGACATCGTCGGTTTCGGCTACACCGACCGTCCGGACGGCTTCCAGTTCACCCGGGACTCCTGGACGGCACATCTCGTCGCGTTCGTGGACGCTCTCGATCTGCCGAAGGTGTCGATCGTCGGCAACAGTTTCGGTGGCGCACTTGCACTGTGGTTTGCCTCGCAGTACCCCGACCGGGCACGGCGACTCGTCCTCATGGGCAGTGCCGGCGTTTCGTTCCCGATCACTCCTGCCCTGGACGCGGTGTGGGGGTACCAGCCTTCGCTGGAACGGATGGCGGAGGTGATGAAGTTCTTCGCCTTCGACCGCAGCCGGATCACCGACGACCTGATCCGCCTACGTTACGAGGCATCCATCCGACCCGGAATCGCGGAGTCCTACTCCGAGATGTTCCCCTCGCCCCGCCAGAGCGCCGTAGAGGCGCTGGCTCTGTCTGACGACCGCATCCGACAGATCTCGCAGAAGACGCTGGTCGTGCACGGGCGGGATGACCGTGTCATCCCGCTGCAGACCTCGCTGCGCCTCAACCAGCTCATCGACAACAGTGAGATGCACGTCTTCGGTCGCTGCGGCCACTGGGTGCAGATCGAGGCCGGCGAGCGCTTCGCCGCCCTCGTCGACGGCTTCCTTCACCGGTAGGACGACGACGGCTTGCACTTCTGGCCCTGCGTCATAGCTGTACGTGCCGTTGCCCTTTGTCGGGCGCCGATCGGACTCGCCCATGGCCAGGTGCCGCGGCGCCAGGGGCATCGGGAAGCGGCGGCCGAGGAGCTGCAGGCCCCTCACGGCCGGCTCTCGGAGTTGCGGGCAGGGCCCTGTCTGGAGCGATGCGAGCGGGAGTTGAGTTCCTGTGGACCAGGCTGGCGGCCTACCTCCGGGAGGACGTCCGACCGGCGGGCGGCAAGCTCGCCGCCGGCGCGGCGGCCACGTGGGGAGCGGGGGCCTGCCGGCTGAGGTTGGCCGGGCTCGTGCGGCACCTAGGATGCGTCGTGGGTCCGTAGCAGGAGGTCGGCTCGCGTCCGAAGCGTTGGTCGTCCGTCGGGTGGACGTCCGAGCCGCCGAGGGCGCAGCCCGCGTCCGTCGGTCCGGTCGAGAGGGAGGTGGGCAGCCGTGCCGATCTACGTGTACCTGTGCGACTGCGGGCTGCGCTTCGAGCGGTTGCTACCTCGGGACGCCGACGCACCGGACTGTCCGGAGTGCGGGGGTGCGACCCGACGGATCCCGGCAGGGTCAAGCCTCGGTGGCCGGGCCGGCCAGCGGCCGGCGAAGGAGGGCGTGCCGCCCCAGTGGCGAGGGGTCCGGGACGGTGGGCCGGCCCGCGTGCAGCGGGAGGTGGAGTTCCGCCAGAGGCTCGAGGCAAAGCACGCGGGCAACCCGCCGCCCACGGCCCCGGACGCTGCCTCCGAGCGCCGCCCCACCGGAGGATCCGGCGCCCAGCCACCTACCGCCGCCGACTGACCGACCGTCCCGCCCGGCCGGTGGGCCGCGGAGGTTGCCGCCCTCTTCATCCGACTGGCGACCAACGGGCGGAGCCGGCGCAACGCCACAGGTGCAACGCCATCAACCGACGCCGTCGACACCTCGCCGACCCCTACGAGCAGGTCATCCTGCTCCCGCTACCAGGCCAGGGTTCCGTTGATCTCGCTTCCACCAGGGGCCGTCGCACTCAAGGTCGTCCCTCGTGACGGACGACCTTGTAGACATAACCGCCGCGTTCCTGTTCGGGGCCGACCAGGCGGTAGACCGATACGGCACCGGAGGGACTCCGGAACGGACGATCCGCGGGGCGGACGCCGAAGTGCTCGTCGGCCAGGAGAAACTCCTTCGGCGGAGCGCCTTCTCGTTCCGTGTCGATCTCGACGGTCTCTCCCGCCCGTGGGCCGTCCTCGATGACGGCACGAATAGTGGGTCTGGTGCCGGTCGCGGACTTGCGGTCCTGGTCGCCCGCCCCGGAATGCAGGTGCGCGTCATCGGACCCTGAGGTCCCTGCGGCTCCGGCCTCGTTCACCGAGCCTCGCCAGGCGCCCGTCTCGACGCCCCGACTCTCGATGAACTGCTTGAACCTCTCGAGGTCAGACTGGGCCTGCTTCTCGACCACGTTGAGGAAGTCGCCGACCTTCTCCACGAGACCTTCGGGCTCGTACTCCAGACTCAGGCGCACCAGGGTCCGTTCCGCGCCGACGGGCTGGAAGTGAACCGCACCGGCGTTCGTGACACCGCCGGTCGCCGCCCACGCGACCTTCTGGTCGGGCACCTGCTCGAGGATGGCGGCGTCCCATTCACGCTTGACCCCGGCGATCTCCGCAACCCAGTGCAGCTGGGTGTCGCTGACTTGCTGCACCTGCTGTACGCCGCCCATGAATTCTGGGAACTGCTCGAACTGCGTCCACTGGTTGTAGGCGGCACGGACCGGGACGTCGACCTCGATGGTCTTCTCGACGTGCGTGGTCATTGTTCCTCCTCGCCGAAGGATCGAGACCTGGCGAGCATGCGGTACCCGCTTCCGCCGGCAGCAACGCCTGCGAAGCAGCACGAAGAGCCTGTGTTGGAGCCCCGGCCGATGCCGGGGCTCCAACACTGCGCGGACCGGTCGATCAGGTGAAGACGCTCGTGAACGCGTCGTTGAGTTCGCGGGCGTGGTAGAAGATGCCCTTGGCGAGCTGGTCGACGGTCCAGTTGATCGTCGGGAAGTCATGGTGGACCCGGTAGCCCAGTCCGGCGAACACCTCGTTGCGGTTCCCCGCAGGATCGAAGAAGTAGATCGTCGTGCCCCGGGTGATGCCGTGCCGGGTCGGCCCGATGTCGATCGGCACGTCGTCCATGCTG
>C688J18823_10001651_pt1 | contig 13894 bp, 14 predicted proteins | sample HopSoiMetagenom1_FD_18823 | JGI IMG/M metagenome (IMG submission 18823)
GCGGAGCGCGGCTCGTTGCCGCGGGCGAGGAGCGTGCCGGTGACGATCGGTCCCCAACCGCCGCCGCCGATCGCGTCGAAGAAACCGCCGGCGAGGCCGAGCGGCACGAGGTGCGTCGTCACTTCGCGATGCGCGATGCGCTTCCACGCCTTCGACAGGATCACGATGCCCATGATCAGCAGATAGGCCGCGGTGAACGGCTTCATGCGATCGCCGGGGATGCTCACGAGGATGTATGCGCCGGCGATGCCGCCGACGACTCCCGGGATGAGCAGCGCGCGCACGAGCCGCTTGTCGACATTGCCGAAGCCGAAGTGCGAGATCGCGGAGAGGCCGGTGGTCACGCACTCCGCCGCGTGCGTGCTCGCGCTGGCCATTGCGGGCGGGACGCCGAGCGTCAGCAGGAACGTCGTTGCGCTCACGCCGTAGGCCATGCCGAGGACTCCGTCGATCATTTGGGCGAGGAAGCCGACGAGGATGAAGGCGGGGAGAGAGGCGTGCACGTGAGGACTATATTAAGAACGAGAAATATTGTCTGCTATTATCGCGGCTGAATCATGGCTGTGTGCTGGCGCTGTCCGCGTTGCGCGGAAGTGAGTTGCGAAGACGACGCGAACGCCGAAGGGCATCCGCTGGCCTGCGATCACTGCGAGCGGCCGTTCCTGCCGGCGGAAACGCAATGCCACGTCTGCGACGCGCCCAATCCCTGGAGCCGCCGCGACTCGGTTCACTTCTGGTGCCGCGAATGCGGGAACATGCAGACGTTCCACGGCTTCACGCCGCCGGCCGGAATCGCCACGTCGCCGTCATCCCGAGCGTAGTCGAGGGACCTGGGTGGGCGGTGGCTCGCTCATCGCGCCTCCACCCCTCCCAGGTCCCTCGACTACGCTCGGGATGACGGAGCTTCTCCAGGAGCCACTCGCCGTTCAGAGTGCGGCCGGTGAACCAGAGCGCGAAGCGGTCGCGCGCGTAGCTTCCTTCGATCAGTTCGTATGCGCCGATGTCGTACGCGTCGCCTTCACCGCGATACCACGACTTCTCAATGGCGAGTCTGCCGGCCGGTGTGGCGCGATCGCCTTGCAACGTCCAGCGATGGAACTCGCCGCCCATCTCGAGCCACAGCTCGTGCGCATTCGGCATGACGAATAGGCGGCGGCCGCTTTGGCTTTTTGGTTTCGGGAGAGAGTTTTCGGTTTCCGGTTTCCTGGCAACCGGTAACCGGCCACCGGCAACGTTCCACGGCAATTGCTGCGTCATCGTCAGCACCGGCGCGAACAGATCGCCGATTTTTTTCAATCTCGCGATCGCATCAGGCGGCTGGAAATCGAGATCGCGCTTCGATGCGACTTCGTCCCACTTCACGGGCATCGACACATACGGTCTCTCCCGCTTCGCGCGCAGCGAATACACCGACACCGTCGTCTTGAAATCGGCGTTCTGGCTCCAATCGATCAACACCTTCCGCGCGCGCAGCTGCTTCGCCATCTTCGCCACCGCGAGCGCCGGATACTTCTTCGCCATTTCCTCCGCCACCACGCGCGCGAATGCCTCGGTTGCGTCATGCGTCGCGTCACCGTTCAGCGGCACGTACACCTGCAGCCCTTTCGATCCCGACACTTTCGCGAACGATTCGAATCCGATCCCCGCCAGCGCGTCGCGCAGCAGCAGCGCGACCTCGCAGCATTCGACGATCGATGCGCCTTCGCCCGGATCGAGATCGAACACCACGCTCGTCGCGCGCTCGATGTGCGGCACGCGATGCAGGAACGGGTGGAGCTCGATCCCGCCGCTCTCCGCGAGCCACGTCAAGGTGCGGACGTCATTGGCGAGGATGTAGTGAATGTCCGGACCGCTGCGGCGCGGCACGCAGAACGTCTGCACGAACTTCGGCGTGAACGACGGCGCGTCCTTTTCCCAGAACGATTCGCCCTCGATGGTGTCGGGATAGCGCTTGAACGACAGCGGCACATCGCGCAGATGCGGCAGCAGCACCTTGGCGATCGCGCGGTAGTAATGCGCGGCATCGGCGGTGGTGAATCCGGTCGAGGGGAAGAGGAGTCGTGGCATTGAGGCGTTTCTCAATTCTTCATTCTGAACTCTGCATTCTGAATTCATCCAGCGGCCGTGTTCATGCGACGAGCGCTGGATGAATGCAGAATTCAGAATTTCAGAATGAAGAATTAAGAACATTCGGTACAATCACCTTACCCACCAAAAACTGGAATGCCGGGAGGGTGTGATGGGGGAGATCAAGCTGTTCCAGATCTGCTATGAGGGCGATCTTACGGTCGAGGTCTCGCAGATCATGCGGCGCCTTGGCGCCGAACCAAATTTCGATCAGAGCTGGCAGGTGTGGCTGCCCGACGGCCGCCACGCGGCAGCGCTGGTCCGTTATCTGCGCTCGCGACTCGGCGACGACGCGCGTCTGCTCGTCGGGTGCACGCAGTTCACGACCGCGCGCGATTTTCTGCTCGTGCGGCACAGCCTCACATCGGGCGCCGACTACAGCGAACTGCACGAAGCGCTCGACCGCCTCGGCGTCTTCGTGCCGCTGCCGTTCGACTCGACGTTCGTGATTCAGTCGAGCGATCGCACCGATGTGCAGACGCTGGGCGCCGCACTGTCGGAGCTCTGTCCGGACGAGTCGCTGATGATCAACGGCATCAGCCACGACTGGGCGTTCTGCGACGGCGGTATGAGCCGCATGTACGTCGCAGACGCGGTTGAGGAGCTGACGTTCCGGACGTTTTGACCGTTTTCGCCCGGCGGCGCCCGCGCTCCTAGTGCACGCCGCCCATCAGCTTCCGGATCGGCTTGATCAGCACGAGCAGGATCAGCGCCGCGATGCCTGAGCTGACGAACGCGATCCAGAAAACCTGCGAGAACGGCAGGTCTTTCAGGAATCCGGCGACCCAGCCCGCGATCTTGTTTCCGAAGGCGAGCGAGAGGAAGAAGATGCCCATCAGCAATCCGACGAGCCGTGGCGGCGAGAGCTTCGTCACCATGCTCATGCCGGTCGGATAGAGGCAGATCTCGCCGAACGTCTGCAGCATGTAAAGGATGATCAGCCACATCGGGCTGACCCGATTGTGCGTCGCTTCGAAGATGTGTCCCGCCTGCAGAATGAACAGATACGAGGCGCTGAGGAAGACCAGTCCGATGGTGAACTTCGCCGGGCTCGATGGATCGTACTTGCCGAGGTGCAGCCAGAGCCACGCGAACATCGGCGCGAAGATGATGACGCAGAGCGGTTCGACCGACTGGAACCAGCTCGACGGGAACGTGAAACCGAACAGCGTCAGCTGCGTCGCGCGGTCGGCAAAGAGATTGAGAGTCGTTCCCGCCTGCTCGTAGCCCGCCCAGAAGATCGTGGTGAAGAGGAAGAGGATGCCGATCACCGAGATGCGCATCCACTCGATCGTCGTGAGCCGCGGCGCCGGCTCGTTCGGATGTGTTTCCGCCTCGCGCTCGTCCGCTTCCGCGGGGACGAGATACTTCTTGCCCCCGATGTACTGAATGACGCCGATCACCATGCCCACGCCCGCGGCCGCGAAGCCGAGGTGCCAGTTGTACTTCTGGCCGAGCCAGCCGGTGATCAGCGGCGCGAAGAACGCGCCGAAGTTGATGCCCATGTAGAAAACGGAGAAGCCGGCGTCGCGCCGCGGATCATCCTTTTTGTACAGCGATCCGACGAGCGTGCTGGCGTTCGGTTTGAGCAGCCCGGTGCCGATGACGATCAGCACGAGGCCGAGATAGAAGAAGTTCAGGTGCGGAACGGCCATGCTGAAGTGGCCGAGCGCGATGATGATGCCGCCGTAGAGAACCGACCGGTAATGGCCGAGCCAGCGGTCCGCGACGTAGCCGCCGAGGAGGCCGAGCGCGTACACCATCGATGTGTACCAGCCGTAGATCGAGCCCGCTTTCGCTTCATCGAAGCCGAGGCCCGGACGCTGCGTCGAGCCGACCATGTAGAGGAACAGCAGCGCGCGCATGCCGTAATAGCTGTAGCGCTCCCACATCTCGAGGAAGAAGAGCGTGGACAATCCGCGCGGGTGACCGAACCACTGTTTCTCGGTGACCGTAATGTCAGCAGGCATGCCGGCATTGTCTATGATGAAACCTTCCGATGCCAATTGATGATGCAACGCAGCGGCAAACTCCCGAGGAGACGCCGACGCTCATCGCAGATGGTGTAGGGCAAGCTCTCAGCTTGCCGGGAGACGTGACGGGACACTTGCCGGGAACGCGACAAGCTGAGAGCTTGTCGTACACGCCTGGCACGCGGATCCTCAATCGCTACCGCATCATCAATCTCCTCGGGCGCGGCGGCATGGGCGAGGTTTATCGCGCGGACGACCTCAAGCTCGGCCAACAGGTCGCACTGAAATTCATCCCGCGCGCTCTGCTCGCCGATCCGGCGATGCTCCGCATGCTCCTCGGCGAAGTGCGCATCGGACGCGAAGTCTCGCATCCGAATGTCTGCCGCCTTTATGACATCGCCGAGTTCGAGGGCGATCACTTCATCGCGATGCAGTTCGTCGACGGCGAGGATCTCGCGTCGTTGCTCCGCCGCATCGGACGCCTGCCGGTGGAGAAAGCGATCGACATCGCGCGCGATCTCGCCGCCGGACTCGCCGCGGCGCACGAGCGCGGTGTCATCCATCGCGATCTGAAGCCGGCGAACGTAATGATCGACGGCCGCGGACGCGCGCACATCACCGACTTCGGACTGGCCATCGTCAGCGGCGATCCGCAGCGCGGAGTCGCAGGCACGCCGGCGTACATGGCACCGGAACAACTCTCCGCGCAGGAAGTGACGACGGCGAGCGACGTGTACGCGCTCGGCCTGATTTTGTGGGAGATGCTGACCGGCAAGCGGATGTTCGATCCCGGCTCGATCACCCAGATCGCCGAGGCGCACAACCAGCCGAAGCCGCGGCTCGGGTCGAGCATTCGCGATCTGCCGCCGAAGATCGAATCGCTGGTGATGCAGTGCCTCGACGAAGAGCCGGCGCGGCGTCCGCAATCGGCGCGCGCGGTGCTGTCGATGCTGCCGGGCGGCGATCCGCTTGCGGCTGCGATCGCTGCGGGCGAGACGCCGTCGCCGGAGCTCGTCGCGGCGGCGGCGAAGAGCGGCGTCGTGGCGCCGGCGATCGCATTCAGTGCGCTCGCGCTCTTCCTGGTGATGCTCGCCGGCGTCGCGGTGCTGAATCCGCGCTCGACGATTTTTTCGCTTGAGCGATTCCACAAACCGCCTGACGTGCTCGCCGATCGCGCGGAAGAAGTGGTGAAGGCGAGCGGGATTGCGGGAGAGCCGGCCGATCGATCCGGCACGTTCGCCGATCGCAAGCGCGACCTGCGATCGGTGTCCGACGCCGATCGCGTGGTGTTCGTTTATCGCCGCGCGGCGACGCAGCTCGTGACGCGCGACTTCAGTCTCATGGTCACGCCCGACAATCCGCCGCTGAACGCGCCGGGCATGGCGAACGTCGAAATCACCGGCGATGGCAAGTTGCTGTCCTTCACCGCGGTGCCACGGCTCGATGCCGCGCCGGCACCGCATGCCATCGATGAATTGTTCCGTGCGGCGCGATTCGATCGCGCGCAGTTCCGCGAAGCCGCGCCGCAATTTCCGCCGCCGGCCGGCGCCGATACGCGCATGGCGTGGGACGGCGCGGCACACATCGAAGCCGCGATGTTCCACGGCGCGCCGGTCTGGTTCGCGGTCAATCCTTCGGCCGCGGTGCGCGAGCGGCAGTCGATCACCGGCATCGGCGGCGTGGCGTGGAACGCGGTTTACGCAGCGCTGCTGGCGATTGCGATCGTGCTCGCGGCGTTGAACGTGCGTCGCGGCCGCGGCGATCGTCGCGGCGCGCAGCGTGCGGCGATCGTGCTCGGCATCACCGCGCTGGCGTACGCCACGTTTACCGAGCATTTCAGCGGCACGACATTCGGCGATGCGGTGTCGATTACCGGCGGCCAGGCGCTTTTCCAGGCGACGATCTTCGCCATCGCGTATCTCGCCGTCGAGCCGTATGTGCGCCGGCACTGGCCGGTGCTGCTGATCTCGTGGCAGCGTCTCGTCGACCTGCGCTGGCGCGATCCGCTCGTCGGCCGCGACTTCGGCCTCGGTCTCATCAGCGGTATCACCAGCGCGGTGATCGTTCGCGTCGTCACGATGCTGACGGCGAAGGAGATCCCGGCCGTTGTGGCGTCGCGGCTCGAATCGATGTCGTCGCTCACGAACACCGCCGCCTGGATCGTGCACGTGGTGCCGGAGTCGATGCTGTACGCGTTGTGGGCGCTGCTGTTTCTCGTCGTCGGCCGCGTCTTCATCCGCCGCGCGTTCATCTACGCGCCGCTGTTCGTGATCGCGATCGGCGTCGCGATCTCGCCGCGAACCGGAACGACTGCCGGCGATCTCGCGTGCGGCATGCTCAACGCGCTGATGCTGATCCTCGCATTGCGTTACGGCGGATTGCTGGCGGCGTCGGCGAGCTGGATCGCGTATCACCTGCCCGACGGCCTCCCGTTCACGTTCGACGCGAACGCGTGGTTCGCCGGCCGCGCATGGTTCACGCTTGCGCTGTTCGTGGTCCTCGCCGCGTACGCATGCTTCGTCTCGCTCGCACCCGGCAGGCGTTTTGCGAACGTGCCGGCAACGGCATGACCATCGAGATCGAGCGCGGCATCCCGCTCGCACCGTTCACCACGCTCGGCATCGGCGGACCGGCGCGATTCTTCGCGCGCGTCACGTCGATCGAAGAGCTCCGCGAAGCGCTCGCCTTCGACGCCCCGATCTTCATCCTCGGCGGCGGCAGCAACCTGCTGATCGCGGACGAAGGCTTCGACGGTCTCGTGGTCCGCATCGAGCTGCGCGGAATCGAATTTCGCGATGACGTGGTCAAAGTCGCCGCGGGCGAGCCGTGGGACGGCTTCGTGGCGATGGCGGTCGAGCGCGGACTGGCGGGGATCGAGTGCCTGTCCGGCATTCCCGGACTCACCGGCGCGACGCCGATTCAGAACGTCGGGGCGTACGGGCAGGACGTGAGCGAGACCATCGATCGCGTCGAAGCGCTCGATCGCAGAAGCGGCGCGATCGTCGAGCTGACGAACGAGGAATGCCGCTTCGGTTATCGCGCCAGTTACTTCAAGAACATCGAGAAGGACCGGTACGTCGTTCTGTCCGTGACGTTCCGCCTGAAGGCCGGAGGTGCGCCGAGCGTGCGTTACCCGGAGCTGGAAAAATATCTGGGCGGAGAGCGCGATCTGCGGAAGGTGCGCGAGGCCGTCATTGCGATCCGCAAGCGCAAGGGGATGGTGCTCGATCCGAACGATCCCGATACGCGCAGCGACGGCTCGTTTTTCATGAATCCGGTGATCGCGGAGCCGCAGTACGCGGAGCTCGCGAAGTTCGCGCCGGATGCGGTGCACTTCGCGGCGAACGCCGGCAATGTGAAGTTGTCCGCGGCGTGGCTGATCGAGCACGCCGGCTTTCACAAGGGGTTCGTGCACGGCAACGTCGGGCTGTCATCGAAGCACACGCTGGCGGTCATCAATCGCGGCGGCGGCACGGCGCGCGAGGTGCTGGAGCTCGTGCGGATGGTTCAGGATCGCGTGCGCGCGGCATTTGGAGTGGAGATCCATCCGGAGCCGAACTTCATCGGGTTTGCTACGATGAGTCCACACTCACATGGAACTTCATGATCTCCGCGGTGCGGACCGCTTCGTCGCCGACGAGAGGCTTGCGGGCAGCTTCGGCTCCGCGAGCATCACGGTCATCGACCTCGCCGAGGAAGGCGCGCAGATCGAGCACGCGCAACCGCTCCGGCTCGGACTGAAAGCGCGCTTCTGGTTCAGGAGCCGCGACATCTCCGTCAGCGCGCAGGGACTGATCGTCTGGAGTCATCTGTCGAAGCGGCCGAGTGCCGACGGCAAGCTGCTCTATCGCTCCGGCGTCCGCATCGAGGAGGAGGGCGACCAGTTCGCCGACACGCTGCGCCAGCTCGTGCGCAGCGGCATCGTGCATCGCGATGTCGGTGCGCTCGATCGCAAGCGCAAACGGCTCGAGGAGAAGGAGCAGGAGCGCTGGGGCAAACCGGGACAGCTCAAGGTGTTTCGCTCCGAGCAGATCCCGCCCGATCAGGTGATGCTGATCCAGCACGCGCGCGAGCGTCTGCGCTCGCATCCCGACGAAGCGCTCAAGTGGTACAACCGCGCGAAGTACGCGCTGGTCGAGGACGACACCGCCATTGGCGAGAGCTTGCGCCACCGCGACGACGTGCTCGCGGTCTGGGAGTACCTCGAGCGGAGCGTGCCGATCGAGACGATCGCGTCGGTGTTCGAACGAAAGTGGAGAGTGCTGTGGTTCCCCCCGTCATCCCGAGCGTAGTCGAGGGACCTGGGGGGCGGAGGCACGCGAACCGAGCCCGCCAACCGCCCAGGTCCCTCGACTACGCTCGGGATGACCCTGACTCAAAACACCTCCTTCACTTCCACTCCCTTCTCCACGTCGTACGCCGCCGACGGCAGGCCCGGGTCAGCGCGCAGGGACTGATCGTCTGGAGTCATCTGTCGAAGCGGCCGAGTGCCGACGGCAAGCTGCTCTATCGCTCCGGCGTCCGCTGGGCCAAACCGGGACAGTTGAAAGTGTTCCGCTCCGAGCAGATCCCGCCCGATCAGGTGATGCTGATTCAGCACGCGCGCGAGCGTCTGCGCTCGCATCCCGACGAAGCGCTCAAGTGGTACAACCGCGCGAAGTACGCGCTGGTCGAGGACGACACCGCCATCGGCGAGAGCTTGCGCCACCGCGACGACGTGCTCGCCGTCTGGGAGTACCTCGAGCGCAGCGTGCCGATCGAGACGATCGCGTCGGTGTTCGAACGAAAGTGAGAGTGCTGTGGTTCCACCCGTCATCCCGAGCGTAGTCGAGGGACCTGGGGGGGGTGGAGGCACGCGAACCGAGCCCCCCGCCCCCCAGGTCCCTCGACTACGCTCGGGATGACGGGTGACTCAAAACACTTCCTTCATTTCCACTCCCTTCTCCACGTCATACGCGGCCGCCGGCAAGCCGATGCTCACGTAATCGTGAAGTCGATTCGCCAGAAACGCATCGCCGTGTGTGAAGCGATTCTCGACGGAACTGAAATCGATTTTCGCGATCGCCTCCTCTTTCGTCATGCCGGTCAGCGACTTCATCTGCGAGGTGACGACGCGCAGCAGATCGGTCAGCAGACCGAGATACGCCGCATCGTGTTGCACGAGGCCGTGTCCGGGAACGAGCGTGCGGAACTCCAGTGCTTTGATCTTCGCCAGCACTTCGGCGTAATCACGCGTGTACGCACTCGGCATCAGCGGAATCGGCGCGGTGACGATGTCGCCTGTCGCGACTATGCGCTCCTGCGGCAGCCACATGATGATGTCGCCCGCGGTGTGCGCGTTGCCGAGATGGAGGAACTGAATCTCGCGTGTGCCGAGGTGCAGCGTGAGGCGATCGGTGAACGTCGCGTTCGGGACGACGAACGTCGTGCGGTTGTTCTCGCGATCGAGCTCCTCGGTCGCTTGCAGTCCGTTGAGCAACCACCTCTTTTCTTCAGGAATCAGGTCGTTCTTCAGCATCGCGCCGACGTTTTTCCGGATGTTCGGCACCATGCTCACGCGCCGCTTCAGCCAGCGATCCTGCGTCGATGAGATGAAGTCGCGCGCGAACGGATGGGCGAGGATCGCGACGTGCGGAAACGCCGCCTGAATCGATTGCAGCCCGCGCATGTGATCGCCGTGCCAGTGACTGAGCACCACGTGCGTGACCGGCTTGTCCGTTACCGAGCGCACCTTTGCCACAATCGATTCGCCCATGCGCGGAGAGCCGCCGGCGTCGAAGAGGACCACGCCCTGATCGGTCACGACGAAGACGGCGTTCCCCTCCTGCGGCAACTCGAACGGATCCTGACGGATCGCCGCCCACACGCCGGGCGCGAGCTCCTGCCACGAGTATTGGAATGGATTTGCACGCGCGATCGAGGCAAAAAGCAGCAGAGAGATGAGCAGTTTCATGATCGCAGCGTGAGGCGGTTGCGATCAGATGTCTGTCACGTTATTGCTCGACGTACTCCGCCACGCGCTCGCGCAATTCGTCCGGCACGCGCATCGGCTGAAACGTCCCCTGCGCCACCGCGACGAGGATGTACTTCCCGGTCGCCACCACCACATCTCCTTGCCGCGCGGCGAAGTTCAGGTGGATCGAGCTCGTGCCGATGTGGCCGAACCAGGCGTCGACGGCGAGCAGGTCATCGAGCCGCACCGGCTGGTGAAAATCGCACTCGACGTGCACGCGCGGGAGCCAGATCCCGAGCTCGTCGAACATCACCTTGTACGACAGATTGCAGTGGCGGAACAGCTCCACCTCCGCCAGTCCGAAGAAGCGGAGATACGCCTGGTAGTTGATGATGCCGGCGGCGTCGATGTCTTCCCATCGCACGTATTCGGAGATCGTGTAGCGCATTTCGCTCTCTACAATACCGCGGCATGAAACGCCTGATCCTTGCGCTTCTCTTTGCGACGCCGCTCTTCGCCGCCGACGACATCACGGTCCTCCGCGCCGCGCGCATGATCGACGGCAAATCGGACGCCGTGATCGCGCCCGCCGTGATCGTGATCCGCGGCAATCACATCGAAGCCGCCGGCTCGAACATCGCCGTTCCCGCGAACGCGAAGGTGATCGACCTCGGCGACGCCACGCTGTTGCCGGGACTCATCGACACGCACACGCACATCCTGCTGCAGGGCGACATCACGGCCGAGGATTACGACGCGCAGCTGTTCAAGGAATCGCTGGCGTATCGCGCGCTGCGGGCGAGCCGCGCGGTGAAGATCGGACTGGAGAACGGCTTCACCACGATGCGCGATCTGGAGACCGAAGGCGCGATGTACACCGACGTCGACGTCAAGCACGCCATCAACAACGGCGTGATCGAAGGGCCGCGCATGTTCGTGTCGACGCGCGCGATGTCGGTCACCGGCGGCTACGGACCGAGCGGCTATGCGCCCGAGGTGTCGTATCCGATGGGCGTGCAGATCGTCGACGGCGTGGAGAACGCGCGCAAGGCGGTGCGCGAACAGATCGCGCACGGCGCGGACTGGATCAAGGTCTACGCCGATCGTTCGTACTTCGTGGCGAAGGACGGCACGCTGTCATCGATCCCGACCTTCACGCCCGACGAGATGAAGGCGATCGTCGATGAAGCGCATCGCCTGCGGCACAAAGTCGCGGCGCATGCGATGGCGCGGCCGGGAATCACGAACGCGCTGACTGCCGGCGTCGATACGATCGAGCACGGCGTCGCGATTCCCGACGAGCTGCTCGACGTGATGGTGAAGAACGGCACGTACCTCGTGCCGACGCTGACGGTGACGGAGTACGTCGCGCCGGGCCGGACCGCGGCGGGCGGCGCGATCTGGGGAAAGATGCCGGCGTATCACCACGACTCGTTCCAGCGCGCGCTGAAGAAGGGCGTGAAGATTGCGTTCGGCACGGATGTCGGCGGTTTTCCGTGGGATTTGAACGAGGCGCGCGAGTTCACGTACGAGACGAAGTTCGGTATGACGCCGATGCAGGCGATCCGCTCCGCAACGATCGTCGCCGCGCAACTCCTCGGGCAGGACGATCAGCTCGGCTCGATCGAATCGGGCAAGCTCGCGGACATCGTCGCCGTGCCCGGCAATCCGCTCGATGACATCAGCGTGATGGAGAAAGTCCGCTTCGTGATGAAGGATGGAAAGATCTGGGTCAATCGTTAGTACGTCATGAGAATCTTCAAACGGATCCTCCTCGCGCTCGTCGTCATCTTCGTGTTGATGCAGCTCTACCGGCCGTCGCGCACCAATCCGCCGGTCGATCAGACGAAGACGATGGAGCAGACGATGTCGATCCCGCCGAACGTGCAGACGATCCTCAGCCGTTCGTGCAACGACTGCCACTCGAGCAAGACGATCTGGCCGTGGTACACCAACATCGCGCCGGTGTCGTGGATGCTGAGCGATCACGTGAAGGACGGCCGCGCGGAGCTGAACTTTTCGGAGTGGGCGACCTACTCGCAGAAGCGGAAGGCGCGCAAGCTCCAGGAGATCTGCGAACAGGTGAACAAGCGCGAGATGCCGTTGCCGTCGTACTTGTGGATGCATCACGACGCGCCGCTCTCGCCGGCGGACCGCAACGCGATCTGCGACTGGGCGAACGCGGAGAAGGCGAAGATCCCCGCGAGCGCGACGGCCATCCCGCCGCGCCGCGACTGAAATTGCTGTTAACCCAAACCCCGCCCGCCCCGTATAAGCCTCCGGATTCACACTTCTGGAGGCTTTTTCATGGAATTCTGGTTTCTGGTTCCGCTCATTTGCGGGCCTGCGGGGATGGCGATGGTCACGATCATCATCGTCGCGGCGGTCAGAGGAAAAGAACGCCGCGCTCAGATGCAGGCCGGGGTTCAGACCAAACTGATCGACAAATTCGGCTCCGCGCCCGAGCTGCTCGCGTTCCTCAAGACTGACGAAGGCCGGCAGTTCCTCGGCGAGATCGAGAGCGGACCGAAGCGCAGCGCGCGCGATCGCATCATCCGCGGAATCGGCAAGTCGCTCGTCATCACGATGGTCGGTCTCGGTTTCCTGATCATCGGATTCCTCCCCGCGACCTACAACGAGTTCTGCATCGTCACCGGTTTTCTTTTGCTCTTCCTCGGCGCCGGCCTCTTCCTCTCCGCCCTTCTTTCGCTCAAGCTGTCGCGTAACTGGGGATTGATGGACCAGGAGTCGTCCGAACTGCACGTGTGATGACTCATGACTGCGGACGCGATGATGCTGTTGCCTGCGACTCTTCCGATGGAACGGACCGCGCCTCCGAAGCGCGCTCCGCGGCCCATGGATGAAGCTCGCTTCGAGGCGTTCTATCGCGCGAATGCGGGAAGCCTCTGGTCGTACATCTATCGCATGACCGGCGATCCGGCGATCGCCGATGATCTGCTGCAGAAGTCGTTCTTCCGCTTTCTTCGCGCGAATCCGCAGGTGGCGAACGACGATCATCTGCGCCGCTACCTGTTCCGCACCGCGACCAATCTCGCGTTCGATCATTTCCGCGAAACGAAGCGCGAGCGCGGGCGCGAGATGGTGATCNTCGANGAANGCNCGTCGCGCGATACGGCCGATCTTCGTCACGACATGATGCGAACGTTTGCCGAGCTGAAACCGCGCGAGAGGGCACTTCTCTGGCTGGCGCACGTCGAAGAGTCTGAGCACGTGGACATCGCCGAGGCCTTGGGCGTGAAGACGAAGAGTGTGAAGGTGCTGCTGTTCCGGGCGCGCAAGCGTCTGGCCGAGCTGCTCCGGAAGAAAGGGATCGTGTCATGACCGACGACGTCTGCCGCCGCGAAGCGGACGTTCGGAAAGGCGGGTGGAGCGACGAGCTCCGCGCGCACATCGACACGTGCCCCGATTGCTCGGCCGCCGCGTGGATGGTGAAATTCGCAGCGATGCCCGACCGGGAGCACATGCTGCCGGATCCATCCGTCGTGTGGCTGAAAGCGCAACTGCTGCGCAACACTGCGGTGGCGGAACGAGTCACGCGTCCGATGACGACGGTGCAGATGAGCGCGTATCTGGTGATCGCGGCGTGCTGGGCCGCGGTGATGACGTGGAAGTGGGACGTGCTCAGCCGCTGGATTCATCGCCTGACGCCGGGCGCGTTCGTCATCGGCACGTCGACCGATGCGGCGACTGCGCAGTTCTCGATCACATTCCTGGTCGCGCTCGTCATCCTGGCGTCGCTGACCATCATGGTCGCCCTGCACACCATCCTCGCAGAGGAATGAGGAGTGCGGCGGCCATGCCGCCGCTCTAGACAGCCGCG
>C688J18823_10001654_pt1 | contig 13891 bp, 16 predicted proteins | sample HopSoiMetagenom1_FD_18823 | JGI IMG/M metagenome (IMG submission 18823)
CCCGGCACCATCGGAATCCCCCAGCCGTAATAGACCGACGTGCCGTGCGCCGCCTGCTCGCAGTAGATCGAAAAGCCCACTCCGATACGACGCGCGGGATTCTGGCGATTTTGCTCGTTGCGAATGCTTTCAACGTCGATCATCTTCGCGGCGCGCCGAACTGACTCCGGATAGTCGCCACTGTCGAAGTGCTTCTTCGTGATGTTGTCGTACGGCATCTCGCCGGGCTGTACGAGGTTGGCGAGGCGCACTTCGTGCGGCTCGATCTTCAGCTCGCGCGCTACCGCGTCGATCATCAGCTCGAGAGCGAAGCACACGCCGGTGCGCGCGACGCCGCGGTAGGGGAGGATCGGCGGCTTGTTGGTCGCCACCGACCAGGTGCGGCAGCGGAAGCGCTCCATCTTGTAGGGGCCAGGCAGGATGGAGCTCACCTGCGCGCCCTCGAGGCACGCGGAGAACGGATAAGAGGAATAGGCGCCGGAATCGACCGTCGCCTCGCAGTCGATGCCGAGGAGCTTGCCCTTCGCGTCGGCGTAGACGGTGATGTCGTAATGGTGCTCGCGGCAGTTCGCGTTCGCCGACAGCTGCTCGCGCCGGTCCTCGATCCATCGCACCGGGCGGCCGAGCTTGCGGCACAGCCAGGCCAGCGCGACTTCCTCCGGCAAGAGGATTCCCTTGTAGCCGAACCCGCCGCCGACATCCGGCGCGACAACGCGGATCGAACCCTGGTCGATGCCGAGGCACTCAGCGAGGCCGGCGCGGTTGATGTGCGGCATCTGCGCTGCGGTGGTCATCACGAGCTGAGACAGTCGACGGTTCCACTCGCACACGACGCCGCGGCCTTCCATCGGCGACATGTGCTGACGCGCCGTTTTGATGCTTCTGCGAACCGTGACGGCGGCGCGTTGCTTGATCTGCGAGATATCGTCGTCGGTGAGGGATTCGAGAAAAACGTTATCGCCCCATTCCTCGTGCACCAGCGCCGGCGGATTGGTGCGGGCTTGAAGCATGTCGACGACGGCGGGTAGCTCTTCCAGGTCGAGCTCCACGCGCTCGGCGAGATCCTCCGCCTCGGCGCGTGTCGGGGCGACGCACATCGCGACGAGCTCGCCGACCTGGCGCACCTTGCCGGTGGCGAGGATCGGCTGCTCCGAGGGCTTGAATCCCTTGACCGTCGAGACGGCACGGATCGGCCGCACGCCGGCGAGGTCTTCGGCAGTAAAGACCGACGCCGGCTTGGTGATCGACTTGATGCGCGCATGCGCCATCGGCGAGCGCACGAAGGCGACTTCCAGCATCCCGGGAAGGCGCAGGTTGGCGACGTACTCGCCTTGGCCGAGCAGGAAGCGTCGGTCTTCCTTGCGCGGAAGGCGCGCGCCGACGCCTTTCGCGGTCAAGCGGCTTGCGCTAAGGGAGGCAGGATGGAGGCGTCGGCGTCGTGACGCTGGCCGGCGCGCAGGCAGAAGTACGGCCGCAGCATGCGGTCGGTGCGCACCTGGGTGTTCTCGTTGTCGCGCAAGGTCCAGATGCCGCGCTCGTCGTGCAGCACGCTGACATCGGCGCCGGCGCCGACCTTGAGGTGGCCGAGCTCTTTCTCCATGCCGATCATCTTCGCCGGATGGGTCGTGACCATCGGCACGATCTTCTCGAGCGGCAGGCCGAGCGCGAGCATGGAGCTCATCGCCGAGACGAGCGAGAAGCGCGTCTGGCCGAAGAACATGTGCTCCTTGTCCGAGTGCTCGTCGGGTGTGCCGGCGAGCGAGGGCTTGGGCACGCGCGTGTTGTATCCATGCATGTCGGCGCCGAGCGTGTCGGGCACGATGCCGGCGTCGAGCGCGATGCGCGCCATGCGGTAGCTGAAGTGCGAGCCGTGGCCTACATCGGTCTTCAATCCCCGGGCGAGCGCCTCCTTCACGATCGGGTGCACCTTGCCCTCGCGGTTGACGAAGCCGCCGGGATGGCGCGTGAAGGGATGCGCCAGGATGTCGCCGGGCTTGAGCAGCGGCACCACCTGGTCGAGGATCGTGTCCGGGTCCACGCCGTTGGCGCCGGACTCAGGCAATTCCCACAGCTGGCCGAAATGGATATAGACCGGCAGGTTGGCACGCTTGGCGATTTCGGCGGACTTGCGGATCGACTCGATGCCCCAGCGGGCGAAACCGCCGAGCTCGGCGTGCGCCTTGAAGCCGCGCACGATATCCGGATTTTCGCGCGCCGCCTTCACCGTCGCCTCGACGTCGATGCAGTCGGGGCGGTAGAGCGAAGCGTAATAGTGTCCCTCCATTCCGCCGACGAGATAGGCGGAGAGGAACGTCACCACGCGGCTTTGCTTGGCGTTGACCACGAACTCGCGAAAGGCGGGCAGCGTCATGCACGAGGGGCCGCCCTGGTCGATGAGCGTGGTGACGCCGGAGCGCACGCCGCACAAGTCCGCTTCCAAGCCGAATCGGCCGGTGACGAACTCGAACACGTGCGCGTGCGTGTCGATGAGGCCCGGCAGGACGAGCTTGCCGGAGACATCGATCACGGTGCGGGCGCTCGATGGCGCGATGGATGGCAGCACCGCGGCGATGCGGTTGTCCTTGACCGCTACGTCGTAGTTTCCATCGAGGTTTTGCGCCGGATCGATCAGGCGTCCGCCGCGCAGGAGAAGGTCGAAGGAGGTCGGGTTCACGGGGCCTCTCGGGTCAAGGCCCCATTGTAAAGACGTGCGCGGCCGGCTAGTGGTTCGTTTCGTCTAGCAGGTTGACCAGGGCGACGAGCTTTGGGTCGGGCATCGGGGTTCGATCGTGCAGCCAGTCGTCGAGCACGACGACGGGCACCGCGAGCCGGCTGGCGGCTTGGGCGCGGCCCATGCGGGCCACGGCGAGTTCGAGCAGACGTTTGCGGGTGTTCTGGGTCACGGTTGTGGAGCGCATGGAATTCAGCGCCCAACTGTACCGGCCGCCCGCTCTCAAGCCATAGGCGCGATGCGCCAATCGCTTGGCCGGTCGCGCCAATCGCCTCAGTAGTAGAGAGACTTTGCCGTCCCTGACAGGATCCACTCGCGCCCGGGAATGCCGGACAGCGCGTTGCGCGCCTCGTCGAGCAGTGTCCTCAGCTTTCCGTCCGAGGCCGGATAGTTCGAGCCCCACGCGATTCGTTGCGCACCGAAGGCGTCGACCGCGCTGCCGATGAATGTCGGGCTCTTTGCCGCATCGCGCACGTTGTGCGTCGTGTACTTGAGGAATAGGTTCGGATAGCGCGCCAACCCGAGCAGCGATTCCGGGTTCACCACATCCGGGCGCGCCAGGTGGTCGAGCACGATGCGCGCGGCCGGAAACGCTTCCAGAAGTGCCTTTAGCTGCGGCAGATGCGGCGCGCGGCATTGCACGCAGACCGGCAAGCCCAATTCGACCGCCCGACGCCAAGCGGGGAACGAGCGGGGATCGTCTAGGCGCGTGTCATGCGAGGCGGTGTGGCCGGCGATGAAGACGCGCAGACCGGCGAGGCCTTTCTCCTTCCAGTGCGAAATGCGTTGCGGAGCATCCGCTGCCAGCATATCGACGGAGAACACGCCGGCGAAGCGATCCGGGTGCGCGCGGACGGCGTCGGCGAGGTAGGAGTTGTCATGGCCGTAGCACGTCGACGCCTGGACGAGCACCGAGCGCGCGATGCCGGCTTCGTCCATCGCGCGCAGCATTTCCTCCGCGTTCACCGGCCGCTCGCGCGACCAGTCGGATTGCTTGCCGCCGAGCGGCGCCCGCGGATAGCGACGCTCGTCCGCAGCAATGACGTGCGGGTGGATGTCGATCGCGCTCATTGCACGCGCCCCACGGTTTTGACCACCTTCGCCATCGTCGCGTAGTCCGCGGCCACCAGTTTTGCGAACGCGTCCGGCGAAAGCGGGCGAGGCTCGACCCCTTGGGCATGCAGCCGGCCGAGGATCCTCGGATCCTTGAGGAGCTTGCCCACTTCGGCGTTGATGCGCTCGATCACCGGCTTCGGCGTTCGCGCCGGCGCCAGCAGGCCGAACCACGACTCGAATGCATAGCCCGGCAGGTCCTCCGCCACCGCCGGCACGTCGGGCAGGAAGCTCGAGCGGCGCCGTGAAGTCACGGCGAGGAGGCGGATGCGGGGGTCTCGCGACACGCCGACGTTCGGCACGATGGTGGCGTGCGAGCGGCCTGCCATCACGTCGTTGGTCGCGTCCTGCGTCGACTTGAACGGGATATGGACCATGTCGATGCCCGCGAGCGTGGCGAGGTAGGCCATCGCGAGGTGCCCGGAGCTGCCATGCCCGGGCGGGGAGTAGTTGAGCTTGCCGGGATGCGATTTCCCATCCGCGATCAGCTCGCGCACGCTGCGCGCGGGGAGCTGGGCGCTCGCCATCAGCACGTAGCTCTGCATGCCGATATTCGCCACCGCGGCGAAATCCTTGATCGGATCGTAGGCCGGCTGCTCGGAAAGCAGCGCCGTGGCGTTGTGGCTGGAGGCGGCGAAGACGAGGGTGTTGCCGTCCGGCGCCGCCTTCGCCACGCTCGACGTGCCGATAGCACCGCCGGCGCCGGGACGGTTCTCGACGATGATGGTCTGGCCGAGCGCCTGGCCGAGCTCGCTATAGAAGGTGCGCGCCAGCACTTCGCGCGCGCCGCCGGCAGCGAAGGGCACGACGATGCGCATCACCTTGCCGGCCGGCTGCGCCGCCGCGAAGGGCGCCAGCAGCACACAGGCGAGTGCCAGCAACCATCTAACGCCGCGACCGAAGAGCATCGACACTCCACGCCCCGGCCCCGGCGGCGGCGAAGAAGAGGAACACGAAGCACCATTCGACCGCCAGCTCGCCCCGGTTCAGCATCGGCACGAGGACGTTGCCGCTTGGGGCATGTCCCATGAAATAAGCGAACGCCATCTCGCCGCAAAGGATGAACGCCACCGGACGCGTGAAGAGCCCGATCAGCAGCAGCGCGCCACCCACCAGCTCCAGCACGCCGGCGAATCCCATGAGGGAAAACACCTGCAGCTTGTCGAACGTGGCGACGTGGGGCACGCCCAGCAGCTTCGCGCTGCCGTGGATAAGAAAAAGGTACGCCGTGACGATGCGCAGCACGGCCTGCGCATGCGGCGTCCAGGCAGCAGCATTAACGCGCATGGATTCCTCCGCGAATGAAAGACACGAATCCTTCCATGAACTTCACCACGCTGTCCTGCACGGCCTTGTCGACGATGGCGCCGCTCGCGTCGAACACGCCGCTTGCGCGCGAGACGAGGAGCTTGCCGGTGTACAGGTTGGCACCGAGCGTGCGGAAGACCGGCAGCCACGCGTTCTGCGACAGCACGGTGCCGAACCCGCCCGGCGACGCGCCGGCGATGGCGACCGGCTTGCTCGCGAATACGCGCGGCACGTCCTTCGGCGGGCGCGTGCACCAGTCGATCGCGTTCTTCGTCACGCCGGGGACGCTGTTGTTGTACTCGGGTGTCACGAGCAGTAGACCGTCGGCCGCCGCGATGGCGTCCTTCAGCTTGGCAACCGGCTCCGGCACGCCATGCTCCGCTTCCTCGTCGCCGTTGTAGAGCGGGATGGCCGCTATGGATTCGATGCGCACCTGCGTGTCCTGCGCGGCCGCCGCCAGCGCGCGCAGGAGAGACGAGTTGAACGAGCCGCGGCGCGTGCTTCCGGAAATGCCGATGATCGTGAGCATGCGTTAGTGTATGCCCCAGATCTGCGACTAGTGCCGGACCAGCGGCCTCACGGTGGACTCGGGCTGCAGCGTGATGTGGTCGATGCCGAATTTGTCGTGCAGGCGCGCCTGCAGCTCGACGAGCAGCCGTTCCCAGTGCCCCATGCTGCGCACGACGATGTGCGCGGAGAGCGCGATGCGGCTGCCGGAGATCTGCCAGACGTGGAGATCGTGCACCGAAAGCACGCCGTCGATGCGCGCCATCTCGGCGCCGATGACCTCCACCGAAAGGCCGTGAGGTACGCCCTCCATTAGCGCATGCGTGCTTTCGCGCAGGAGGCGCACGCTCGAGACGGCAATGAGCACGCAAATGGCGAGCGATGCCATTGGGTCGACCAAGGTCCATCCGCTGAAATAAATAACCGTCCCCGCTCCCAGCGCGGCGACCGAGCCGAGCGCGTCGCCGACTACGTGCAGCCGCGCGGCGCGGGTGTTCATGTCGTGGCCGTGCAGGCGCCGGATCACCCAGAGGTTGAGCATCAGGCCGACCGCCGCGATGCCCGCGGCTACGCCGCCATTCACCGCGGTCGGCGTTTTCAAGCGGACGATCGACTCGTAGGCGAGCGCGATCACGATCACCAGCATCGCGGCAGCATTGACGAGCGCGGCGACGACCTCGGCGCGACCGAGCCCGTACGAATGGCGCTGGGAAGGCGGGCGCCGCGCCATCCAGGCGGCGAGCGCGCCGAGGGCGAGCGCAGCGCCGTCGGTGAACATGTGGCCGGCGTCCGAGAGGAGGGCGAGCGACCCGGTCCACCATCCGCCGAGGGCCTCCACCACGGCGAAGGCGATGGTCAGCGCCGCGGCGCCGCGCAGGCTCGAGCCGGGATGGTCCGGGCGGTGGTGATGATGATCGTGAGAGTGGTGGTGTTCAGCCACGCAGTCTTTCGAGCGCCATCAGGGCCGCGCGCGCTTCGTTGCCGCGCCAGGCGACGATCTGGTCGGGGCGGATGAGGGCGTAGTCGGCCTGGTACGCATCACGGACTGCATTGTCCGCGAGATGGACGATCTTGAGGTCGGGCGCACCCAAGGCCGACGCTTCCTTCAGGCAGAGGAGCGTCCACTCGAAGCCGAAGAGGTCGTAGAGCGAGCGGCCGTCCTTCAGCCAGGCGTGCGGCGGCCTGCCGCCCGGGCAGGCGCTCGGCCTATAGGAGTTCATCGCCTCCGGCGGGGGCGCCGTGCCGTCGCTCACGATGGCGGGCGAGCCGTCGTAGCGGCCGCCGAAGGTGATACCCGGGATGTTGAATTCCGCGCGGCCGTGCGCGGCGAGATATTCCCCGGCCGCCTTGCGCGCGGTCTCGCCTCTGCCTGAATCTTCTTCGATCTCGGGCACCGGCTCGAAGTTGCCGAGCGAGTCGGCGAAGCCCTTGGCGTAGGCCGTGTTGCGCACCGCGAGCGGCTTGCGCTCGAGCTCGTAGCTTTCGAGCAGGCCCGGCGATGCTCGTCCTTGCAGCACCGCCGCAAGCTTCCAGCCGAGATTCACAGCGTCCTCGACGGCAGTGTTGTAGCCGAGCCCGCCGGTGGGCGTGAAAAGATGCGCCGCGTCGCCGCCGATGAAGACGCGTCCTTCGGCGAAGCGCTCGGCGACGAGCGCGTGCCCGGCGGTCCAGGTGTCGCGGGAGAGGATCTCAACCTCGAGCGGAGCGCCGATCGCCTGGCGCACCATCTCGGCGGCACGCGCTTCGTCGATCTGGGCTTCATCCTCGTGGGGTTTCAGCTGCGTGTGAAAGGCGAACTCGCCCTTGCCGTCCACCGCCGGCATGAAGCAACGCCGTTCCCGGTTGAAGCTCACATTCATCCACGCCGGCGCATGCGGCGTGCGTTCATAGAACTGCGGGATGCGGCAATACACGGCGTACATCCGGCCGCCGACGAAGTCGCGCGCCACCCCTGTCTCGCCGCCATAGCGCCATCCCATCGCCTGCCGCACGAGGCTGCGCGGGCCGTCCGCGCCCACTATGTATTGAGCATCGATCTTTACGGCGCTTCCGCCATCGCGCGGCTCGGCATGGGCTTCGATGCCATTCGGCGTCTGTGAAAAGCGCGTGACTCGCCAGCCGTAGCACACCGTGACCATCGGCAACCGCTCCGCGTGCCGCCGCAGCACCTGCTCGACGAATTTCTGCGCAACGCGGTGCGGCAGCTCCGCGGCGCTCCACGAGCCCGACAGCGTGGTGATCAGCTGCCGCGCCTCGCGCGCGGACGGCAGGCGAAAGCGCGCGAGCTCGTATTTCGAGAACCGCGTGAAGTACGCGATGTCGGTGGGGAAATCCTCCGGCATGCCGAGCGAGCGGACCTCGTCGGCGAAGCCCAGGCGCCGGTAATGCTCCATCGTGCGCGCCTGCGTGGCGTTGGCCTGGGGGTTGAAGGCCGTGCCGGGCTTCTGGTCGAGGACCAGGCTGCGCACGCCGCGACGGCCGAGCTCGTTGGCGAGCATCAGGCCGCAGGGGCCGCCGCCGACTATCAGGACTTGGGGGTTGGTTTGCGGGAGCACCCCGCGGATTCTAGAAGCGGGGCGCCCAAGGGGCTTGCCGACCCCGGCGAGCTATCGGCGCTCACTCGGCGATCGGGCAATCCCTCGTGCGATTCCACTATAGCGCGCTTCGATTACGGGACGGCGACCGCACATAGTCCGTTTTGCGCCGCCCGGCGGAACCCGTGGCGGGAGGGGTTAAGCTGCCGAAATGCAGCCGGCACGCAGGCGTCTCGTTACCGCACTGGCGCTCGGGGCGCTGTCCGGTTCTTCGCTTGCGCAGCGCGCGCAACGGCGTGTCGCCTGGTTCGCGGTGGGCGATCCGCAAACCGAGCTGCCGTACGTGAACGCGCTGCAGGCGGGCCTGCGCGAAGCGGGTTGGGAAGAAGGCCGCAACCTGCACCTCACGCGCTTTCGCTCCGAGCGTGCGCCTGACGATTTCGAGACGGTGGTCCGCGCCATCCAGGAATCGCGGCCCGAAGTGGTCGTGGCACAGGAATATGCGGCGCTCGCCATGCTGCGCTACGCGCCAGGCATCCCGACGGTATTCGGCTTCAGCGGCGATCCGGTCGAAGGCAGGCTCGTGAAGAGCCTCGCGCGACCGGACACCAGCTTCACCGGCGTGAGCTATCTCGCGAGCGAGCTCGTCGGCAAGCGGATCGAGTTCCTCAAGGAGGCTTTGCCGAGCATTGGGCGCATCGGCATCCTTGCCCGCCCGCAGCATCCGGGCGAGCCCGAGGAGCGGCGAGCGTCGGAGGCCGCGGCGGCGAAGCTTGGCCTCGAGCTGTCCTATTTCCCGATCTACGACCCGAAAGAGATCGAGAAGGCGTTCGCCGGGATGCGCGAGGCGAAGTGCGACGCGCTCGTCGTCTTCCCGGACTTCATCATGTACCGAAACCGCGAGCACATCTCCCAGCTCGCCTCCATCGCGCGGCTGCCGGCCGTTTCCGGATGGTCCTCGTTCGCCGACAGTGGCCTTCTCTTCAATTACGGGCCGAACCTGCGCGATATCTATCGCACCGCCGCTTCGTACGTCGATCGCATCCTGCGCGGCGCCAAGCCGGGCGAGCTGCCGGTCGATCGTCCGCGCAGCGTGGAGCTGGTGGTGAATCTGCGCACCGCGCGGGCGCTCGGCATCACCGTCGCGCCGACGGTCCTGCTGCGCGCCGATCGAGTCATTGAATGACCGGCCGCTGAGTTTCGCTGCGATGCGGTAAAATTCAGTCGCATGGGACGCACCCGGCTGGTTGCCGGCAACTGGAAAATGCACGGCAGCCGGACAGCGAACCGTGCCCTGCTCGATGCAATCCTCAAGGGACTGGACCGTGACGGAGCGGAATGCGCCGTCTGCGTGCCGTTTCCCTACCTCGCCGACATGAAGCAATGGCTCGAGGCGACGCCGATCGCCTGGGGAGCGCAGAACGTGAGCGAGCACGAGAAGGGCGCCTATACCGGTGAAGTTGCAGCGTCGATGCTGGTGGAATTCGGCTGCCGCTACGTCCTTGTGGGGCACTCGGAGCGCCGCCAGATTTATCGCGAGACGGATCGGGAGGTCGGCGCGAAGTACGTCGCGGCGCGCAAGGCGGGGCTGACGCCGATCGTGTGCGTCGGCGAAACGCTGGAAGAGCGCGAGGCGGGGCGCACCGAGGAAGTGGTCGGCCGCCAGCTCGACGCGGTGAATTTCCAAAGCGGAGTGCTGGCGTACGAGCCGGTGTGGGCGATCGGCACCGGGCGCAACGCGACGCCCGAGCAGGCGCAGGCGGTGCACGCGTTCCTGCGCAAGAAAGTNTCGAAAGATACGGTGATCCTCTACGGCGGCAGCGTGAAGCCGCAGAATGCGCCGGCGCTTTTTGCGATGCCGGACGTCGATGGCGGGTTGATCGGCGGCGCGTCGCTGGTGGCGGAAGATTTTCTCTCGATCCTGCGCGCGGCGCGGGCCCAGTAGGCAGGAAACGGCAAGGACAAGGACTCATGCTGATAACGTTGCTCATCGTTCTTCACGTGCTGGTCGCGCTGACGATCATCGGCCTGGTGCTGATCCAGCACGGCAAGGGGGCCGACATGGGCTCCGGCTTCGGCGGCGGCGCCTCGGGCAGCCTCTTCGGCGCCACCGGATCGGCGAACTTCCTGTCGCGCACGACAGCAGTGCTCGCGGCGATTTTTTTCGTGCTGAGCCTCGCGCTCGCGTACACGGCGAGTCGCAAGCCCGCTGCGGAGGGCGGCGGCGTGATCGACGCCATCCGCAACCAGGAAGCGCAGAAGCCGACGCCCAAGGCGGACGAAAAGGCCGCCGCGCAACCGGCGCCTGAAAGCTCCGCGCCGGCGGCGCCGGAATCGAAAGACAAGCAGGTACCGCAGTGATTTTTAGGGGATAATCGGGAGCTACGCCCACGTGGTGAAATTGGTAGACACGCTAGCTTGAGGGGCTAGTGGCCTAAAAAGCCGTAGCAGTTCGAGTCTGCTCGTGGGCACCACAATCCATCATGCTTGCTGAGTACTTTCCTATCCTGCTTTTCCTGCTCGTCGGCCTGGCCGTCGGCGTCGCGCCCATGGTGCTCGGCAAGCTGCTCGCGCCATCCAATCCGGACCCGGAGAAGCTTTCGCCGTACGAATGCGGCTTCGAGGCCTTCGAGGACGCGCGCATGAAGTTCGACGTGCGCTACTACCTGGTCGCGATCCTCTTCATCCTGTTCGACCTCGAGATCGCATTCCTCTTTCCGTGGGCGGTGGTGGTGAACGACATCGGCCTGGCCGGCTTCCTCGCCATGATGGTGTTCCTCGGCATCCTGACGGTCGGCTTCGTGTACGAGTGGATGAAAGGCGCGCTGGAATGGGAATAGAAGGCGTCCTCGAGCAGGGCTTCGTCACCACCACGGTCGACAAGGTGGTGAACTGGACGCGCACCGGATCGCTCTGGCCCATGACGTTCGGCCTTGCCTGCTGCGCGGTGGAGATGATGCACGCCGGCGCGGCGCGCTACGACCTCGACCGCTTCGGCATCGTGTTCCGCCCCAGCCCGCGCCAGTCCGACGTGATGATCGTCGCCGGCACGCTATGCAACAAGATGGCGCCCGCGCTGCGCAAGGTCTACGACCAGATGCCCGAGCCGCGTTGGGTGGTGTCGATGGGCTCGTGCGCCAATGGCGGCGGCTACTACCACTATTCGTATTCCGTGGTGCGCGGCTGCGATCGCATCGTGCCGGTCGACATTTACGTGCCGGGCTGCCCGCCTACGGCGGAGGCGCTGCTCTACGGGCTGGTCCAGCTGCAGAACAAGATCAAGAGAACAAATACGATCGCTCGATGAAGCCGAGCTCGAAAGCAACCATCGCTCGATGACACCGCGTCTGCAGCGTCTGTCGGACGCGCTCCAGAAGATCGGATTGCAAGGCGTCGAGCGGCTGGGCGAGATCACCGCCGAGGTGCCGGCCGCCGAGTGGATACCGGTTTGCCGGCGCCTGCGCGATGAAGCAGGCCTCGAGCAGCTGATCGATCTTTGCGGCGTCGATTACGCCGCCTATGGCGACCGGCCGCGGGAAGGCAAGCGCTTCGCGGTGGTGGCGCACCTNCTCTCGGTGAAGCACAACTACCGCCTTCGCGTGCGCGCGCTCTGCGCGGACGACGAATTCCCGGTGGTGGGGACCCTGGTCGACGTCTGGCCGGCGGCGAACTGGTACGAGCGCGAGGCGTTCGACCTCTTCGGCATCATGTTCGAGGGCCATCCGGACCTGCGCCGCATCCTCACCGACTACGGCTTCGTCGGCCATCCGTTCCGCAAGGATTTCCCGCTCTCCGGCCACGTCGAGATGCGCTACGACCCGGAGCAGAAGCGCGTCGTCTACCAGCCGGTCACCATCGACCCGCGCGAAGTGACGCCGCGCATCGTGCGCGAGCCGAACTACGCGCACGAAAAGTAATGGCCGAGATCCGTAACCCGAATGGCTGAGATCCGTAACTACACGCTGAACTTCGGCCCCCAGCACCCGGCTGCGCACGGCGTGCTGAGGCTGGTGTTGGAATTGGACGGCGAGGTGATCCAGCGCGCCGATCCGCATATCGGCCTCCTGCATCGCGCCACGGAGAAGCTCGCCGAGCACAAGACCTTCATCCAGTCGCTGCCGTACATGGACCGGCTCGACTACGTCTCGATGATGTGCAACGAGCACGCCTACGTTCTGGCGGTGGAGAAGCTGGTCGGCATCACCCCGCCGCTGCGCGCGCAGTACATCCGGGTGATGTTTGACGAGGTGACGCGCATCCTGAACCACCTCCTGTGGCTCGGCGCGCACGGCCTCGATTGCGGCGCGATGACCGTGTTCCTGTACTGCTTCCGCGAGCGCGAAGACCTGATGGACGCCTACGAGGCGGTATCGGGTGCGCGCATGCACGCGGCGTACTACCGGCCCGGCGGCGTTTACCGCGATCTTCCGGACCGCATGCCGCAATACACGGCGTCGAAGTGGAAGAACGAAAAACAGATCGGCGAGCTGAACGAGAACCGGCGCGGCTCGCTGCTCGACTTCCTCGAGGACTTCACCAACCGCTTCCCGGGATACGTCGACGACTACGAGACGCTGCTCACGGAGAACCGCATTTGGAAGCAGCGCACCGTCGGCATCGGCGTCGTATCGCCCGAGCGGGCGCTTGCGCTCGGCTTCACCGGTCCGATGCTGCGCGGCTCGGGCGTGGAGTGGGATCTGCGCAGGAAGCAGCCCTACGAGGTCTACGATCGCGTCGAATTCGACATCCCGATCGGCAAGAACGGCGACTGCTACGACCGCTACCTCGTGCGCATCGAGGAGATGCGGCAAGCGAACCGCATCGTAAGACAATGCATCGACTGGCTGCGGAACAATCCGGGGCCGGTGATGGTCGACGACCACAAGGTCGCGCCGCCGTCGCGGCTCGAGATGAAGGAAGGCATGGAGCAGCTGATCCACCACTTCAAGCTCGTCACCGAGGGCATGCACGTCCCGGAGGGCGAGGTGTATGCCGCGGTCGAAGCGCCGAAAGGCGAGTTCGGCGTGTACATGATCTCCGACGGCGCGAACAAGCCGTACCGCCTGAAGCTCCGCGCGCCGGGCTTCGCGCATCTCGCCGCGCTGGACGAGATGGCGCGCGGCCACATGATCGCCGACGCGGTCGCGATCATCGGTACCCAGGACATCGTGTTTGGCGAGGTCGACCGCTGATGCTTTCGGCCGAGTCCTTGAAGAAAATCGACGGCGAGGTCGCCAAGTATCCGCCCGAGCAGAAGCAGTCGGCGGTGATGAGCGCGCTCATCATCGCGCAGGACGAGAAGGGCTGGCTCTCGACCGAGACGATGGACGCGGTGGCGAAGTATCTCGAGATGCCGCCGGTGGCCGTGTACGAAGTGGCCACCTTCTACTCGATGTACAACCTCGAGCCGATGGGGAAGTACAAGATCACGCTCTGCACATGCCTGCCGTGCGGGCTGCAGGGCGCGCTCGCCGCCGCCGACCACCTGCGCGACAAGCTCGGCATCGACTTCAACGAGACCACGTCCGACCGTCGCTTCACGCTGAAGGAGGGCGAGTGCATGGGCGCCTGCGCGATGGCGCCGGTGCTGCTGGTCAACAACAAGAAGATGCACGACTACATGTCGAACGAGAAGCTGGACCAGCTGATCGAGGGGTTGAAGTAATGCTCGACTACGGGCCAGACGCCATCCTCATGA
>C688J18823_10001655_pt1 | contig 13889 bp, 12 predicted proteins | sample HopSoiMetagenom1_FD_18823 | JGI IMG/M metagenome (IMG submission 18823)
GGCGATCGCGATCGCGGCCCGCGCCGCGATGATCGCGGACCTCGCCCGCCGCGCCGCGAAGGCGGCGGTGGTGGCGGTGGTGGGGAAGGCGAACAGCACTAACGACTTGGAACGGCGCCGCAAGGCGCCGTTTCTGATATTTTGCCGGAATGATTATCGGCATCCCGATTTACGAAAAAGTCGATCTGCTCGACGTGTGCGCGGCGCGCGAGATCTTCTACTCGATGGCCACGACCGAGGGCGTCACCACGCAGTACGACATCTGGCTTCTCGGTCCGACCTGCGATTCCGTTCACTCGCGCGACGGCCTGACGCTCACGCCGCAGAAGACCTTCGACGACGTGCCGGAGCTCGACATGATCTGGGTGCCGGGCGGCGATGTGTCAGGCCTCAAGGTCGCGATGAACGATCCCTGCCTGCTCGACTACATCGTCTCCGCAACGAAGAACGCGAAGTGGATCACCTCGGTCTGCGAAGGCGCGATGATCCTCGCCAACACCGGCCTGCTCGACGGCTACCTCGCCACCACGCACTGGGCCTTCATCCCATGCCTGCAGGCGTATCCGAACATCAACGTGGCTGAAGGCTTTCCGCGTTTCGTCGTCGATCGCGATCGCGTCACCGGCGGCGGCATCTCGTCGGGACTGGACGAAGCGTTCAAGCTCGTCGAATTGCTCGAGTCCTACGAAGTCGCGCAGGCGGTGCAGCAGCTGACGCAGTACTACCCGTGCCCGCCGGTTGCGAGCGCGCTCACGCCGTCGACGTCGTGTCCGCTCGATTAGCGCGTTACCACGTTTTCCCCCCCTCCGCCGCTCGCGTTCGATCGGCGGGCGGCATCGAGCACGCGCTGCTGCGCGAGTCCGTCGCGAAACGTCGCCGCCGGTGCGAGCGCGCTGCGATCGCCGTCGTCGAGCGCGCGTTTCAGCGCGCGGGCGAGCTCGATCGTGCCGCTGCCGAATGCGCCGCCCATCGAATTGCCCGGCAGCTTCGGCATCTCTTCACCCGCGACGCGTGCGTACGGCTCGCCGCGTTTCGCCATCAGCAGCTCCGCGCCGAGAAGGCGCATCGCGCCGCTCTCGCCATGAATCGTGATCACCGCCTGCTCGTCCGGACCTGACGCAACCGCGTTCAGCGTCATCACGCCGCACGCGCCGCCGGCGACGCGGATGTTCACCGCGGCGAAATCGTCCGCCGTGACTTGTTTGCCCGAGCGCTCATCGATCATCGTCACGAGCATCGCCTGCACTTCTTCGATTTCGCCGATCAGGTACCGCACCGCATCCGCGAAGTGCGAGCCGACTGCGCCGAGGATCCCGCCGCCGCGTGAGGCATCACTCCACCAGTTCCATTCGCGCGAGCGATCGCCGCGCGCCGGACTCGAATAGCGCACGTCGATGTATCGCACACCGCCGAGCTCGTGCATGCGCTCGCGCGCGGCGCGCCACGCGGGGAGAAAGCGCAGCTCGTGATCGATGAGTGCGATCAATTCAGGATGGCGCTCCGCAGCCGCCACGAGATCTTCCGCTTCGCGCACGTTCATCGCGGTCGGCTTCTCGCAGACGACGTGCTTGCCGCGATCGAGAAACGCCGCCGCCATCTCGAGATGCTCCGACGGTGGCGTGGTGACGGTGACGAGCTCGACATCGCTGTCGAGCAGAGCTCGCCAGTCGTGTCCCTTCACGTTCACGACCTCGAATCCCGCGTCGCGAAAGAGCGGAGTCTGTACGCGTGAAGCCCAGCCGCTACCGATGGTTCCGATCTTTTTCATGGCAGCGATATTGCCATTAAACGGGTATGCCCTATCGCATGCCTGAACGACGCCGGCGCGTCCGCATTCTCACGCTGAAGAATTTCGGTATTGCCGGCCTCGCCGCGTTGGTGCTCCTCGTCGCTGTGAACTTCCTGTCGGAAATTCGCGGAAAGCACCACGGTGAGTTCGGCGCGCTCTTCGACAAGCAGGTGAAGACCGAAACGGTCGAACCGCGCAAGGTCGAAGTGGTGACCGAGGCTCCGGCGCAGATCCAGGATCACGATACGGCGGATCCGATGTTGCTCGCGCCCGCGGCGCGTCAGCAGCAATACCTCGGCACGAACGAGATTACGCCGAGGACGCAGGTCGTGCCGGTGTCGCAACAACCGCAGCCCGATCGCGCAGCCGATCGCGGACGTGTTGCGATCGTCGGTGATGAGCACGGCGTCTCCGTGGTCAGTCCGCGTCATGTGTTGGCCGGCGGATTCGGAAGGTAGTTTCGTGATTTTCGCCGCCGGGTCGGCGGCGCCACACAGACGAAGCAGCACCTGCAGGTTGCACAGTGTGGCGCCGCCGATCCGGCGGCGGGATCCCGACGCCTATCGTCGCGATCTTCCCGGAGAGACGTACTCCGTCAAGTAACCCAAACTACAATCCGCGGCGCATGTCCGACATCTCCTTCGGTACTGACGGCTGGCGCGCCGTCATCGCAGACGGATTCACGTTCGACAACGTGCGGCGCGTCGCGAGCGCGATCGCCGTCGCCGCGCGCGGACTCGAGCCTCCGGCCGATATCGATCGCAATTCGCTGATCGTCGGATTCGATCGCCGTTTTCTGTCGCGTGAATTCGCGGATGTGGTGGCCGAGGTGTTGCGCGAGGCGGGATATCGCGTCGTTTTGTCGGACCGGCCGGTGCCGTCGCAGTCGATCTCGTTCACCGCTTTTCATCGCAAAGTACTTGGCGGCGTAATGGTGACGGCCAGTCACAATCCGGCCAAGTACAACGGCCTCAAATTCAAAGCGTGGTACGGCGGCTCCGCGCTGCCGGAGACATACGCGCGCATCGTCGAATCGCTCGGCTCCTCGGATTCACGCGGCGGCGGCGGCGTCTCGCAGGAGAACATCCTCGACGACTACATCGCCGCGCTGCGCTCGCAGCTCGATGTCGCCAAAGTCCGCAAAGTCAAAATCCTGCACGATCCGATTCATGGCGTTGCCGCGGGCATCCCGTCGAAAATCGTCGGCGTCGACATCGACACGATCCGCGCCGATGTGAACCCATCCTTCGGCGGCGCGAACCCCGAGCCGATTCCCGAAAATCTGATCGCATCACGCGATGCGATGCGCGCCGGCAAGCACGATCTCGCCATCTGCAACGACGGCGACGCCGACCGCCTCGGCATCCTCGATGAAAGCGGCACGTTCGTCTCGCCGCACAAAATCATCTCGCTGCTCGTGCTCTACCTCGTCCGCGAAAAAAAGATGGACGGCGAGATCGTGAAGACGTTCTCGACCACACGGCTCATCGAAAAAATCGCGAAGTCCCTCGGCGCGACACTCCACGAAACGCCGATCGGCTTCAAGTACGTCGCCGATCTGATGCTCGCGCGCAACGTGCTGGTCGGCGGCGAAGAGAGCGGCGGCATCGGCTTCGGACACTTCCTGCCGGAGCGCGACGGCATCCTCTCCGGACTCGTCGTCGCGGAATGCGCGGGACACTTCGGCCGTCCGCTGTCGGAGATCGTGCGCACGATGGAGGAGGAGTTCGGCGCGCTGCATTACGACCGCCGCGACCTGCATCGTCCGATGGCGCAATGCGCGCGGCTGATCGAGCGCGTGCGCGCGGGCGAGCTCGATGACGCATTCGGCTCCGGCTTCGCATCGCGCGAAGAAAAGGACGGCGTGAAGCTCAACTTCGCCGACGGCTCGTGGATCCTCTTCCGCAAATCGGGCACCGAGCCGATGATCCGCATCTACTGCGAGTCTCCCGACCGCGAGCGCGTGCAGGAGATGCTCGATGCGGCGGTGCGGGAGTTGGATCGCTAGCCTCAATGCGTGTCCGTGACTCCATCGGCACGCTCTCCGTCGCCACTCGGGAAGGCTTGCTGTATCTCGTGTCGATCATCGCGCTGGCGGCGGTCTACTTCCCCGCGCACTCGTTCGTTCCGACCTGCTTCGACGATTGCCTCGGCTACATCCCGCTGATGGGTGTGCCGCTTTTCTCGCCGAGGTACTGGCTGGTCGCGCAGACGATGTTTCGCGGCTTCAGCGTTCCGATCATCTATTCATTCTTCGGCGAGCTTCATCAGCATTCCGCATACGCCGTGATCGTGTTTCAGGCGCTGGTTGGGTTTCTGAGCTGGATCGCGTTTGCGATCGCGGTCGCCGGATTGGTCAGCGGACGCCGGACGCGCTGGCTGCTGTTCATGCTGATTGCCAGCGCGATGTTTTCGCGTGGATATCTCGCGTTCGACGATCGATTCCTCTCCGACTCGCTCGCTCTTTCGCTGATGCTGCTCTGGCTCGCCATCGTGGTGAATCCGTTTCCCTTGCTCGATTTCGCGCGGCGTCGTTTGGGCCGCGCAGGGCTCGTCGCGTTCCTCGTGCTGTTCGCCGTCGCGACTGCGATGGCGGCGTCCGCGCGCGATGCCAATGTGTTGCTGCTCGTCTGCTGCATTCCTCTCGTCGTCCTGCGTCTTTGGAAACGCGAGCTCCCCACGAGCATCGCGGTTTCGATGATCGCCATCATCGTGTTGATCGGCGCGATGCAATGGCGCTCCGCCGCCGAGAGGAACGGGCTCAACATGGCCGACATCATCGGTGGAGTCGTGCTGCCGGATGCCGAGCGCAAGGCGTTTTTCGTGGCGCGGGGAATGCCGGAATCCATCGCGTCCATCACGACTCCGCGTGCATTGGCCGGCCGTACTCTCGGACAGATCATCGACGACCGGCAGCTCGTCATCGAGCAGATCGGACTGCTGAAATACGTGATCATGCGGCTCGATCCCGGCTTCGCGCGACACCACGCGAGGTCGATCTGGGCCTCGTACCTGTCACGGCATCCGAAGTATGTGCTCGGGAACATCGCCGAAAGCTGGGCAGTGATGTTCGACCAGTGGTACGACGGCAGGCCGTCACTGGCCGCCGGGGTTTCGATCTTTGAAGTGTCGAAACTACTCTGGATCGCCGACTGGATCGACGTTCGCTTTCTGATCGTCATCTCGATCGTTCTGCTGCTCGCGACCCTCGCCACCGTGCGAGCGGGGAGGAGCGATCTGCTGCTCCAACTCGGCGTGATTCTGGCGCTCGGCGGCTCCGCGAATGCGGTCATCAGTTTCCACGGCGACTGCTGGGAAGTGGCTGAAATGGCGCGCCATGCCTGGATCGGGAGCACGTTCCTCCGGCTCGGCGCGGCGGTGATCTGCTTTCGCGCCGTGTCGCTGCTGGCGGACTCCATCCATCTGCTAGGATTTGCCCGTGCCGACACCTGAGCAGACACACGACACCCGTACGCAATTCACGCGCGAATCGATCATCGACGATTACCGCGTCGCGTACCGCAGCCGGCAGGCGAGCCTGATCGGTCGCAAGGAAGTGCTCACCGGCAAGGCGAAGTTCGGCATCTTCGGCGACGGCAAGGAAATCCCGCAGCTCGCCATGGCCCGCGCGTTCCGCAAGGGCGACTTCCGCTCCGGCTACTACCGCGATCAGACGTTCATGCTCGCCACCGGCTCGACACTCGACGAGTTCTTCGCGCAGCTCTACGCCGATGCCGACGTCGCGCACGATCCATGGTCGGGCGGCCGCTCGATGAACGCGCATTTCGCCACGCGTCTGCTCAATCCCGACGGCACGTGGAAGAACGTCGCCGACATGTACAACTCGTCGGCCGATGTGTCGCCGACCGGCTCGCAGATGCCGCGATTGGTCGGACTGGCGTGGGCGTCGAAGCTCTATCGCGATGTGCCGGAGCTGAAAGACGCCGCACAGTTCTCGCGCAACGGCGACGAGATCGCATGGGGCACGATCGGCAACGCGAGCTGCGCCGAGGGGATGTTCTGGGAGTCGCTCAACGCGGCGGGCGTGCTCACGGTGCCGATGGTCGTCTCGATCTGGGACGACGGCTACGGCATCTCCGTCCCCAACGATTTCCAGATCACGAAAGGCAATCTCTCCGAGCTGCTCAAAGGCTTTCAGCGCGAGCCGCGGCAGAAGGCCGGCTTCGACATCTACACCGTCAAAGCGTGGGACTACCCCGCGCTTTGCGAGACCTATATCGCCGCCGCGTCGATCGTGCGGATGGAGCACGTGCCGGCGATCATCCACGTCATCGAAGTCACGCAGCCGCAGGGCCATTCGACCTCCGGCTCGCACGAGCGCTACAAATCGAAGGAGCGTCTCGACTGGGAGCTCGAATTCGACGGCGTGCGCAAGATGCGCGAATGGATGATCGGGCAGGGGATCGCCACCGCCGACGAGCTCGATCAATTCGAGCGCGACGATCTGCAGGCGGTGCGTGATGCGCAGCGCCGCGCGTGGGACGCGTACCGCGCGCCGATCGATGCCGATGTGCAGACCGCCCTCGGCTTCATCGATCCGTCATCGCCGGCGCACAACGAGCTGCAGCGCATTCAGTCGCCGTATCGGCGCGATGCGATGCGCGCGCTCACGCAGGCGGTGCTCGAAGGCAAAGCGCAGGCCGAAGCCGCGGCGTGGCTTCGCGAGCAGCAGCAGGAAGGCGATCGCCGCTACGGCGCGCATCTGTACAGCGAGTCGCACGAGGCGGCGATGCGCGTGGCGGAAGTCGCGGCGGAGTATGCGGACGATGCGCAAGTCCTCAATGGATTCGAGATCATCAATCACTGCTTCGATCACGCGCTGCGCCGCGATTCGCGCATCGTCATCTTCGGCGAAGACGTCGGCAAGCTCGGCGACGTGAACCAGGGCTGCGCCGGACTGCAGGACAAGTACGGACTGCTGCGCGTCAGCGACACCGGCATCCGCGAGTGCACGATCATGGGTCAGGCGATCGGTGCCGCGTTGCGCGGACTTCGTCCCATCGCGGAGATCCAGTACCTCGATTACGTCCTGTACGCGCTGCAGATCATGTCGGACGATCTGGCCACCGTCCGCTGGCGCTCCGCGGGCGGACAAAAGTGTCCGGTGATCGTGCGCACGCGCGGCCATCGCCTCGAGGGAATCTGGCACTCCGGCTCGCCGATGGCGGGCATCCTGAATCTCACTCGCGGCATGCATTTTTGCGTGCCGCGCAACATGACGCAGGCAGCGGGCTTCTACAACACGCTGCTGCAGAGCGACGATCCGGCGCTGGTGGTCGAAGTGCTCAACGGCTATCGCACGAAAGAGAAGCTGCCCTCGAACATCGACCGTTTCACGCTGCCCCTCGGCCTGCCTGAAGTGCTGAGGCAGGGAAAGGATGTAACCCTCGTGTCGTACGGCGCGACGTTGCGCATCGTGCAGGAGGCGGCGGACCTTTTGGCGAACGTCGGCATCGACGCGGAGATCATCGACATCCAGACGCTGCTGCCGTTCGACGTGCGCGGCGTGATCGTCCAGTCGCTGAAGAAGACGAATCGCATCGCGTTCATCGACGAGGACGTGCCGGGCGGCGCGACCGCGTTCATGATGCAGAACGTGCTGGAGCGCGATCGCGGTTACGAATGGCTCGACTCCGAGCCGCTGACCATCGCGGCGAAGGAGCATCGTCCGGCATACGGCTCCGACGGCGACTACTGGTCGAAACCGAATCGCGAGTCGATCTTCGCGGGCGTGTACAATCTGCTGCGCGAGAGTGATCCGAGAAAGTTTCCCGCCTTCCTCTGATCTGTATTTTTCCGGTCCACCAACCTGACTTATCCCTGAGGGCTTTTGAAGATGTCGTCTACCCGCCGTGATTTCCTCCGTGTTTCGTCTACCGCTGCTGCTGGCCTCGCCATCGTGGCGATTTCTGATTCGTCGATCTTCGGCGCGCTGTCGAGTGCGCAGTCGCCGCTGTTGTCCGTCGGTTACGTGCGCGATCTGCCCGCGACTTCGACCCGTCTGAGCAGCGCGTCGGGCACGACGCCCGGCGGCTCGATGCGCGTGACGATCGTCGGCGGTGCGCGCGCCGATGCGTATCGCGCGCAGAGCGGCGGCGTTGCCGTCGATCTCGTGTCGGCGAGCGGCCAGCGCGTCTGCTTCTGGTCCGCATCGAAGACCAGCGTCGGCGGATACGCGTCGACCGTGCTGCCGTCCGTCTCGCTTTCGGTGAAGAGCCTCACCGCGAAGTCCGAATCGGTTCTCGGCATCAGCCGTCCCGGCGTGTACGTGATCGCCGTGCGCGAGAGCACGAGCGACGCGGCGCCCGACTGGAACCGCCTCGACCTCGTGCACCAGGGAAGCCGCTACCTGATCCCCGGCGCCACGTTCAGCTACGCGCTGTTGAAGGTCGAGTAAGAGATAGAGAAACGGAGAGACAAAGAGACTGAGGCCGGAGCTCAGTCTCTCAGTTTCTCCGTCTCTCTCGTGCTACATTTCCACAAAAATGGATGATCCGCTGATCCGGAATCTCATCTCGATCTCCGTCATGATCGCGACCGGCATCGCCGTCGTCTTCGTGCGGCGCTTCGCCGATCCCGAAAAGCTGCGCGAGAACAACGAGTTCACCGGCTTCGCCTGGGCCTTCATCGGACTCGTTTACGGCGTCTACCTCGCGTTCATGGTCGTCGTGGTCTGGCAGAACTTCGACAACGCCGACAGCACCGCGACGAGTGAAGCGACGCATCTCTCCGCCGTCTATCGCGACGCGCAGATGATCCCCGGCGGCGAGCAGCTGCAGAAAGAGCTCCTGCTCTACGCGCGCTCCGTCGTGGCCGACGACTGGCCGGCGATGGGCCGCGGCGAGCACGCCAGCACTCAGACATCGGTGATCTACGAAAACGTCTGGCGCACGTTCTATGCGCTCAAGCCGAATGCCAACGACACCGTGCACGCCGCGTTCTACGCCGAGGCACTGCGACAGCTGAACGAGATGGGCCGCGAGCGCCGCATGCGCCAGCTCTCCGGCAGCGCCGATCTCCCGTTCCCGATGTGGCTTCTGCTGATCGCCGGCGGCATCGCGATGGTTGGCTTCGCGCTCTGTATCGGCACGCCGCAGCGCTGGGTGCAGATCACGCTGACCTGCACGCTCGCCGGCTTTCTCACGTATTCGATCCTGATGGTCGGCGCGCTCGAGCAGCCATACAGCGGCGACATCCGCGTCAGACCCAACGCATTCGTCAGCGTGATCGACTCGTTCGAGCAGCGCTCACATTAGAGCTGCCGCTCGTACAACGGCAGGAGGATCCGCAGCGCCCACGCGCGCAACCGCGCCGCACGCGAAAGTCCCATCCGATGTTCGCGCGCGCCGACGATCCACGCATTCTGCGCATGCGCATCGATCGACGCGAGCAGCTCTTGCGCCGCCGTCTGGTCGTCGGCGATGCACATCGCCTCCGCATTCAGGTTCTCCGATCGCGGATCGACGTTGTACGAGCCGACCAGCACCGTGCGCCCGTCGACGACCATCGACTTCGCGTGCAGCATGTCAGGGCCTTTGTACTCGCGCACGTCGATGCCCGCACGGATCAATCGCCGCCGGTACTTCAAGTAGCCGACGTACGCCAGTAGCCCGTCGCTCGATCGCCAGGAGCTCGTCACGATCTGCACGCGCACACCCTGATGGATTTTCTTCCGCAGCAGCTCGAGCAGTCCCGCACTCGGGACGAGATACGGCGACTCGATGACCACCGACGATTGCGCGGCGCCGATGATCTCGTTCAATCGCGCGGTGAGCCGCGGTCCTTCGTGCAGCGGATCGTGCACGAACTCCACGTCCGCGATGTCGTGCTTTCCCTCGGACCAGTTGCGGCCCGTGTCGTATTGGATGAAGCCCGCGAGCTCGCACGCCGCTTGATCGAGCACGCGCGCGGCCTTCGCCTTTTTGCGATCGGAGACGCGCACGTGCAGCGCGATGACATCGTTCGAGTGCCACAACTCGTCGAAGTGCCGGTCCGCCTCCGCCGCCGATTCGCCTTCGACGTACACGTCGCGATCGACATAGTTTCGCTTGGCCAGTCCGAAGTACGCCTCGGCGAGATTGCGTCCGCCGGTGATGTAGCGCTCGCCGTCGACGACGACCACTTTCTCGTGCATGCGCCGGAACAACCAGCTCGGATGCCGCAGCGTCAGCGGGTGATAGACGCGCACCTGCACGCCTTCATCGCTCAGATGCGCGAGCACCGCCTTCGGGATGTGTTGAAAGTTCGCGTCGACGATCATGCGCACGCTGCCGACGCCGCGCCGCCGCGCATCGCGCAACAGCGCGAGCGCCATCATCGTGATGCGATCGTTGCGCGCGAGGAAGTAGAGCGCATCGATCTCCTTCGTCGCCTGCTGGATCAGATCGACGCGCGCCTGTGCCGCGTCGCGCGGATCGTCGAGCACGCGAAAGACATCGGCGCGCAGCGGCATCGCGAGAATGATTGCGAGCAGGCATGTCGCGAGTTTCATCGGAATCGCCCCGCCTGGTAATCGCGCACCGCCTGCGCGATCTCCTCCTGCGTGTTCATGACGAACGGGCCGTACGCAACGACCGGTTCGTTGATCGGCTCCGCGTGGCCGAAGAGCAGCAGTGAATCGGTGGCCGCTTCGATGTCGATCGCGTCGCCGTCGTCGTTGAGATCGATCAGTTGAAATGCGCGGCCGAGTGATGTCTCGCCGCGGACGATGTAGAGAAAGACGTTGCGGCCGCGCGGCGCAGGCAAGCGGATGCCGCGGCCGGCGCGCAGATCGATCGTCATCATGTTGACATTCGTCAACGAGTTGACCGGTCCGCGCGCGCCGTTCCATTCGCCGGCGATCAGCTGCACGCCGTCGAATGACGGAATCTCATCGCGCTGCAGGCCGCTGTAGCGCGGCTCCGTCATCTTCAGCCGCGACGGAAGATTGATCCACAGCTGCAGAATCTCCAGCGGCCCGCCGTGGTCGAGAAACTCCCGGGGCGAGAGCTCCGCATGCTCGAGACCGCGCCCTGCCGTCATCCACTGCACGCCGCCCGCGCGGATCACGCTCTCATGGCCCGCGGTGTCGCGATGCATGAGCGAGCCTTCGACGATGAACGTCACCGTTTCGAATCCGCGGTGCGGATGCGGTCCGAACGGCAGACCTCGATTGTGCGCCGGATAGATCTGCGGCCCGTGATGGTTGAGGAAGAGAAACGGATCGATCTGATCGACGAAATCATTCGGCAGAGGACGCCACGTGTGCAGCTCGCCGATGTCGTCGCGCATCGCGTCGTAGCGCGCGCGCACGCTTCTTGGCGGGATTGGATCCGCCGCCTCCTTTGTTACCATGGCCCTCGTCCGCTTTCGATGAAACGAATCCTCTTCACCGTCACAGTCGCGTTTGCGCTTGCCGTGCCGAATGCTTCGGCAGCAACGCCGACGCTCGCGTCGCTGATGGGCCCGCTGCTGAGGCAGGCGCCGGGACTCAGCCCCAGAGTGCTGACCCTCGCGCTCACCGCGCTCAGCAATGCGGAGTCGAAAGGCCTCGTGACGCGCGACGATCGCCTCACCGTCATCGACTACTCACTCCCCTCATCGCAGCCGCGGCTCTTCGTCTTCGATCTCGCGACGAAAAGACTTCTCTTCCGCGAGCTCTGCGCGCACGGCCGCAACAGCGGCGACGATCACACGAGCTTCTTCTCCAACGATCCGGGCAGCCTCGCCACGAGCCTCGGCCTCTTCGTCACCGAGGACACGTACGTCGGCAACAACGGTTACTCGCTGCGGCTGCGCGGACTGGAAAGCGGCTTCAACGACATGGCGTGGGATCGCATGATCGTGATGCACGGCGCGGCGTACGTCAGCAGGGCCGCGGTCAGAGCACTCGGCCGCCTCGGCCGCAGCTGGGGATGTCCGGCAGTGCCGAAGGAAGTCGCGCAGAAGATCATCGACACGATCCGCGGCGGCAGCGCGGTGTTCGCCTACTATCCGGAAAAGGATTGGCTGGCGTCGTCGACGTTCCTGCACTGATCCGCGTAGACGTTGTAGCGTCCGTCGCGCACGAAGCCGAGCAGCGTCAGGTGCATCTCGCGCGCGAGCTCCACTGCCAGCGATGACGGCGCGCCCACCGCGACCACGATCGGAATCCTCGCCACGATCGCCTTCTGCACGAGCTCGAATCCCGCGCGTCCGCTGAGCACGAGCACGTCGACCGGTTCGTTGATCGTTGCGCCGACCACTTTGTCGACGGCGTTGTGGCGTCCGACATCTTCGCGGATCGCGATCAATTCGCCGCTCGCCTTGAATGCGCCCGCGGCGTGAATGCCGCCGGTCGCATCGAACGTGCGTTGTTGTGCGCGCAGCATCTCCGGCAGTTGCGCGATCACGCGCGGCTCGATGCGGACATTCGATTCGAGCGGCTTCGTGCTGACGCGCAACGCATCGATCGATGTCTTCCCGCACACGCCGCACGAGGAGGTCGAGTAGAAGTGACGCTGCAATCGCTGCCAGTCGATCTGCACGTCATCGCTCAGCGCGACGCGTACGACGTTCGGCGATCCCCAGTGCCGCACTTCGCGGATGTCTTCGGCGCTTTTGACGACGGATTCCGTGATCACGAAACCGGTCGCGAGCTCGATGTCGTCGCCCGGTGTGCGCAGCGTGACGGAAAGCGCACGATCGCCGACGCGGATCTCCAGCGGCTCCTCGATGACGACGGAGTCGGTTTCGAGTGCTCCGTGCCTGCGAATATCGACGCGGACGCTTTGTTCCATCGCGGCGATCATCGCACGGTCTCGCATGGAGCGCGGGCGTCTCGCCCGCAGCGAGCGGGCGTCTCGCCCGGTCGCGGGGACGTGTCGCCGAGCGAGACGCTCGACGACTGCGGGCGGGACGCCCGCGCTCCTCAATCGCGAAGCGACTTCCACTCGAGGCCGAATCGGGCCAGGTACTTCCGCAGGCGATCCGCATCATTCGCGCTCGTCTTCTGCGTGCGCGATGCGTTGAAGAGCATCCGGCCTGCGTCCGACAGCGACCGCGTCTTCCGCGCGATCTGGATCACATGCTCGAGCTGCACGCGATCGAACGTGTCGGGAACGTGTCGCCGAGCGAGACGCTCGACGACTGCGGGCGGGACGCCCGCGCTCCTCAATCGCGAAGCGACTTCCACTCGAGGCCGAATCGCGCCAGGTACTTTCGCAGGCGATCCGCATCATTCGCGCTCGTCTTCTGCGTGCGCGATGCGTTGAAGAGCATCCGGCCTGCGTCCGACAGCGACCGCGTCTTCCGCGCGATCTCGATCACGTGCTCGAGCTGCACGCGGTCGAACGTGTCGAGCGCGGCGAGCTTTTCTTCGCCGAGGTAGCGCACGAGCGCGTCGGATGTGCTGTGCGGATGCCATTCATTGCGCAGGCGCGCGATCTCTTCGTCCACGATTTCCAGCGTGATGCGTCCGCCGCGCGCGAGTGTGGCCATGCGTACCACCGCACCGTTCAGGTCGCGGAAGTTGCCCGACCACGTCGCCTCGGGCGACGTCGCGAATTTCAGGAAACGCTCGCGAGCCTCGCGATTGAAGCGGACGTTCGCGCCGTTCCTGCGCGCGAACTGCTCGAGCTCGAAATCGAGATTCGGCTCCAGGTCTTCGACGCGATCGCGAAGTCCGGGGAGTACGAACGTCCAGAGATTGATGCGCGCGAGCAGGTCGTCGCGGAAGCGGCGCTCGCGAACCATTTCGCCGAGGTTGCGATTCGTGCCGCCGATGAGCATGAAGTCGCTCTTCACTTCGCGGTCGCTGCCGAGCGGGAGGAAGACTTTTTCCTCGAGTGCGCGGAGCAGCATCGCCTGCTCGTCCAGTCCGAGCTCGCCGATCTCGTCGAGGAACAGCACGCCGCGATTCGCCGCGCGCAGCAGACCGGGACGGTCGCGCAGTGCGCCGGTGAACGAGCCCTTCACGTGCCCGAACAGCGCCGACATCGCCCCTTCGCCGCGGATCGTCGCGCAGTTCACTTCGACGAAATCGCCTTCCACCTGATGGCGCGAGCGTTTCAACTCGAAGATGCGGCGCGCGAGCCGCGACTTGCCGGCACCGGTCGGTCCC
>C688J18823_10001656_pt1 | contig 13886 bp, 12 predicted proteins | sample HopSoiMetagenom1_FD_18823 | JGI IMG/M metagenome (IMG submission 18823)
CGGCCGACCGCTTCCTCGGCGGCGAGATGAAGCTCGACGAGGCGGCCGCGCGCCGGGCGATCACCGAGCATGTGGCAAAACCGCTCGGCCTGAACGTCGCCGACGCGGCGAGCGGCATCCTGCGCGTCGCGGCCTCGGCGATGTCCTATGCGGTGAAAGGCGTTTCGACCGAACGCGGCCTCGACGCGGCCTCCTTCGCGCTCATTGCTTACGGCGGCGCCGGGCCTTTGCACGCCTCGCAGATCGCGCGCGAGATCGGCATGTCGCGCATCATCGTGCCGCGCGCGCCGGGCCACTTCTGCGCCTTCGGCATGCTGCATTCGGATCTTCGCTACGACTTCGTGCGCACCTGGTTCACGCGGCTCGAGGACGCGGCCTTCAAGGACATCGAGCGTGTCTATGCCGAGCTGATCGCGCAGGGCCGCAAAGCGCTCGGCGAGAGCGGCGTGCGCTTCGCGGGCACCACCATCGCCTACGCGGCCGACATGCGCTACATCGGCCAGGAGCATCCCGTGACCGTGGATCTCTCCCCCGCCGTTTTCAGGAAGCGCGATCGCGACGCCATCAAGCACCACTTCGACGAGGTGCACCAGCTGCGCTACGGCACGAGCGCGCCCGACGAGCGTGCGGAGGTCGTGAGCCTTCGTGCCACCGTCACTGGACTGATGAAGAAACCGCCGCTGGAGAAAGTCGGCCGCGGCGGCGCCAGCATTCCATCGACCGCTAAGCGCGGCACGCGGGCCGTGCAATTCAACGGCAAATCCGTGAAGACGCCCGCCTATGCCCGCAACGAGCTCAAGGCCGGCAACCGCATCGCCGGTCCCGCGCTCGTGGAGGAGCATGCCTCGACCACGGTGCTTCTGCCCGGCGACCGCATGAAGGTGGATGGCTTCGGCAACCTGGTGATCGAAGTGGGCAAGCGATGAAACGCAAAAAGGCCGACGCCGTACTGACCGAGATCGTGCGCAACGGCGTCATCGCCGTGACCGAGGAGATGAAGTCGAACCTCATGCGCACGGCGTACAACATGATCATCTACGAGGCGCTCGACTTCACCTGCGGCTTGTTCACCGCCGACGGCCGCACGGTCTCGATCGGCATGGGGCTGCCGAGCTTCATTCGCGGCATGGCCAACGTGGTGAAGGCGAACCTCGAGCACTTCGGCGCGCACGGCGTCGAGCCGGGCGACATCCTGGTGACCAACGACGCCTATACGACCGGCAGCCACCTCAACCACTTCACCTTCAGCATGCCGATCTTCGAGCGCGGCAAGCTGTGCGGCTGGGCCGCCTGCATGGCGCACTGGCCGGACGTGGGCGGCACGCTTGCCGGCGTCACGACCGACATCTACTCCGAAGGCCTCCAGATCCCGCTCCTCAAGTACCAGCGGGCGGGCGTGGTGAACCAGGAGCTGGTCGACATCATCCGCATGAACGTGCGCATCCCCGAGCGCGCGATGGGCGACCTGCGCGCGCAGGTCACCGCAGTCAAGACCGGCGAGCGCCGCTTCCTGGAGCTCGTGCGCCGCTACGGCCGGGAGGAAACCGCCGCCGCCATCGACAACATCATGGACAACTCGGAGAAGGCGGCGCGCGCGCGCACGCGCACCATCCCCGATGGCACCTACGAGGCCGAGTCGTTCATGGATGACGACGGCTACAACGTCGGCCAGCGCATTCCGCTCAAGGTGCGCGTGATCAAGACAGGCGACGAGATGACCATCGACCTTTCGCAGCTCAGCCCGCAGGTGCAGGGGTTCTTCAATTCCGGTCCGAGCACCGGGCAGTCGTGCGCGCAGGTGGCCTACAAGTGCCTCACCTCGCCCACCGACTACCCGGTAAACGACGGCAGCTTCCGCTCGCTCAAGGTGATCGTGCCGCAAGGCACCGTGGTGAGCGCGGTGAAGCCGGCGGCGATGCGCTGGTGGATGACCTTCCCGATGACCATCGTCGATACGTGCATCAAGGCGGTGTCCGACGCGCTGCCGAACCGCACCGCGGCCGCGCACCATGCCGATCTCGTCTTCGCGCTGATCCACGGCATCTCGCCGCGCGACGGGCGCTTCTATATAGCAGCCTGCGGCCCGGCGGGCGGCGGCTGGGGCGCGCGCCACAACGGCGACGGCATGAGCGGCGTGGTGTGCTCGAACGACGGCGACACGCACAACAGCCCCTGCGAGCAGCTCGAGGCCAAGTACCCGATCCTCTTCGAGCGCTTCGCGCTGCGCGGCGACTCCGGCGGTCCGGGCAAGCATCGCGGCGGCCTCGGCACCGAGCAGGTGGTGCGCGCGCTCTCGCCGATCACCGTCGATGTGCAGGCCGAACGCATGCATTGCCCGCCCTGGGGTATCCGCGGCGGCATGCCGGGCAAGGGCAACTACGTCACCACACGAATCGACGGCAAGGTCGAGCAGGATCGTCCGAACGCGAAGCTGCGCAACCAGCGCCTGAAGGCCGGCGATGCGCTCATCCTGCGCACGGGGGGCGGCGGCGGCTTCGGCTCACCGCTCGAGCGTCCGGCGGAAGTGCTCGCGAACGACGTGCGCCAAGGCTACGTCAGCGCCGAGGTCGCAAGGACCGCCTACGGTGCGGTGCTCAATCCCGACGGCAGCGTCGACATCGCGGCAACGAAGGCCGCGCGCAAAGGCTAGCGCTTCTTCTTTTTCGCCGGCTTTTTCTTCGCCGCCGGCTTCGGCAGCTGGAGCTTGAGCAAGCTTTGCGCATTGCCGAAGTAGATCTTGCGGCGATCGCCGGGCTTGAGCTTCAGCTGGTCCATCGCCTTCATGATCTCGCGGATGAAGAGCGGTCCGCCCTCCGGGTCGAACGGGCAGTCGGTGCCGAAGAGGACGTGATCGGCGCCGAAGAAGTCGATGCCGGTGCGCATGCCGCTCGACCAGCCGTTGATCGAGGTGTCGTTGTAGAACTTCTTGAAGTAATCGACCGGCCGCATGCCTCTCTGCTTCATCTTCTTAAGCTGGCCTTCGTAGTCCTCGTCGGTTGTGCGGCTGCCGAACTGGTCCATGCCGTAGCCGACGCGGTGCGAGAGGAAAGGCACCATCGCGCCAAGGTGGTGCGTGATGAATTTGATCTTCGGCAGCTTGTCGAACATGCCCGAGAACACCATGCGCCCCATGAACACGCTGGTCTCGTACGGCCAGCCGAAGAGCCACCACAGCTCGTACTTGGACTTCGGCTCGCCGGGATAGTCGGCGAACTTCGCCGTGCGCACCGGGTGGACCCAGATCGGCAGGTCGTACTTCTTGCTCATCCGCTCGAAAATGGGAAAGAACTCGGGATCGTCCATCGGACGCCCGTTCATGTTGGTGAAGATCTGGATGCCCTTCGCGCCGAGCTCGCCGACCGCGCGGTCGATCTCGTCGAGGGAAGCCTGCACGTTGTTGAGCGGCAGCGACGCCACGAAACAAGGGAAGAGGTCCGGGCGCGCCTTCACGATCTCCGCCATGCCGTCGTTCGCCAGGCGCGCGAGCGCCGGGCTCTCGTTCTCGTCGGCGAGGAATTCGATCGCCGGCAGTGAAAGCGTCAGCACCTGCTGATAGCCGGGCCACTTCTTCATCATCTTGATGCGCGCGTCGAGGTCCCACAGCACCGGGATGTTCAGCCAGCGCTTGATGTTCGCCGCGAGCGCCGGCTTCTGCTCGGCGATGCCTTTCATCCGATCGAAGAACTCGCGCGGGAAGATGTGGGGGAAGATGTCGAGTCTCTGCTCTGCGTTTGCCATTGTTAGTTTCTCCAGACCTTGCTCGCCACTTCGACGATGCGGGCGAGCTTCGCTTCCTGCTGCGCCTGTGCCAGCGGATTTCCCTTGATCGAGCTCGCGAACCCGCACTGCGGGCTGAGCCCGAGCTGCTCGAGCGGCGCGACTTTCGCCGCCGCTTCGATTTTCTGCACCAGTTCACCCTCCGTCTCCACGCGCGCGGTCTTGGTGGAGACAAGTCCGAGCACGACGCGCTTTTTTCCTTTGGGCAGGAAGCGCAACGGCTCAAATCCGCCGGCGCGGGCCGTGTCGTACTCGAGGAAATACCCCGCCACGTTGATGCGATTGAAGAGCACATCCGCCACGGGATCGTAGCCGCCTTCGGCCGCCCAGTTGCCCTCGCGGTTGCCGCGGCACTGGTGGAGCGTGATCGCCACGTCGGCGGGCAGCCCCACCACCGTCTCGTTGATCTTCCCGGCGTAGATCTCGAGGAGCTTCATCGGATCCTCGCCCCAGCTCTTCACGTACTCGCGATGCGCCGGGTCGCAGATGAAGGCGATGCTCGTGTCGTCGAGCTGGATGTAGCGAGCCCCGGCCTCCACCAGCGCTTTCAACTCCTGGCGATATGCGGCCACCAGATCGGCCCAGAAGCGGTCCTTGTCGTTCTCATAGAAGCCGAGCTTGCCGCCGGTGTAGTAATGCACGCAGTTCGGCGCCGGCATGGTCACCTTCGGCGTCACCTTCGTCACCTGCTTGAGAAAGGCAAAGGCGCGTACCACCGAGCTCGGCCGCCAGCGGATCGGACCGACCACGTTGAGATCGGAGAAGCCCTGCGTGGGGCCCGAAGCATCGCGCCACTTGAGCTTGGCCGATCCCGTGCGGTCGGCGTCGAAGCCCTGCCAGCCGAGGATCAGCTCGAGCCACCAGCTGCGCCGGCGGAATTCGCCGTCGGTGACGGCCTGGAGGCCGATGCGCTCCTGCATCGCCACGACCTCGCGGATGCATTCGTCCTCAACCGCGCGCAGGTCGGCGTTGCCATGCGGGCCGATCGCGCTGGTCGGCGTCTGCGGACCGAGGAACTTTTCGCGCGCCTGCTTGAGCCGCTCGGGACGCAGGAGGCTGCCGACCTGGTCGGCTCGAAAGGGAGGTTTCATAAAAATAGAAATGGGGTCAGAGCAATTTTCGTGTAACTACTGATGAGCGTAGTTGTTACAAGTAAATTGCTCTGACCCCTTTTTTCGTTCAGTCGAGTTTGGCGCCAGACGCTTTTACTTTTTTCGCCGCCAGCTCCCGGTCCTGCTTGAGGAACGCGTTGAATTGCTCGGGCGTGTCGCCGACCGGCTCGAAGCCAAGCGTGGTGAGGCGCTCCTTGAATTCCGGCGTGTTGATGATCTTCGCCGACTCACCGGCCATCTTCATAACCATCTCGCGAGGCGTGCCGGCGGGCGCGGCGAGGGCGAAATAAAAGGAGGCGTCGAAGTTCGGCATACCGGATTCGGCGAAGGTCGGCACCTCCGGGATGAGCGGATGGCGCTGCTTGCCCGACACGGCGAGACCTTTCATCTTGCCGGCCTTGATGAGCGGCGCGGCGCCGCCGATCACGGCGAACATTACATCCAGACGGCTGGTCATGATGTCCTGCAAGCCGTTCACCAGGCCCTTGTAATGCACCGGCTGCATGTCCAGGGCGCCATTCTGCGTGTTGAACCAGGCCATCGCGAGGTGGTTTACGCCGCCCGCGCCTACAGTGCCGTAATTGAGCTTGCCGGGATTCTTCTTCGCCTGGTCGACCAGATCCTTTGGCGTCGATGCCGGGAAATCCGGCCGCGTGACCAGCATCAGGTTGGCGGTGACGAGACGCGATACCGGGACGAAATCTTTCACGGGGTCATACGGCAGCTTCGAATAGAGATACGGATTCAGTGAATAGACGGCATCGGAGGCGAGCAGGTAGTTGTAGCCGTCGGCCGGCGACTTGGCGACGTCCTGCGCGGCGATGATCTCGTTGGCGCCGGGCTTGTTCTCGACGATCACCTGCTGGCCCCACGCATCGGTGAGCTTCTGCCCCAGCGCACGCACCAGAAGGTCCGCCGGGCCACCGGCGGTGTAGGGCACCACGACGCGGACCGGCTTGGACGGATAGGTCTGCGCGTGGGCGACGCCGAACGCGAGGAGCAGAATCATCAACTTCATTTGGCCTCCGAGTAATCCACCAGCTTCACTTTGTAATCCGATCGCGGCAGCGATTGCGGGCGCACCATGCGTATTTCCGCTGTGAAGAGCAGTGCGCTGCGGATCTCCTTGCCGATGCGCTCGCCGAGCGCCGCCTCGCCTTCCACCAGCACCGGCAGCGGCGGCTCCTGCTTCACGCCCTTCGCGGCCGGCTTGATCAGGATCGCGCCGGTCACTTTCGGCTGGAAGCGCGCGACGACCTCGCGCACCGCCGACGGAAACACGTTCACGCCGCGCACGATCAGCATGTCGTCGGTGCGGCCGATGCAGCGCGCGCGCAGCGCCGTGCTGCCGCATTCGCAGCGCGAGGTCCAGACCCGCACATGGTCGCGGCTGCGAAAACGAAGGAGCGGCGCGGCTTCGCGGTCGAGGTGCGTATACACGAGCTCGCCCGTCGCGTTGTCGCGCATGTCCACAGGTTTTCCAGACTCAGGATCGATCAGCTCGACGTGAATCCATTCCGGCGCCGAGAAATGCATGCCGGTCTGGTGCTCGCACTCGCCCCAGAGCGAAGCCGCGATATCGCCGATGCCCATGATCTCGAAGATCTTCGCGCCCCACAGAGTCTCAAGCTTCTTGCGAAAGCCGTCCTCTCCTCCGCCGGGCTCGCCGCCGACGATGATGCGCTTCACCGATTTGAGCGAGGTCTTCCTCGAAGACGCCACCTCGGCGACGTGGAGCGCATAAGACGGCGTGCATGCAACCGTGTCCGGCTGCAGGCGCTCGATCGCCGTGAGCAGGCGATCGGTGTTGCCCACGCCGACGGGAATGTGCACGCAGCCGATGGCCTCGAATGCCGCGAGAGAAGCGCCGGCGACGAAAGGTCCGGCGCCGTAAGTGGTGACGACGCGCTCGCCGGCTTTGAGTCCATTGCACGAATACGTGCGCCGGCCGATCTCGCGCCACTGGTCGACGTCGGCCTTCGAGAGCGGGATGTAGAGCGGCGCACCGCTCGTGCCGCTCGTCGAGTAGATGCGCGCCGCCTGCGAGATATCGATGGCGGCGTGCGCGCCGAGCGGCGGATGCTGCGCCTGGCTCGCGCGCAGCTCGTCCTTCTCGGTGAACGGCAGCTTTGAAATATCGGCGAGGCCGCCCGCGTCCTTCGGCGAAACAAAGCCGGCGGCAGCCAACTTTTCGCGGTAAAAGGTCGAGCGCTCGAAGAGCCGCGCGATCTGCCTGCGGTAGAGCTCTGCAGGATCAGGCATGGGCCGCGGAAGATAACATGGGTGTTTTTCCCACCGTTTGATGAATTCGCAATCCAACGCATTGCGTGGCGTCCTGTGGATGCTCGGCGCGGTGCTCTCGTTCGCGATGATGGCCGTCGCCGTACGCGAGCTCCTGCGCCACATGAACGTGCTCGAGATCCTGGCGCTGCGCACCCTCGTCACGCTCGTCCTCGTAAGCAGCACGATCGCGCGCTACGGGTTCGCACCGCTGCGAACCAAGCGCTTCTCGGCGCATGCCACCCGTGCGGTGCTGCACGTCGCCGGGCAGTGGTGCTGGATGTACGCGATCGGAGCGCTCGCGCTCGCCACGGTGTTCGCCATCGAATTCACCATGCCGGTGTGGGTCGCGATCCTTGCCGCCCTCTTTCTCGGTGAGCGCCTCAACCGCGGGCGCGTGGTGCAACTCGTCCTCGGCCTCGTCGGCGTGTTGATCATCCTGCGGCCCGGGATCGGCGAATTCCATCTCGCAGCGCTCGTCATGCTGCTCGGCTCGATGTTCTACGCAGGCAATATGTTCTTCACCAAGCGCCTGTCGGCCACCGACTCGGCGCTCGCGGTGATCTTCTGGATGTCGGTAGTGCAGCTTCCCATTACGGCGATCGGCGCCGCGCCGGGATGGGTGGCGCCAACGCTCGCCGACCTGCCCTGGATCCTCGCCATCGGCTCCGGCTCCTTTTTCGCCCACTACGCGATGACGAGAGCCATGAAGCTCGCCGATGCGACGGTGGTGGTGCCCGTCGATTTCATCCGCCTGCCGCTCATCGCCGTGGTCGGCGCCGTCTTCTATGCCGAGCCTTTCGACCCGATGGTGATTGTCGGCGCGGCGGTCATCTTCGCTGGCACCTACTACAGCCTCTCGCGCGAGAGGCGCTAGGCGCGGTATTCAGATGGTCTGAGCGCGCGCCGCCGTCCGTCCCCGACGAAAGGATTTTTCTGGCCGGGATGTCAGGGTCTCCCCGACAGCTAAGTGTTTGATAGCTAACCCGTTCGTTATCCATTTGTCCCTTTTTGACGTTCTCAAATCACACCCGAATGTCATGGAAGCCCATGAGAAATAACGACTTCTAGTGCGTTATGCCCAGCAACAAATGCCGTTCCGTAATATCCTGCGAGGCGTCGAGGTTAATGAGCACGGGCTTAGGGGCCTCGGCAGAAAAGGGAGCTCAAAATGTTCAAGAAACTGACTCTGACCCTGGCGATTGCCGGGACCTTTGCCGGGTTTGCCGGCACTGCCTCCGCAGGCTCGTCGACCAGCAACCTGAGCGTTACCGCGACGGTCAGCACGAACTGCACGATCTCGACCACCGCGGTCGCCTTCGGCGCGTACGATCCGGTGGGCACCAACGCCGCCGCGGACAAGCTTGGCACGGGCACCGTCGTGGTGACCTGCACCAAGAATTCGACCGGCATCACGGTGGGCCTCGGCCTGGGCGGTCACGCAAGTGGCAGCACGCGCCAGATGCTCGGCGGCACCAACGCCGATTCGCTCACCTACGAGCTTTATCACCCGAGCGCGACCACGCCGGCTGCGGCGTGCGCATACTCCACGGTGTGGGGAACTGCGGGTGCGAACCTGTTTACGCCGACCGGTATCGGCACTTGGGGCTCGGCCTCGCCCAAGACGTTCAACGTGTGCGGCAGCATTCCGCAAGCGCAGAACGTGTCCGGCGTCGGCGCCGGAGAGTCGTACACCGACACGGTCGTAGCTACCGTCAACTTCTAGTTCCGGCTGCGGCGGAAGCGTGACTTCGCTTCCGCCCGTGACGGCTCGCTCCCTGAAGTGGCGCGTCGTAAGCGTGGCTTGCGGCGCGCTGGCAGGTGTGTCGGCGCTCGCGGGCACGGGAACGTCCATCCTGACCGCGACAACCGTGGNCAGCACGAACTGCACGATCTCCACGGTTGCCATCGCGTTCGGCAACTACAACCCGATCGGCACGCACAAGACCAACGATCTCAACGTGTCGGGATCCATCATCATCGCGTGCGTCAAGGGCACGGCGCCGACCATCGGGCTCGGCCTGGGAGGCAACTCATCGGGCAGCACGCGCCGCATGTTCGACGCCACGGCGAACGATTTTCTAACCTATGAGCTGTACCAGCCGCCGAGCAGCGTGGCTGGCACGGCCTGCACGTACCCGGGCACGACGATTTGGGGAACCAGCGGCGCCAATCTTCTTTCCGCCACCAGCGCGCCGACCAAGGCAGCGCGCACCTACAACGTTTGCGGAACGGTTCCGAAGGCCCAGAACCCGAGCATTGGCACGAGCTACTCGGACACTGTTGTTGCTACAGTGAATTTTTAAGACTACACTGCAAGGGGGTTGATTAAACAACGATTTCGTTCGACTGGCCGACGCCTCGGCCTGGGGGGAAAGCAGATGTTGAAGGCCGTCCAACGCGCGTCGCGATCGACGTTGCTCGTGCTTGCATTCGCCGGCGCGGCGCACGCGGGAACGTTCGAGGTCAATCCAATCCGCGTGGACCTATCGGCCGCGCAGCGCAACGTTGCCCTCACCGTGAAGAACAGCGGCAGCGATGCGGTGGTCGTGCAGGTCAGCGCCATGGCCTGGTCGCAGCAGGACGGCAAAGATGTGCTCGCCAACACCGACGAAATCCTGATCAGCCCGCCCATCGCGACGATCCAGCCGGATCGCGAACAGATCATCCGCGTGGGATTGCGGCGCGCGCCCGATGCCCAAAAAGAGCTCAGCTACCGCATCTTTATTCAGGAAGTGCCGCCGCCGCCGCAGCCCGGCTTCCAGGGACTGCAAGTGGCGTTGCGCATCGGCCTGCCGATCTTCGTGCAGCCGCGGCAAGGTCCCGCGAAAGCCACGCTGGTCTGGGACGCGCAGCTGCGCACCCCCGAGCTCGTCAACCTCAAGCTGGAGAACCGCGGCACCGGCCACATCCAGATCTCGGACGTCGGCCTCTACCATGGCAACGAAAACGAGCCTCTCGCCGCTCAATCGGCTCTCGTCTACGTCCTTCCCGGGCAATCCCGGGAATGGGATCTGAAGCTGAGGCGGTCGGGTGTCACCGCAAAGGATCGAGTGCGTCTCAAAGTCTCGACCGACGCCGGCGCGGTGGACACCGACATCGGCCTCGCGCCTTAGCCGCTTCCTTTTAGTCCTCTGCGCGCTCTTCGCCGGAGCGCGCGTCAACCACGCCCAGGCACAGGCCGACTACGGGCTGCTGCTGAAACCCGACGAGCGCATTTCACCACGCGCTCCGCGTGAGGCTCCGGAGGAAGAGAGCCCAAGCGCCCTGCGGCTCACCCCAAGCCCGGAGCTGCGCTTGCGTCCAGGCGACGAGCGCATCGAGGAGCTGCTCGTCCAGACCGACGTGAACCGGCAGGACATCTGGGACACCGTGGTGGTGTTGCGCACCCGTGACGGCCGATTGCTGATCAGCGGCGAGGATTTGGATCGCTGGCGGCTGCGCCGGCCGGAGACGCCGGCGCTCGAGCACCGCGGCGTGACGTTCTATGCGCTCGACGCGCTGCCCGGCGCGCGAGCAGCCTTCGACCCCGAGCGCCAGACGCTCGCCATCGAAGCGAGCGCCGAAGCGTTCAAGGAGACCGTGGCATCGGTGCCGGGACGAGGCGCGCAAAACGGTCCGATCCTGCCGCAGCCCGGCGCATTCCTGAACTACGACTTGAGCGGCAGCGAGGCTCCAGGCACTCGCTTGGCAGCCGGTGTCTTCGAGGCCGGCTTCTTCAGCCGCTATGGCGTGCTGACTTCGACCTCGCTCGCTTCGGACCTCGGCAACCAGGCAAGCTGGAAACGCCTCGAGACGACTTATACCGTCGACCAGCCGCAGAAGCTGACCACGCTGCACCTCGGCGACTCGATCACGCGCCCGGGCGCATGGGGACGCGCCGTGCGGTTTGGCGGGGTGCAGTTCGGTACCAATTTCAATACGCAGCCCGGGTTCATCCGCTTCCCGTCGCTGTCGGCGCTTGGGCAGGCGGCGCTGCCCTCCACGGTCGACGTGTACGTGAACAATGCGCTCGTCGCGCGCCGCAATGTGCCGCCGGGGCCCTTCTCGATCACCAACGTTCCGGTCGTCACGGGCGCGGGCAACGTGCGCGTTGTCGTGCGGGATCTGCTGGGTCGGGAGCAGATCGTCACGACGCCCTTCTATGGCTCGACCACGCTCCTGAAAGGCGGCCTGTCCGATTACTCGTACGAGATCGGCACGCAACGTCGCGACTTCGCGCTGGAGAGCAACCACTATTCGAACCCGATCGGCGCAGCCACGTACCGGCGCGGCTTCACCGACTCGTTCACCGGCGAAGGACGCGCGGAATTCGACGACCTCGGCACGGCCTGGGGCCCATCGGCAGCGTGGCGGGTCGGAAACATTGGCGTCGTCAGCGCCACGGGCGCCGTCAGCCACAGCGAACGCGGCAGCGGCAGCCTGCTCGGCTACGGCGTCGAGCACAACGCGAGCCCGATCAGCCTCGGTTTCCAGACCACGCTCACCACGAGCCAATTCCGGCAGACCGGCATGGAGGCGACCGAGCTGCCGCGGCGACGGCAGTTCGCCGCGAACATCGGCTTGCAGTTCGGCGAGCGCGGCGCCCTCTCCGTAACGCGCGCGACACAGGAGTTCCGCGGCGACGTGCCGCGCATCGAGGTCACCACCGCCTCCTACAGCGTGCCGATCGCCCGGCTGGCACAGCTGAACCTGAGCGCCGTAAGAACGGCCGGGGAGATCGGCGGCACGACGTTATTCGCGACTGTTGCCTTTTCGCTCGATGCAGTGACGTCCGCGTCCGCCGGCGTCGAGCAGGCTCGCAGCAAGGCGACCGGCACGACGGAGCGCACCGGCACGCTCAACATCCAGCGCAGCCTGCCGCTTGGCGATGGCTATGGCTATCGTGTACAGGCGCGTAACGAGGAGCTTACCGGGCGCCTCGAAATGCAGAACGCCTATGGCCGCTACAGCGCAGAGGCGTACAAGCCGGAGGATGGCAGCGCGGTCTATCGCATAGGCGCGGCGGGCGGCTTGGGCGCGACCGGCGGCAAGGCGTTCCTCAGCCGCAGCATTACCGAAAGCTTCGCCGTCGTGCACGTCGCGGATTACGCCGATGTGCGCGTGCTGCAGGACAACCAGGTCGTCGCGCGCACCGATGCCAAGGGCTTCGCCGTCCTGCCGCGCCTGCGCGCCTACGACCGCAACCCGATCTCCATCGACCAGGCCGACCTGCCGTTCGACGCGAAGATCGATGCGCTACGCCTCGAAGCGGTACCGTACTTCCGCAGCGGCGTGGTCGTCGACTTCCCGGTACGCCGCGTGCGGGCGGCGGTGCTCCATATAATGCTCGATGACGGCGGCGACTTGCCCTCGGGCGCACTCGCCCGGGTCGAAGGTACGGCCGAGGCGTTCCCCGTGGCGCTGCGCGGCCAGCTGTACATCGAGGGCCTGGCAGAGCGCAGCACCATCGCCGTGACGTGGAAAGAACAGACATGCCGTATCGCGGTCGCCCTTCCCAAAACCGCCGATCCGCTTCCGGACCTCGGGACCTTCGTGTGCAAGGGAGTGCAGCCATGAGATCGACCATTCTCGTCACCGGCATGCTGCTGGCGCTCGCCGGCGGCCAGGCCATGGCCGCCGCCGAAGACGTCACTTGCACCGCATCGGCACCGACGATCGCGTTCGGACCGTACGACATCCTCACCGGCAGCACGGTCAACGGCGCCAGCAGCTTCACCGTCACCTGCACGCATAACAAAAACACCACCATCACGGTGACGTACATCGCCAAGCTTGCCACCGCGCCGGCACGCCAGCTCGCGCCGCCGTCCGGAACCGATCTGGTTTCGTACCAGTTGTATGTGGACTCGGCGCGCACGCAGCCGTGGGGCGATGGCACCGCCTCGACGTTCACCATCACCGGCTCGGTCACCATGAAAGGCGCGGTCTCGGTCACCGACGCGGCGAAGAACTTCTATGGCCAGGTCACGCCGGGCGGTCAGGACGTGTCGGCGGCCTCACCCGGTCCGACGTCGACCACGTATTCCCAGAACTTGACGATCACGGTGACGTGCACGCCGTCGCCGCCCTGCTAGAGGGCTAGAGCGTGATGCTGATGACGAGCGGTATGGCCGGCCGCGTGAGCCCGGCGTTGTCAGCCAGCAGCAGGCGGTAGCCGATCGTGGCGGAATTCGCTTCGGCGGCCACCGTGCCGCCGCCGGCCGCCCTGGCGGGGGCGCTACGCAGACTCAGGTTTTTGAACGGCCCTTCGGTAGGGTCGAACTCCAGCACCACCTGCGGCACGATCCTGCCCGAGCTGACGCTGAGGACCGAAGCGGCGGGCACGTCGATGTATCCGCGGGCGATGTCGGCCTCGCTGATGGAAAAGCTCAGGGGCTTGAAATCCAGGGTCAGGACCGCCGACGGCTGCATGATCGCCGAAACCGTCAGGAACCCCATCGACACGCCGCCGCCTTGGGCAGCGAACGGGGCAATGAACACGGCGCCGGCAATAGCAACGAGGCTGAAAAGGATGCGCACGCATCATCTTAGCTTTTGCCGGCACACGGCGCCTGCCGCTGACACAGGCTCACGCCGGGTGTGAACTAGGACGCCCTAAACGCGGGGCTTTGTGGCGGCAACGGCGCTCGAGATGACTTCGGCGACTTGCGCGAGGGCAGAGCTCGGGTAAAGCGTGATCGCGGCCGCGACCAGCTCGTTCGCCGCCCGGTTGAG
>C688J18823_10001657_pt1 | contig 13881 bp, 14 predicted proteins | sample HopSoiMetagenom1_FD_18823 | JGI IMG/M metagenome (IMG submission 18823)
ATGCAGCGCTCCCCTTCGAGCCCGCGGGTGTTCTCGTGCAGCAGGCCGGCAAAGGCCAGATCTATCTCAACATGATGAACGGAGAGATCCCGGAGTTTCGTGACATCCTGTTCATGACGCTCGCGACCCATCCCGACAATCTGAAGGACAAGCCGGAACTGCTACGCAAGGTCGCGCAGGTGTTCACCGAGGCGACGAGGATCCTGAAGACCGAACCGCAGCGCGCGAAAGCGCTGCTTGCGAATGAATATCCCTCGATGTCGCCCGAGACGAATGATGCGGCGTTCGCAACCGTGAGCCAGATCTGGCCAATGACAGGCAACATGACCGAGGCGCAGGCGCGCGCGACGTTCGACTATCTGCAGCCGTCGGGCACCGCGCAGGTCGATTTCCCGTCGACCTTCACCAATGAGTTCCTGCCGAAGTAACGCCAACAGCCATCGCGGTCCGGAAAACAATGACTCAATTCTCCCTGGGCAAGGCAACCATCAACCGGATCGAGGAGACCTATCTCGCCGTTTATGATCCAAAGGAGCTGTTTCCCGAATTCACCGACGACATTCACCGCCGGCACGCGCATTGGCTCGCGCCCGATCATTACGATGCGGCTTTGGCCAAGATCAAACTCAGCGTGCATAGCTGGTTGCTTCAAATCGATGGACAAAAGATCCTGATCGATGCTTGCTGCGGCAATAATCGTCTGCGCGCGACGCGGCCGTGGTGGAGCATGTTGAACACGCCCTACATCGAACGACTCGCGGCTGCGGGTGCGCGGCCGGACGAGATCGATATGGTGATGTGCACGCACCTGCATCACGATCACGTTGGCTGGAACACGCAGATGACGGATGGCCGTTGGATACCGACGTTCCCGAACGCGCGCTATGTGTTCTCCAAGCCCGATGTTGACTATTTCCAAAAGGCCGACCTCGATGCGAAGACCGCTCCGGTCGAGTTCGGCACGTTTCGCGAATGCGTGCTTCCGGTCATCGAGGCCGGACGCGCCGACCTCGTGTCGGGGCAGCAACACCGGCTGAACGATCACATCGAGATCGCGCCGGCGCCTGGCCATTCACCGGGCCATGTGATCTTCAAGCTGGAAAGCGGTGGCCAGCATGGCGCCTTCATCGGCGATGTCTTCCATCACTTGTTGCAGGTCTACTACCCGCACTGGAATTTTCCGAAAAACTCTGACGCCGATCAGGCGCGCAGCAGCCGCCGCGCCGTGCTCGAACATTGCGCCGCGAAGTCAGCGCGGGTGTTCCCCGGGCACGTCGGCGCCCCGTTCAGCGGCTATATCGAGGCCGACACAACAGGCTTTCGCCCCAGCTTTGGTTGACAAAATAACCGTCTGTCGACGTCGGCGCGAAGGCCATTCTCGCGCCAGCATTACCGCACCGGTTCGAAGGTGCTTCCGAGTTCCTGCGATCTCGAGAACTAGAAATCGATTGCGGCGTCGAATGATGCCCCCTTCACGCCCGGACGGTTGGAATCGGTCCCCGGGGGCCAGATTTCGCGCGACCACGAACGACCAACATCGATCACCGTGTCGACGTCCGTTGTGATGGTGCCGTATCGCTTAAAGGCGCCGCCGTGCCCGCCGTTCATCCATTCCGATAGCCGACGGCATCCCGGGTGAACTGACGGCCGGCTTTCGCCTAGGAACAAAAGTGAGAATTGAAGGTCCATCCGCTCGGGCTGACAGAGCTGACACCCGACCTCACGTCGAAAAAAATCAACGGACTGTGAGACAACTCACGCTTTGCCGGATCTCGGTGCTGCATAGTTCTGCTCACAAGCGGACTGGTATTGGACCTCGCCCGCCCAAGCACCCCACGGAGACTCGATCATGTTCAAGACCCTCATTGCCACGCTAATCCTCGCCACGGCTTCGGTCGCGCTCACCTCCAAAGTCAATGCCGGCCCGACCCAGAAGTATCCGACGCAGGCGGAGCTGAACTGGATGGATCGCGCTTCGCAGGTCTCTGACTCCGGCGTGCAGTGATTTGCAGGATTTCAGGAGAGAGGCGGCCGCGGTGCGGCCGCTTCCCCGAACTACCTCGCGCTTGGTGGCCTGGCCAACGAGGAGAACTCCAATGTTATCCCTGAACCAATTTTCAGCGGTTGTTGGCGTCACTCTCTTTGTTTTTCATTTCGGCATGGCTTTGTGTGAGGCCACGGAGCGCTATCGCTCATTCGACTCAGGACATTTACCTGAGCTGATCAACCGGCCGGCGTGTTGGGCGTCGGAGCAACCTGATCCTTCGCGCAATTGCGATTTCGCGCAGAAGTCCCAGATTTGACTAGGCGCGGCAATTCCCAAAGGGGCGATGACGCGGAGTCTCCGTGCTCTGGACAACGTTATTGCCCCTCTGTTGGCGCTCAGATCGACCTCGGAGCAAATCGCGCGGCACATCGCCTGCGCCGTCAACTGAGAAACTCGATCCCGTGCTTTGCTGCAATCGCGCGGAAGTCAATCACCGGGCCGTCGGTCGGACTGCCGCTCGCTGTCATCGAGGTGACCACCTCATCAATGAACGCATCGAACACTCCGCCGGGCGAAGAAATCATCAACTCGCGGCCGGTCTCAGGACCAAGGCACTTGATACTGTGCGGCGTGCCGCGTGGAGCAAAAAAGATGTCACCAGCGGATAACTGCAAAGTCTTGGTGCCGAGCCACGCCTCATATCGACCTTCGCAGATGATGTGAGTTTCGTCATAGCTCACGTGACGATGCAGGCCAGCGCCTGCGTCTGGCGGCTCAACTGCCTCGCACAGCGTGTAGGCACTGCCGGTGTCGATCGCGCTCGTCTTGAAGGTTAGCTTGATCCTGCCGAGCTGATAGGACTTGCCTTCGCCGAGCGGGAAATATCGAGGCACTCCATCGCTCATGATAACCCTCTAACCGATTTGGGACGGTGGTCGTTCACCGCGCCGATTGAACCATCCTGTCCCCGGGCGAGTTGATTGGAGCGCAAGTCGCCTCAAAAAACCATCGTCATGGATCGGCGCCTGGACGTTGGCCCAGATCGGAAAACCCGAACAAACGATTCGGCAAAGGCGATCAACTTCGCGCCCGTCCTCACCGCTCCATGAGGCTGATGGCCTTCCGGTCCGTGGCCCTACGTCAAGAAAGACTGGCCGAGTGCGCCGAACACGCCTTAAAGTTGGGATATGACATCGAACTCGTGGAGTGTGCGGAGCGCGGCGGCGCGCGAAGCAAACGCGCCGTCGTTTATGATTATGCGGGCATCTTGGAAAGATCGTGCCGGAGCGGCATGTTCTTTGCGAGTTCTTCCTTCGGGATCTTCTTCTTGACCTCGAACTTTCCACCTTCTACGCGGCTGATGTAGCAGTCGATGATGCCGACGTGATCTTCCTTGCGGATCAGCTTGTCGCCTTGCGGATGAGCGAGTGAATTTTTCATCTCCATCCCTTCAAGGGCCTGGATAACGCCTTCGACATCCTTGCGGGTCTTGTAACCCGACTTCTCGATGGCTGCCTTGAGCGCGAAGATGTCCTCCCAAGCTTGCCACCCATGGCTCTTGTCCATGACGCGCTGACCGCCAATCTCGCGCGCGTCCACGTCGTCAATCCCGATCCGCTTGTTGAATTCCTTATGGAAGTCGTCGTTCTTCGCCTTCAGCATGCGAGGGAAGTTTTCGAAAAAGTAGACGCCTTCAGCCGCCCCCTGAATATCGTCAGGTGCGATCGACTCGATGCTCGCCGATGACGAGATCATCTTCATTTTTTTGTCGAGGCCCATCGTCTTCGCCTGAGTGTAGAACGCGACCGACAGTGACCCGATGAAGGCAGGCAGCAGCACCTCGGTGTCAGCGGAGATCTGCGCCAAGTAGGGCACGAAATCCTTGGTGTCGAGCGGCACCGCGATGCTTTTAAGGACCCTTCCTCCGGCACGCTCGATGAAGGCTTTCGATTCCTGATCGGTGCTCTGGCCCCATGCATAGTCGGCATAGATAATTGTCCAGTTCTTGCCAAAGTTCTGCACCGCCCACGGCATGCTTGCCGCAGCGATAGAATAGGTGTCGGTGCCCGTGCGGAACGAATAGCGCGAGCCTTTCGATCCAGTTGCCTCGGTTGCTTCTCCGGTTGAAAAATAAATGGTCTTGAGTTCGGAGGCGATCGGGAGCGCGGCCAGCATCACGCCGGAATGCACCGAACCCACGACAAACTCCGCGTTCGAGCGCTGGATCAAATTGCGCAGCTTGCGCGCGCCTGGGGCTGGATTGGACTCGGTGTCCTCAGTTGCCAATTCGATCTTGCGGCCCGCGATGCCCCCGCCTTGATTGATGATATCGACGGCCGCTTTCGCGGCCTTGTCGTGCCACACGCCCCACGACGAGATCACGCCCGTGAGATCGCAGTGGTGGCCGATAACGATCGGCCCCGATGGCTGCGCGAAGGCGTCTTTCATGATCGTGAGATTGGCCGTCCCAGCGGCCGCGCCTCCGGCGAGGGCGCACTCGAGGAAGCTTCGGCGAGAGAATTTCCTTGCCATGGTCGGATACTCCTTTTGCAGAGGCCCAGTTATCGGGATAGTCCGAGATAGCGATGCACGAGTTCGGTCTGCGACCTAAGCTCCTGCGACGTACTGGAATGGACGATGGTGCCCTTCTCCATCATGAAAACGCGCGGGCAGAGCTTGAATGCGGTCTCGACGTTCTGCTCCACCAGCAGGATGGAAACACCAGATTGATTGATGCGATAGATCTCGCGCCGGATTTGCGACACGAGGCGCGGCATGATTCCTTCGGTCGGCTCATCGAGAATGATCAGCCTCGGGCGCATCATAAGACAACGCGCGATCGCAAGCATCTGTTGCTCGCCGCCCGAAAGCGTGTTGCCAGACTGCTTCAACCGCTCTTTCAGACGCGGGAAGCATCCGAACACGTATTCCTCGCGTTCAAGGTCGCGCTTGCCCGGCAGACCGATGCACAGATTTTCCAACACCGATAGATTCGGAAAAATACCTCGTCCCTGCGGCACATAGCCGATGCCCTTGCGCGGCACCTCGTGCGCCGCGCAGCGCGCCAGATCGAAGCCGTTGAATTCGATAGTCCCGCGGCTTTTCGACACTAGGCCCATGATGGCCCGCAGCGTTGTGGTTTTGCCGACACCGTTACGTCCGAGCAGCGCGGCGGATTCGCCCGATTTTATCTCCAGATTGACACCCTGCAGAATATGCAGCTTACCGAGGTGGACGTGAACGTCGCGGAGGCTAAGCATGCGCCGCCTCCTCGACGTAGTCTTCGTCCTCGGGGCGGCCCAGATAGGCCTCACGCACGCGCTCGTCAGATCCGATCTCCTGGGGACTTCCGCGCGCGAGAACGGCACCCTGCGCCATGACCGTGATGTCATCGGCAATTCCGAACACAACCTCCATGTCGTGCTCGATGATCACGATGTCGATCGTGCGCGCGAGGTCGCGAATTTTGGCGACGGCGCGATCGGTTTCTCCCGGGCTCATCCCGCAGGTTGGTTCGTCCAGTAGCAACAGCCGCGGCTCCGAGATGAGCGCCATGCCGATTTCAAGGAGTGCCACATCGCCGTAGGACAGCGTACCAGCCGGCCGAGCGGCTAGAGCTGTCATCCCGATCTGCTCAAGCGTTTGTTCGACCCGTGATTTGGTTTCCAGGTCGCGTGAGGCGGCGCGGAACGGGTGCAGAAATCGACGTCGCGCCTGCCTCGTCACCCAAAGGTTTTCGGCCACGCTCAGTTGGCCGAATATGCTCTTCACCTGTAGCGTGCGCTTGATGCCGAGCCGGCTGATCTCGTGCGGTCGGAGGCCGGTGATGTCACGNCCAAGGAAGAAGACGCGGCCGCTATCGGGGGACAACAGNCCGGACACAAGATTGAAGAAGGTGGTTTTGCCGGCACCGTTCGGACCGATGATCGCCTGCAGCCGCCCGCGAGATAGGCTGAGGCTAAGATTGTTTACGGCTGTCAGCCCACCAAACCGTTTCGTCAGATTTTCAATGCGCAGGACTGGATCGTTCATAGACCCGTCCGAAGTTTTGCTTCTGCGGCCAGCCCGATTGAATGGTCGTCGGCGGCCTCGCGAATAGTCAACCAATCGAGCCCAGCTCGCCATAATCCGACCAAGCCTTGCGGCGCGAGAATCACGACAAGAATCGCCATAATCCCAACGATCAGGGAATGGTGCTCCCAATGCGTCGAAACCAATTCGCGAATGATGATGAACAGGCTGGTTCCGATGATCGGACCAAACAGCGTGCCGGCCCCGCCAACGATCGCCCATACTACGGCTTCGCCGGACACGTGATAAAACATGTATGATGCCGATGCGTAGCGGCCGAAGAACGCAAACAGTGCACCGGCAACTCCCGCTAGAAACCCTGCCATCACAAACGCGGTGAGGCGAAGGAGATAGACGTTCAGCCCAATCAATGAGGCCCGCACATCATTGTCGCGGATCGCCAGAAATGCCTTCCCGAGCGGGCTGCGGATCACCAAATGCATCAGATAGAAGCAGAGCGAAACCGTCGCCAGAATGAAGAAATATTGAAACGTGGCGTTGATGAAGCTCCACTGTGCGCTGCCCCATGAGAATGTAGGCGGCAGGGTGAAATTGATTCCGTCGTCACCGCCCGTGAGCGGCTTCATCGTTACGGCGATAAAATAAAAGATCAGTGAGAACACCACGGTGATGATGGCGAAGTAGTGCCACGTCAGGCGCACGGCGAAGATACCGGACACCAGTGCCATCAGCATCGCGGCGGAAATGCCCAGCCCGAATGCGGGCCAGAACGACAGATGGAGCTGATCAATGCCGATTCCCACCCCATACATACCGAAGCCGAAGTAAAGCGCTTGTCCAAATGACAACAGCCCAACATAGCCAAACAGCAGATTGACGCTCGCGGCAAACAGCGACCAGATTAGAATTTCCGCGATCACACTGACCCAAAACGTGTTGACCAGCGCCGGCACTACCCACGGCACCGTTAGCATGAAGCCGGCGAATGCCGTCAGCACACATCGTTCGATGACAGCACGGCTCATCAGCGGACATGTCCCTTGAACAGACCCTGGGGCCGCAACAGCAGTACCGCGCTCATCAGCACCAGCGAGGAGATGCGTGCGATGGTCGGGTTCGCCACGCTTTGAATGATGCCTTCGAGCAGCGACAGCAGGATCGCGGCGGCCGCCGTGCCCGGGAGGTTGCCCAATCCGCCGATGATAACCGCGATGAAGCAGACCGGTAGAAGATCGACGCCTCCGCGGAAATCGACTGTCGTAATTGGCGCTGCGACAATTCCGCCAAAACCCGCCAACGCGAAGCCAATCGCGAAAGTCACCGTGTAGATGCGCTGCGCCGGAATGCCCATCGCGATCGCGGTGTCGCGGTCATGCCGAACCGCGCGCATCCACGTGCCAAGCTTTGTGTGCTGCAGGAAGACAAAGAAAGCGGCAAGCGCTGCGAGCGACAATCCCGCGGCAAACAGCCGATATATCTCATAGTCGATCCCGAACAACGGCACAGTGCCGGAAATCGGCGGCAAGATCCGGCGTGGCGTCGCACCGAAGGTCATGCGGACGACTTCCTGTAGGATCAATGACAGGCCGAAGGTGGCGACGATCGACAAGGCGGCAACACCGCGAATGGGCTGAATGACGACGGTCTGAATCAGGGCGCCCAGAACGAGACAGATGAGCGGCACGATGATGAAGCCGATCCAGAAATTTCCCGTTGCCTCGAGCGAGGCCCACGCCAATACGGTGCCGACCATGAAGAAGTCGCCATGCGCAATGTTAATGATGTCGAGAAGGCCAAAAATGACCGAAAGGCCAAGCGCAATGAGTGCGATAATGAGGCCCCAGACCAGACCGTTCAGCGCCAGAAGGAGAAGGGTATCTATCATGATGGAAAGCAACCGATGACGAACCGATCTGGTCCGAGACAGTTTCGAATCATCGAAGATGACGTGCAAGAGACGCTGGTGTGAAAGGCGCCCCGCGCCAGCGTGCGATAAGCGGGCGGGCGAACATTGGGGCCGTGCACACGATGGGTCACCGAGGGTGCCCTTTCCGCGGCTTGGCAGCATGGGCCTTAAGCACGTCGGCCGGAACCATGTGCCGCTCGATGTTCAATTCCTCCGGGGAGAGACCCAGCGCCAAGCCGACCAGTTGTGGAAGATGCAGGATCGGCATGTCCAGCTTTTGCCCGATGTCTTTTTCGATTTCACGCTGAAAGCCATCGAGAACCGTGTGACAGAGCGGGCATGGGGTCACCATCGCCTGCGCGCCGCCGGCTTTTGCCGCCATAATGTGCTGGCCGGTCAATTTGATCGCAACGCGTTCGTCATGTGCGGCTGTGTGAAAGCCGCAGCACTCATTACGTCCGGTGTAGTCGATCGGCTGGCAACCGAGGATCTCAGCAAGTCTTTCGAGCGCGATGTTGTTGCGGGAATCGACGAAGCCGTAGCGCGATGGGGGACGCGTGATGTGACAGCCGTAGAATGCCCCTACGGACAGGTCCGTCAGCGGGTTGACCACAAGTTGGCGCAGCCGCTGCTCGCCAATATCCTCATATAACACCCAGAGAAAGTGGCTGATGCGTGTGCGCCCGCTATAGTGCAAGCCTTCCTGAGCCAGCCTGACGTTGATGGAGGCCGCGAGCTCCTTGTCACCGACGAACGCAGCGTGCGCATCGAGCACGTTGAGCGTGCAAGTGTTGCAGATGGTCATCAGCGACAGCGAATGGCTCTCGGCCAAGGCCAGTATCCTGACGTTCAACGTGTAGAAGCCCACTGGATCAATGGCGCGCAATTCGCGCGCACCGGTGCATGTTGCCGAATCCAGCTGCAGCAGATCGAGACCGAGCTTGGCTGACACAAGATGCGTTGCCGCGTTCAATTCGGCGCAGGTGCTGCGCGCCGAGCAACCTGGGTAATAGGCAAATTTCATTTGAAAGGTCCCGCACCCAGAATGCGGCCAGCGGCTTCCGCGGCCGCGGTCTTGATCTTGAAGATTGTTTTTAGCGGATTGATCTTGCGGCGCATCAGCAGTCGGATCACCCGCGGTATATTGGCAAGCGCCCGCCCTCCCTGGACCCGCAGGATCAGCGCGCTCGGATCCACTCGTCCACGGTCCGCGACAATCTCGCGCAGCGCGAAGGAGTGCTTCGCCATCCCGGGAAGAAGCCGAGCTGTTTTCGCCTTCAGCGGTTCGATGATCCGGCTAACAATCGGAATGGCGGCGGGGCAGACCTCCTCGCACTTGTAGCAAGAGACGCAATTGAAAATGCCCGTGAGTGCCAGCGATCGTCTGACCTTGTCTGGATTATTGCGCGGATCGAGCGCGGTCTGCCCGAGTTGAACCAGCGGCGCCGGGCCGGCGAAGTCGGTGAGATCACCGAGCCCGATCACGGGGCATGCCGAATAGCAGCACATGCAACTGATGCAATCGAGTGCCTTCGACGCATCTTTCATCTGCCGATGATTCAACGGCTCTGGAAACTGCGGATATGGAGCATGCCGCTCAATCCAGGGCTCCAGGCTTGCGACCTTCTGCTCGTATGGCTTCCGATCGACCACCAGGTCGCGAATGACGGGAAGATTGCGCAACGGCTCGATCGTCATCATTGGTTCGGCCGCTTCCCAGCACGCCAGAACCTCGCGCCCGTTCATCCGGACGCCACACGTGCCACACATCTTGGAGCCGCAGAGCCACCGATAGGCGAGATCGGTTGCCTCGTTCTCGGCGATCCAATTGAGGACATCGAGAACGCGCATCCATTTCTCATAGGGCACATGAAATTCCTGGATCGCCGTTGATCCGGCGCCACCGCCGGACCGCCGGATCCGGACAACGATCTGATCACCGGGCGCAAGGCGTGAATTGCGCGCGGCAAGGGTGTCGTGCATCTCGGTCTGACCAAGACGCCTCGCGTCCCCGCCGGAGAGAGTCGGCACATCAGTCCCGATCACCACGAGACCTCCAGATTGTCCTTGGTCACGAAATCCGGTCGGAAGATCGGCAAATCGTACCTGCGGCGCTCGAACCGCATTCCGTTGCCTGACTTCTTGAGCAAATTGGCAGTGAGCCAGTTCGCATTGTCGGTCAGGGGAAAATCTTGCCGAAAGAAGGGGCCGCGGCTCTCCTTTCGCTCGAGAGACGAGTGGACGATCAGCTCGCACGTATCGATCATGTTCACGAGATCGATGGCGTCAAGCCATTCGTAATTGGCAGTTTTCCCGGAATTTGCGATCCGCATGCCGGGCAATAGATCGAGACGAATCCGCTCGATCTCATCCAGAGCCGACCGCATACCTGCTTCGGATTTCTCGACCCCGACCTTCTCCCACATCAGCGCGCGGACTCTCTCCTTCATCTTGGCAGGCGTTGGCCCGCCGCGAGAGGATTGGCGCAGTCCATCGAGCCTGCGGCTTTCACGTTCTAAATCCTGCGCGACCAAGGAGCTGGCGCTCAGTGTCGGGAGATCACGCGCGACACCGTCGGCGACAACCTTGCCATCGTATGTCGCCAGCGCAATCAGCCCGTTGCTGTGCCCGCCAAGACCACCCGCGACATAGAGTCCTGGCACTGATGAGCGCATGGTCTGCGTGTCGACGTCGATTCCACCCTGCCTGTAGTGAGACGTGACCGCTGTCTCGACCAGCTGCTCAGGGAAGCGCAGACCAAGCTGGCGATAAGCCTTGCCATAGGTTGTGTAAGCATCGACTTCTGCGGCATCGCAATGATCGAACCCAGCATAGTATCCGCCGTCGTATCGCGCCTTGCCAGCGTGGACTTGTCTGGCAAGAGCCTTAAGCTGGACGGTATACGGCCCGAACGCCAGCGGATCGTCCTGCTGCTGATTGAAAAATTCTTCACCAGCTCCATTGACCATGCGAGCGGACTTCTCCGAGCCGAGCATCGGGTTCGGATAGACCTGCATCCGCTGCCACGACGGCGGATCAGCGATGTCGTTGGTATGCCACCACTGCATTTCCATGTTGACCAGCGTCGCGCCGACGCGCCACGCCATCGCAATGCCGTCACCGGACATTTCGCGCGTCCCGGTCGATCGTGTGTGTAGACGATCAGAATAGCCGGTGGCGAGGATGATTGCGCGCGCGGCAACAACGACGGCCTCGCCGGTGATAATGTTGAGGCAGAACACACCGCCAACCGCGCCATCCGATTTCCGCAGCAGCGCGGTCGCGACAGTTTCCTCACGCAATGGAATGCCGGCCTTGATGACTTGCTTGCGTCGTAGATCCATGAATGGGACACCGGAATTGCCTTGCACGTTGGCCGCGACACTCCGGATTTTGCCCGGGCTCGTCACCACTTGGCCGGAATCATCGCGCCGGAAATAGAGTCCCGCCTCTTCAAGCTCGGGATAGTAGATATTCTCGATCCACTGACCGCACCGGCGTGCCCATTCCTGATCGATCAGGAACTGGTTGTGGTACTTGATCAAAAACTCGGCCGTATTGCGGGCATTCTCCTCAGTGTTTCCAAGCGCGCGGCCAGAGATGACTAGATTGCCGGCAAACAGAGAAGCGCCGCTCTTGCCGACAAGTCCCTTGCACACGATGAGGGACTTGATGCCGTTACGGTGCAGATTGAGTGCGGCGTAGCAACCCGCGGCCCCTCCGCCCACAATCACAACATCTGTAGTGATCGTCTCGGTCAAGATTGCAGAGCCTCCGGCACGCGACAGCTAAGCACGTAGGGATGCCTCTTCCGCATTGGTTTTTTGCACCATGCTGTGTTGATTTGTTCTAGAATTTGGTGGGCCGATCGACACAAAACAGCAAATCCAATCCCTTCCGGTGCCAGCCCTGTGCCGCCGCGGGCGTCATCAAGGCCGCGTGGGCCACGAATGTGAAGGCCGTCCGCATCCGCCCCATCAATGTCCCCTGCTGATCCATTCTGCCCCTCTGGAAAACGGCTGAGCCGATGTCGAACGGTAATTCGGGATGGCAACAAAAGGAAGGCGGAACACGCGGATGTGGCGATGCACCTCTGACGCCCAAACCCTTCCCGCCAAACGGCTGGTTTGCTTCAGCTCTTGATGGTTTGGATGGCTTCTCCTAGCTCACGACTACTTAGCAGATGGAGCGGACTCAAGCAGCGTGCACTGAAGGACAACGTCTAAATACGCTGGAGCGAGAACCCGTGATAGTTGTTTGCCGCAACCTCGTCACAGATTTTTCGATATTTATCCAGCCCGCCGACATAGGGCATGAACACCCGCGGCTTTCCCGGGATGTTTGCGCCGACATACCAGGAATTCGCGCGCGGATAGAGCGTGGCGTCCGCAACTTCATTGACATGATCGACCCAGTTATTCTCGGCGCTTTCATGCGCATCGATCTGCGCGATCTTTCCATCGCTTAAATACCGCAAGCAATCGGCGACCCAGTCGACGTGCTGCTCAATGGATGCAACCATGTTGGACTTCACGGAAGGACTCCCCGGCCCTGTAATGATGAACAAATTCGGAAAACCCGCTGTCATCAAACCGAGATATGTGCGGGGACCGTCGGCCCACTTATCGCGTAGGCGTAGACCATGTTTGACGGCGATATCGATGTCGAGCAGTGCACCCGTGATGGCATCAAAGCCGGTCGCGAAGGCGATGTCATCGAGTTCGAATTCGCGCATCTCGGTTCGCAAACCTGTGGGCGTCACCGCAACGATCGGATCCGATCGCACATCGACGAGAGCGACGTTCTCGCGGTTGAACGTCTCGAAATATCCCATGTCGAGGCAGAGCCTCTTGGTTCCGATCGGATGATCATTGGGCAGCAGGAGAGCTGCCACCTTCGGGTCGCGAACGATTCTGCGTATCTTGTTGCGAACAAACTCGGATGCAGTCTCGTTTGAATCTTCATTCACGAGCAGATCGTTGTAAGCATAGAGGAAGCTGATGTTGCCTCCGGTGCCCCATTTTTCTTCGTAGAGGCGCTGGCGCTCTTCGGGGGTATCCTCAAGGGCGGACTTCAGAGGCGGCGAGTGCCCCGCAATTCCGAAGGGAGTGCGCTTCGCTTCATCACGCCACTCGCGGTATCGCGCCTTGTGGCTACGATCCACGTCGGGAGTTATCGGACGGTTCACCGCCGGCACGCTGAAGTTCGCTGTCCGCTGGAACACGTGAAGATGTTTGGCCTGCTGGGCGATGACAGGGATCATCTGGATGCCCGAGGAGCCGGTGCCGATCACACCGACGCGCCGCCCCGAGAAGTCGACACCTTTTTCCGGCCAAAGACCGCTGTGATACCAGTTGCCTTTGAAGCTCTCCAAACCCGGAAAGCGCGGCACCCGCGGCAGCGAGAGATTTCCGGTCGCCATGATACAGAACGGAGCCTGGAAGACACGGCCGTCGTCGGCAGTCACTGTCCAGAGATTCGTGGCCTTTTCGAAAAGGGCGCACACGACGCGCGTCCCGGTGAGGATGAACGGCCTTAGGTCCATCCGATCCGCCACATGATTGATGTAGCGGAGGATGTCGGGCTGAGCTGCGAAGCGTTCGGGCCAATCCCATTCCTGCTGCAGCTCATCCGAAAACGAGTACGAGTATTCCAAGCTCTCGACGTCACAACGCGCGCCCGGATAGCGGTTCCAGAACCAGGTCCCACCGATGTCGCGGCCGGCCTCGAGAAGTTGGGGGCGCAGTCCCATCCGCCGCAGCCTGTAAAGGGCGTAAAGGCCTGCAAATCCTGCGCCCACCACAATGGCATCCAGTTCGGTGGCCGCGCCGCTGATCTCCCGCACAGACATTCGGCTTCCCATTGAACACCGGCACCAGACTACGACTGTAACCGTTCGATCACGCAAGGCGCGCCGGCGGATCTTACCCGTCACTGTCATCGGAAGCTGATCGAT
>C688J18823_10001658_pt1 | contig 13879 bp, 13 predicted proteins | sample HopSoiMetagenom1_FD_18823 | JGI IMG/M metagenome (IMG submission 18823)
GTTCTCCGACTCGATCCGCGCAAGCTCCTCGGCGTGCTCCTCGACGAGCGTCGCGACGCGGCGCAGAAGCCGCGCGCGATCCGTCGGCGACACGGCGCGCCAATCCGGGTAACTCGCCTTCGCGCGTGCGACGGCCTCGTCGGCTTCCGCTGCGCCTGCCTCGTCCAGCTCGACGATCGTCTCCTCGGTGGCAGGGTTGACGACCGCGAGTGTCATGCCGCGCATTCCACCACGCCGCCGGTGCGCGCGCCGCCCGCTCGCGCGCACCGGGGCGACGTCGTTACTCCGGCCGGCTCTTCACGAGCCCGACGACGTTCCCTTCCGGATCGCGGAACTGGGCGAACGTGACCATGTTCGGGATCTCGGTCACGGGCACGACCGTCTCGCCGCCTTTCTGACCGATGTCGTCGAGCACGGCCTGCGGATCGGCGACCTCGATGTAGACGGTGACGTAGTTGCCCTGCGTCGAGTCGCCGACTGCGCCGCCGATCCCGCCGTCGCCGGCGCTGACCATCCCGTAGGTCATCTCGCCCGCCTGCTCGAACTGCCAACCGAAGACGTCCCCGTAGAACTGCTGAAGCGCCCTCCCGTTCGACCCCATGATCTCGAACCACGAGACCTTGTTGGCCATGCGTCCTCCTTTGCTCGGATACGTGGGCTACGTGGCGGACGCTGCGCGGGATTCCGCAGCACGCTCGACGCGATACCCCTTCGCCTCCGCCACGAGCTGCTCGAACAGCTTCATGTCCTCACCCGCCTCGGGATGCCAGAGCACGCCGAGCGCGAAGCGGTGGTCGACTGCCTCGACGGCCTCGATCGTCCCGTCCTCGGCGTGCGCGGCCACGCGCAGCCCCGAGCCGACGCGCCCGAACCCCTGATGATGGTGTGACTTCACCGGCGCGTGCTCGCCGAGCAGCTCGGCGAGCCGCGTCCCGTCCTCGAGCGTGACGTCGTGGTCCGCAAACGTCCCGGGCGTGTGCTTGTGCTTCTCGTCGCCGACGACGTCAGGCAGGTGCTGGACGAGGTCGCCGCCCCGCGCGATGTTGAGCACCTGCGACCCGCGGCAAATCGCGAGGACCGGCATGTCGCGCTCGAGCGCGGCCTCCAGCAACGCGAGCTCGGCCTCGTCCCGCTGCTCGCTGACCCCGCTTGTCTCCGGGTGGGGCTCCTGGCCGTACAGGTCCGGATCGAGGTCTGCGCCGCCCGAGAAGATCAGTCCGTCGAGCGCACCGAGCGTCTCCTCCAGCCCCGACGGCGACGGTGGGACGAGCAGCGGGCGCCCGCCCGCGCGTTCGACCGCCGCAACGTACGCCGCCGGCACGAGCGCGGCCTCGACGTCCCAGGCGCTCCACCGCGCCGCGACGACGTACGTCGTGATGCCGATGACCGGTCTATCCACGCTCGTACAATCGCTCGCGTTCGTAACACGTGACCGCCTCGTCGAAAAGACGCTGTTCCGTGCGGCCGTAGTTCAGATAGTGCTCCACGACCTCGTCGCCGAGCGCCTCGCGTGCCATCGTCGCGTGCTCGAGCGCGTCGATCGCCTCGCGGAGCGTCGAGGGAAAGCGCTCGGCGTCCGACTCGTACGCGTTGCCCTCGAGCGGGGGCGCGAGCTCGAGGCCGTTCTCGATCCCGTGGAGCCCGGCTGCGATCAGCGCGGCGAACGCGAGGTACGGATTGACATCGCCGCCGGGGATACGCGTCTCCACCCGCTGACCGCGACCGTGGCCGACGATGCGGAAACCACACGTCCTGTTGTCGTGCCCCCACGCGAGCGTCGTCGGAGCCCAGGAGCCGGCGGCGTACCGCTTGTACGAGTTGATGTTCGGCGCGAGGAAGAGGGCGAGCTCGCGCGTGCACGCGATCCAGCCGGCGAGGAACTGCCGGAACACCTCGCTCTCGCCGGCAAACGCGTTCTGACCGTCTCTCCACAGACTCGCGTGGAGATGACACGAGTTGCCGATCCACGTGTGGTCCGGCTTCGCCATGAACGTGATCGACGATCCGTTCAGGTGCGCGATCTCCTTCGCGCCGTTCTTGTAGATCACGTGACGGTCCGCCGTCGTCAGCGCGTCCGCATAGCGGAAGTTGACCTCCTGCTGGCCGGGCCACGCCTCGCCCTTCGAGCTCTCGATCGGGACGCCGGCCGCGAACATCCCGTTGCGGATCTGGCGAAGCAACGGCTCGTCGTAGGTCGTCGCGAGCACGTGGTAGTCGAGGATGTACGGCACCGACGGCGTCAGGTCGCGGTAGTGCTTCGAGTGTGCTTCTGCGTATGACTCCTTCAGGAGATAGAACTCGAGCTCGGAGCCGAACATCGCGTCGTAGCCCGCGTCGCGCGCGCGCTCGACCTGCGCCTTCAGGACTTGCCGCGGTGATGCGACGACCGGCGAGCCGTCCTCCCACGCGACGTCGCAGAGAACGAGCGCGGTTCCCTCGAGCCACGGGACGCGACGCAGCGTCTCCATGTCGGGGAGGAGGTGGAAGTCGCCGTAGCCGCGCTCCCAGCTCGCCATGGCGTATCCCGGCTGCGGGTCCATGTCCATGTCGAGCGCGAGCAGGTAGTTGCATCCCTCGAGGCCGTGCTCCGCCGTCTCCTCGAGGAAGTACGCGCCGTGCTCCCGCTTCCCGACGAGCCTCCCCTGCATATCGGTGAACGCGGTGACGACGGTGTCGATCGACCCGTTCTCGATCTCGGTGTGCAGTTCGTCGAGCGTCAGCATCGAATGGGGAGGGAGCCGGTCGNGAGACCGGCTCCCNTCACTCTAGGTTCCGATCGCGGGCGCGGCCCGGGTCGTCTCGCCGTACTCCGACTCGATTCGCGCGAGCTCTTCGTCGCTGCCTTCGACGACGGGCCCTTTGAACCACTTCCGCGCAGACGCGAACCACCAGGCGCCCACCAGGAGGAGCACGCCGCCGACGGTGATCGGCGCGTAGTTGACGACGTTCCAGTCGAAGCCGCTGTGCCACGGGATGCCCGTCGGCGTGATCGGCATGATGAACAGGATCGCGATGAACACGATCCAGACGAACGCGATCGGGTTGATCCACCGGTAGTGGTTCCCGAGCGTCCAGGCGCCGGGCTGGAAGGCGCTGCCGGCACGCCAGCGGAGGAAGATCGGCATGCCGTACGCGATGTAGAGCCCGATCACCGCGATCGAGGTTCCGACGAGGTACCCGACCGTGTTGTTCCAGTACGTGGGGATCATCAGCGCCCACGAGAGGAACGCGATCGCCGCAACCGCGTTGACGGGAACGCGTTTCCTGTGCGACACCTTCCGCCAGAGGCTGCGGCCGGGAACAGCGCCGTCGCGGGAGAACGCGAACATCATCCGCGAAGCGGCCGTGACGGACGCGAGCCCGCAGAAGAACTGTGCGACGCACGCGATCACGAGCAGGAACTCAGCCCACTTCGAGCTCATCGACTGCTGCCAGATGTACGTCACCGCGAACCCGCCGGCGGCGATCGTTCCCTTGGTGTCAGGGACGGCGAAGGTGACCGCGACGAGCAGGACGAAGCCGAAGATCACGGACATCACGACGGACATGACGACGCCCCACGCGGCCGCCCGGGATGCGCGACGCGTTTCTTCGCTCATGTGCGCCGACGCGTCGTACCCCGTGTACGTGTACTGAGCCATCAGCAGCCCGAGGCCGAAGACGAACCAGAAGACGGGGCTCGAGAAGTTCGACCCGCTGAAGCCGGAGTTGTTGATCGTATGGGCGAAGACGAAGTGCGCCGACTGGTGATGGTCCGGGACGATCGCGAGCACGAGCACGATCACGACGACGCCGGCCATGTGCCACCACGCCGACACAGAGTTGATCGCGCCGAGCAGGCGCACGCCGTTCAGGTTGAGCAGCAGCTGAGCGGTCATGATCGCCGTGAACGTCAGGAACACCGTGTGCCTGCCGGTGCTGACGCTCGGGAACCAGAGACTCATCAGCGACGTCCAGAAGAGTGCGGCCCCGTAGTTGATCGCCGCCGTGACGCCGATCTGGCCGATCAGGTTGAACCAGCCGGTGAACCACCCCCACGCGGGCGACCCGAGTTTCGACGCCCAGTAGTAGAGCGCCCCGGCGGTCGGCATCGCCGACGCGATCTCGCCCATCGCGAGTGCGACGAGCACGACGAAGAAGCCGACGATCAGCCAGCCCCATGTGATCGCGACCGGCCCGCCCCATTGGAAGCCGATGTAGTACGACGTCAGGCAGCCGGCGAGGATCGAGATGATCGTGAACGAGATGGCAAAGTTCGAGAATCCGCCCATCTCCCGGTACAGCACCTGCGCGTACCCGAGGCCGTGCAGGGTCCGCATGTCCTCCTCGTGCGCCGCGTCATGGGCAGCGTCGTGCGCCACAGCTCCCTCCTCCAGTCGGGGTCGCGGCGATTCTTCAATAGCGCACGGCGCCGTGCAACCGTTCCGCCGGACGCGTACGATTCCGGGCGGGGCGGCGTCAGAGTTATGGCTAGGGCCAGGCAAATCGGACTTCTTCTTGCGCTGCTCACGGCAGTGCTCGTCGCCGCGGTCCGGGTCGACGCGCGGCCGCGGCCGCGCGCCGTCGCCCTACGCCCGAGCGCTGCCTCGTGCGGCGGGACCTTGTGGCGGATGAAGACGTTCAGCGACATCGACCGCAGATCCGTGCGGACGAGCCCCCGCTCGACGACGCTCGCCGCGATCGCGACGCGCGGAACGCCGCGGCCGACACCGTTCCGGCGGAGGACGCCGTTCCAGCGGCAGACGTGGGAGGTCGTTGCGCAGATCACCGAGTTCCGCGCAGAGCCNGGCGAGCTGCGTCTCACGCTGTTCGACAACGGCACCTACATCAACGCGGCCATTCCGGTCCCGGACTGCCTGACCGCGGCGACGCGCGACCGGCACGGAATCTCGGGTGCGTGGTACGAGTTCGTGAAGTCGTGCGCGAAGCCGACGGCTGAGTGGCAGTCGCTCGGNGCGGTGGCCTACGTCCGCGGCGTCGGCTTCTGGAGCCAGCGCCGGACGACGCACGGGGCGGCAGCGAACGGCGCCGAGCTACATCCCGTGACGAGCTTCCGCATCGTCGCGGGTTGTGCGTGACGCCTCGGCGAGCGCGGGGATCCTGATCCAGAAGGTCGAGCCCTTCCCCTCCTCGCTGTCGAAGCCGATCGCACCGTCGTGCGCCTCGACGATCTGACGCGCCAGCACGAGACCGAGCCCCGTGCCAGCGATCCCGCGCTTCCGCGCCGCGTCGCCGCGGAAGAACTTGGTGAAGATCTGCGGCTGGTGGTCACGGGGGATGCCAAGCCCTTCGTCGTGGACCCAGACCCAGGCGTTGCCGCGTCCAAGCGCCGAGCTGACGGTCACGGTGCCGCCGTTCGGCGAATACTTGATCGCGTTCGAGATCAGGTTGCCGACGACCTGGGCGAGGCGGTCACGGTCGGCTTCGACCATCAACGGGTCGGGTGACGGCCGGAATGCAAGCTCGTGCACCTCGCTTTGCGCCGAGTACAACGTCACCTGCACCCGCAGCAAATCGTTGAGATCGATCTCGTCGCGCTCGAGCTCGAGGGCGCCTCGCTCGTGCCGTTGGAGGTCGAGCAGGTCATTCAGCAGCGTCGCGAGGCGCGCGCTCTCGGAGCGGATGACCTCCAGATAGCGGCGGCGGTCGCCGGCCTCCACGTCGCGCTTCAACATGAGGTCCGAGAAGCCGAGGATGCTCGCAAGAGGCGTTCGTAGCTCGTGCGACACGTTGCTGACGAGCTCCGTCTTCAAGCGCTCGCTCTCGACCAGACGGCGGTTGCGCTCCTCGAGGTCGTCCCGACTCCGCTGGAGCGAATCGGCCATCGCGTTGAAAGCGCGCTCGAGCAAGCCGACCTCGCCCGGGCCGCGGGTCTCGAGCCGGACCGACAGGTCGCCGCCCGCGACGCGACGCGCAGCGAGCGCCGCGGCGCGAATAGGTGCGGCGACCGCGCGTTGGAGATAGCCGCCGGCGGCGAGCAGGAACAGGAGTGCCGCACCGATGCCGACGAACCCGAACACGAGCGCGGTGTGCGCCGTCCCGCGCGCGCGGTCGTCGCGGCGGTCGGCCAGATGCTCCTCCGCTCGGACGAACCGGGTGAACTGGCCTCGGATCTCCTGGACGGCCGGCTTCTTCGCCGAAACCAGCAACGGCGCCTGCTCCGGGTTCCGGAGCAGGAAGGCGTACAACGACTCCGTTCCGAATGTGTTGACGTAGCTGTCGATCGACGACTTGATCTGCTCCGCGCGCACGTGCTGCTCGCGGTTGTCCTGCGTCAGCCGAAGCAGCTGATCGATCTGGCCCTGGTACTGGCCGAACGCTGTCTTGAACGGTCGGAGGTACGCAGGATCCTGCGTGACGGCGTAGCCGCGCAACGCGGATTCGAAGTCGATCACGAGGGTCTCGAGTCCGTTCGCCTTCGCGATCACCTGCTGCGAGCGACGGGCTTCGAGCGAACGGTCCCGCAACCCGACCACGGCTACGAGCAGCAAAACGAAGACGACGGCAAGGCCGATCGCCAGGCCGCCGAACGACACGGCGATGCGCGCGAGGAGACCGGAGCGGACTCCGGAGATGCGATTTCCGTTGTTCGCCGCGTCCGCGCCGGCGTCGGACGGTGCGTTTGGAACGCCGTCGTGCTCACTCACGGTGTTCGGTGAGAACCTCCTCCACCGCAGCGTTGATCTGTTCCGGGTCGAATGGTTTTTCGAGGACGCGCGTCGCGCCCCTCCGCAGTGCGTCGTCACCGGCAGAGGGTTGTGCGGTCAGGACGATCACCGGCGTCCGGGCAAGGTCGCCGTCGGCGCGCATGTCGTCGAGGACGTCGAGGCCGTGCCGCTGAGGCATCATCAGGTCGAGCACGACCAGGTCGGGCCGGTGCTCGCGCACAGCGCTGAGGCAGCTATTGCCATTGTCGGCCTCCACGATCTCGTAGCCGTCGTCCAAGCTGACGCGAACCAGTTCGCGCAGCGCGGGCTCGTCGTCGCAGATGAGCACGGTTGCTAGGAAACCGCCCATCCCGAACCATGGTAATCCGGTTGTCGGCGAATTTGTGACTCGATTTCAAGTGCTATTCCGCGCAAGCGTGCCGACATGGGGATGACGGGGGCCGACGTTCCGATCCGGACGATCGTCGCTGTCGAAGGCTTCAGCGACGAGGCGGCGCTCCTGACGCTCGCGGACCGGCGCAAGATCGACCTCTCGGCGCTCGGCGTCCGGATCGCCTGGATCGGCGGCGCGCACGGCATCGGGCGGTTCCTCGCCGAGCGGCCGCGGGACGTCGCCGTCGCCGGGTTGTGCGACGCGGGAGAAGAGCATGTGTTCCGTCGGGCGCTCGAACGGAGCGGCTTCGGCGCGAGCCTCACGCGCGAGGAGATGGAGCGGGTCGGCTTCTACGTGTGCGAGGCAGACCTCGAGGACGAGTTGATCCGAAGCCACGGAACCGAAGCCGTCGAGACGATCCTCGAGCGCGAGGACGACCTCGACCGCTTCCGCATGTTCCAGCACCAGCCCGCGCAGCGCGACCGCCCGCTCGAAGCGCAACTCCACCGCTTCCTGCGAACAACGTCGGGCCGAAACGTCCGCTACGCCCGCGTCCTGATCGAAACGCTCGATGCCGGCCGCTTCCCACGGCCGCTGAACGACCTCCTGACGCACCTGACGAAGACCTGACGCGCCGATGCCGGCTTTGCCGGACGGCCAAGATCCGGTCGGAGATGGCCCCGGGAGGAGTCGAACCTCCGCCCACAGATTCGAAGTCTGTCGCTCTATCCACTGAGCTACGGGGCCCGGCCGCAGCGTAGCGGCGCTATGGAAAGGCGGTACGCGCGCGGTCGAGGTCGTACGCGCGCTCGCTCGCGCATTGCGCGGAGCGGTACGTCGGAAGCTCGTCGCCGTAGTGCTGCCAGTAGATGCGCTGCAACTCGGCGGCGTATCCCGGTGTCGCGCCGAGCTTCTGCGCCGTCTCGCGCATGACCTGGATCGCGTAGCACTCTGCCTGCGCCTCGACCGCGATGCCCTTGCTGTGCTGCGGCTCGTGCGACAGCGTCACGACCGCTGTTGCGAGGAGGAGCTTCGAGTCGACAGCGGACGGCATCCAGTGCTGGTACTGCAACTCGTCGAGGTTGTCGCAAACCTCCGGCGCGAGGTTGTCGCGCGAACCGCCGACGCCTGCGAACCCGAGTGTGTTGTCGTCGAGATGGTGAAGCGTGTACGCCTTTTCCTCACGCAGGAGGTGCGTCCAGTCGACCCGGGACCAGCAGCGGACCTCGACGTCCTTGCCCACGAGGTCGCTCGCGATCCGGCTCAGCTTCGGGTCGACGTGGCTTTGCGTCGACGCGCCTGCGACAACCGGAAGCGCGCGCACCTCACCCGGCGGCACCATCTGGTCGGCGCGGAGGAGCTGCTTCCCTCCCGCGCGTCCTTCGGCTGCCGCGGTCGACGCGTCTGGCGCATCGGCGGCACGCTCGAGATGCCCGCACGCGGCCTGAACCGCGTCCAGCGCCCGGACGAGTCGCGTAGTTGGCGGGCGCCCGACCTGCCGGTCCAGGGTTTGCGAACAGCTGCGGACAGGCCCGAGGTACGGCGCCGCCGCAGCATCGGACGACGCGTGCCCGGCACGGTCGAGCGACCGCATCAGTGTCGTCTCCCACCGTCCGAGCTTCCGGAGCCATGCGAGCTCGGCCGCCGTCGCCCAGCTGCCGCGTTCCTGTCCGGCACCGAGCACGCCGCTCCGCTCCGCATGCGACCGCGACCCCGCACCGCAGCCGACGACGACGGCCACAGCGGCGACGCCGATCAGCATGCCTCCGAAGAAGCGGACGAGAAGACCCCTCGTGCTCACGTGAGGAAAACGCCGCGACCGCCGCGACGGTTACGAGAACCCGAAGAAGGGTCAGACCCGGAGGGTCTGACCCTTGGTGCGAGGGCCTGCGCGGCCAGGGTGGCGGATGGGACTCGAACCCACGACCACCTGGACCACAACCAGGGGCTCTACCAACTGAGCTACCGCCACCGCGACGCGGTCAGGATAGCGGCGTGTTGTCGAGGTCGTCCCGCAGCGCCTCGACGGAGTCGTAGACGCCGAGCGCGCCCGCGTCGCGAAGCTCCTGTTCGGCGAACCCGCCGGTGATGAGGCAGATGGTCTCGACGCCGACCTTCCGCGCCGCCTCGATGTCCCACGGGGTGTCGCCGATCATCACCGCCTCGTCGCTTCCCGCCTTGCCCATCGCGGCGCGAACGAGGTCGGGCTCCGGCTTCGACGACTCGACATCGTCCTTCGTCGTCCAGTCGTCCGCGACGTCGCGAGCGTCCAGGAGGTCGAGGTAGTGGTCGGCATGCTTCCCGATCGCGCTGCTCGCGAGCACGACGCGGTGTCCGCGTCGCTTCAGGTCCGCGAGCAGCTCGTGCGCACCTTCGAGCGGCGCCACTTCGTCGATGAGGCCGTCGAAGAGCTCCTCCCACCGGTCGCGGACGTCGTCACCGTGCTCCTCCTCGACACGCTTGCCCGCGACCGCCTCGACGAACTGATCCCCGCCCATGCCGACGTGTCGGTGCAGGCGCCAGATCGGGAGCACGACGCCGTGCTCCCGAAAGGCGCGGTACCAACACAACGCGTGCTGGTAATTCGCGTCGACGAGCGTCCCGTCGACGTCGAGTAGTGCTGCTCGTTGCGTTACGACGGCGTCGCCTCTGCGTGCACGCCCGGCTTCTGCGCCTCGTGCTTCCCCTCGGCGAATTCCTCGATCAACTTCTTCGAGAAGGCGTCGAGATCGTCCGGCTTCCGGCTCGTCACGAGACCGCTGTCGACGTGTACCTCTTCGTCGACCCAGTTGCCCCCGGCGTTGCGGATGTCGGTCTGGATCGACGGATACGACGTCAGCGTCCGGTCGCGGACGACGCCGGCCTCGACGAGCGTCCACGGCCCGTGGCAGACCGCGCCGACCGGCTTGCCCTGCTCGAAGAACCGGCGCACGAAGTGGACGGCGTTCTCGTCGGCGCGAAGCTTGTCGGGGTTGCCGACGCCGCCCGGCAGGACGAGGCCGTCGTAGTCGTCCGCGCGTGCTTCTTCGACGGTCTTGTCGACGCGAATCGTCTTTCCGGGCTTCAGCTCCTGCTCGTCCAATGCGGTGATCTCACCGTCCTCGAGCGAGACGAGCTCGACCTCGGCGCCGGCCTGCTGCAGCGCCTCCCACGGCTTCGTCAGCTCACTCTCCTCGAACGCGTTCGCGGCAAGGAACGCGATCTTCTTCCCCTTCAGCTCGTTCGCCATCGCCTTCCTCTCCTCCCGTTTGTGGTTTACGAGACGGATTCCCCGAGGCGACGCCTTCTAACATCGCCGTCGACGACGGCGGGGGAGCGTTACAGCGAGACGGCGGCCCCGCTCGCGGCGGAGCTGTAGAGCGCCTCGATCACTCGCGCCTGCGCGACGGCGTCGTCGCGCCCGAGCAAGGGTGCCGAGACTCCGCGGATCGCGTCGGCGAGGTTCTCGAGCTCCAGGCGGTAACTGTTCGTCGGCTCGACCGAGATCCACTCCGAGCCGTCCTCGCGCCGGATCTCGAGCCCGGGCTTCCGCGCGTGCCAGGGATCGCGGAGGACGACCGAGCCGCGGGAGCCGATCACCTCGAGTCGGCTCTCGGTCGGCAGGTCGAAGCCGCAATGGATCTGCGCAATGACATCGCCGCGAAACCGAAGCAGCGCGGCAAGGCGCACATCGACGCCCGTCGGACCGATCACTTGCGACGCGAACACCGTTTCGGGTTCACCCGCGAGCAGACGTGCGCCGCTGACGCAGTAACAGCCGACGTCCATCAGCGCACCGCCGTCGAGATCGGCGCGCAGGCGGACGTTCTGCTCGTCGGTGAGCGTGTACGAGAACGCTGCACGGAGCTGGCGTAGGTCGCCGAGCGCGTCCGATCGGATCAGCTCCTGCAGCTTGGCGGTCTGGGGGTTGTGACGCCACATGAACGCTTCCGCGAAAACCCGGCCGGTGCGTTCGGCGACGTCGAACGCGCGCTCGACTTCCACCGCGCGCCTGCTCAACGGCTTCTCGCACAGGACGTGCTTCCCGGCTTCCAGCGCACGCTCGGTCCATTCCATGTGGAGTGAGTTCGGCAGCGAGATGTACACGGCGTCGAGCTCCGAATCGGCGAGCAGCGCCTCGTAGCTTCCGTACGCGCGGTCGATCCCGTGCGCGGCCGCGTACGACTCCGCGCGTGGATGCTCGCGGCTCGCCACTGCACGGATCTCGACGCGCTTCGACTCACGCGCGCCGGCGAGGACGAGCTCGTTGATCTTCGCCGTCGACATGACCCCGAAGCGGACCGGCTCTATCCCCACGCCGCCTCCAGCGGTCGAAGTGCCGGATAGAGCGAACGAAACCGTTCGTAGCCGGCGTCGTATGCGTCGGCCCACGCCGTGTCGGGCTCGACGACGTCAGTGACGCGGACGCAGCGTCCGACCGCTTCGTGGACGTCGGCGAAGACGCCTGCCGCCACGCCGGCGAGGAGCGCCGCACCGAAGGCCGAACCTGCGTCGACCTTCGTCCGCTCGAGCGGAAAGCGCAAGACCGAAGCGAGGATCCGGACCCAAAGCGCGCTCCGCGCACCGCCGCCGGAGACGCGACCGACCGTCGGCTCGACACCGAGCTGCCGCAAGATCTCGACCGCGTCCCGCAGGCCGTACGCAACGCCTTCGAGCACCGCGCGTACGAGCGCGCCGCGGTCATGGCGGAGCGACAGACCGGTGAACGCGCCCCGAGCATGCGGATCGGCGTGCGGCGTCCGTTCGCCGGCGAGGTACGGGAGGAACGACATTCCCTCGACGGTCGGCGGCCAACGTTCGGCCTCGCCCAGCAGCGCCTCGTAGCCGTCACGCGATCCGAGTGTGTCGCGGAACCACTGCAGCGATCCGGCCGCGGACAACATCACTCCCATCGCGTGCCATGCGCCTGGAACGGCATGGCAAAACACGTGCGCCCGTGCTTCCGGATCGACGACGAATGCCGGCAACGCACCGAACACGACGCCCGATGTTCCCAGCACGACCGATACCGGCCCGGGGCGATCGACTCCGACGCCGACGGCGGCTGCGGCCTGATCGCCCGCACCCGCGGCTCCGGGAACGTCGGGCGACTCGAAGGCCGGCGGGAGCCAGCTCGGCGGAATCTCGAGCGCCTCCAGCATCTCGTCGCTCCAGCGCCGACGTGCGACATCGAACAGCAACGTGCCGGATGCGTCCGCGACGTCGATCGCACGCTCGCCGAGGAGACGGAGACGCACGTAGTCCTTCGGCAGCAGGATCGACTCGATCTGCGAGTACACGTCCGGCTCGTGCCGCCGGAGCCAGAGCAACTTCGGCGCGGTAAAGCCGGTCAGCGCCCGGTTGCCCGTGAGCTGGATCAGGCGCTCGAGCCCGACGCGCGACTCGATCTCCGCACACTCCGCGGCGGTGCGCTGGTCGTTCCAGAGGATCGCCGGGCGGAGCACGCGATCGGCGCCGTCGAGCGCGACGAGCCCGTGCATCTGACCCGACAGCCCGAGTGCGACGGGAGCGACATCGAGCTCCTCGAGTGCTCGCTCGGCACCGCGCCGCCAGTGCTCCGGGTCCTGCTCGACCCAGCCGGGTTGCGGGATCGCCATCGGATACGAGGTCTCCGCCTGCGCAAGAACGTCGCCGTCTTCGGAAACGGCGACGGCTTTGATGCCCGTGGTGCCGACGTCGAGACCGACGAGCGCGTCGCGTCGCCCGGGACGCATCAGGCGCCGAGCGCCGCGTACACGAGCTCGTATGCGGCGACGGCGTCCTTCCGCGACTGCGCTTCGCGCAACGCGGCATCGTCGATGCGCGACGCGAGCCCGTCGATGAAACGCCACTGGAGGACGCTGCGGCGGACCGCCGCGATCGCGTCCTCCGTATACGGATACAGATCGAACCCGAGCCGCTCGCCGTTCTCGCCGTACCCGGCGCGGCGCAGCTCGACGGCCAGCTCCAGCGTCTCCATGAAGGCCGTCGCGCCGACCATGTTGTCGTCGTCGAACGTCCCCCAGCCGGAATTCGCGTGCTGATGCCCGAGCAGTCCCTCGGCAGCGAGGAGCGCTGCGTACTCGGCGAGGTTCTCGCCGTTCATGATCAGGTGCTGCCAGTCCATGTTGACCTTGACGTTGTCGAGGCCCTGGGCGCGGAGCTTGTGGATCACGTGCAGCGTCATGCCGATGTTGCGCATCAGAATCTTCATCGCGGGCTCGGAGTTCTTGTGCTCCAGGAGCAGGGCAACCCCGTGCTCCGCGCACTTGGCGGCGACCTGGCCGAGGCCGTCGACCAACCACGCCCAGCTCTCCTTGTACGGCGTCTGGAAGGGATAGTTGTAGCCCTCGATCCCCGGCCACACGATCAGTGGCACGCCGAGCGTCCCGGAAAGATCCGCCGCCGCCACCGCGATGCGCGTCGCCTCGGCACGGACCTGCGGATCGGGGTTGACGAGCCCGCCGCGGCCGAAACGCGGATCGAGGTGCAGCCCGCCCGCGAGGCAATAGATGTCGTGGTCGTCGCCGAGCACCGCGCGGATCTCGTCGACGTTGTCTTCGCTCAACTCCTGCGGGTAATGGAACTCGTAGCCGTCGATCAGGTCTCCGAGCCCTTCCACGGCGCGCTGCACGCGCTGCACTGTCGTCTCGCCCGCGCGCTCCGGCTGGTAGCCGCCGGGCACGAAACGGGTGACCATCGAGCCCAGCGCCCAGATTCCGAGCGAGGTCTTCATGTCGCGCCCTCCAATCCCGGTGAGCCCCACGTCGTCGTCGAGCGGCCTAGTATCACGCGCGGGTGCGCCGGACGAGTCGTCAAGAGATCCTGTGACCGTCGAGGAGGCCCGCGAGATCGGCGT
>C688J18823_10001660_pt1 | contig 13875 bp, 17 predicted proteins | sample HopSoiMetagenom1_FD_18823 | JGI IMG/M metagenome (IMG submission 18823)
GCCGCCGACTCAGAGATCGTCTGGCACACCGGCTGGCAGGCGACCCCGGACACGACCTCTGCCACGGTCGGCACCATCGGCTACACCATCGTCCTGCGGGCGTTCTACAGCACCCTCCCGCCCAACTATGTGCCGCTCCGCTTGGTGAAGGAGACCAAGGGGACCTGGAAGCACATGTATCGAATCCAGTTCGGTACGACCACCGGCCAGGCGAACAGCGAGCAGATCCAGTGGGTGGGGGAGCAGGAGGCGTACTCGAACCACAAGTTCATGGGCGCCTTCTTCTCGCAGTCGTTCGTGAACTCGACCGGCGGCGCCACCACGCCGCTCGGCTCGGGGTACTCCCCGTACATCCCGACCTCGCAGCCCGGCTACGCCCTGGTGCAGATCAAGAACGTTCACGGGCAGACGATCGAGAAGTGGTTCCCGACTGAGGGCACCGGCTCGGGCACCGGCGGCAACTGGTGACCGGCGCGGGTCGGTTCGATACGTAAGACGACCCGCGAGTCCTGTCACCCTCATCGGATGATGGGAGCGTGAAGGACGACCCCCGCGATGAACGCGGAGCGGATGAGCCGGCGGACAGGGCAGAGGATGTCCTACCCCCCAGATATCATCCGCTCCGCGTTCTCCTTGACGGGCCGATGGCCGCAGCGTGGACCGGGCGGCCGGAGTCGACCATCCGCAGGTGGGCTCACGAGGGCAGGATCGAACGCTACGGCCCACCCGAGCGGGCGCTGTACGACATCGAGGAGTTGCCCGAGCGGAGCGAGCACCGGATACCCGCGCCACGCCGTGAGCGAGGCGCATCCTTGACGGAACCCTGCGAGTGAACGGATGCTGCGTCAGGGTCGGTGTTCTGTCTCCGGGTAGCGGAGCAGACAAGGCCACGCATCCATCCGAGAGCTGGTGGCCCGTGGCCGGGACACATCGGCGCGCCTGCGCCGCAGTAATGATGACCATGGATGAGGCTCGAGCAGTGCGGGCCGGCATCCCGTGGCCGCGGACCTGGCACCACGACCAGGACCCCGTCGAAGAGAGCGAGCAGAGCGACAGCGACCGGGCCGACCGGATAGCTGCAGCGCTCACCCGCACCACAGGGCTACCCGTCACCCGGGGTGCAGTGCTCGCAGCCATGCGACAGCACACGGAGAAGCGATGACCACACGACAGCGGCAGGTGAGCGACCCGGATCTGCTCAAGGCGTTCCGTGGGCAGTGCCGCGCATTCGGGCCAGGCATGGCGCTGCTCGCATGGCAGGGGCAGGCGGGCGTGCAGGCGGATGACCTGCTCGACATAGCCAAGGAAGAGGACCGCCGGCGGGTAGCTGAGGACCACGGCGAGGATGACCAGGCGACCAGCTAAGACAGCGGCGCGCGGGTATGGCGGGGACCATCAGAAGCTGCGTCGAGCGTGGGCACCCATCGTCGAGCTCGGCGGCGTCGTGTGCTGGCGTTGCGGCCGGCTGATCGCAGCCGGCGCAGAGTGGGACCTAGGCCACGATGACCACGACCGCAGGATCTACCGAGGCCCCGAGCACCTGCTGTGCAACCGTGGCACCAACCGTCGAGGGCGGAAGCGGAAGCGCAAGCCACGCACCCTCACCCTGATCACCTCGAGGCAGTGGTGAGGGTCGAGCTCATAGGCGGGGCGTTGGACGGGAAGCTGCTCGAGGTCGACGAGAGCACGTGGGCGATCAACGTGCCGATCGCGCCTGGTCTGTCGACGTGGGCAGCTGACGCGGACGACCCGATGCCCGCTTACATCACGATCACGTACCGCTTCGAGGGCAGCATCCGCGACGACGGAACACGACGCTTCACGCTGCAGTGACGGCGCCACCTCATCGCAGGGGCCAGATCCATAAGCGACGGAGCTCTGCGCCGCAACGCCGCAGGTCACAGCTTGATCATTTTTTTGGAGGAGCACAAGCCGTATGACCCACAGTCAGCGCAGAATCTCTCTCTCTTGACGGGAGCTCGGGAGGGTTTTCCTGCTCGGGCTCGAGGCTGCTCGGTCCGGGGCGGTCTGCCGGTGGTTCTGCTCGAGGTCATGGGAGGCGTCGGCGGTGCGGTTCGTGGGTGTGGAAGAGGTGCCGATCGATTCGCTCGAGGACTACCCGGGGAACGCGCGGGTTCACGACGATGCGGCGCTGGACGAGTCCGCGAAGGTGAACGGGCAGTACCGGTCGGTGGTGGCTCGGGTCCTCCCGGATGGCCGGCGGCAGCTGCTCGCGGGGCATGGGACGCGGGCGGCGTTCAAGCGGCAGGGCGACACGATGCTGCGGGTGGAGTTGCTCGAGGCGGACGACGCTGAGGCGTTGCGGATCAACCTCGCGGACAATGGGTCGGCGCGGAACGCGGGTTATGACGAGGTTCTGCTCGCGGAACTGCTCGCGTCGGCCGAGGCCGATGGTGGCCTGGCGGGCACGGGGTGGGATGAGGCGGCGTACCGGGAGCTGGTCGAGCGGCTCGAGCCGGCGTCGGGCGAGAACGTCTACACGGGGGCGGTCAACATCCCGCAGTATCAGGTCGTCGGGCCGTGCCCGGCGGTCGCTGATCTGCGGGACGAGACACGGGCGGATGAGATCCGGCTGCGGGTGCTGGCGTGCGAGGGTCTGCCGGAGGATCTCCGCGACTACCTGCTCGCCGCGGCCGGCCGGCACACGGTGTTCAACTATCGGCGGGCGGCTGAGTTCTACCCGCACGCGTCGGCTGAGGTGCAGGCGCTGATGGAAGACTCGGCGCTCGTCATCATCGACGTGGACGATGCGATCGCTCGAGGGTTCGCGCGGTTCACGGAGACCCTGACGGAGATCCGGGAGCTCGACACCGCGGACGGCGCCGATGACGACGACTGAGGCGTTGGATCACGGCAGGTTCGCGGCGCTCATCCTCACCCATGGGCGCGCGGATGCGGTGCTCACGACGAAGGCGATGCGGTCGCATGGGTTCACGGGCCGCATCGTGTACGTGATCGACAATGAGGATGCGCAGGGCGACCGGTATCGGGCTCGGTTCGGCGCGGACGACGTGGTGGAGTTCGATAAGGCGGCGATCGCCGAGACCTTCGACGAGGCCGACACGACCGGGGACCGGCGGTCGATCGTGTACGCGCGGAACGCCTGCCGGCAGATCGCGGCGGATCTCGGGCTCGACTACTTCCTGCAGCTCGACGACGACTATGCATGGTTCCGGTACTCGTGGCTGGACCCGGCGGCGAACCGGCTGTCGGCGTCGATGATCCCCGCCGAGTACTGCAGGTCCGCCCCGGTGCGGCGCATGGACGCGATCGTCGAGGCGATGCTCACGTTCCTGGACGACACGGGGGCGGCCACGGTGGCGTTCTCGCAGGGCGGCGACCACATCGGGGCGGGGTGGATCCGGCGCCGCAAGGGGCTGCTCCGCAAGGCGATGAACACCCTGTTCTGCCGGGTCGATCGGCCGGTGGAGTTCCTGGGGCGGATCAACGAGGACGTGTCGACGTACGTCGTCGCGGGGTCGCGCGGCGACGTGTTCCTGACGGTGCTCGGCGTCCAGATGGCGCAGGGCGTCACCCAGCAGAACGCCGGCGGCATGACCGAGCTCTACCTCGCGTCAGGCACGTACGTGAAGTCGTTTTACACGGTGATGATGGCCCCGTCGTGCGTCACGGTGCGGGTGATCGCGTCGGTCGGGCACCGCTACCACCACCGGATCCTGTGGCAGCACGCCGTGCCGAAGATCCTTTCTGAGACGCATCGGAAGCCGAGGGGTGGAGTGGATGGCCGACGGGCTGCCGAGAGGGACACCGACACCGCCGCGGATCCTCGGCGTCCAGGGCACGAAGCTGTGGGTTCGGGTGTGGGCGCTGCGGCGGCCGTGGATTGACAAGAAACTGGACCTAGATCATGTGGCGTTGCTGTGCGAGTCCATGGACGAGCGCGTGATGCTCCGCATGTCGGTGGTCGGCGGCTCCGGGGCGTGGCGGGACAGGGTCGCGCTGCGGCAGCTGGACGGGCAGATCGCGGAACTGATGGCTGCGCTCGGGTTGAACCCGACGGACAGGAAGGCCCTGCGCGCGGTGAGCGGCGAGGGGAGCCCGGCGGATGACGCACTCGACGACACCGGACTTGACGCTGCCGTCGCCGGGATCACCCAGCTACGAGCCGGTGCTCGGAAGCGTCGAGCCTCGGCTGTGGACTCGGCCTCTTCGTGATCTGACCCCGGAGACGTCGTTCGGGTTCGACGTGATCGACTTTGCGCGGGACTACCTCGGGCAGCCGTTCTTCCCGTGGCAGCAGTGGCTCCTGATCCACGCTGGGGAGCTCCTGCCGGACGGCCGGCCGCGGTTCCGGGTCGTCCTCGTGGTCGTCGCTCGGCAGGCGGGGAAGACGCACATCCCGGTGGTGCTGTCGCTGTACTGGCAGGTCGTCGAGCAGGTCGGCATGGTCCTCGGCACCTCAACGAAGATCGACTATGCGCGTGAGTCGTGGATGAAGGCCGTGCGGTTGGCCGAGCGGGCGCCGGGGCTGGCGGGCATCATCCCGTCGCACGTGTCGCTCGGCGCGGCCGCGAGGCGGCGTCGCCGGCTGTGGCTGCGGCAGGCGAACGGCGAGCAGGAATCGACGCTGGCCGCGGACCGCGACCACCCGGAGATCGAATCCCGGTACAAGATCGCGGCAGCGAACGAGGAAGGCGGCCGGTCCCTGACGATCGACCGGCTCGTCCTCGATGAGCTGCGGCAGCATCACGACTACTCGGCGTGGGATGCGGCCGTCCCCGCGGGGCAGGCCGTCGACGACTTCCAGGCATGGTGCCTGTCGAACGCGGGGACCGGGCGGTCGGTGGTCCTGAACGACGAACGGGACGCGGCGCTCAAGTTCATTGAGACCGGGGACGGCGACGAGCGAACCGGAATCTTCGAGTGGTCCGCGCCGGACGGGTCGAACCCGCTGGACGTGCTCGCGCTCGCGCGGGCGAACCCGACTCTGAACCGGCCGGGCGGCGTCCGGCAAGACGGGCTGCTCGGCGAGGCACGGAAGGCCGTCGAGAAGGGCGGCGACAAGCTCGCCGGGTTCAAGACGGAATCCATGTGCATGACCGTCGGGTCGCTCGAGCCGCAGATCGACCCCGAGACGTGGACCGCGCGGGCTGACCCGGGGTCAGTCATCGCCGGCCGGGTCGGGTTCGCGCTCGAGGTCGCACTCGACCAGTCGTCGGCATCGATCGCCGTCGCCGGGTACCGGGCGGACGGGCGGGTGCACGGCGAGGTCGTCGACGAGCGCGGCGGCTCGGCGTGGGTGCCGGAGCGGGTCGTCGACCTCGTGCGGGCGTGGGATCCGGTGATGGTGGCACTCGACCCGACCTCGCCGGCTGGACACCTCGCGGCGGACATCCGCCGTGAACTCAAGGCCGCGGGGCTGGACCCGGACCTGCTGCACGAGATGGGCGGCTCCGAGATGGCCGCCTCGTTCGGGGGGCTGCTCGCCGCGGTCCGGGACGACCGGTTCCGGCACCTCGGGCAAGCCACCGTCGATGACGCGCTCGAGTCTGCCGGCACCCGCACCGTCGGGGACGGCGGCCGGGCGTGGGGGCGGCGCAAGTCCCAAGCGGACATCGCACCCCTCGTGGCGGTCACCTCGGCGCGGTGGGCGCTGCTCGAGGTCATCCCAGAGCCGAAATACGACCTACTCGAGTCCGTCCGCTGATTCTCATTAGCGCGACCCCCCTGTGACGTGGGGAAACGTAACCGATCATGACCCCGGGCTCGTATCGGGCAGCAGCAGCAGCACCAGCAGCAGCAGCACCAGCAGCAGCAGCAGCAGCAGCAGCAGTCGCCGACTCCGACAGAGGGGGAATGCCAGTGCCGAGCATGAGCAGCCTCGCGCGTGCGGTCGGCCTGGGTTTCGACCCGTTCCGAGGCGCCGCGGCGGTCGAACAGCGAGTGGTCGACACGGTCCCGTGGAATGTCGGCGGCACACTCGCGTCGACGCCCGTGACGCAGGACACGGCGCTGTCGCTGGCCCCGGTGTTCGCGGCGTCGAGGATCATCGCCGGCACGGTGTCCACTCTGCCGCTCAAGGGATACCGGAAGCTCGGCGAGGACCGGCAGCCGTTGAAAGTTCTGCCCGCACTGTTCGAGCAGCTGCAGGCGACGGGGCAGCTCGTCCCATGGCTGCACCGGCTGTGCGTGTCCCTGGTGATCCGGGGCAACGCGTATGGACTGGTCACGGCGAGGGATGCGCTGCAGATGCCGACCCGGATCGACTGGCTCAACCCGTCCGACGTCCAGGAGGACACGCGGCGCTCAAGCCCGGCCACGACGGCGTGGCTGTGGCGTGGGCGTGAGGTGCCGCTCGGCGACCTCGTCCATATCCCGTGGTTCACCGTCCCCGGGCAGGCGGTGGCTCTGTCACCGATCGGGGCGTTCGCGACGACGATCAACACGGGCCTCTATGCGCAGGAGTACGGGTCCGACTGGTTCGAAGGCGGCGGATTCCCCCCGGGGAGCTTCCAGAACACGGAACAGCCGGTCGTCGACACCCGGCAGGCGGAAGAGATCAAGGCACGGCTCGTCGCGGCGATCCGCAGCCGGCAGCCCATCGTGTTCGGCAAGGACTGGAAGTACAGCCCGATCACAGTCCCGCCCAACGAGGCGCAGTTCATCGAGACGATGCAACTGTCGGCGACCCAGATCGCGAACATCTACGGCCTGCCCCCGGAGAAACTCGGCGGGCAGCGGGGCAACTCCCTCACCTACACCACGGTCGAGCTCAACCAGCTCGAGTTGGTGCTGTCGATCCGGGAGTGGGTCGTCGTCCTCGAGCATGCGTTCGCGGCGCTGCTCCCGCCGGAGCAGTACGTCCGATTCTCGGTCGACGCGATCGTCCGGGCCGACCTCAAGTCCCGGTGGGAGGTCTATTCGGTCGCGCTCGACAAGGGCGTGTTCAACCGGGATGAGGTCCGCGCCTTCGAGGATCTGCCGCCCCTGCCGAACGGTGAGGGGCAGGCGTACACGATCGCGGGCGGCGGGGCACCGGACGCCGCTGAGGTGATCCAAAAGGTGTACCTCGGTGTGGGCAAGGTCATCACCGCCGACGAGGCACGAGAGATCGTCAACGCGAGCAGCGGGACGAATCTGACGACGCCGGGACCGTTCCCGGCTGACACGCAACCGCAGCCGGTCAGTCCACCGCAGAAGATCCGAGGGATACCAGCATGAGCGACGTAGAGCGGCGATTCACGGCGGTGCCGGTGGAACTCCGGGTCCGCGACAGCAACAGCCGGAAGATCGGCGGGTACGCGCTCAAGTTCAACACGTACAGCCGCAACCTGGGGGGTTTCGTCGAGCGCACCCTGCCGTCGTTCCCGCAGAAGTCGAGGGGCGACGGCTGGCCGGACGTGATGGCCCGGTACAACCACGACAACAACATGCTGCTCGGCACCACCGGGGGCGGCACCCTCACGCTGCGGATCGATGACGTCGGCCTGGACTACGAGGTGGACCCGCCGCTGGCGCGGCAGGACGTCGTCGAGCTCGTGCAGCGGGGCGATGTGCGGCGGTCGTCGTTCGCGTGGGAGTCCTCGACGACCGAGGACGAGTGGACGATGACCGATCAGGGGTTCCCGCTGCGGACCCTGGTCTCGGGGAAGCTGGTCGACGTGGCGCCGTGCAACAACGCCATCGCCGCCTACTTCGACACCTCGTCGGCGTTGCGGTCTCTCGCGGAGACGATGCACGCCGACCCGGAAGAGGTCCGGACCCTGGCAGCGGAGAACGAGCTCCGCAGGTTTTTCGTCCGCACCGGCAACGATGGGAAGCCGGTCCCGCCGGCGGCACCCAAGATGTTCGGGCCGGCCGCGGCGGCGACCCTCCTCGGGCGCCGCGACGACCCGTCCGTCTGATGAGGATCCCGGTCGGCCTGCAGATGTGGGCACATCGGAAGACTGATTATGACTGGCGGCCGTCCCGGCTGATCGCGCAGCGACTGCCCCGGTCGATCGTCTACTGGACCGTGATCCGGGCGGGCGTCGAGACGATCGAGAGTCACGAGGAAGTGCCTGCGGTGCCGTTCACGACGGTGCTGCAGCGCGTCGCCAAGTAGTTCTGGCCCCGCAAGATTTCACGGCACGACCAACACCCCCCCCAGGTCGGCGACGGCAGCGAGCACGCACCGTCGGCGACCTGCCCCGCGGTCTGCGCGGGAACCGCCGGCCCGGCGGAAGTACCCCCGGGTCTGGGGCAGCGAGCGACGCACCCCGCCGAACATCACCGAACCCTCTACCACCCATGAAGGGGTGTGACGTCGCCATGAGCGAGGTTGTGAAGAGGCTCCGGGATGCCCGTGCGGGTATCTGGGAGCAGGCCAAGACGGTCGCGGACGCCGCGGCCGAGGAGAACCGTGCATTCAGCGCCGAGGAACAGGGCTCATGGGACGTCCTGAACGAAGAGCTGAACAAGTACGACGCGCGGATCAGGTCCGCGCTCGAGGTCGAGCAGCGCAACAAGGACACCGACGACGCGTTCAACCGCCTGTCGGGGAAGACGGCCGTTCCTGGGCAGCGTGGCGCACCCGCCGCCGAGGGCGGGAAGGACACGGCCGCGGAGCTGCGGACCTTCCTGACCGGCAACGGCGGCCGCTACTACGACGTGCTCCCCCAGGGACCCGTCGAGACTCGTGTCCTGTCGAAGCTGTCGGCCGCCGCTGGCCTCAACACGGTGCCGACGTCGTTCTACGACCGGCTGATCGCGCACCTGATCGAAACCTCGGGCGTCATGCAAACCGGGCCGACGGTGCTGAACACGTCGGGCGGGGAGAACATCCAGGTCCCGAAGACGACGGCGCATTCGAGCGCGGCGATCATCACAGAGGGCGGGCCGATCGGCGCGTCCGACCCGGCGTTCGGGCAGATCACGCTCGGCGCGTACAAGTACGGGTTCCTGATGCAACTCTCGCGGGAGCTCCTGTCGGACACGGGCGTCGACCTGGAGGGCTACCTCGCGATGCAAGCGGGGCGGGCGCTCGGCAACGGGTTCGGCGCTGACATGGTGACCGGCACCGGGACCGGCGCACCGAAGGGTGTCGTCGTCGCGGCCACGGTCGGGGTCACCGGCCCCACCGGCACCTCGACGTCGTTCGGCAACCAGGCCACGGTCGGGCAGGGCGCCGACCTGCTGATCCAGCTGTTCTACAGCGTGATCGCGCCGTACCGGAACAGCCCGTCGGCGGCGTGGCTCGTCAAGGACTCGACGATGGGCACGCTGCGGCAGATCAAGGCCACCACGGGCGAGTACCTCGTCCAAGGCGGTCTCGCCGGGCCGACGTCCGAGAGCATCCTCGGGAAGCCGGTTTATACGGACCCGAACGTCGCCGCCCCCGGGGTGTCGACCAAGTCCGTGGTGTTCGGCGACTTCTCGCAGTACTTCGTCCGCATGGCCGGCGGCATCCGCTTCGAGCGGTCCGACGACTATGCCTTCAACACCGACCTCGTCACCTTCCGGGCGCTGCTCCGGGCCGACGCGAACCTCGTCGACCTCACGGGCGCCCTCAAGGTGTTCGTCCACTCGGCGACGTAGGAAGGACTCGACATGGCGGCAGGTGGCGGCGGCGGCGGCTCGAGCGGCGGCGGCGGCGGCGGCGGCGGCTCGAGCTCGGGCGGCGGCAAGGGATCGGGCAAGGGCTCGGCGGCGCCGTCGAAGGCCAGCGGATCGGCGGCCCCGGCCCCGGTCAACGACCCGGCACCGGGTAAGCACTCGGTGACCGGCACCGCGCTGCCGAAGAGCACCGGGGCTGGCAAGGGCAGCGTCGTCCGACGCGGCATCGGATAGGGGAAGGCGGAACAGCCATGGCAGTCACGAAGAGCAGTTTCAGCGGGGAGGACGGCCCGGAGCCGGTGCAGTTCAACACCTCCCCGGACCACCCCGATGAGGTCGTCGTCCCGGCCGAGGAGATCCCGTCCCAGGGGATCGCCGAGGCCAAGGTTCGGCATGAGCACGCCGACACCGACCTGGCCACCCCGCAGGAACGCAAGCAGGCCGCGGTCGAGCAGGCGCACGCACTGGCGACCCGCCCGGACGGTTCCTACGCGCAGCTGCACGAGACGGAGCGGCCGACGCTGGCCGTCGCCGACGAGGCAGCGGTGAGCGATCTCCGCGAAGAGCGCGCCGACGCGGTCGAGCAGCTCAAGGGCGCCGAGCCGGCGTCGTCCCCCGCTGGGGTGCGACGCGAAGAGGCATCGGCGAGTGCCAGGCAGGCGGCTGCAGAGGCGGCCGCGAAGGACGCGGGCGGGAAGGATTCGGCCGCGAAGTGAGAGTCACACTGATCGGGGATATGTCCGGGACCCGCAACGGCCAGCAGTGGCCGCCGCGGGGCTCGGTCGTCGATCTCCCAGACGAAGAGGCGCGGCAACTGTGTGAGCAGCGCATGGCGCGCCCCTACGTCGAAGTGGTCGAGTCCCGCGCCGTGGTGGAGGTCGCCGAGGACAGCAGAGTCCTCGGCGACCCCGCCGCGGTGATCGAGACCGTCGCGCTGCCGGAACCGGCCCCAGCTCGAGGTCGGCGGCGGACGTGAGCATCCGCGGGGATCACGAGGCGCTGATCGCCGCCGCTTACAGCGCGGGCGCCCTGCACGACCCGGTGATCATTGAGGTGGACGGCGACCTCGTCATCAGGTGGCCGGAGGGCCGCGGGCTGTGCGTCATGAGCCCGGACGTTCTCGAGGAGTTCGTGGCGAGGCTGAACGGTCTGCGGCGCTCCCTCGCGCAGAGCCGAGAGGTCAAGACACAGTGAACGTCCCCCGACTGGCCCCGGAACACCGTTGGTCCTGCCCCAACTGCAATCAGACCGACGTCACCAATGAGACGCGGCCGCATACCCGCTTCCACACGTGCGCGGGGCTGCGGGGTCTCACGGCACCGTTCGTGTCGGCCGGGACCCGGGCGCGGGTCGAGGCGCGGGACCGGGACGACTACGTCGGCCGGGATCTGGTGACCACCGACGGCGAGGGCCGGCCGGTGATGTCCGTGGTGACGACCCGGGACGACGGGCAGGACGTCGCCGTGTTCGCCCCCTGCGCGACCGCTTCGTTCCGGGAAGGGTCGAGCGAGGTTCCACACGTGGCCGCGTCAGCAGGCGTAGCCGAGGCAGCAGGGGAGGCGCGTAACTGATGACCTGGACCGCGACAGAGGGTTCGCACATATTCGCTCAGTGGGTGATCGGGCCGATGCTGCAGGCATCCGGCACCGGGTACACGGGCCTCGACTCGGACGCGATCAACTTTGCGCTGTTCGGGAACACGGGCACCCCGGACAACGATGCGGCCGTCGGATTGACGGGCTACAACACGGGCGCGTGGGTCACCGGCAACGAGGTCTCGACGGGTACGGAGTGGGTCGCCGGCGGGCGCGCGCTCGCGTCGAAGACGTTCACGACGCCGGTCGCTGATGTGGTGATGTTCGATGCCGCGGACCTCGTCGGGGCTTCGACGGTGACCCTTGCGGGTGTGTATGGCGGGCTCGCCTACGACAACACGATCACGGCTGGGACGGTGTCGAAGCAAGGCACGTCGTACCACTATTTCGGCGGCGTGCAGGGCGTCACTGCTGGAACGTTCTCCGTGATCTTTAACGTCAACGGGCTGCAGCGGTACACGCTGTGACCAGCCTGTACTCGAACAAGGAGCTGTTGCATTGCATGCCGACGTCGGGTGCGACGTCGACGGCGCCGGGTGCGGCGTCGGTGGTGTTGACGGGGAACACGACGACGAACCCGGCGTTCAAGATGCCTTCGGCGCGGGCGCTGTGGGGCATGTCGGAGATCCCCGGGCGGGCGCTGCGGCTGTCCATGCGGGGCACGTTCGGGACCCCCGCCGCGACCCCGGGGACGTGGCTGATCGGGGTCGGGCTCAACACGACGCAGGCCACGAAACCGACGGCGATCGTCCTCGCCGCGTCCGGGGCGTTCACCCTCGCCGCACCCAACCTGGGGCTCGCCTCCACCGCGGGCATGTGGGAACTCGAGGTGGACGTCACCTTCCAGACCGCCGGCAGCGCGGCCGGCGCGGCACCAAACTCGAACGTGTTCTGCCACGGCAACCTCGCGCTCGCGCCGGGGAACAACGCGGGCACCGCGTCCGGGCTGTCCCTGATGGTGGGGTCCGGGGCGGCGATCTCGATTGACCCGACCGTCGAGTATTGGGTGGAGGGGTACGCCACGTTCTCGACGGGCCCGGCGTCGACCGTGATCGCGTGCAACCAGTTCCTGGTGTCCGCGCAGAACTGATGCCGCTCCTTCATGTGCTCCCGGTCGCGGTGACGTCACCGGGGTCGCCGCGGGCGTCGGCGTCAGTGGCGTACAACGGCCAGTCCGACATGTCGGTGCACGTGCAGCCGGTGTGCCCGGGGTGGGTCACGGCGGACCCGGCGGTCGTGGTGCTCGTCGAGGCGCAGCAGTCGTTCGACAGCGAGGCCACGTGGGAGGACTTTGCGCAGCTCGAGACGTCCCCACCGAATCTGACCCGGGCGGGCGGTGTCCCGACGATGACGTGTCAAGTGACTGACGACCTGGGGCTGCGGCGGGTGCGGGTGCTGCTCTCCGTGGCTGGCGCGCCCCTGGCGTGCGGCGTGGACATCACCGTCTAAGCCGGGAGGGGTGCGGCGATGAGCACTCCGGTCATCCGGCAGGCGGTCGCTGCGTCCGTTGAGAACGCCGTAGCGACGGTCACCCTCGGCGCGGGCACGGCCGTAGGCGACCTCCTCCTGATCTTCCACGGTAACGACTTCTACACGGCCGCCGGGCTGCCGACGCCGACGTCCTCTCAGGCGCTGTCGGGGCTGACGCTGCGGGGGACCGCCGACCAGGGCGCGAGCCAGGCGCACGTCAAGTTCTGGACGGCCGTGACGACGGTGGCCGGCACGCAGACCGTGAGCGGCAACCGGGTCACCGACGAAGAGGTCTCGCTACACGTCATCGTCCTGGACGGGTCCACCGTCAATACGGCGAGCTTCATCGACGGCACTGTGGCGACCGGTGGCGCGACCGCGTCCACGACGGCGATGGTCGCCCCGGCCGTGTCCCCGTCCACGGCTGATGCGCTGCTCGTCTCGATGGTGCAGACGAACGGCGCCGCGAGTGCCACCCCGAGCTTCACCCAGCCGTCGGGGATGACGGAACGCACGGACGTCGCCGACGGTTTCTTCACGGGGTCATCGACGGCGTCCCTGGTGTTGTCGGCGTCCGGGACGACCGGCACCAAGACCTTCACCTGCACCGCCACGCAGGGGTACGCCACCGTCTCCGTCGCGGTCAAGGGCGGCGTCACGGGACTAGCAATCGACGCCTCGTCCCCGGCGACCGCCCTTAACTCCGCGGTCAGCGCCCCAACCGTCACGTCCGCGTCGTTCACGCCGCCCGCGAACTCCCTGCTCGTCGTCCTCTGGGCCGGTAACACGCAGGACTCCATCGTCCCCGGGTCGCCGTCGATCACCGACAACCTGGGTGTGCACCTGCCGTTCACGTTGCAGCAGTTCGAGCGGTTCGGGCAGACGTTCGTCGCGAACGCGCAGGCCGCGATCTGGACGGCGCCCGTCACGACCTCGGCGGCGATGACGGTCACGGTGTCGACCGGGACCGCCGTCGACCACATGCAATCCGAGCTGCGCGTCATCGTCCTCACCGACACGACGCAGCCGACCGTCGGCGCGTCGAGCAAGAACGGCCAGCAGTTCGTGTCGACGACGGTCCCGATGGCGTACACCGCGACCCGGAACGGGTCGTGGGGGTTCTCCGTAGTCTCGGACTGGGACCCGCAGGGGAATGAGACCGCCGGGGCCGGCACCACCCTGATCGACTCCCAGACGATCGGGACGGCCATGTCGGCGGGGTTCTTCCGCCGCA
>C688J18823_10001661_pt1 | contig 13873 bp, 11 predicted proteins | sample HopSoiMetagenom1_FD_18823 | JGI IMG/M metagenome (IMG submission 18823)
AGATTTTGAAGGAGCTGATCGACCTCCTTGGCCTCGACGACAAATCCGAAGGAATGCTGTTCAAGATGCTGAAGCGCCGCGAGAACCTCGGCTCGACTGGCATCGGTCGCGGAATCGCGATTCCCCACTGCCGCTCTCTGGTCGTCTCGAAGCTGCGCGTGGCGTTCGGAAGGAAAAGCGCCGGAGTCGATTTCAAGGCGATCGACGAGAAGCCCGTTTACTTCTTTTTTCTGATCGTCGCTCCGCCTCTCGAGGTGTCGAATCAATACTTGCCGGTGCTGGGAAAGATCGCGCAGTTCTCGAAGGAAGCGGATGTCCCCGAGCGGTTGTTACAGTTGAAGGAGCCGAAGGAGTTCATGAAGCTGCTCGAGGAGAAAAGTCTCTAGTCAGTTGCGCGTCACTCGCATAGCCACTGCTTGTGCCATGAATGGCGTCTCAACACGTCCCGACGTCGTGAGCTCCGCGCCTGGCAACATTGGTTACTCACTGCTGGCACCCGTTCGGTTGCAGTTGCGGTTTACTCCCACTCGATCGTCGCCGGCGGCTTCGAACTCACGTCGTACACAACCCGGTTTATGCCCTTGATCTGGTTGATGATCCGGCTCGATATCCTGCCGAGCACATCGTGCGGAAACGGGAACCAGTCCGCCGTCATCCCATCCGTGCTCGTCACCGCGCGCAAGCCCAGTACGTAGTCGTACGTCCGCTCGTCTCCCATCACCCCAACGCTTCTCACGGGCAAAAGTACCGCGAACGCCTGCCAGATCTCGTCGTATAAACCCGCTTCGCGGATCTCCTCTAGGTAAACTGCGTCAGCTGCACGAAGCAGATCGAGCTTCTCTTTGGTGACATCGCTCAATACCCGAATAGCGAGGCCCGGCCCCGGGAACGGGTGACGGGCGACGATTTCTTCGGGTAGTCCGAGCTCTCGCCCAACGTTGCGGACCTCGTCCTTGAACAACTCTCGCAGCGGCTCGATCAGCTTGAACTTCATCTCCTCCTTGAGGCCACCAACATTGTGGTGGGTCTTGATGGTCACCGAAGGGCCACCGCGCGGGGAGAACGACTCGATGACATCCGGATAGAGCGTGCCCTGCACCAGATAATCAACATCGTCGCCGACATCGGCGGCCGCTTCTTCGAACACGTCTATGAAAGTGTGTCCAATGATTTTCCGCTTCTTCTCCGGATCTTCGACGCCGGCGAGACCGCTGAGAAATTGCTTCTCGGCATCGACAGTGATCAACTCGATGCCCAGGTGTGCGCGGAAAGTCCGCTCGACCTGGTCGCGCTCGTGCAGCCGTAGCAGGCCCGTGTCGACGAAGATGCAGGTGAGCTGATCACCGATCGCGCGGTGCACCAGCGCTGCGGCTACCGACGAATCGACGCCGCCCGAAAGTCCGCAAATCACACGTGATTTGCCGACTCGCTCCCTGATGCGTGCAACTTCCTCATCGATGAATGCGCCGGCGGTCCACGTCGGCTCGGCTTTGCAGATCTCGAACAGAAAATTGGCGATGACCTCACGCCCACGAGGAGTGTGGGCCACCTCGGGGTGAAACTGCACACCGAAGATCGGACGACTCTCGTGGCGGAACGCACTGATAGGATTGCCGTTGCTTTCGGCGGTCACGACGTAGCCTTTTGGTGGCTCCTCGATGTGATCTCCGTGACTCATCCACGTCGTGACGGCTTCACCAATGGAGAATCCCTCGAATAGCCCTCTTGGCTCGAGGACATTCATCTGCGCCCGGCCGTACTCGCGCTTGTTGGTGCGGATCACTTTGCCGCCCTGAACGTGGGCCATCACCTGCATCCCGTAGCAAATGCCGAGGGTCGGAGCGATGTCGAAGATCGCCGGATCTGCGAGCGGCACCTTGTCGTCGTACACCGAGTTGGGACCGCCACTGAGAATGATTCCGGTGGGATTCCACTCGCGAATCCAATCCACGCTGCGAGTAGGTGGGTGGATCTCGGAGTATACTCGCGCCTCACGGACACGACGCGCGATCAATTGTGTGAACTGGGAGCCGAAATCGATGATGAGGATCCGGCTGCTCATAGTGTGATGTTTTCGACTTCTCCGGTGTCAGTTTCCAGAATTGCGGCGGTGCATTTCCCGTGGATCCAGCCGCAGGATTCCCCAGGGTTTATCACCAGCGTGCTGCCCATCTTCTTCTGCGACTGAAGGTGTGAAGAGCCATGGATCACGTAATCGTGTGATTCAATCGAGCGCGGGGTTACTTCGGCGATCTCGTGCACGAGAAGTATTCGCTTACCGCCGACCTCGAAGCTGTGCGGAGACTCATAGATCTCCGTGCCCATCCCCCGCGCAGCATAGGCGCTGAGCGTCTCGCGGTCGCCGTCGTTGCGCCCGAACACTCCCAGCAACGCCATCCCACGCTGGTGAAAGGGCGCAAGGCTGAACGGCGAGCAGTAGTCGCCGGCGTGCATCACCATGCTGACGCCCTTGCTCGCGAACCTCTCGAGAAGATCGGAGATCGCCGGTACGCGATCGTGGCTGTCCGCCATGACGCCTATCTTCATGAGGAAGTCCTCCAGCTCGGAGGGACCTCGTTCCGAACGAGGTCAGCGTAGCTCTCCCGCGCGGTGATCACCGCGAACCTGTCGCCATCGACCAGTACTTCCGCCGGACGCGGTCGCGAGTTGTAGTTCGAGGACATTACGAATCCGTAGGCACCGGTTGACTGAACAGCAAGAAGATCGCCCGGCTGCGCATCGTCGATCTGCCTGTCGAGCGCCAGAAAATCTCCGCTCTCACAAATTGGTCCGACGACATCGGCAACCGTAGTTCGACCACTCGGCCTCACAGCCTCGATCCGGTGAAAAGCATTGTAGTGGGATGGACGCAGAAGGTCGGTCATTCCGGCGTCGGTTATGATGAACTCCTTGCCGCCGCTGCGCTTCCTGTACAAAACGCGTGTGAGCAAAACGCCGGCGTTACCGACCAGAAAGCGACCAGGCTCCAGAATTATTTTGAGGCCCGATCCTCCAACAAGCGCGCCGATGACTTTTCCAAATTGCGAGACGTCGACCGCCCGCTCGGCGGCATCGTAGGCCACGGCGAGTCCACCGCCGATGTCGAGGTACCGCAACGTCACGCCGGTCTCGCGCTCGATTTCACCGCGAAGATGCAGCAGCCGCTGGAGACCTACCTCGTACGGCGCGAATTGCGAGATCTGAGACCCGACATGCATGTCGAGACCGAGCAGCTCGAGATGCGGGAGCGACGCCGCTACCTTCGCCACCGAAAGGGCCTCGTCGAAGGGAATACCGAATTTCATTCCCTTCTCGCCGGTTCGCGTGTACGGATGCGGTGTGTCGACCAGAACTTCGGGATTCACTCTTAACGCAACCGGCGCCTTTCGCCCGAGTCTTGCCGCGACTCCGTCGAGAACGTGGAGCTCCTGCTCGGACTCGACGTTGAAGAGCAGGACGTCTGCACGCAGAGCCTCCTCCATCTCTCGCTGGGTTTTTCCGACACCGCTGAAAACGATGGCATTGCCGTTATAGCCGGCCTGAAGCGCGCGATAGAGCTCGCCTCCCGACACGATGTCCAGACCCGCGCCGAGCTCGCGAAGAAAAGCGAGAATGGCAACACTGGAGTTCGCCTTGACACTGTAGTGAAGCCGCGCGTCGATGCCCACCAGCGCGCCGGCAAGGTGCGCGTACTGCTCGCGAATTGCCGCGGAGCTGTACACGTAGCAGGGCGTGCCGAGCTCTCCCGCGATGAACTCGAACGCGACGCCCTCGAAATGCGAATTCTCCCTACCTTCGACTTTCCGTTCCGGCGCGCCGCTAGCGCTGACGCGAGTCTTCCGTTCTCCGCTGGCCGCTCGTCCGCCTAGTATGCTTTTGCCCACAGGGCCTCGGTCGTCGACGGCCGGCCGCACTTGAGGCACGTCTTCGGCGGATCAGCCGATCTGAATTCCTCGTCGGGAAGGACGCGAATGGTCGCCTTCGTTTCTTCCTTGATCTCGGCTTCGCACTTGGGATCGCCGCACCAACCGGCATATACAAAGGCCCCGGGACCTTCCATCACTTCGCGAAACTTGTCGTAGGTGATGCCGCCGCGGATGCTATTCGCTTCCCTCCGCTCCCGCGCATCTATCAGCATTGACTCCTGGATCTGGTGCAGCAATTCGGCGGCGTCCTCGCCGACGGATCCCAGCGAGACTGGTTTCTTCTCGCCGGTATCACGGCGCACCATCACCGCCTGGTTCTGGTCGAGATCGCGGGGCCCCAGCTCGAGGCGAAGCGGGATTCCCCTCAGCTCCCACTCGTAGTACTTGGCCCCGGGTTTCATCCCTTCGCGATCATCGACGTGGACGCGGAGCCGTCCGGGAACTCTGCGTTCCCAGCCGAGCAGGCTTTCCTTGACTAAATGCGCCGCAGCTTTGACTCGTCCCTTGTCCTCCTCAGACCGCCAGATCGGAACGATGACGATCTCGATCGGCGACAGCAGCGGAGGAACGCGCAGGCCGTTGTCGTCTCCATGAGTCATGACGAGTGCGCCCACCATTCGCGTCGACACGCCCCAGCTGGTGTTCCACGCGAAATCCACCCCGCCTGCCTCGGTCTGGAATTTCAGATCGAACGCCTTGGCGAAATTCTGGCCGAGGTTGTGAGACGTGCCCGCCTGGAGCGCCTTGTTGTCCTGCATCATACCTTCGCACGAGTAGGTCCGGAGAGCGCCGGCGAATCTCTCCGAGTCGGTTTTCAAGCCGGTGACAACCGGCATCGCCATCCACCCTTCCATGAAGTCGCGATAGACACCAAGCATCCGGCGCGCTTCTTCTTCTGCTTCGTCGTGCGTCGTGTGCGCGGTATGTCCCTCCTGCCAGAGGAACTCCAGAGTGCGGAGGAAGAGGCGCGTGCGCATTTCCCAGCGTACGACATTGGCCCACTGGTTGATGAGCAGCGGCAGGTCGCGATAGCTCTGCACCCACTTCGCGAACATCGCGTAGATGATGGTCTCCGACGTCGGGCGCACGATGAGGGGCTCCTCGAGTTTCTTGCCGCCACCGTGGGTTACTACCGCCGTCTCCGGCGCGAAGCCCTCTACGTGCTCAGCCTCCTTGTGGAGGAAGCTCTCGGGAATGAACAGCGGGAAATAGGCGTTCTGATGGCCGGTGTCCTTGAACATCGTGTCCAGCTGCTGTTGCATGCGCTCCCAGATGCCGTAGCCACGCGGCCTGATGACCATGCAGCCGCGGACCGGCGAATAATCGGCGAGCTCGGAGCGCAGCACCACCTCGTTGTACCACGCGCTGAAATCATCCGCGCGCTTCGTCAGTTTCTTGTCGTCGGCCATTGCGGTAAGCGGGATGCGGAAAGCGTTATAGAGAGTTCAGGAATGTATCGAGAGCGACGCTCTGCTCCGAGCCATTGGCGAGGGTCTTCAACGTGATGTTCCCGTTCGAGTAATCGTCACGACGGAGCAGCACCACCTGCTTAACCCCAACCGTCGAAGCCGTCTTGAGCTGTCGCGCCAATGACTGCGACTTGAGCGCGTACTCGACGCTCCTCGATTTCGCCCGCAATCTGCCGGCGACGGTCATCACTTCGTTGAGCATCGAATCATCATCGGCAGCGACCCAGTAGTCGGTTCCGAAATCAGGCGTTGGAAGCAAATTCCGCGAGCGAAGAAGTTCAGTCAGCACGACGTCACCCATGCCGAACCCGAGCGCCGGGAGATCCACGCCGCCGATCGCCTTGAGCAGGTCATCGTACCGACCGCCGCCGCAAATGGCGCGAAATTCTCCCTTGGCGTCGAACAGCTCGAAGACCTTGCCTGTATAGTAAGCGAGACCCCGTACTATCGAGAGATCGAAATCCACCCACTCGCCCACGCCGAGCGCGTCGAGAAAGTTGAGGTACTCTCTCATGTGGGTGATCGCTTCCATTACATGGGGAGAGCCACGAAACTCGGCCGCCAACGCATTGAGGTCTCCACTCCGCTCGAGGACACGGGTCAATCCACGTCGGCCCTGCTCGCTGGAAACCGCCTTGTCGACCTTTTCGAGGGTGACCTCGCGCGGCTCACGTCCGATCTTGTCGATTGCAGCGAAGACCGCGGGTGTCTCCTCGGGCTTCACGCCGACGTCTTTGAGAATGGCCGCCAGTAACTGGCGATCGGAGACACGCGCCCTCACGTCGGCCGCGCCGAGACCAACCGCGCGCATCACATCGATCGCCAGTGCAAGGAGCTCCGCATCGGCGACAACGGATGCCTCGCCGATGATGTCGGCGTTCAGCTGGAAATGTTCGCGCAACCTTCCCTTCTGTTGCCGCTCATACCTGAACAGCTGGGGGATCGAAAACCACCGAATCGGTTTGCGCATCGCGTTAGCTTTGGCGGCCACCATGCGGGCAAGAGTCGGAGTCATCTCCGGCCGCAGCGCCACATCCCGATCGCCTTTGTCGGTAAAAGTGTAAAGCTGACCGACGATTTCTTCGCCGCTTTTTCTGGTGTAGAGGTCGAGCGGCTCGAGGGGAGGCCCATCGTATTCCACGAACCCGTACTTTCGGGCGACGTCACGCCACACCGACATGAGATAATTGCGGGTGGCAAGCTGTTCTGGATAGAAGTCTCGAAATCCGGGCAACGCCCCCTGTGACATTCAGGAAAGCTACCCGGCGAATGGAGAGAGGTGCAAGCGTGACATTGCGTCGCCCACGGTGTGAAACGAGCCGGTTATCAGAACAGTGCCGATACCGTTCTGTGCTGACGACAGCGCACTGACGAAATCCGGCTGGGCGTCGGCGACGAGCCCGCGCTCTTCCGCGAAAGACGCGGCGTCCGCCGGATTCCAGCGACGCTCCTCCGGCGCCGATGGCGCGCTGGTAAAAACGAATTGATCGATCGCCGGTGCCAGCTCCTCGACGATTCCTCTCCAGTCCTTGTCCGAGAGCACGGCGATCAGTGCGGTACGCGGTCTCGGAAGATCGAGATCGTTGATGGTTTTGGCGACGGTTCGGGCGCCGGCGGGATTGTGAGCGACGTCGAGCACAATATTCCCAACGCGCTGGAAGCGACCGGGCAGAAACACACTGCCCAGAGCGCGCGATAAATCACCTGAAGACGGTAGCCAGTTTTTCCCTAACGCCTCAATTGTTGCCATCGCCGTCGCCGTGTTTCGCGCCTGGTATTCTCCGAGCAGCGGAGTGGTAACGCGTTGACGGTTTTCATTCGCCGTTAGAGTGAACGACGTTCCAGCCAGCGACACTTCGGCATCCCCGACTGTGTAGCGTTCGTCGAGCATGATGACGTCGGAGGCTCCCGCATCCCTGGCACAATTGGCTAACAGCTCCCGAATTCCCGAATCGGGCTCGCCGATGACGGCCGGCACGCCGGGCTTGAAGATGCCCGCCTTCTCTTTAGCAATCGCTTCGAGAGTGTCGCCGAGGAGATCGGTGTGGTCGAGTCCGATCGACGTCACGGTGGCTACACGGGGCATCAAGACGTTCGTCGAATCGAGACGGCCGCCCAAGCCAGTCTCGATCACGCAGAAATCGACTTGCTTCTGCGCCAGCCAGTCAAAGGCCAACGCGGTAGTGACTTCGAAGAAGCTCGCGCCAAGTTCCTCCGCGAGGGGGATCCACTCCCGCAGCCAATCGACGACTTCACGCTCAGAAATCGACTCGCCATTGACCGTTATGCGCTCGCGGAAGTCGATCAGGTGTGGCGAGGTGTACCTGCCAACTCTCAAGTTCCGCGCGCGCAATAAAGCCTCGCAGGTCGCCACCACGCTGCCTTTTCCGTTTGTGCCCGCGACGTGGATTGCCGCGATCTTCCGCTGCGGCGAGCCCATTTTGAGGAGAAGCGCTTCGGTGCGCTCCAGACCTGGTTTGATACCGCCGGTGGTACGCGCGAAGAGATCCTTGATCGCCTCGCCGTAAGTCGTCAGGAAGTCGTCCAACCCGCCGAGGCCGGCTTACCGCTCATGTGGCGGAGCAATTGTCCCACCGTGCGCTTCAGCTCCGCACGCGACACGACGGAATCGACGATTCCATGCTCGAGGAGAAATTCCGCAGTCTGGAAGCCTTCGGGCAATTCCTGCCCGATTGTCTGCTTGATCACACGCGGCCCGGCGAAGCCGATCACCGCGCCCGGTTCGGCGAGGATCGCATCGCCGAGCATCGAGAAGCTGGCGCTCACTCCGCCGGTCGTCGGATTCGTGAGAATCGAGACGTANGGAATGCGGCGCTCGGAAAGCTGGGAGAGAATCGCTGCGGCCTTTGCCATCTGCATCAGTGAGAGCACACCCTCCTGCATTCGNGCTCCACCAGANGCAGAAATGATGATCAGCGGATACTTGCGTTCGATCGCGAGCTGTCCGAGGCGCGCGATCTTCTCGCCNACGACAGACCCCATCGAGCCACCCATGAAAGCGAAATCCATCACCGCGAGACAAACCGGCATCCCACCGAGCTGGCCCGTGAACGTGAGAATCGCGTCACCCTCTCCAGCGTTGGTCGTGGCTTTCTTGAGACGGCCCTCGTAATCGGGAAATCCGAGCGGATCGGTGGAGCGGATCTCGATCTCGGTTTCCTCGGCTGTGCCTTCGTCGAGGAGGATCGCCGCATACTCACTGGCGCGGATGCGACGGTGGTGGCCGCAGTTGGGGCAGACATTCAGGTTGCGGACGAACTTCTCGCGCAGATCCGTGTGCCCGCACTGGTCGCACTTCTCCCAGGCGTCGGGCGGAATCTCGTGTTTTTCGTGCCGGGGAAGGCGGGGCTTTTTTTCCTTACGGAACCAGGCCATTCGGCAATTTATGCCAGAGCTTGGTTCTTCAGAAGTGCGCTCCGGGTAGTTCTTCTACCTATAGAGCGAAAGAGCGCTGCCCCGGCCTTCTCCCGAGATCCGCAGGAGTATTCCGACGGCAAGCCAGCTGGCAAGCATGAAGGAACCGCCGTAGCTGAAAAACGGAAGCGGGATTCCGGTGATCGGCATCAGGTTGAGCGTCATGCCGACGTTAACCAGCACGTGAACGAACCAGCCGGCCATCAATCCAAATGCGACGAGGCTGCTGTAGGAATCGTTCGCGCGCTCAGCGACCTGGGTGATACGAAGGAAAAGCCAGAGGAACAGCGCCAGAGCAACCGTCACTCCGATGAACCCGAGCTCTTCACCGACTACTGAGAAAATGAAATCGGTGTGCTGCTCCGGCAGAAACGCCAGCCGCTTCTGCGTTCCGAGGAGGTATCCCTGTCCGGCGAATCCACCCGACCCGATGGCAACCTTGGACTGAATGACGTGGTATCCGGATCCGCGCACGTCGGCGGTTGGATCGAGAAACGTCTTCAGACGATTCTGCTGGTACGGAGCCAGCTTCTCCCACATGAGCGGGGCGACGACGCCGGTGGCGACGTTCAGGACCATCAGCACGATTCCTTCGATCAAATAGGGCCGGTACCACAGAACGAGCGCGAGCAGTATGAAAAACCACGCACCCCACAATCCGACGCTGAATGAAAGAATCAAACTGATTGCCGGACTCGCGATCAGAATCAGCAGCGGCCAGGCAACGCCGGCCCAGTAAAGCATCGCGAAGAAAATCCCGATGAATACGATACCGGTGCCCAGGTCCGGTTGGAGCATGATGATCGTCCAGGGGATGCCCACAACCAGTGCGGGCTTCCAGAGATCGAGCAATGATTTCGGAGTCTCCCGCTGGTTGGCGAGAACCTTGGCCAGCATCAGGACGACCGTGACCTTCGCGATCTCCGACGGCTGGCCGATACGATGACTACCAATGGCGAGCCAGCTCTTTGTGCTCGCCGCCGTGCCTGCTCCTTTGCCGATCACCAGTGTCAGGGCCAGCAGGAATACCGACAACGCATAGAGCGGAGTTGTCATCCACTCGATGAACCGCACTGACGAATGACCGACGGCGTAGGCAAAGCCAAGCCCGATCAGAAGCCACAGTATCTGTGACTTGTATACGGTCGCGACGGCGGTGGGCGTATCAGTCTGCCCCGCCGAGTAAACCATGGCGATGCCGAAGAGCGATAGCGCTCCGGCGGCCGCGAGGAGCTTGAAGTCGGAGACGATCGGCCGGCTCATCATCCTTCGTCCATCGTTGCCTGGATCGGCGCGACCTTGAGGAAGTGAGAAATGATGGCTGATGCAATGTGAGCCGCGCGTGAGCCGTGCAAACCGAATTCCAGCAGAACGGCGACGACGATCTTCGGATTGTCAGCCGGCGCAAATCCGACGAACCAGCCGTGATCCGCACCGCCGGGGTTCTGCGCTGTTCCTGTCTTGCCCGCCAGCACCGCTTTTTCGCCCGTCGATGTCGTGCCGGTGAGCGCCGAAGCAGCCGCCGTTCCGCCTGCCTCTGTTACAGCCTTTAGTCCTTCGAGCAAAGCCGTCTGCAGCTCGGGAGAAACCTTGTAAATCGGCTTCCGCTGTGTCACGAGATGAGCGATCTCTGGCCTCGCAGCAGTGCCGCCGCTCGCCAACGCGGTGTAAAACTTGGCCATGTTGACCACGGTCTGAGAATTCGCCCCTTGACCGATCGCCAGGTTGAGCGTCTCTGCGTTGCTCCAGTTGCGCGGCCCGTACTTCTTGTCGTAGTACTCGGTGGCGTACGGCCAGTAAGGCTGGTTCTCCTCGGGGAGATCGATGCCCGACTTGTCGCGCATTGTGAGAGAGATTCCACCCGCGATGAGTTTGGTCAAGCCGATTTTCAACCCGAGCTGGTAGAAATAAACGTCGCAGGAATGTTTGATCGCATCTTCCAGACTCAGGGAGCCATGTCCACGCTTATCCCAGCACCGGAAGTAGCGATTCCCAAACTGGTAGCCTCCGGTGCACGGAACCGGCATGTGATCCTTCGGCGTAGCGACCCCGTTTTGCAGCGCGATCACCGACGTGGCGAGCTTGAAAGTCGAGCCCGGCGGGTAACGTCCCTGAATCACCTTGTTTACCAGCGGACGCCGCTTGTCCTCGAGTAGCTGCTTGTAGTAATCGACCGGGATTCCGCCGGTGAACTTGTTCGGATCCCAACTCGGCGCACTGTACAACGCGAGAACAGCACCGGTGCTCGGATCGATGGCGATCGCTCCGCCCTGAAGCGAGTCTGCAAAAATCCCCGCGGTGAATTTCTGAAGATCCAGGTCGATGTTGGTGTAGAGAGGCGGAGCGCCCTCCGGATTGAGATCGGGACGCGGACCTTCGCCCCGAACCGGACGTCCGCGCGCATCGACTTCATCGAAGCGCACTCCCTCTCGGCCGTGGAGAATGTTCTCGTACTGCTTCTCGAGGCCCGCTTTGCCGATTTGCTGGCCGGGTTTGTAGTTGGCGTACTTCGGATCGTTGAGCTCGCCTTCAGTGATTTCGCCCGTATAACCGACAAACGATGCGACGTCCGGTCCGTCGGGATAGTAGCGCTTCGGAACCGACTGGATGATCAGGCGCGGATAATCGAGGCGGTGCTCCTCGAGAACCGACACGATGTCGATCGAAGCATCGGGAATGATTACCGTCGGGCGGGTTGGCGCTCTGCGATACCGCCTGATCGCCAGACTCATGTCGTTCTGCGTCAGCTGCAGTGTCGGTGCAAGCTGGGCTAGGGCGGCCCGCAGGCTGTCGACGTTTGGCGCAGTGATCGAAACGGAATAGGCGGGCAGATTCTCTGCTATAACCTTTCCGTACTTGTCGTAAATGATTCCGCGGGGGGCGGGGAGCGGAATGGGACGCAGCCGGTTCTCCTCGGACTGCATCACGTACTGATTATGCTTGAGCACCTGCGTGTTGAAGAAAGCCCCGACCAGTCCGACGAAGCCCAAGGCCAGGAACAGCGAGCTCATTCTTGCCCGGCGGGCAACATCGTTAGGGTGAAAGCTCATGTGGGTGCAGGCTCCAGCAGCGGTCTCATTAGGAACAGTAACAGAACGCCCACGGCCGCGGTAACCGCTGCCGAGAGCGGTGACCAGAGGAGAAGCTGCTGCAGAAGCTCGACGCCTTTCACGCGCTGCTCACCCACGAAGTAGATGATGTCGAACACCCACTTGCCGAGAAAGAAGAAGAACGCGTTGAGCACGAGATTGTCGGCGAAGAAAACGGCCTTCAGATAGGAAGCGCCGAACCCAACCACCGTCATCGCGATCGCACCTGCTCCCAGCGCGTCGGGCGCCAGCGAATCCGAGATCAAGCCGAGCACGAAGCCGATCACCGCCGCTGTGGCGGGTCTCACCCGCACCGAAGCCAGCAACAGTGCCAACACCAGGAAGTCCATCGGCGCACGCCACCCCAGCAAAGGGCGGAGCGTGTAGTGGAGGACGACGAAGATGAGGAAGCTGATTACTGCGCGAATCGCTCCGCCCACGTTCATCGTCTTGCTCCCGGTCGAATGGGTGTGGTGTCTGTTCTGACTGAGTCGCGTCTGGGAACGGTGTCTGCCCGTCTCGCGGCGCTGTCGGCAGCAGCTGCCCGGCGCGCAGCAGCTCGCTGAGCGGCGGCTCGAGCCGCGGCTCGCGCGGCGACCGCCTCGGCGCTTGTGTCAGTGGCCGCGGGTGTTGTCGGCGTCACGCCCAGCGGAGGAGTGCCGTTGGCGGCGGCAATCGAGTCTATCACCGCGCGCCGGGCCGCGGCTTCAGCGAGCGCCGCAGCCTTCGCGGCGGAATCACCCGAAACTACAATACGCTGCGCCGCCTGATCTGCCTGCGCGACGCTCTCCCAGACACCGTCCAGCCCTTTGGCGAGCCGCTCACGGCGAAGGATCATCACCGAATAGACGTCGGCAGGATTCACAGCCGGTTGAAGCAAATAGGTTCGCGCCCAGCCTTCACTGGTTTTGATTTCCTGCAGCACGGTCCCAACCGGAATTCCACGCGGCCAGACGCCACCCCAGCCCGAGCTCACGATCAGCGCTCCGGGTTTGAGAGTGGCTCTAAACGGCACCCCACGAAGCTCCATCAGATATCCGCCGGTCGCGCTGGTGAGGTGCGCCTGTGCGATTCCGAATGCGGTGCCATCTGGAGACATGGCGCTGACACGAAAGTCGGGATGCGTCCAGAGAAGCGCGTGGCTCATCGTCGGATCGACCTGGTCGACGAAACCAACGAGGCCTTCCGGCGCGATCACCGGGCTCATTCGTTCGACCCCCGCTCGCGATCCGGCACTCAGGATGACAGTGGTCTCGTCGCGAACGCCGCGACCGTGGAGCGCCTCGGCGGGGACGAAGCCCGTGCGAATTCGCGATCCGAGCCCGATAATTTTTCTTAACCGCTCGTTCTCCGACTCCAGAGCAGCGGCCTTCATCGAGCCGAGCGAGAGGCTGTCGAGGTGCGCTTGCTTCGGCTCGGCCGAGAGAAGCGATTCCCGGCCCCGCTCGGCGTTCTCCTGAAGGAGTACCAGCGGCGCCAGGAAGCTGCGGCGCATGCCGGTGGCGACCGGGTCGCGCAAGGTGTTCGGTAGAGCGCGGGCTGCGAACGCCAGAGCGATGCACGTCCCAAGAATTATCAGATCGAACCGGGTGTTGCTGCGTATGGCGCGAGCCACGTGTTACCTCAAGTCGCTAGGACAGACCAGTATTTCGCCTCGTCATCAAGAATACGGCCTGTACCCCGAACTACACAGGTCAGCGGGTCTTCGTCGACGTGAATTGGAAGTCCAGTCTCCTGCGAGAGCAGAACGTCCAGGCCGCGTATGAGAGCGCCACCGCCCGTCATCACTATCCCGCGGTCGACGATGTCGGCAGCGAGCTCGGGCGGGGTGATCTCCAGTGCCCGTCTCACCGCGTCGACGATCTGCTGAATGGGCTCCTGCACCGCATCGCGGATCTCCGACGAGTGCACGCGCACCGTCTTGGGGATCCCTGATACAAGATCCCTGCCTTTG